>Ga0209014_10002651_pt1 | contig 10363 bp, 9 predicted proteins | sample BarGraNGADG00212_FD_184491 | JGI IMG/M metagenome (GOLD analysis project Ga0209014, IMG submission 184491) | Arctic peat soil microbial communities from Barrow, Alaska - Barrow Graham LP Ref core NGADG0002-212 (SPAdes) (version 2) | ecosystem: Environmental > Terrestrial > Soil > Wetlands > Peat... | reverse complement strand
TGGCTTCCGATGGCACGCCCACACCGGTCCTCTCACCCGCGGTCAGCCGCCACCTCGCCGGGCACGGCGCGGCCCCGCTTGCACCGGCTGGTCTTGCCTTGGCCCCCGACGGCTCGCTCTATGTGGCCGATTCCAGCGGGCATCGGATCTTGGCCGTGATGCCTGGCGGTTCGGCTCGTGTCGTCAGCGGCGGGGCTGCTGGGTACCGGGACGGTCCCGGGACCGAGGCGCTGTTCCGCCATCCCCTCGACGTCGCCTTCGCACCGGACGGCGCTTGCTATGTGGCCGACACCGGCAACCACCGCATCCGGCGCATCGCTCCCGACGGGGCCGTCACTACCGTGGCCGGGTCCATCTACGACTACGGCGACGGCCGCGGCCCCGACGCTCGGTTTCGGCGGCCCGCGGCCCTCGATGTGGTTGCCGACGGGACGTGCTACGTGGCCGATACCGGTAACAACGCCATTCGGCGCATCCAGCCTGATGGCACCGTCACGACGCTGGTCGGCGAGCCACCGGGTGGAGACGGTGACGGGACCGGGCGTGACATCGGGCTGCGATGGCCGACGGGGATCGCCGTCGGAGCAGACGGCACCGTCTGGATCGCCGACCACGGCAACGGCACGGTGCGCCGCATCGCCGCCTGGGGCGAGAGCCACACCATGCTCCGGCTCTCTGGTCTGCGTTGGCCGGTAGGTGTCGCGCTGCGCAGCGACGACACACTCGTGGTTACAGGGACCGCGCTGTCCGACCCCGGTCGCCCCGAGGCATGTCTTCTCGTGGTCGGGGGTGCGCGTTGAGCGGACTGGCTCCTCCCGGCTTCGCCACGCGCACCCTGGTTCGTGGAGCACGTGGCGCGGCGGACGTCCACCTGATGGCCAGGGCGGGCAACGCGAAGGGGGGATCCCGCCGGTGGCGGTAGTGCTCGCGTCTGCTGGGCGCATCACGTCTGACGACGGCAGGCAGCTCTTGTCCGGCGGCCAAGACACGAAGCGCCGTGCCGGTACCACACACCACCGCACCAGGACTGAGCACGCCGAAGGGAACCTCACCGGTGAGCCCCAGACTTGCCGATCGAAGTGCGGGGACGAACTGCCGGGGAAGGACCCCGTGCCGATCACCATGGAATGGTGGGCGCTCTCGAAATGCTCGGCGATCACAGCGCGCACACCGAGCCGCATGCCGTTACCCCGGCAGTGCTGTGGAGCCTCGATGGCCTCGTTACCCGGCGCGCATTGCCCTATTACCTTCTCTAGTCACCGTTATAAGAATATGGGACACACAACGAGAACTAGAGACCAGCGGACGAGCGGGTCCGGCTCCGACGGACCCCAGCGGGAAGCCCGGGCTCTCGGTGGCCCAACGCGCCATCAGATCTTCCGTCATACCGCAGACGCCCGGCGCTCGGAGAATTCCGTCCGGCTCACCGCGCTCTTGTTCCTCAACCAGTACGCGGTCTGCCAGCATCTGACCGTGAGCGAAGATGCGAGGCTGGTGGTCGAAGAGATTGGGCAGCGTAGCCGGCACGGGCGACCTCTCCTGCTGTACCGGCTCCGTCCTGACGCTTCACGGCCCCACCCGCCACGGGGCGTTCTTGCCCCATCAGGTGGCCACCTCGGAAACACTTCCTCACGAATGTCCGCATGAAACGAGCAAACCATGGTACAAGATCGCTCCTCCGCCACGAGAGGCGACGCCAGGCTCCGGCGCCCCTTCGTCGCGGGTGCGCAGGGGATGTACGTGCTGACGCGCACGTTCCTGCGCAACTCACCACGCCAGCGCAGCCGGACTCCGATGACGGTCGCGGTGCCCCACCGGTGACGCCGCCCTGGCGCTGGATGCTCTTCGTCACATCAGGCGCCACGTTCGTCCTCGCTGGCGGCTTTGCCGCCGCCGTCGATGGAGTAACACCCTCACCACATCTGTCGTGGGCGAGCGCTTACCTCGTCCTCGTGTGCGGCTCGGCCCAGATCGTGCTCGGTGGTGGCCAAGCCTTGGTCGCCTCCTCCCCACCGCGAGCGCGCCTTGTCACGTGGCAGTTTGCCGCGTTCAATCTCGGCAATGCGGCGGTGCTTGCCGGGACGCTGTCGATGGTTACGGTTGTGCTCGACGCAGGCAGTGCGCTCTTACTCGTGGCGCTCGGACTATTCGCCTGGGCCACGAAAGAGGCTGGCCTGAGCCACCGATCGGTCGCACCCGTCTATCGTGCGGCGCTCCTGGTACTCGCAGTGAGCGTCCCGATCGGCGTACTGCTGGCGCACTGAATCCGAGAAAAGCCTCAATGGCGTCCACTGCGCGTCTGTCCCCTTCGTCAGATCCACGTCGCCAACCACCGAGCTCGTGACATCGCGGCCACCCAAAGCATCGGCATTCACATCACGAACACGGTGCGGCTGCGGGAACCTGGGCTGTCCCACTGTGCCCGTACACCGCTGGCGAGTCGGGACGGCCCGGGATCATGGGCGAACCTCGTCGCGCCGAACGTAGCTTCCAACTGGCGAGCGCAAACCGACCGCAAAGCGGTTCCAGCCGTTGATGGCGACGATGGCGAGCGTGAGCGCGACGATCTCTTCGGAGCTGAACTGGTCCGTCACCTGCTCGTAGACGTCGTCTGGCGCCCCTGAGCTCGGCAGCAGGGTGAGCGCTTCGCACCAGGCGAGCGCGGCGCGTTCCCGCGCCGAGTAGACCGGCGCCTCCTTCCACGCGACCACGAGGTGGAGCCGTTGGTCCTCGACACCGATGCCGTTGGCATCCTTCGTGTGCATGTCCACGCAGTAGCCACAGCCGTTTAGCTGGGATGCCCGCAGCTTCACCAGCTCAAGCAACTCCGCATCAAGGGAACTCGAATGGACGGCTTCTTCGAGTCCTGCCATGGCCGTGACGGCAGCGGGAAAGACGCTTCGATAGTCGATGCGCATCGTCATGCCTCCTTCGTTCGGGCCGGCCATTGCCGGCGGTCCTGCGAGACCCCCCGGATGTCCTCGGACACGAACGGCCGACCTCGCCGGCCGGCCCCGCCAAGGACGCCGAGCTCGACAAGCCGCTCCAAGATGCCGATACGCATCGGCGCGGTACCCCCAGAGACGGCCATCGTGGGCACCGTCGGCCTGTCGAAGCCCAGCCACTCGTCATGCCACCACTGCAGGGTGGCGCTGGGCGGAGCGGTTGGGCAGCCGAACTCACCAGGCGCACTCGCATCGCCTTTGTCGAGTCCTTTGACCCATAAGGCGTCGAAGACCGCTACCCGAAGTAGGTCCGCGTCGACATCGGTGACCATCGAGTACCTCGTCAGGGCGAGCGTGGTACCGGGATGCACTGTGGATCGTGTCGCCGGGTAGGACCCGCCGAGCCCTCCCAGCAGGCCGTGGATCCCGACGGCTTCCCGGTCTGACAGCTCGGTCAGCTCTGTCGAGACAGGTGGCCCTTCGGAAGGGACATCGAGGTCATTCACGACCATACGCCACTCCAGTCCGACGACGCCGAGTCCGACGCGGGCCGTCCACCCGCCGGCTGGCCAAGAAGCTGTAGTGACAGTTGAACGAGCCATACATGACGAGCTTCATGTGATCCCTCCTCGGCCCAGCACTCGCTCGGCGCGATGACGACTACGGTTATTCTAGTCAATCAAAGATATTTGGATGACCGGGCATGGTACGGAACACGGTGCGTCTCATGAGGTAGGAGGAATGGCTGCGTGGGGCGTTCACGCCCCAGGGCCGGTGGTGCCGCGTTCCTGCAGCCAGGGAGGCGAGCCGCCTGGCGAAACCGGACAGAGTTCGCGGCTGCTCACCGTCGGGCATGGCACCATGAGCAGCGACGAGCTTGCCGAGCTGCTCACTGGAGCAGGCGTCGAGCTCGTCGTCGACGTGCGCAGCGCCCCGGGCAGCCGCCGGCACCCTCAGTTCGCCCGTGTCGAGCTCGAGTCGTGGTTGCCCGCCGCCGGCCTCGGCTATCGATGGGAGCAGGACCTCGGGGGTTTCCGCCGATCCAGCCCAGACTCCCCGAACATGGCGCTTCGTCACCCGTCCTTCCGAGGCTACGCCGACTACATGGCTACGGACTACTTCCGAGGTGCCCTGACGCACCTGCTCGATGAAGCCTCGCACCAGCACGTCGCCGTCATGTGCGCGGAGACGCTCTGGTGGCGGTGCCATCGTCGCCTCATCGCCGATGCGACGACCATGCTGTTCGACACAGAGACCCTTCACCTGGGCCACGACGGGCGGCTGAAGGAGCACCGGCTCACCGAAGGGGTGCGGCTCGACGGAAACGGTAGCCTCGTCTATGACGCCGGTCAGGCCCAGTTTGACCAGCGACCTCCCGAGTGATCGGGACACGGCACCAGAACCGGGATGTCCGGCATCAAACGTGTGAGCATCCTGCATCCTCGAGAAAGGCTGAGTGACATGGAACTACCCCAGTTCACAGGGATCGGGCACCTCGACCTTTCGGTCTCCGACATCGAGGAGAGCGCCCGCTGGTACGAACAGGTCCTCGGGTTGCGACAGGCGCGACGGGTCGACTTCGAGGAACGGACCATGATCGTCCTCCTCCACCAGCCGACCGGCCTGGTGATCGGGCTCAACCAACACATGGGGCACCCCGGCGAGCAATTCGACGAGCGTCGCTCGGGCCTCGATCACGTCGGGTTCGCTGTCGAACGACGCGACGACCTCGACGCATGGCAAGCCCGCTTTGCCTCGCTCGACGTCGTGCACTCACCGGTTGCCGACACCGAGGTCGGCTCGGCGCTCGTCTTTCGCGATCCGGATCACATCCAGCTCGAGATGTGGTGGAGCCGCCCTCGTGACGAGGCAGGCAGTGCCCAGGCAGCCACCGCAGCTGCCAGTCCTGGATCCGGTTTGCTCTATCACTCGAGCTGAAGGGTGAAGTAGGCCACTGGTTGAGCGGTTGACCACTTGGCGACTGACGGTGTCCCGGCGACGGGTCGTCACTTTGGTGCTTCTTTGTATCTCCAATGTGGTCGCCTGCTCTCCCCAGCGGCCCCTTTCAACCCGTGCATGCCGTTCTCCGGCACACGGGTGAGTAGCCGGGGGGAATCGCACCCCCGGCTCTCAGAACCCGGCGTGAGCCTCTCGACTCACCGGGTGTCACAACTCACAAGCTTCCGGCTGCGGGCCCCGTCGTACGCCGTCACCCCTGGAGGGTCAGGCCATAACACGTACCTCAAACCCGCACCGACGGTCAGCACCACCCAGCCGCCACCTCCTGGTCGGCATCACTCCGCGCCCAGGTCTCTCACCAACTGAAATCGACGCCCACTCGCGTGAAATCGAGTTTGTGCACCCCACACGCTCTCGCTCACGGTGCCAGCGCGCAAGCCGCCCATAAGCGCTACCGCTGGTTACGATACAACCCGACCACCGACGAGCGCTGGCACGAGCCACCCTATACTGCCACTGCGGTTCTTCCGCAACCGCCGATTCAGCGCCGCCGTCGCCTCGTTGGCCCTGGTGCTGTTCGCCTTGCTGGGCATGTTCTTCCCCATAACCCAGTACCAGCGAGCGGGGCTCAGTACGGAACGCCGATCTTGCGCCAGCGACGGCCGCTGGTGCCCGGTTCGTTCGGTGGGGCGGCCTTGCGACTGCGGTAGACGACAAAGGGGCGCCACAGGTACCACACCGGGTAGCTCCAGGCATGTACGAGCCGGCTGAACGGCCACACCGCGAGTATGGCCCACGCCGCGGTGGCGTGCATCTGGTAGATCAGTGGAGCACTGCTGATCGCCTTCACGTCGGGATTCCCGGCGAACAGGCCCCGGAACCAGAGCGCGACACTCTGGCGATAGTCATAGCCGCCCCCGAGCAGACCGACACCGACTGTCTCGATGATGCCCATCACGATCACGATGGCCAGGAGAATGAGCGCCAGCCAGTCGACGGGCGACGTGGTTGCTCGCACCCGGGGCACGAATAGCCGTCGGCCGGCCAGGATCGCCACCCCGATCACGATGCCAATGGCTGCGGCTGTCCCCGCTGCGGCGGAGAACCAGTGGTAGGTCGACTCGGGGATCCCGATCGCATGGGTCCAACTCTCGGGGATAAGGATGCCGATGATATGCCCACCGATCGCCGCGAACGTGGCGTAGTGAAAGAGCGGGGACCCCCACTTGAGGAGGCGGCGCTCCTGGAGCTGGGTGGAGCGACTGGTCCAACCGAACTGGTCGTAGCGGTAGCGCCAGACATGGCCGATGACAAAGGTGGCGAGAGCCAGGTAGGGCAGGATCACCCACCAGAACACCGCCCACCCGCCGACGCCGCTCAACGCCGGGTGGCTCCGAGGGCGATGACTTCGGGAGGCGCGAACGGTTCGAGGCCGACCCGCTCGGAGGGCGGGCCTTGCGCCCGGTAGCGCCGCACCGCGTCCCGGTCGGCCCGTGAGCCCACACCCAGAGCATCGGTGACGGCGGTTACCACGGGACCGTACGGGCTGTTCCCCTGTTCGAGATCGGCACCGAGTGCGTCGAGGGCGAGACGGTGCTCGCCAAGCACGGCGGCACCCGCAGGGCTGACGGCGGCCAACTCCAACAATGCGGGGAGGAAGTCGGGAAGTTCGCCGGAGACCACGCGGATGCCTGCCGCACGGTATGCGTCGACCAGGGCGGTGAGCGCCATGCCCCGTTCCCGGGTGTCGCCGTGGCGGTAGTAGGTCACGTGCATCGAGCGCTCCCGGCGCAGGTCGAAGGTGTCCACGTAGCAGGCTGCCGCCTCCGTGGCCGGCATCTGGGCCAGCCAGGTGCACGCCTCTTCGAGCCGAGTCCGGGTCCGGCTCTTCGGCAGGCGGCCGAGCGCGTCAGCTACCGCGGCGAGGTCGTCGGCGAAGCCGGCGTCAGGGTAGCTAAGCAGCACCGACGCGCACCCGAACACCACTTCGGCCACCGGTCGCCTCATGCTGCACCTTCCGGGGTGGTCAGACCGAGTGACGAGGCCTCGCTGATTCGCAGGTGGAGACGACCAGAACCGTCGCGGCCCGCGGCCGCGGCGTCGGCAGTGTCGTCTCGTTGAAGGTGGAAGCCGGGGACCGCCTCGTCCGCTGGGGCGGCGCCGCCCATTCCCGGCCCTCCCTCCGAGTCCAAGGAGCACCCGCCGAGCGAGTGCTGCGCCAGGAGCCGACCGGCATTCTCGGCGTGGGCAGCGGGGACAACGTACCGATCCTCGTAGCGGGCGATGGCCAGCAGCCGGAACAGGTCCTCGGCACCGGCGTCGTCAAGCCCCACGTCAGCAGGATCCACGCTGGGGTGCAGCCCGAGTTGGTTGGCCCGCATGACGGTGCGCACCATGGCCAGCCGACGTAGGGCATCTCGCACCGGGTCGATCCTGCCGGCGGTGAACAGATTGGCCAGGTACTCGACGGGAATGCGCAGCGCGTCGATGGCGGCGAAAATGGCGTCGGGATCAGTCTCGTCGTAGCCGGCCGCCGCGGTGACGTCGGCCACCGGGGAGAGGGGCGGCACGTACCAGACCATGGGCATCGTTCGGTACTCGGGGTGCAAGGGCAGGGCGACGCGATGGCGGACGATGAGGGCGTAGGCGGGCGAGCGGCGCGCCGCGGCCACCCAGTCGTGGGGGATGCCCTGGCGCTCGGCCTCGGCGGCGACCGCTGGGTCGCCAGGGTCCAGGAACACCGACAGCTGGGCCTCGTAGAGGTCCTCGGCGTCCGGGGTCGCCGCGGCGGCCGTGACGGCATCGGCATCGTAGAGGACCAGCCCCAGGTAGCGCAGCCGGCCGGGGCAGGTCTCCGAGCAGATGGTGGGCATCCCGGCCTCGATCCGAGGGAAGCACAGCGTGCACTTCTCGGCCTTGCCGGTGCGGTGGTTGAAGTACACCTTCTTATAGGGACATCCCGAAACGCAAAAGCGCCAGCCGCGGCACCGGTCCTGGTCGACCAGCACGATGCCGTCCTCCTCGCGTTTGTACATCGCTCCCGACGGGCAGCTGGCAACGCAGGAGGGGTTGAGGCAATGTTCGCAGATCCGGGGTAGGTAGAACATGAACACCGACTCGAAGTCGAGCTTCACCTTCTCGGCCATGGCGACGATGTTCGGGTCGGCGAGGGCGCGCTCGGGGGCGCCGGCCAGGTCGTCTTCCCAGTTCGTTCCCCACTTGGGGACCATCTCTCGCCCGGTGAGGGCGGATCGGGCCGACACCGAGGGGGACTTCGAGCCCGCAGGTGCGTTGATGAGCTTGGCGTAGTCGTAGGTGAACGGGTCGTGGTAATCGTCGATGGTGGGCAGATCCGGGTTGTAGAAGATCGACGCCAACCGCTTCAGCCGGCTCCCGCCCCGCAGCCGCAGGCGGCCCTTGCGATCGAGTTCCCAGCCGCCCTTCCACTGTTCCTGGTCCTCGTAGCGGGCCGGGTAGCCGAGGCCGGGCTTGGTCTCCACGTTATTGAAGTAGACGTACTCGGTGCCCGGCCGGTTCGTCCACGTCTGCTTGCAGGTGACCGTGCAGGTGTGACAACCGATGCACTTGTCGAGATTCATCACCATGCACACCTGGGCCATGATCCTCATCGGGCCGTTCCTCTCCGGTGCATCAGAACTCGACCTCCTGGGATCGACGGCGGATCACGGCCAGCTCATCGCGCTGGGAGCCGGTCGGTCCGTAGTAGTTGAACCCGTAGGAGAGCTGGGCGTAGCCGCCGATCATGTGCGTGGGTTTCATCACCACCCGAGTGAGGGAGTTGTCGGTTCCTCCGTGCAAGCCCGACAGCTCCGAAACCGGCATCTGGAGATGGCGGTCAACGGCGTGGTACATGAGCACCGTCCCTGGCGGGACTCGGTGGGTGACCGCGGCACGTGCCACGGTGACGCCATTGCGGTTGTAGGCCTCGATCCAGTCGTTGTCGGCCACCCCGATCCGGGTCGCGTCCAGGTTGTTGACCCAGATCACCGGTCCGCCCCGGAACAGGTTGAGCATGTGCAGGTTGTCCTGGTATTCGGAGTGGATCGACCATTTCGAGTGTGGTGTGAGAAAGCGGGCCACCAACTGGCCTTCGCCCAGGTCTGCCCGGCGTTGGTCGCCGAACGTGGCGATGAGGTCGAGGGGTGGTCGGTAGGTGGGCAGCATCTCACCCAGCTCGGCCATCCAGTCGTGGTCGAGCAGAAAGTGCTGTCGACCGGTGAGGGTGTGCCACGGTTTCAGACGTTCGACATTTATCGTGAAGGGTGCGTAGCGTCGTCGCTCCGACTCGCATCCCGACCACTCGGGTGAGCAGATCACCGATCTGGGCTGGGTCACCGTATCGGCGAACGTGATGCGATCCCCGGCCCGTTCGTGGGCGAGATCGGCCAGCTCGACGCCGGTTCGGGCTTCGAGCGCCTCGAACCCGGCGACGGCCAGACGGCCGTTGGTGGTGCCGGACATGGCCAAGATGGCCTCGCAGAACAGGTCGTCGCGATCGATTCGGGGCCGGCCGTCGGCCACCCCACCGCGGGTCACGCCGTTGCGAGAACGGAGGTAGTCGACCTCGTCTCCGATTGGCATCCTGACACCCTTGATGGTGGCCCCAAGCTCGTCGACGAGCGGTCCCAGCGCTCGATGCTTCTCTGCGAGATGGGGATAATCCCGTTCCACCACCACCAGACGCGGCATCGTCTGCCCTGGCACCGGATCGCACTCGCCGGCCTGCCAGTCGAGCGCACGGCCCCCGGGTTGGGCGCACTCGTCGGGGCTGTCGTGCAGCAGGGGCACGGCCACCACATCGCGTCGGACGCCGAGATGCCCTTCGGCTAGGCGGGTGAACTCGGCTGCCAGGTCATCGAAGAGGTCGAAGTCCGAACGGGCCTCCCACGGGGGTGCAATAGCAGGGTTGAACGAGTGCACGAAGGGGTGCATGTCGGTCGAGGACAGGTCGTGCTTCTCGTACCACGTCGCCGCGGGCAGAACCACGTCAGCGTAGATGCCCGTCGAGGTCATGCGGAAGTCGATGTCAACCAACAGGTCGAGCTTGCCCTCGGGAGCCGGGTCCCGCCAGACCACCTCGGTGGGCCGGGCATCGGGTGGGCATTCGGCGGCGGCAACCGCATTGTCGGCGCCGAGCAGATGGCGCAGGAAGTACTCGTGCCCCTTCCCCGACGAGCCGAGCAGGTTGGAGCGCCACACGGTCAGGACTCGGGGGAAGTTGGCCGGGTTGTCGGGGTCGGCCGCGGCGAAGCCCAGCCGGCCCGCCCTGAGCTCGTCGACGACGTAGTCACCCACGTCTTTGCCAGCTGCTTCCGCCTGATCCGCCAGGTCCAGCGGGTTCCGGTCGAAGGTCGGATGGGACGCCAGCCACCCAAGCCTTGCCGCATAGGCATTGAGGTCGGCGACGGAGCGTCCGGCCAGGCGGCCCTCCCCCAACG
>Ga0209014_10002649_pt1 | contig 10379 bp, 7 predicted proteins | sample BarGraNGADG00212_FD_184491 | JGI IMG/M metagenome (GOLD analysis project Ga0209014, IMG submission 184491) | Arctic peat soil microbial communities from Barrow, Alaska - Barrow Graham LP Ref core NGADG0002-212 (SPAdes) (version 2) | ecosystem: Environmental > Terrestrial > Soil > Wetlands > Peat... | reverse complement strand
CGGCTACACCAACCCCGTACGTGGCGCGCGCTTACCTGAAGAACACGTGGGCGCTCCGTCCCGAGACCGAGATGGTGGAAGGCGGCCCGAATCAACTGACCGGAAGACTGCCGGTGCGCCGTTTCACCCTGATCACCGGCAAGTTTGCCATCACCGACTTTTTCGATAACAACACCTACAGTCACGATCCGCGGCGCCAGTTCATGAACTGGGCGCTGATGTCCAACGGAGCCTGGGACTACCCGGCCGATACCCGCGGCTACACCATCGGCAGCGTGCAGGAGCTGACCATGCGCGGTTGGTCGCTGCGCGCCGCCACCATGATGGAGCCGACCGAAGCGAACGGAGGGACCTTCGATACCCGCCTGGCGAAGAACCGCGGCGTGGCGGTGGAATGGGAGAAACGCCACAAGCCGATGGGGCACGCGGGGGCGCTGCGCGCGCTGGGATTCCTGAATCGCGAACGGGCCGGCACTTTCCGTGACGCGATCCTGCCGGACGGGACCACGGATCTCGCGTCCACGCGCCGTCCGGGCACGAAGAAGTACGGATTTGGCCTGAACGCGGAGCAGGAGATCACGCGGGATATCGGCGCGTTCGCACGCTATGGCTGGAGTGACGGCAAAACCGAGGCGTGGGCGTTCACCCAGGTCGATCGAGCGGTCAGCGGGGGAATCTCCCTGCAAGGCCGGCTCTGGAAGCGGACCGGCGACAACATCGGTGTGGCGGCGGCTCGCAATTATCTGAGCGGAGACGATCGCCGCTTCCTGGCCGCCGGCGGCATGGGATTCATCGTCGGCGACGGAAGGCTGAACTACGCGCCGGAGTCGATTACGGAAGCCTACTATGCGTGGCGCGCGATCCGGGACTGGACGTTCACCTTGGATTACCAGCGCGTGGTCAATCCGGCCTACAACCGGGACCGGGGCCCGGTTTCGGTAGGGACATTACGCGTACACTGGGAACGATAGAGCGACCTTTCAGGTTGCCACGTCGGCGTCCTTGCCGACGTTCCTCAAAGAATGCCGGTACGAATACCGGCATGGCAGCCTGGAAGGCTACGCTACAGTCAAACACTAACCACAGGGCACGGGGATTGCCGGATGATGGAGTAGGCGGTCATCTCCAAGCGTCCTAGAACGCCGGCCTCCGACTTGCGGCCGATCACCAACAGATCGGCTTTCAGTTCCCCGGCCAGATGGGCGACAACCTTCGACACATCCCCAGCCTCCACCCGGACGCCCGCTCGACAAGCGGCTGCCTTCTGTAAGTCCTCGAGCGCGCGCCGGACCTCGCTGCGCGCATGCTGAGTCTCGCTGCCCGGCGTGACATGGACGAGAGTAAGCTCTGCCTGATATTCCTCGGCCAGGTGACTGGCCCAGTCGAGCACGCGGGCGCTCGATGGCTTCAGATCCACGGCGCAGAGAATCCGTTGGCACGCTACCGCTTCCAGGGGAGGCGCATTCTCCAAGTGGACCCCCGTCCAGACCGGGCAATCCGCATCGTGGAGAACCTTGGCGCTGGTCGACCCCAAAATCAGCCGCCGGTAAATACCCATGCCCTGCGTCGGGATCATAATGAGGTCCGCATGATTGACTGAGGCGCATTGGATGATTTTTTGAGCTGCCTCGCCATGCTCCACCAGCTTCCTTACACGAAGGTGCCGCCAGCTCTTGTCAAAGAAGCTCTCGAACTTCTCGATGCGGGCTCCATGCAAATCTTCGAGCGTGCTGTTGTACGTGGCCTCAATCACGTGCAACAGGATTAAGTCCGCGTCGAAGCGGCCCGCGAGCGCCTGCACATAGGCGGCAGCGCCGCGGCAGCGGCTGGAAAAATCGACAGGGAAAAGGATTCGCCGAAGTTGGAACATGATCCTCAACTCTACTACTAGTCTAATGCGCGTCCGGCTCCGGGAACGCATCGTCGGGGCGCGCGAACCAAATATAAAGCGCGGGCAGAAGAAAGATGCTCATCACCAGCACCGCCATCAGCCCGCCCACGATCACAATCGCAAACGGGCGTTGCGAATCCGAGCCAATGCCATGAGACGTCGCCGCCGGCACCAGCCCAAGCGATGCCACCAGCATGGTCATCAGAATCGGGCGGAACCGCAAAACAGCACCCTCGTGGACCGCATCCAGGACCGAAAGCCCGCGCGCGCGCAACTGATTGATGTACTCCAGCATGATCACGCCCGTCTGCACGGAGACTCCAAAGAGCGCGAGGAATCCAACCCCGGAAGAAACGCTGAAATTCGTTCGGGTCAAGTAGAGCGCTAAAATCCCGCCAATCGGCGCCATGGCGACGGTAATCAGGATAAGGCTGGCCCATTTCACGGACGAGAACATGGAGTACAAAATCAGGAAGATCACCAGGAGGGTGAGCGGAATGATGAGCGCCAGCCGCTTCTGGGAGCGCTTCTGCGATTCGTATTCGCCTGCCCACTCCAGGCGATAACCGGGCGGCAGCTTTACGGTTTTGGTAACCGAACCGATCGCTTCCTCTACGGTGCTGCCCAGATCGCGCCCGCGAACGCCGTACTTGATGGCCACGTAGCGCTGGTTGCCCTCCCGGTAGATCTCGGAAGCGCCATCCCGGATGGCCACTTCGCAGAGTTGGCCGAGCGACACACGCTCGCCGGAAGGAGCCAGCAGGCGGATATTCTCGATCTGCTCGATGGTGGTGCGGTATTGAGGTTGATACCGCACCACCAGGTCGTAACGCTCCTCGCCTTTCAGCACCGCGGACACCGCCTTGCCGCCGGTGGCGGTTTCGATGGCGTCCTGCACATCGGACACGTTGATTCCGAACCGGGCGGCCTTGTCGCGGTTCACCGTCAGGTTCAGGTTGGGCTGGCCAATGACTCTGAAAATGCCGAGATCCTGCACACCCCGAATCTTGCTCATGACACCCATGATCTCATCGGCCTTGTCTTCGAGTAGCTTCAGATCGGTCCCGTAGACCTTAACCGCCAGCTCGCCCTTGACGCCGCTGACCGCCTCCTCCATGTTGTCGGCGATGGGTTGCGAAAAATTCCAGACGACTCCCGGCATCTTCTCCGCCTGCTGCCCCAGCGCCGCGATCAACTGCTCCTTGTCCTGGTGGAACATGGGCCGCCATTGTTCCTTCGGCCGCAAGTCGATGAAGTACTCGGTGTTGAAGAACCCGGTGTAGTCGGTACCATCATCCGGCCGCCCGACCTGGCTCACCACTTTCGTCACTTCGGGGAACTTGGCGAACATGACGCGGGCCTGATTCATGATGCCCGTGCCCTCCGTCGGGCCGGTACTCGTCGCCAGCGTTCCGCGCGCCCAGATGGCGCCTTCGTCCAGGTGTGGCAGAAATTCGGACCCAATGGTTCGAGCCAGCAGAATGGAGCCGGCCAGAGTCAGGACGGCTGCGCTTGCGGTGACCCAACGAAACCGGATTGCCGCGCCCAGCGCCTTTCCGTAAGCCCACGTGAGGAACAACATCAGCGGGTTGCGCCACTCCTTCGTGCCTCTGGGAAACACGATGCTGGCCAGCACGGGAACGAGAAACATGGAGAACAGCAGCGCCCCCGCCAGGGCGAAGGCAACCGTCCAGGCCATGGGCCGGAACAAGCGGCCTTCCACACGCTGCAAGGTAAAGATTGGCACGTAGGCGGTGATGATAATCGTGATCGAGTAGAAGACCGGCCGCTGCACCTCGTGCGCGGCCCGCTTGATCTTCTGCGAGACAGTCTCGTCCGGAGCGCCAGGATGCGACAGGAGGCGAACGATGTTCTCGACCATGACGATGGCGCCCTCCACGATCATGCCGAAATCGAGCGCGCCGAGCGAAAGCAGGTTGGCCGGGATGTGCCGCAGATCCAGGCAAAGAGAAGCGAACAGGAGCGAGAACGGAATCGTCAGAGTGACGATGAGAGCGCCGCGCAGGTTGCCGAGGAAGATAAAGAGAATGATTGCGACGAGAATAATTCCCTCGGTGAGGTTGTGAAGCACGGTATGAGTGGTGAGATGCACCAGATCGCTGCGATCCAGGTGGGGAACAATCTTCACGCCCGGCGGCAGGAAATGATGGTTGAGGAAATCGACCTTCTCGTGCAGGGCGGTCAGCACGTTATCCCCGTCGGCGCCTTTCCGCAGCAGCACAATACCGGAGACCACATCCGGATCGTCCACGACCTTGGCGAGGTCCGAGTGGTCTGCCTTGCCCATCTGGCCCAGCCGGATCTTGGGTCCCTGGCGAACAGCGCCGATATCGCGCACGCGTACCGGAATCCCGTTCTGAGTTTTCAGGACGATGGCCGCGATGTCGCCGGTGGATTGAACCAGTCCCACGGCCCTGACGTTGATCGCCTGTTCTCCGCGCTCGATGAAGCTCCCGCCGGCGTTGACGTTGTTATTGGATAGCGCGGCCTCCACTTGGCCGATGCCGAGCCCGTAGGAGATCAGCTTGTTTGGGTCCACCTGCACCTGGTACTCGCGGGTGGCGCCACCGAAGATGGAAACGTCAACCACGTCCGGCACCGATTTCAACTGCTTGACGATCACCCAGTCCTGGAGCGTCTTCAGCTCCATCACATCGTAGTTGGGATTGGTGCTGGTGAGCGTAAAAAAGTAAATCTGCCCGACCGGACTGTAGTCGGCGCCCAAGGTGGGTTGTAGCCCATTAGGCAGATTGACTTGCGAAAGCTTTTCGAGCACCTTCTGCCGGTTGAGATCGTTGTTCGAGCCATCGTCAAAGGTCAGGTTAATGCTGGAAAGGCCGGCGAGGGACCAGGAACGCAGAGACACCAGTTGCGGCAGCCCGTTCATCTGCACTTCGATGGGAATGGTAACCTGCTGTTCCACCTCCTCGGCCGCCCGCCCGGGCCATTGCGTAATCACCTGAACGTAGTTGTTGGCTACGTCGGGATAGGCTTCGACGGGCAGTTGCTTAAAGGAAATCGCTCCCCAGATGAGGGCAAGAATTCCGGCGCACAGCACCAGGAAACGATTTTGCAGGGCGAAGGCGACGGACTTTTGAATCACTGTTCAGTACTCTTCTGGACTTCGCGGTCGAACAGCAACGCGGTGGTCACTACCTGGTCTCCCGGGCGCAGGCCGCTGAGTATCTGTTGCGTCTTATCGGCGTTGACCGGGCCGGCTACCACTTCGGTTCTACGGAACTGCTGGCCGTTCAGCTTGACGAAAACCCAGTCGCGGTCCTGAAGGCGTAACACTGCACTGGACGGAATCACGGTACGCGTCGCGGTCCCCTGCGCTACGAAATGGATCGTGGCAAACATGTTCGGGCGCAATATCCCGGCCTCGTTGGGCAGCTCGATACGCACTTTCGTGGCGCGCGTGTTGGCGTCGAGCAGCTTGGAGATATTGGTGACACGGCCCGCCAACCGCCGATCGGGGTAGGCATTCAGCTCGATTTCGGCCCGGTCGCCCAAATGAACGCGCGCCAGGTCATTCTCGAACACATCGCAAAGAATCCAGACATTGGAGAGATCCGCGATGGTGAACAGGTTCGGCGAGTTGTCGAGCGATTTTACTCCGGCCGCGGAAGTGACGTTCTGCTCGATGATGGTTCCCGATACGGGCGCGTGGATTTCAATCAGGGACGAGGCATGCCGCGGGTCTCCTCCGAGAAGGCGAATGCGCTCCTCGGCGGTCTGGGTATCGATGTTCGCCCTGTGGTAAGTGTCTTCGGCCACGTCCAGGTCTTTTTGTGGCGTCGCTCCGTGGGAATAGAGAAGCCGGGTGCGATCCAGTTGGGTTTTCGCCAAGGCCGCTCCAGCCGTGAATTTCTGATAGTCGGCGAAAGCCTGCGACATATCCGGGCTGGTCATGGTGAGCAGAAGCTGCCCTTTTTGCACATCGTCACCCAAGCGGGCCTTGACGTCCACGACGCGACCTGAGGAGAGCGCGTTCACCGCATAGGACCGGCTGACATCGGCCGCCACCGTGCCATTGGCCAGAATCTGGTCGGACTCGCGCCGCGCGACTGCCTGTGCCAGAGGGAATCGCTCCGGGTGTGCAACCGCAATCAGGTTGCGATCCGGCACGGATTCCACGGTCGCGGCAGGTGCCATTGCAAGGGCCGGGTTCGCCGGCTCGCGGGAGCATCCGGCCAACAGAAGAGCCACTGCGAGCGCGGCGGCTTTTGTAGCGTAGCCTTTCAGGCTGCCATGCCCCCTTTCTTGGGGGCATTTTTGAAGGGTCACACTGCATTTCATTGGATGACCTCCGTCCCCACCGCCATGTTCAACTGACTCGCGGCAGTCATAGAGGCGCCCACCAGATTCAGGTAGTTGAGCTGGACGCTGCGGTAATCGTTCTGCGCGTTCAGAAAATCCAACAACGATGCTCCGCCATGCGAATACGAAAAGGAAACCGTATCGCGAACCCTGGTGGCCTGATCCAGGTATTTGTTTTTGTAGGCGCGCAAGAGGACCCGATTGCCGTTCAATGTGTTGAAGGCGGAATCGGCGTCGCTGAACACCTGCGCCTGGTTAGCGTCCTGGAGCCGCTCGTTCCGCCGGATGTCCAGTTGGGTTCGCGCCTTTTCCCCTTGATTGCGATCGAAGATACGCAACGGAATGGTGACGCTGAAGCCGATGTAAGCCGGAATCGGAGGATTGCGCGCCAGATCCATGCCGAACGTCGGATCGGTGGTTCCGTTGGCAACCGCCAGCCGGTAGTCCGTCCTGGCTTTGTCGACCGCCTGCATGGCAGCCTTCAGGTCAGGCCGGTTGGCCAGCGCGGTTTGATGGAGTTCGTCCAGCGTCAGGATCTGCTCGGTAAATTCGAAAGGCCCCGTGACGTCGAACTGTTCGATGGGCGTGCGGTCGTTGAGAAGCGTCAGCAATTGAATTTTCGCGGTTCTGAGATTCACCAGCGCGGACTGCAAATCGGTTTCGAACTGGACGCGCTGCAGTTCCAGGCGGTCCAGATCGACCTGCGCAATATCGCCCGCTTTGTAGCGCTCGCCGCTCACCCCCAGCAGGCGGTCGTAATACGCGAGGTTCTCGGTGGCCAGCGCCACCACCGATTTTTGCTGCAGCGCCTGCACGAACGCATTGCGGAGGCTGAACAGAAGAGTTCTCTCCTGGTCCGCCAATTGAGATTCCGCGACCGCCGTGCCCTTCTGCGCACTCTCCAGCCGCAACTCCCGCTTGCCGCCCCGCTCGTGGAGATAGCTGGCCGAGACCAACGGCAGGGTGCTCCCAAACGGGCGATAGGGGTTGCCGTTGAAGGGGGCGATCTGATCGAACGTCGTCGTCATGTCCGGATTGGGACGCAGATAGGCGGTGGTTTCCTGCGCTTTCGCCTCGTCGATGCCGGTGCGGCCGGCGAGCAGAGTTGGATTCGTGGCTTCGAACTGGTCCCTAACCTGTTGCCAGGTCAGGGTCTTCTGCGCGAACGCCCCCACCGGCACGGTGCCGGCAATCGCGGCGACAATCCACACGCACCGCGTCAGGCGCTGCATTTGACCTCCGGCATGGCACTCCTCTTCTCAAATCTATCCGCTTCCGGCTGCGAGCAGCGCCTATCTTTTGGCACAAGTCAGCCTATCTTTTGGCAGAGGCCTTGGCCCGCGACGCCGATTGACCCTAGAATCTAGTAGGGGCATCGTCGAATGGCATTCCGTCGCATGGAAGGAACCCCGCGAGTGGCGCTTGCGGGCCTTTTGATCGTTGTCATCGCCGTGATCGATTGGCGGGTAGACCTCAACTTCGCTTTTGCGTTCCTCTACCTCTTGCCTATTCTCCTGGCTGGTACGGTCCTGTCGCGGGGGCAGGTCGTACTCACGGCGCTCCTGTGCACGGTTCTCTCCGATTTCTTCGATCCTTTCCCTTTTGCGCTCGCGACCTCCCTCCCACAGGACATTCTGGTCTTTGCGGCCTTGGCTGGTTGCGGTCTGTTCTCATGCGAGGTGACAAAGCGCAGCCGGCGAGAGGCCGAAGACCGCCACCGGGTCGAGTTGGAGGTGACCGCCCGGCGCGAAGCGGAAGAGCAACTCGAATTCCTGATTGAGAGCAGTCCCGCGGCAATTCTGACGATGGGCGCGGACTTCCTGATTCTGCGGGCGAATCCGGCGGCGTACCGGCTATTAGGACTGGGGCAGGGAGAACTTCCCGGGAGATCGATCCGCCAATACATCCCGGCCCTGGGGCGCGTGTCTCCGTCGGAGCCGCGCCAAACCTTCCGCACCGAAATGCAATGCCGCGGCGAGCGGGGAAACGGAGAAGTCTTCCTGGCCAACGTGTTCTTCTCCACGTACAGTACGGCATTAGGGCCGAGGCTGGCCGCAATGGTGGTAGATGCCTCGGAGGACTTGCGAGACCGCGAAGAGTCGAATCTGGAGCAACTGCTGGCCGGCTCGCGAATTCTGGTAGCAGCGGTCTCGCATGAAGTCCGCAACGTTTGCGGCGCGATCACGATCATGCACGAAAACCTGGTTCGCAGTGGAGTACTGAGAGGTAATCAGGATTTCGAGGCGCTCGGCTCTCTGGTTGAAACCCTCAACCGGATTGCCTCCATGGAACTGACGCAAAGCTCGAGCAAGTCCCAGACCGGTGTGATCGACCTGTCCGAAGCGCTGGACGATCTTCGAATCGTACTCGAACCTTGTTGCCACGAAGCGGACATTGCCGTGCACTGGGATATCGCTAAGGAACTCCCTCCTGTCTGGGCCGACCGCCATAGGCTATTGCAGGTTCTGTTGAACCTTACGCAGAATAGTGAGCGAGCCCTGCGGGATGCGGACGTAAAGCGAATCGACGTTTCGGCATCCGTGGGACAAGGCGTCGTATCGGTCAGAGTCACGGATACGGGGCCGGGGATCGGCTCGATCCCAAAGCTCTTTCAGCCGTTCCAGCAGGGCGCCGAATCAACCGGTCTGGGATTATATATATCGCGCGCTTTTGTACGGTCGTTCCGCGGCGAGCTCAGGCACGACCCGTCGATGCCAGGGTGTTCCTTTGTCATCGAACTGGCCATGGCCGGTTCCGGCGAATTGCAGCAGGAACGGATAGGCGGGAATGGAACGAATACGGCTGTTGTTGGTCGATGACCACATTCTGTTTCGAGACGGACTGAGCCGGCTTTTAGCGTTGGAGCCGGACTTGGAAGTAGTAACGTGCTGCGGGACAACTGCCGAAGCTCTCGATACAGTGGGCCGTGAGCCGGTCGATATGGTTCTCCTGGATTACGATCTCGGCGAGGATCACGGGAGTCACTTCCTATCCTCAGCTCGTCGCGCCGGCTATTTAGGAAAGGTCTTGATGGTCACGGCCGGAATGACGGCCAAGGAATCGTCGACCGCGCTGCGTCTCGGAGCGTCGGGCATCTTCCTCAAACACAATTCTCCGGGCACGCTTGCCAAAGCCGTCCGGCTGATTATGGGTGGAGAGATTTGGGTCGATCCCAAAGTGATTCAACTCATGGCCGATCGGGTTGACCAACGGGAGGATGAGAGAGTCAGCCCCCTGTTGACGGAGCGCGAGCAGCAAGTCCTCCGAGGCATATTCGAGGGCCTCAGCAATAAGGAAATTGGCGCCCAACTCGGGGTTACGGATGGCGCAGTCAAGGCGACACTGCAGCAGTTGTTTCAAAAGACGGGGGTCCGAACACGCAGCCAACTGGTCAGGATCGCGCTGGAAGGCTCGCTCGGGCCGCAGCGGTGATGGGAGGGACGAAAGCGACTCCGGCGTGAAGTGTCTTCATGCCGGCGGATTTCGTCGTTCAAGCCATCGAACATGTGCGACCTCCTTGAAGTGAGTTCATCTTTCACCTGCCACCAGGGACTCGAGCGCCCGCGCGACGCGAGCTTCCAGCCGTTCGAGCGGTTCGGCCGCGCCGGCAGGCAGCCTGGCATCGAAGACGCCCGACGGCTTGACGGTGGAGACATGGGTTCGGACACCGTCGGAAGCCAGCAGCACATGCAACGGGAAATAGACCCCGGCCGCGCGGTCCAAAGCCAAACCTTCAAACACCAGAAGAGGACAATCCACCAGCAAAACCCGGCATCGCGCCGGCCGCTTGCGGGATTCTCCGGGCCAGGTGGCAGGCATGTCCATCTCGCCCGCGATCTCCAGATCGCTGGCATTCAACGCTGCGCGAACCAGCTTCAGAGCCTTGTCAAACCGCTCTTCGATGGCGTATGTGTGCCCGGCTGCTACGGCGTTCATGGGGTCCCTTCGAATGTTGATAGCGCAAGTTTGGGGCCACTTCTATTTGCTCGAAGGTCTGAACAGGTTCTCTTGAGCCTCAATTCGTAGAGTCGGCTTTCAGCCGGCCATGCCCGCTTTCTAGCGGGCAATCCAGACCGGCAGAAACCTCGGCACGAATGCCGAGGTGGCCGCCTGGAAAGGCGACTCTACGGAGCCGCTGACGTGGCGA
>Ga0209014_10002648_pt1 | contig 10379 bp, 7 predicted proteins | sample BarGraNGADG00212_FD_184491 | JGI IMG/M metagenome (GOLD analysis project Ga0209014, IMG submission 184491) | Arctic peat soil microbial communities from Barrow, Alaska - Barrow Graham LP Ref core NGADG0002-212 (SPAdes) (version 2) | ecosystem: Environmental > Terrestrial > Soil > Wetlands > Peat... | reverse complement strand
GGGGGCCCAGCACTGCGTGGGACAAAGGGTACGGGGCACGGTGCAGGACAACGGCGTTCGCGTTTCGGATGTTCGCAGCGCAGCCGAACGTGACAGCAGCGCGACAGCGAAGCTCCGCAGTCCGAACAATGTGGTACGTATAAGATGTATTATGTAAACTACTCCACGTGGATAAGTGTGGAGAAGTGATCATACTGTGCACCATTCTGTGACTTAATACGCGAATCAACATACACTTACGATGCTGATCTCACCCTGCTTCGCAATCTCTAGGCGCGCGAAACCCGCCAGACGCATTGGCTTGAGATCGACGAAGTTTAACTGTCGCGTTCGCTGTCGCCTTGTGTCCTGCGCAGGCCCGGATCTGGAAGGCCGGTTTGCCGTCTAGAGTTCGCCGAAACGACCCTCGAAGACGATCCTGGCCTCCCCCGCCAGTGACGGCTGCCAGCCGTCGGAGAGACGCTGTAGGCGCACCTTGAGGATCCGCCCGGACCTCGTCGTAAACGCCACTCGGTCGGTGGCTTCACCGGCCTCGGAAAGGAGAATGGCGGTCGCCACCGAGCCAGTCCCGCAGGCCAGCGTCTCGTCCTCGACCCCGCGTTCGAAGGTCCGGATTCGCCAGCCGCCGGATGCGTCGGGCGAGACGAAGTTCACGTTCGCGCCCTCCGCGAGCGACGCGTCGTGGCGAAGCGGACGGCCGCGTCCCACCACGTCTACGGTCGAAACGTCGTCCACGCGAACGACCAAGTGCGGAACGCCGGCCAGCACGAAGCCGATCCACTGCTCTCCTTGCTCCAGCCGAAATGGCAGCCTCGGTCGAACGTCGTGGACGGACCGAAGGTCGACCTCCGGACTCTCCTCGAGCAACCGAACGCCGAGGATACCGGCGTCCGTCTCCATCCGAAACTCGCGGCCTGATCCATTCAGGAGGCCGAGCTCCGAGGCAAGGCGCGTTGAACAAAGGGACGCATTGCCGCAGAGATCGGCCTGCGATCCATCGCGGTTCAGGTACGTCATCCGAAAGTCCGCCTGCCGCGAAGGCCCCAGGAGGACGAGGCCATCGGCGCCGATGCCCGTCGCCCGGGCGCAGATCGCCTGCACGGTCGCCGGGTCGGTGAGCTGCGTCGCGGGCTCCCTGGTGACATCCACGACGACGAAGTCGTTGCCGGAGCCACTCATCTTGTAGAAGGTGCGTCCGGTCGGCAGCATGGGGGCTTAGGAGTGAGAAGACGTACGGGTCGGTCAGACGGCGCCCGTCAATGCCCACCAGCGCAAACGCCAGACCATCCAGACCGCTTCGCGCACGATCTTGTTCGACATCTTGCTCGTGCCCTCCGAGCGATCCACGAACACGATGGGAATCTCTGCGATGCGGAACTGCTTCTTCCAGGCGCGAAAGCTCATCTCGATCTGGAACGCATACCCGTTGGAGCGGACGTGCTCGAGGTCGATCGCCTCGAGGACCGACCTGCGAAAGCACTTGAAGCCTCCCGTTGCGTCCCAGACCGGAAGGCCCGTGACCGCCCGCGCATAGATGTTCGCGCAGTAGCTGAGGATGAGCCGCGTGATGGGCCAGTTCACGACCGTCACTCGCCCCTGCTGATAGCGCGACCCCAGCACGAGATCGGCGTTCTCGGCGGCGGCGAGGAATTGCGGCAGGTGAATGGGGTCGTGCGAGAAGTCGGCGTCCATCTCCAACACGTACTGAAAGTCGCCGGCGAGCGCCCATTTGAATCCGGCGATGTAGGCGGTGCCGAGCCCCATCTTCCTTTCGCGATGGAGCACGTGCACGCGCGGATTGGCGGCCACGATGCCGTCCACCACCGCCCCCGTCCCGTCCGGCGAGCCGTCGTCGACGATCAGCATCTCGATGCGCTCGTCCTGAGCAAGGACGCAATCGATCAGCCGCTCGACATTCTCCCGCTCGTTGTACGTGGGGACAATGACGAGGACGCGCTCGTGGCCAGCCTCAGACGGCACGGCGCTGACGCTCCAAGAATACCCCTGCGGCCAGGAGCAACAGCGCGATCGCGACTGCCGCGAGCGACACCCTTTTCCCCCTCAAGTATGCAGGATCCGCGAAGTCCAACGTGACGCTCGTCGCGCCCGGACTCAGCGGAACGCCAAGGAAAGTGAAATCCGTTCGCACCACGTCGGCCGGCCGGCCGTCGACGTGCGCCGCCCAACCTGGAAAATAATTCTCAGAGACGACGAGGGCAGCACCGGCCGGCGCCGGCGCGCCGAGCGCGACGGTGATATGTCCTGGAGCGAAACGCGTCACCTTCGGCTGCGCCGCGAGCGGCTCTGGTAGCGCAGTCAGCCTCTGTGACGGCACAGAGGACGTCGAATCCACGATCGCTACGCGGAGAGGGTCGAATCGGGGGTCGATGACGGTGACGGCCGTGGCCGTGTCGCCGGCTTTCACAATGGCCGGCACAACCCACGCGGGCGGATTGTTTCCAGGCAGCCGGTAAAGATACACGGTGGATCCGGCGGAGTTCTTTACCGGACCGAGCAGCTGCCGGAGAGTGGAATCGGACAGCGGCATATTCGTGTAGAGATAGCGCGCGTTCGACAGCCGCCAGAAAGCGGGAGTCAGAAAGTTGCCATAGTCACCGGGTTGTTCCCTGCTCGCCAGGTGTTGATACCGACCGAGCTCGTTTCCGTGATAGCCTCTCACGAGACGAACGCGATGCACCATCAACCCATCACCGTAATAGTTCGGATCGCGCGCGGCGATTCCCTCTTGCGTATTCGGCAAGACGACGACGCGACCCATCTCCGCCGACTGCAAGAACTGCGTGGCCGGATCGCTGGCGTACAGCACACGCGCTGGGGGCGAGAACATCCAGTAGTGCCGGTCGATGGTCCACAGATCGACAACGACCAGTGCGACGAGGCCCCAGCCGAGGAGCCGCGTGGCGTCGCGTTGCCGGGATGCCCACAGAAGCAGACCGATACTCAGTCCCAGGAACAGGAAGCTGCGCCACGCTCCGAGAATGACAGCGGTCTTGTTCGAGGCGATGAGCTCGTCGAATTGTCCACCGGCGTACGAAGCCGCGATGGATTGTCCGAGCGCGGTGAAGACTCCGGCCGTCGCCAGCAGCGCAATGCCGGCGCCCGCGATTCCCCAACCGACCAGATAACGACGGGACAGCCCCTCCTCGAGCGCGCGCTCCGTGCCGAGTGCGGCCAGAACGGAGACGGCAAAGGAGACGAGATAGAAGATCGTGCTCGGCGCTTTGAAGAATTTCGAGCCGGGCACCAGCGCATAGACCAGATGGTAGAACGGCGTGTAGCCGCCGAGTGCCCACAATAGCGCGACGAGGCCGAGGCCGAGCCAAAATCTCCGGAACGCGCGTCGACGCATTCCACCAAAGGCAGCGCCAGCAAGGAGAAGTACCGGTGCACCGAGATACTCACTGTGCAGATGGATCCCGTTACGCCCCCAGTAATTCTCGAGCAGGCCGCTGAATTGAGGGAGGTACGTGTTGATGAGCTCCTCGATCGGCATCGAGTACCTCGTGGCGAATTCATATCCGCCGCGCCCGCCTGCTCTTGGCGAAAAGGGGATGTACTCCATGACGGGCAGATACTGCACGGCACCGATCGCTCCGCCAACGAGCACGGCGCCAAGCGCGAACAGCAACCGCTTCATTCCCTCGCGGCGCGGCAGCTTCGTACCGTCGGGCCGGATTGCCAACGTGAGATAGAGCGCGAACGATCCCGAAGCCAACAGCAGATACTGCAGCAGTTGCGGGTGCGGGCTGAGCACCGCCAAGCCCACAACGAGCGCAAATGCACCCCACACCCAATGGCGTCCGTCGCGCACGCCGCGGACGAGCAGCCACAGCCCAAGGGGAAGCAGCGCGCTCACAAACAGCTTTCCGTCGTGGCCCGGCGAGGCCAGCGAGGCTATCTGCCCGCTCAGCATGTAGGCGGCTCCGCCGAGCAGGGACGGAAAGAATGAAAGGCCCCAAGCCCGCAGAAATGCGTAAGTGAAGCACCCCGCGAAAAAGAGGTGCAGGATGAATCCCCACGTGAGGCCGATGTCGGTGGGGAGAAGCAGCCGCAACAGGGCGGTGGGATAGAAAATGTCGCCGTGCATCGCGGCGATGTACGGCAAGCCACTGAAGAGATACGGATTCCACTGTGGGATACCCTGCCCGGCCTTGAGCGCCTGACCGGCGAAATCACGCACCGGCCACCCGCCGATGAACTGATCGCTCATCGGGTTGACGAGAAACGCACCGCCGAGTGCAGGCCACGCCAGGAGCAGCGTGCACACGGCGTACGTGAGAGTGGCCCAGAGCGCGGAAAACCGCGGCATGACTGGAGTGGGCTCCGGTGCGTCGCGGCGAGAGGGAGGAGTCATCCTGCGAGTAGAATGTCAGGGAACCGAGCGGCCAGCGAGGCTGGCGCTTGGGTCATTCAGCCAACCTCAAAACTGGCCGGGTGATGGACGCGACGCCAGTGATGCAATCCGGATGGATGCACGCTGGCGAGGCGCCTATTCATCGAAAGACGTACACGGCACCCATTTCGTCCGTGACGACTGCCACTCCATCGCGGTCGAACACCAGCACAGCCAGGCAGCCGCACACAGCGAGACGAGAGAACCTGACCATCTGTAACCTCTCTTATGCGGGATGCGATGCGTGCCGCGGTCGCCGGTTGTGAACCACGTCCTGGTACAGTGCTGCATAGCGCTCGGCAGCCGCACCGGGACTGAAGAGACGCAGCGCGTGAGCGCGTCCGGCGACTCCCATCAACGAGCGTCGTTCGGAGTTCTCGAGCAACTCGTCGAGTGCCTCAGCCAGTCTAGTCTCGTCGCTCGGAGGGATCAGGATGCCGGTGACCCCTTGCAACACGACGTCCGGTAACCCCCCGGAAGCGAAGCCGACGACCGGTGTCTCGCTGAGAAGGGACTCGACGGCAGTGAGCCCGAGTCCTTCGTCGAGCGCTGGAATGACGTGAATTGCGGCGCGGCGATACTGCTCTGCGAGTGCCGATTGCGCGAGAATCGGAAGCCACTCGATACGATCCGACAGGCCGAGCGACTTGGCCAGTTGCAGAACCGCCGAGTCGTCGATGCGTCCCGCGCCAACAACGGTCAGACGACAGTCCTGCTTCATATGGGACATGGCCCGCAGCAATCTCGCGAGTCCCTTCTGCTCCGACAGCTTGCCGATGAAGAGGAGACGACGCTTGTCCCTTGAATCGCCTGGATGGAAGAGATCCGTGAGAACCGGCATTGGGGCGACGATCACGGAGCTGGACGGTGACAACTCTTCCGCACCGCGCGCCAACCAGCTCGATACGGCCGTCATGGCACCGGCGTGGCGCGCAACGCTGCGGAAGAGCGCCTGTCCCATCGGAAAGGCGCGCGTCAGGCGCAAGTCGGAACCATGCATCGTGATCAGGAACGGAATACCGTGCATGCGGCGAAGGGTCTCCGCCACCAACCCGGCGGGAAACCACCAGTGTGCATGTATCGCGTCGAAAGACTCCTCCCGCGTGATTCGGCGTGCGGCACGCAGGGCAGCGGCGAGATACGAGAGCATCGCCATCTTGCCAACCACGCTCGTGCGGACCTGGGCCCCCATCGTGCCGGTGTAGGCAAGCGTTTCGTACCGCGCCGGCGCATACCGAAAACGATGCACCGTGACGCCATCGATCACCTCGTGCTTCTCGAGGCCGGGCCCACTGGGCGCCGAGACGACGACGTCGATCCCTCGGTCGCGGAGCGCGACGGCGAGATTGTGAATGAACGAGCCAACGGGATCGCCCTCGAAGCGCGGATAGGCATGGGCGAGAAAGAGGACGCGCAAGCGCGTAGGGTCAGGCATCGATCGCGCGGCCGTCCGCGTCTCTGATCAGGACCGACGCGTCGGACGTCACGACGATCCTACCATCCGGGCGCACCGCGGTCGCGCGCGCCGACCGTCTCGCCCGGCGCCACGCGACCAGCTCCCTGAGCGGCGCGATGTAGGGTTCACGCTGGACCAGGCTCGCGACGAGGCGGCGATATGCCTGCGGCGCGCCAGGAAAACCGAGTGCGGGCGTCAGATTCGGATGCCAGATGCCGACCCACAAGCCATTGACGCTGCGACAGGTGTCAGCCAGTTCGAGCGCGTCGTCGATCCACTGAACGGGGTCTTCGACGCCTCGGTACTTGCTCAATGCTCGATCCATCCAAGTGAATGGCGCTTCGTCGATTTTCATTGGCGCACCGGCATCCGCGTCCCACAGCGGCAGCACATCGGCAGTGCCAAGGCGAAAGCCATTTCTGTCGGCGAAGCCAAAGGTCGAGTCATATCGAAATCCTCCCTTCGCCATTCCGCGCGGCGTCGTGCCGGCGCGCATGCGCAGGTAGTGCTGTCGCACCCCAACCACCGGGTCCACAAGGGACTCCAACCGGCTGCGTTGGGCTAGGAAGAGCGCGTGATCGTCTGACGTCGCGAAGCTGCCGTGCAGGCCGATCTCGTGTCCTCCGCCGGCGATGACGTTCAGAATGCGACGCGTCTGGCTGGACTCAGGAGAATAGGTGAGATCGCCCGCTCGCGCTGTCGCGAAGGTCGGAGTGCCGCACAGCACGAACCAGGTCGACCGAACGTGGCTCTCGGTCTCTGCGTCGAGCACACTCCGAATGCCGTGCCACACGACGTGACGACCCCCACTCGCCATCGCTGCCTTGACGACGCCGAGCGCGCGCGCCAGCTCGCCGCGTCGGATCAACTCGAGGAGGCGAAGCGACGTGAAGGCAGGCCACCATTGCACGACGTCGAGATCGTGGGTCAGTGCGACAGCCCATTGCCGCCCGCCGGGCCACGGGTCGATGGCGTAGAATCGTCGCCGTCCAGCCGACGCGCGCACTGCCGACGCGAGCGCCTGCGCGGCGATCGAGATCACCGGTTCGCGCTCCGCGCCAGCAACCACCAGCGGCGTCGCCGAGCTTGGAACGCGATTGAAGCGGTCGGCGGCCGTCGAGCCTTGCTCGGCGACGGCGAGAGCAACCTCGGTCACGAAGGTGAGGAGCCCGCGGTCGATCGTGACGACTCCGTCGCCGGGGGCAATGCCCCAACTCCGCGCGCGCAACTGGGCAAGCGCCGGCCGATCCCTTTCATCAACGACCTCGATGCGCACGACCTCCTCGCTGCCCGGGTAGGGAAGCACAGCGGAGAGATCGACCAGCAGGTCGAGGGCGAAACGCTCGGAGGGACGGAGCGATGGATTCGGAGCGAGCGCAAGCACGAGAACGAAGTAAGTCGAAGACGCCCCGCGAGAGAAGGTGTCCTCAGATACGCGGGCGCACTTGACGACCTCCTGGCCGCGCGTCACTGTTCGGCGACTCCTCTTACCTCGTCGATGATTCGCAAGAAACGTCTGCCCCTCGGCCACCTCGCCCTCTATGGGTGGCTCCCGAGTCCGATCAAGGTGTGGGCCTATCGAATCCTTCGGGGATACAAGATCGGAAAAGGCGTCAAACTCGCCTTCGGAGCGGTCGTGGTGGGCGAGCAGGTAGTTCTCGCCGACGGAGTGGAGATCGGTTTGCTCGCGATGGTTCTGGGACGTTCCATCACGATCGGCCGTTTCTCGAGTGTGGGCACGATGAGCTACATCGCGTGCGAGCGCATCCAGATCGGGGAGGATGCACGCATTCGCGAGCAGGTGTTCGTGGGCGGACCCCAGCTACCCGAATCGAGCTTCACGCTCGGCAGCCGCACGATCATCCTTCAGTTCGCGTCCATCAACGCGACGAAGCCAGTGGCGATCGGTGACGATACAGGCATCGGCGGGCATTGCCTGATCTTCACCCACGGCGCGTGGCTCAACGCCCTCGACGGCTATCCGGTGACGTACGAGCCTGTGACGCTCGGCAAGAGCGTGTGGCTGCCCTGGCGCGTGTTCATCATGCCCGGAACGACGATTGGCGATGGCGCCGTCATCGGCGCGAACTCGCTGGTTCAAGGCACTATCCCTCCGTACAGTCTCGCCGTGGGCAGCCCCGCGAAGGTGATCAAGTCGGCTCCGGATTTTCCACGCCGGCTCAGCGAAGGTGAGCGTGAAGAGCTTGTCGCGAAGATGATGGCAGAGTTCGACCGATACGTCACGTACGAGCATGCGACGATTGAGGTACGCGGTGCCGTGCGGACTTATCGCATGCCATCCGGCGAGGCGATGCGACTCTTATGGCGCCGCACGGCTGCCGACGCCGTTGCCGCAGCACGCGGTGACACGGTGCTTACGGAGATCCCGTTGTCGGACCGCGAGCGGGACGAGATGCGCGCGCGCGATGCACATTGGCTGGATCTCGCCGGCAGGACGCGAAGCGTGGGTGGCTCGCCACTCACCGAAGAGCTCGCGTCGTTCCTCGGGCGATACGGCATTCGGCTGCCGCGAGACGGTTAACCAGCGCGGATCACTCTGCTCGGAGCTCAGGTCGTTTTCCATCCACGACCGCCGCGATGGCGAGCGCGATGACTCCCGGCAGAATCTCCAACAGGGTGCGGCCCACGCGCACGATCACAGCGAGGAGCGCGGCCTCCGCGGCGCTGAACACTCCTAACTGCGGTGCCAGTACGGTCATCGTATACTCAGCCGCTCCCAGACCGGCTGGCGGGACGAATGCGAGCACTCCCGCGAGATACGATCCCGTGTACAAGGCAACGCAGCCGGAGAAGCTCCGCGCGTCGCCGGGAAGAACGCCGCGAGCGAGCACCCAGAAGGCGAAACCGTACGCAATCCACGCGACAGTCGTCGAGACGACGGCGATGAGCAGTGGCACCAGTCCGATCCGCGGCATGGTTATCTCGCGTCCGGTCAACCGTGACGCGATCCTGCCCAGGTGAGGTAGCAGCAGCGGAGCGACTGCGAGCCCCAGTACGCCGACACCCACGAACCAGAGGGCGCTGATCCGGATAGTGGGCGTCATGGCAGAGGCGGCCACGAAGACGCCGAGCCCCGTCACGATATTGACGATGGTGAGCAACAGCGATGCTCCCGCCGATACACTGACGGGCACGGCCTCGCGCTTGGCCATGACCGTCATTACGGCCATCTGCCACCCGGACAGTGGGATGTATCGGGCGAGGTTCGATCCGAACCAGATGACGGCGGCGCGCGGCAGCGTGAGCCTTCCCCCCAACTCCGCAAGCACGCGGCGCCACCCTTCGATCAGCAGAGCGTACGTCAGAAGTACCAGCGCCGCGGCAGCGACGACGAGACTCCAGCGCGGGTGCACCGAGCTCGCGACAGCGCGAATCGCCGGAAGCTGGCCGCGCAGATACCAGAGTGCCGCGCCGATGAGAACGAGCGCGAGACACCAGCCAAGAGTCCGCAGGAGGGCGCGCGGAATGGTCGGTCTGGTTAGACGAGGACGGTGCTACTCACCGCGAAGCCTGATCTCGTCGAGCTGGCGGCGCAGCTCACGCACCTCGGCGCGCTGACCGGCGATCTGCTCACCGAGAAGACCGGTCGCGAACAGCACGCTCCCGAGGATCAGGCAAGTCTGGATCACCGTCCAGACCGATCGGATGCCCACATGCGCAAACGCGAGGATGAGCAGCGCAATAATGCCGGCGAGCAGGCCGATCGCGAACAAGCCTGCGCCGAGCATGCCGAATAACAGCAGCGGCTTCTTGCCGAACTTCAGCTCGAACCACACGGACAGCATGTCAAGCACGCCGACGGGAATGCGCGAGATCCCGAACTTCGAGCGGCCGGCGTGGCGCGGATACAGCGGGACGGGGATCTCCGCGACGGTGAAACCCTGTTCCGCGGCGATGACGATCATGAAGCGGTGCCAGTCGGGACGCATGGGAAGGCCGTCCATGATCTCTCTGCGGTACGCCTTGACCGAGTTCAGATCCTTGACGGGGACGTTGAAGAGCGCGCGGCTCAAGCCATTGTAGATGCTCGAGACGAAGGCCTTCTCGTACTTCCCTTCCTTGAACCCGGTGACCATGTCGGCGCGATCCTCGAGGATCGGCTGCACGAGGCGCGGGATGTCCTCCGGTTTGAATTGAAGATCGGCCGGATAGAAGACGAGCACGGGTCCGGTGGAATTCAGATAGCCGGTGCGCAGCGCGTCGGCGATGCCGCGCTTCGAGCGATGGCGCACCGCCTTCAGGAATGGATACTCCTTCTCCAGGCGCTGAAGCACGGCCCAGCTGTCGTCGACAGAACCATCGTCCACGACGACGACCTCGTAACGCGTGTCCGGATGGGCGGCAAACGCATCGGCCGCCAACTGCATGAACAGCGGCAGATTGTCCACCTCGTCCTTGGCCGGCACGAGCACGGAGACGTCCACCTTGTGGTGCGACGATGCGATGAACGGCGTGGCGAGGCGCGCGCGTTCGTCCGTCATCATACCC
>Ga0209014_10002645_pt1 | contig 10383 bp, 7 predicted proteins | sample BarGraNGADG00212_FD_184491 | JGI IMG/M metagenome (GOLD analysis project Ga0209014, IMG submission 184491) | Arctic peat soil microbial communities from Barrow, Alaska - Barrow Graham LP Ref core NGADG0002-212 (SPAdes) (version 2) | ecosystem: Environmental > Terrestrial > Soil > Wetlands > Peat... | reverse complement strand
TGTCGGCGCTGGCAAGATGGGCCTGCCGCTCGCCGTACAGTTCGCCCGCCACGGCTGGCACGTGACCGCAGTGGACGTCAATCCCGACGTCGTTGCGGCCATCAACGCCGGCCAATCCCACGTCGCCGAGGAGCCGGGGCTCGCGCAGGGAGTGGCCGAAGTCCATGCCGCCGGCCTGCTCGCAGCCACGTCCGATGCGGCAGCGGCGGTCCGCGGCGCCGACGTCGCGGTCCTGATCGTGCCGGTGATGCTGAGCGACGACAAGCAGCCCGACTATCGCTACATGGACCCGGCCGTGGACTCGATCTCCGGCGGCGTCCACGCCGGACTGACCGTGATTTTCGAGACGACGCTGCCCATCGGCGTCACGCGCGGCCGATTCGTGCCAAGGCTCGAGGCGGCGAGTGGCCTCAAGGCCGAACGGGACTTCTTCGTCGCTTTCTCCCCGGAGCGGCTCTTCTCCGGGGCCGTCTTCGCCAACCTTGCCACGTACCCCAAGCTCGTCGGCGGCATCGGCCCTGAGTCCACACACCGCGCGGCCGCCTTCTACGACTCGGTGCTCGACGCCGAGATCGTGGCCATGAGCTCGTCCGAGGCCGCCGAGTTCTCGAAGCTGGCAGACACGACCTACCGCGACGTCAACATCGCCCTTGCCAACGAGTTCGCCCGCGCTGCCGACCGCGCCGGCGTGGACATACAGGAAGTGATCGAAGCTGCCAACAGCCAGCCCTACTCGCACATACACCAGCCGGGGATCGGGGTCGGCGGACACTGCATCCCGGTCTATCCGCACCTCGTTCTCAGCCGCGACCCGGATCTGGAAGTCGTGAGCACGGCACGACGGGTCAATGACGGCCAGGTCGACCGGGCCATCGATGCGATCGCGGACGCCCTGGACGGACTGGACGGAGCGCCAGTGCTCGTTCTGGGCCTGACCTACCGCGAGAACGTGAACGAGCTCGCCTACTCCCAAGCTTTGCCCCTCATCAAAGGCCTGGCCGAACGAGGCGCGCTCGTGTACGGCTACGACCCCCTGGTCTCCGCAGACGAGGTCACCCGCCGCGGCGCCGAACCGTACTCGTGGGGGGAGAGCGCTCCATTCCGCGCCATCGTCACCCAGACCGGCGACCCGCTCTGGCGGACCATCGACTTCTCGCACTTTCCCGCGCTTGGGGTCTTGTTCGACGGCCGCAACAGCATGCGTGACGTAGACCTGCCGGCCACCGTCCGATATATCGGCATCGGCGTGCAGGGAGCCACGCGGCGCCCAAACGTCAAGCCTTCATAGCAAGGCGTCCGGATGCGAATCGTCAGCGTCGTCGGCACACGCCCGCAGTTGATAAAGGCCGCTGCAATGCAGCCGGTGCTCAGGCGCGACCACGATGAGATTCTTGTCGACACCGGCCAGCACTACGACGAGGCCATGGCCGGCAGCTTCTTTGGGGAGCTGGGCCTGGCGCAACCCGATCATTCGCTGGGGATCGGCGGGGGCGGCCATGGCGACCAGACGGGCCGAATGCTCATCGCGTTGGAGCCTCTACTGGAATCGTCCGCGCCCGATGCCGTGATCGTCTACGGCGACACGAACTCAACCCTTGCGGGCGCGCTGGCCGCAGCAAAGCTGGGCATTCCGGTCGCCCACATCGAAGCTGGGCTCCGCAGCCACGACCGCCTCATGCCCGAAGAGCTGAACCGGGTGGTCGCCGACCATCTCTCGCGCTGGCTATTCGCGCCGACGCCCACGGGCGTCGCCAATCTGGCAGCCGAGGGGATCACCGAGGGCGTTTTCGAGGTCGGGGACCTCATGCTCGATCTGGCGGCCCGGGTCTCCTCCGAGGTGCGCGACCCGACGGCTCTGGCGGCAGTCGCCTTGCGACTCGGTCTGACCCTGGAGCCTGGACGGTACCTGTTCGCGACGGTCCATCGGGCCGAGAACCGCTCCCCGGAAGCGATGGCGGCCTGGGCCGACCTGCTTGGTGCCGTCGCCACGCCGAACCGCCCCGTGGTCCTGGCGCTCCACCCCGGAACGCGCGCGGCACTCGACGCGGCCGGCGTACAGCTTCCGCAAGGAGTCAGGGCCGTGGAACCGCAGGGCTACCGTTCTTCGTTGGCGCTGCAGCTCCATGCCTCGGCGGTTCTCACCGACTCCGGTGGCGTGCAGCGCGAGTCGGCTTGGTTGGGGGTCCCCTGCCTCGTTCTTCGCAGCCGGACGGAGTGGGTCGAAACCGTCGGCGGACCCAGCAGCTCAGCTGTGCTCGTCGGCCTCGACCGCGAGCTTGCGTTGCGCGAACTCACGGCCCGAGCCCCCATCGAGCGCTCTACCGCGATGGCCGCGGAGCGCGCCACAAAACTGCGCCTGCAGGCGGCCGGAGCCGCCGAGAGAATCTCGTCCGCCCTGAAGATGAATCCTGCGTCCCGGAAGGATATGGGATGACCGTCACGCCTCGGCGCCGCCCGATCTGCATGGTCGTTCACGCCTACTACGAGGAGGATCCGCGAGTCCGTCGCCAGGCCGAGGCCCTGGCAGCTACCGGCTGGTCGGTCGACGTCTTTGGTTTGCGCCGCGAAGGCGAGGCGCCGACCGGAACGGTGAAAGGGGTGAACGTCCACCGCCTGCCCGTCGGCCGCCATCAGGGCGCCGGTCCGCTGATGTACATCGCGGAATACGCTGTCTTTCTGGTCCGAGCGATGTTCGCCACCACGAAGGCGCACGCCCGCCGGCACTACGGCCTGATCCAGGTCCATTCGATGCCGGATTACCTTGTCTTCGCCGCAGCGCCGATGAAGATGGCCGGCGTCTCTGTTCTCCTGGACCTTCACGAAGTCATGGTTGAGTTCTTCAAGACGCGCTTTCCCGGATCGTCCAATTCCCTCACCAACGGACTGCTTCGTCTCCAGGAGCGCATGTCGATCGGTTTCGCCGACGAAGTCCTGACGGTCTGCGATCCGTTCGCCGAACGCTTGCTGCGGAACGGTCTCGGGGCCGAGCGATTGACCGTCGTCATGAACAGTCCGGATCTGCGCCTGTTCGATCCGACCGCGAGCCCGCACCGCGACTTCATGGCAGACGGCACGCTGCGAATCATCTACACCGGAGCGCTGACCCCGACCTACGAACTGGATGTCGTGCTGCGTGCGATCGCCCGTCTACGTCAGGCTCGCCCCGACATGCCCATGACCGCCACCTTCTACGGCCGTGGCGATGCGAGAGAGTCGCTCGAGACGCTCGCCGCCGAGCTTGGCATTGCCGATCTGCTGACGATGCCCGGCCGGATCCCGATCGACGAAGTCGCGTCGAAGGTGGCGGCCGCCGACCTCGGCGTGGCCCCCACGCGCCTCGATCCATTCACCGAGATGACGCTCTCAGGGAAGGTCCTCGAGTACGCGGCGATGGGGAAGCCCGTTTTGGCCTCCCGCCTGCCATCGGTGGCGGGATACTTCGCTCCGGAAACCCTGGCCTTCTATGACCCGGGAGACCCGGCCTCGATGACCGAGGCCATCCTGCGGCTCGTGGACGACCCAAGCGAGACCAGGGCGCGCGTGGAGAGAACCGGCCGGCGCATCGAAGAGTTGAGTTGGGCTCGCCAGTTCGAGACATATCGCCGCGTAGTCGAGCGCCTCGAGGCAAAGACGACCGACAAGCATCGCCCGCGCCCTGAAGCGTAAGCAGCAGATCGGCTGAAAGGTGGCACGTGCGAAGCTCCGCCATGACCCCCGCCGAGGCCCCAAGAGGCTCGTCTCCCCCCGACCACCCGGCAGAATGCGGTAGCATACGGCTCCATTACCACGGCTCTGAGCCGGACCTATCTCCAACCAGGACGCCCAGATGACTTTCCGAACCCGAACTACCGTGAAGCCGACGCGCCGTCGAGCCCGACAGAGCGATACGCGTCGTGCCGTGTACATCAATATCGCTTTCGGTTTCTGCGTGGCGGCGGCCTTCTGCCTCCTCGGTAGCATCTTCTTCGCGGGCTACTACAGCGACCACTTCACGGTCATCGCTTCGGTCAACGGCACCTCGATCAGCAAAGATGCCGTCCGCGCCCGGACGACGGTGAACCTGGCGCGCTACGAGCGTGAGATCCAAGACTACCTGCAGCTCCGAAACGAAGGCAAGATCACCGCTACCGAGTACGACACGGTGGTCGGCGGGGTCACGACCAACGAGGACAACGCAACGCTGTACAGCGACGCGATGAACCAGCTGACCCAGGAGGCCATGCTGGCGCAGTACGCAGACCAGCACGGCATCACGGTCACCGACAAGCAGATCACCGACCAGATAGTGGCGGACGCCACGATCGCCGAACAACGTCACGTCATGGTCATAGGCGTGGCTCCAACGCCCACGCCGCCGTCCTCCGTGCCGACTCCCGACCAGATTCTGGCGGCCCAGACCCAGGCGAACAAGTTCCATGACGACGTCCTGTCGAAGGCGCAGACCTGGGATGAAGCCTCGAAGGCCTCCAACTCCGGGACGGTCAGCCAGGGTACTGTCGGCGACCTCTTCCTGACCACCAAGAAGGCCCTGAATCTCGATCCCGATCTCGTGGACGCCATCTTCAATCTCAAGGCGGTCAATGACCTCACGCCAGTCCTCAAGGGCGCCGACGGCCTCTATCGATTCGCCACCGTGACCGAGATAGTGCCGCCCTTCGTCGACAACGACTGGCAGAAGGCAATCGATCAGCAGGCCTCCGACGAGGCTTACCGCCAGGCGGTCAAGGCCGAAGTGCTGCAGATTGCGCTGAGGGGTTCGATCGAAGGCCAGTACGCGACCGGTACCTCCGTCCAGCGCCACGTCCGAGAGATCACGGTCTCGGCCGGTTATGGCGCCGCCGGTTCCGGGGACGAGGTCAAGATCGAGATTATGGTGTTCGCGCCGTACGACGGGCTCCGGGACTTCACCGGGCTGCCGCTCACCGACCAGGCGTGGATTGACGCCAAGGCCCGCGCCGATGCCGCCGTCAGCAAGCTGAAGGCGGACGTCACTCAATTTTCCAACCTCGAGAAGGACTCGGTCAACAACAACGATCAGCAGTGGACCTCGACGGGCGGCGTGTTGCCGTGGTTCCCGCTGAGCATCTACCAGGGCGATGCGGCCTCCTACGCGGGCATCGGGATGCCGGCACTCGGTGCCGCCGTCTTCGCCGACGGCCTCACCCCGAATTCCGTCGTCGGGCCCGTGGCTGAAACCTCCGCCGGCTACGTCGTGGCGGTCCTCCTCGGCCGACGCCCCGAACCTTCGCAGCGCATCTCGGACACGCAGTTGCGGATCGCGAGCGGAACGCCCTTCGCTACCGAGGCGCAAGCAGTATCGGAAGCGGTCGATTCTGCCAATGGCGGCGACATGGGCTGGGTGACGCGGTACTCGCTTCCTCAGGATCTCGAGGACGCAATCTTCCAGACGCCGGTGGGCGGTACCAGCCGAGTGGTCCTGATCCAAGGGCAGTCGGCCAGCTTCTACTACATCTTCCAGGTGCTGGCCGAGGAGACCCGCACTCCGACTGCATCTGAGGCCGCGGAATTGCGGACGAAGGTCTTCGGCACGTGGCTGACCGACCTCACGGCTCACACGAACATCTGGACGGACCAGACCGGCCTGACCAGTCTGTACCCCGCTCCTAGCCCTACGTAGCGGCACCGCAGGCATCGTGCTCGACGCGCTCGTCGCAGAAGCCCGCATACGCTGGGGGCTCGATCCGACCGCCGGATTGCAGGTCATAGTCCCCGAGCGTCTGGCCGGCACTCCGATCGAGCCGTCGAGGCCGGTTCTGCTGGTTCCCATGGCTCTGCTCAGCGGCGCCGTCGGGCAGATTGACTCGCCGCTTCCTGGTCGCCACGCTCCGGCCGACCAGGGCGCGGTCGCGGTGTTGAAGCGCCTCTACCCCGCCGACCACATCGTGGGTCGAATCGGCGCGGCAGAGGCCACGACCGTCGGTCAGCTGACTGAGTCGGTCGTGGCCGGGCCGCTCTACCTGGCGCCGGTGAACGCCGAGCTGGCACCGGCAGGACCCTGGGCACTGCCTTGGATCATCGACCGCCTCCGCCGGCCCGACGGATGTCCGTGGGACCGCGAGCAGACGCATCTCTCACTCCGGAAGCATCTCCTCGAAGAGGCGTACGAGGTCTACGACGCACTCGATGGCGGCGCGTCGCCCAAACTCGCGGAGGAGCTTGGCGACCTCCTGCTTCAGATAACACTGCACGCCCAGCTCGCGGCCGAGGCCGGCATCTTCGACATGACCGATGTCCAGGACTCGATCGGCCGCAAGATCGTCCGTCGCCACCCGCACGTCTTCGGCGACACGCACGTGGCCACTGCGAGCGACGTCAACCGGCAGTGGGAGCAGATCAAGCGCACCGAGCGCGAGGAGGCAGAGGCGGCAGCCGACTCCCCCATCGCCAGGAGCGCGCTCGACGGCATCTCGCGATCCATGCCGGCCCTCGCCGCGAGCCAGGAGATGCAGGAGCGGGCGGCCAATCTCGGCTACGACTGGCCCGATATCGTCGGCGTCGTGGACAAGATCCACGAGGAGCTGGCGGAGCTGGCGGCCGCCGCTACCGACGAGGAGCGACACGAGGAAGTCGGCGACCTCTTGCTCGTTACAGTGAACCTGGCCCGGCGCAACGGCGTCGATGCGGAGGCCGCTCTACGCGCCGCCGGTGAGAAGTTCCGCCGCCGTTTCGGGCGAGTGGAGCGGATGGCAAGGGAACTCAACGTACAGCTCCGTGACCTGGCCCTGCCCGAGCTCGACGCTCTGTGGGATGCTGCCAAGGCCGAAGAACGGGCCGCTCGCAACGAGCGACCGACCACCGGACAGGAGACCGCAAAATGACTATCGGGGCTCAATCCGCTCGCCGCGCCGACGGGCGGTTGCCCGGAGATCTGCGGCCGGTGTCGCTCACCCTCGGTGTCCAGAAGTGGGCCGAGGGCTCGTGCGTGATTAAGGTGGGTGGCACGGAGGTGCTGTGCGCCGCCACTATCGAGGACAAAGTTCCACCACACCTCCGGGGCAAGGGAACCGGCTGGGTCACGGCCGAGTACAGCATGCTGCCGCGCGCGACCAGCGAGCGGAACATTCGTGAGTCCACGAAGGGCAAGCTCGGCGGGCGCACGTATGAGATCCAGCGATTGGTCGGCCGCTCGCTCCGGGGCGTCGTCGACCTGAGCAAGCTCGGCGAGCGGACCGTGACGGTGGACTGCGACGTCATCAACGCCGATGGCGGCACGCGCACGGCGTCCATCACCGGCGGCTGCGTGGCGCTGGCGACCGCGCTCATCACATACGGCATGGAACGATGCCTCGTCGGCCGCGTGGCAGCGGTCAGCGTCGGGCTCCTGAACGGAGCCACATACCTCGACCTCGACTACTCCGAGGACTCGCACGCCGACGTGGACTTCAACGTCGTTTCGACCGACGGGGGCAAGTACGTCGAACTCCAGGGCACTGCCGAAGGCAAGCCGTTCGACCGGGCCGATGTCGATCGACTGCTCGATCTCGCGGCCGTCGGCCTGGAGAAGCTTTTCGCCGCCCAGGCCGAGGCCATCGCCTCGGTGCGCCGCTAGCCTCCGTGACGAGCGACCAGGTCGGCGCCGCCGGCCGCCCGAGCGGTCGGACACGCCTTCTCGTTGCCACCCGCTCGGCACACAAGCTCCGGGAGCTTCGCGAGCTGCTGGGCCCACTGGCGTCGGAACTGGTCAGCCTCGACGACATGGCCATCCCCGACGAGGCGATCGAAGACGGTGAGACGTTCGCCACCAATGCGGCCAAGAAGGCGCGCTTCTTCGCGGCGCTTTCCGGCCTGCCAACCCTCGCCGACGACTCGGGACTCGAAGTGGATGCGCTGAACGGCGGACCCGGCGTCCGGACGCGACGCTACGCCGGCGAGGACGCCACCGACGAGGAGAACAACGCCAAGCTGCTCGGAGCGCTGACCGGGCTCGAGGTGGAACGGCGTGGGGCCAGGTACCGGTGCGTGCTGGCGCTGGCGCTGCCCGATCTGCGTGGTCCGCGCGGCGGCATTCCCGTTCATCTGGCCCACGGCACCTGCGAAGGCCGCATCGCCGCGTCACCGCGCGGCGGTGGCGGATTCGGCTACGACCCTATCTTCGAGCCGGCGGCTGAGCCTCCCGGAGGCCGGACGCTGGGCCAGTGGTCGGCCGAGGCCAAGCACCGCATCTCCCACCGCGGCAAGGCCGCGCGCCGTATGCACGGGACCCTGGCAGGCCTTGGGTTCTGAGCGCGGCGGATCTCGGTCCGCGTCTAGTGCGCCTGCTCGGCGACTCGTCCCCTCGACCCCCGCCGCGCCAGTCGCGGCAGTGCCAGGGCGGTCGCGGTAATGACGACCATCATCACGTAGTCGGACGACATGTTGCGCCAGGGCCGGTACAGCTCCCCACCGAACGCGCTCGCAACCACGACCCAGGCCACCAGCGCGCTCAGCAGGATCGAGGCCAGCACCCGCATCGTCGGGTCGGGCGGGGCCCGGTAGACCCGCCACAGTCCCAGCAACGCGGCGGCGAAGACAACCACCACGAGCGCCAGCGCGACGAGCCCGAGCTCCGCCCCGATCTCCGGTAGCCAGGAGTGGGCATGGTCGGGCGTGGCGCTGGCCTGCGCGGGTTTGTAGTGGTCCGCGTACTGCACCCCGAACTGATCCAGGCCGATCCCAAGCAATGGATGGTCGATGGCCATCCGCACACCGGCAGTGGTCGCGTAGAAGCGCTCGGAGAGGGACCCTTCGCCCGCCAGTGTCGCCGGATTCCACGAGTCGAAACGGCTCTGGCCCATGATCGAGACCATCACGCTGCGGTACGCGTCGTTGACAGGCGGAACGACCTGCAGCACCAGGGCCGGCCAGGGAACGACGAACGCCGAGATAATCACCGACCCCAGGACGATGGCCGCGCGTCGGCGCCAGGATTCCGTCAGCAGCAGGATGCAGAGCAGCACGCCCCCCGCGGTCGCCATCCAGCCGCTCTTGGAGAAGGTCAGGAAGAGCGCCGGCACGCTTAGGAGCCCGGCGACGAGCAGCACAGCGACGATGCCTCGCGAAAGACCCAGCGTGCGCCGGCAGAGGAGCGCACCGACGATTAGAGGCGCAGCCATCGCCATCATTTCGCCGAACAACCCGACGTTGAAGAACGTGAGCCTCGAGAAGAAGAGCCGATGAGCCTGCAGCGACGCGAGCCCACCGCCGGCAGGCAGCGTTTGAATGAGGTCTATCAGGCCACCGAGGGCGACCGAAACTCCAAGCGCTATCAGCAGCACAACCAGACGCCGGCGCGTGGGGCCAAGGGCGAACAGGAGCAGCCCCATCGCCACCGACTCGATGATGCTGTGAAGCAGGACGGTCGCACTCGTCTGCACGTCGGGCGAGCGCAGCGTCGATAGGCCGGCCAGTACGAGCAGCCCCAGGGTGGCGATTGCGGCCACCTCCAACGTATCGAGGTGCTGCAGCCGGCGGGGCCACGCGCGCGACCGATTCATCGATGACGCCATAGGCGAGTCGGGGGTACCGCGCTCCTCGGCAGCCTCCGGCTTAGCCGGCCGGAGAAGCCAGCCCGCGGCCAGAGCCGCCACGAATACCGTCTGCAGGATCACCTGGACCGGGCCCACCTGCCAGGCGACCTGCGCCGCATCCCAACACGGCGCCAGCAGTAGGATCGCGACGAAGGCGGGCCACGGCCGCTGGACCGCCCATGCCGCCGTCGCTGCGGCAACCAGCGGCATGACGGCCGCAAGGAGAATCGCGAAATCGCCCGGGTGTATGTCGTACGGCGCGTGCTCGTTCTGGGCCGCCACCGCGAGCGTCGCAAGGAAGGCCAGACCCGCGACGGCCAGCCTCAACCATGCCCGGGAGCTATCGGGTCGCGCCAAAGGTGGAGGGGCGAACGGCAGGTGGCGCCGTGGCGAGCTAGGTTCGTCCAATAGAAGCCGTCCCTGACCTCGGGGCTCGACCCTGGAGTCCCACTGTGAGCCCGCGCGGAGCACCGGGCGCTCGACGCCGGGGCCGGTGGGACGCGTTGGATACTACGGCAAAGGCACGCAGCTCGCCCGGCTTCCATTGGGCGCCGCAGCGGCGGAAGCCAGCCGTCAGACCTGAACCGCGGGCGCAGCCGACGACATCTGGCAAGTCACGCTGGTGCCGCAGATGAAGCGCTCTTCGAAACCGGCCGGGGTCCCGATGACAACGCGCCATAGCGAGGGAAAGTCGCGCCGGCACGTCTGGCACTGCTTGCCGGATTTCCCCGGCGGTGGGCTACCCATTGGAACGCTCGACGGCGTTGGCCAGGCCTGCGTGGCTGGCTGGTATGCGTAGAGGGGAACGGCGAGCGGCGGCGCGGCCACCAGCGGCGCGACGGGCGGCGGCGCGGCG
>Ga0209014_10002643_pt1 | contig 10385 bp, 8 predicted proteins | sample BarGraNGADG00212_FD_184491 | JGI IMG/M metagenome (GOLD analysis project Ga0209014, IMG submission 184491) | Arctic peat soil microbial communities from Barrow, Alaska - Barrow Graham LP Ref core NGADG0002-212 (SPAdes) (version 2) | ecosystem: Environmental > Terrestrial > Soil > Wetlands > Peat... | reverse complement strand
AGATTCCTCCGGAGCAACGCGACAAGGTTATAAGACATTGGTATTGCAGAATTATTCTCCCAGCGTGGTTTCGGAGATAACCGGTGTTCCCGTGGAGTCCATATTGAGACTGGCGAAGGGATTTGCCACGCAGGGACCCGCGCTGGCCGTCGGAACGAGGGGAGATATCTATCAGCAGATGGCCGTACACGCGCTCAACGCCCTGGTAGGAAATATCGATAAACCGGGTGGCGTCCTGACCATCAAAAAAATACCGGCGACTGACCTTCCGATGCCGGAAATAGATGAAGCGGCGCGCAGAGGTCTGCAGATGCCTTCATTAGCCAATGAAGACAACACTGCATTCCCGCAAGGGAATTACACCCTGACACGTTTCTCCGAAAGTGTGTTGAAGGGAAAACCGTATAACCTCAGTACGTTATTTATTTATAACAGCAACCCATCATTCTCTATGCAGCACATAAGCGGTTTTTCCGAGGCGATGGGTAAGATACCTTATGTGGTAAGTTTTTCATCCTACATGGATGAGACAACCCAGAATGCCGACCTTATCCTACCTGATCATACCTGTCTAGAGAAGTGGCAAAGCGACTTCACTTATACTTTTCAAGGATATCCCGTAGTCGGGATCGGCAAGCCGGTAGTGGCGCCCCGCCACAACACCAAAAATACGGGTGACGTAATCATAGAGCTGGCCAAGGGGATCGCGGGATCATCAGCCAAGGCCTTTGCCTGGAAAGATGCCAAGGAAGCGCTATCCGATACCATGAAAAAAGTCTATGAAATGAACAGGGGTGACCTCTTCGCTCCCGCCCTGGATGAGGGCTTGTTGAGGGAGTTGGTAAGGCGTGGATGGAGGGCGCCCGGTTATAAGAACTTTGAGGAATTCTGGGCAGGTATACAAGAAAAGGGAGGATGGTGGGACCCTGCTTATGCTTATGAAGAATGGGCGCGGGTATTCCAGACACCCTCCAGGAAGTTTGAATTTTACTCCCAGACCCTGAAACAGCATTGGGAAAAACATGGTCTGGCGGGACAGCAGGCATTGAAGACCTCGGGCCTGGAAGCCAAAGGGGATCGACTCTTTTTGCCGCATTGGGAAGCTAAAATGAACGCCTCTCCAGACAGCGAAAAGGATTACCCTTTCCACTTGAAGGTCTTTCAACCGCTGGTCTTCGCGGGATCGCTCCATGCCAATGATCCGTACTTACAGGATCTCAGCAGCATGTATATTAAAGAGAAATGGCATGTATGGGTAGAAATCAGCCCGAAAGAGGCGCAACGATTAGGTATTGCAAACGGGGATTGGGTCTGGGTGGAATCATCTTCAGACAAGCTGAAATGCCGGGCCAAATTAACCCCCGGGGCAATGCCGCAAGTCGTCAATATCCCGCTGGGATTGGGGCACAAGGCCCTCGGCCGTTGGGCGAAGGGAATTGGGGAAGACGCCGGTAGACTGTTGGCGCATCACACAGAACCTTTCACCGGGGAACCTGCGTTGAACAAAACCAGGGTTAAAGTGTATAAGGCATAAGGGAGACGGCAATGATCAGATGGGGAATGGTGATAGACTTGGATAAGTGTACGGCCTGCCGGGCATGTATCATCGCTTGCCAGATCGAGAACAATATACCGCCGCCGAGTCCGGAGGAGGCCGCAAAATCAAGGTCCATACAATGGATGCGCATGGTGGAACATGTTGAGGGGGAATACCCCAACCTAAAATCGCATATCATGCCGGTGCCCTGCATGCAGTGCGAGAATCCGCCCTGTATAAAGGTATGTCCAGTCGGGGCAACCAACAAATCGAGAGAGGGCATCGTCGACCAGGTCTATGGCCGCTGTATCGGGTGCCGGTATTGCGCCAACGCCTGTCCCTATACCATTAAGTCCATGAACTGGTATAAGCCCGCGTGGCCCAAAGAGCTGATGAGCTCCCTCAATCCGGATATTTCCGTACGGCCCAAAGGTACAATCGAGAAGTGCCTGTTCTGCTCCCACAGGATACAAAAGGCGAAGGACAAGGCTAAGGCGGAAAAAAGGGAGATGACCCCCGATGATTATATCCCTGCCTGCGCGGAGACTTGTCCGAGTAAAGCCATCTATTTCGGAGACTTGAATGATAAGGATAGTATTGTCGCTAAACTCGCCAGAAATCCGAGGGCATTCAGATTATTGGAAGAACTTGGCACTGAACCTAATGTTTATTACCTGAGGGAAGGAGCTTAGCGTGGAAGCTTTAAAACCAAACGAGGAATCGGGAATGGAAAAAAACATAACCAAATATAGAGACGACATCCTATATCAGCCGATTCTGAAGACAAGTAAAACCTTTTACCTGTCTTTTGCCATCCTGTCTTTGGTGGTGTTATTTGCCGCCTTTGCCTATTTCAAGCAGTTTAAATATGGACTAGGGGTAACCGGTTTGAACAGCCCGATCTTTTGGGGCGTCTATATTACCAATTTCGTCTTCTTTATCGGGGTTAGCCATGCCGGCACGCTGATCTCCGCCATCCTCCGCATCTCCAAAGCGGAATGGCGCCGTTCGATTACCCGCTCCGCCGAGGTCATCACCGTGCTCGTGCTCTTTTTTGGTTTAGGCAACATACTGATCGATTTGGGCCGCATTGACCGCCTCATGATCGTTATCTTGCATGGTCGCTTCCAATCGCCCCTTCTCTGGGACGTGGTAAGCCTTACCACGTACCTCACTGCAAGCTCCGTCTATCTTTTTCTCCCTCTTATCCCCGATATCGCCCTGCTCAGGGACCGGATGCAGCCGGGATTCCGGAAAGGGTTGTACGAGGTGTTGTCTCTTGGTTGGGTGGGAACGGAAAAGCAGATTCACTACCTCGAGAAAGGCATCTCAATCATGGCCATTACGGTCCTGCCGATAGCGGTTTCCGTGCATACCGTGGTATCCTACGTTTTTTCCATGACCGTTCAGCCCATGTGGCATAGCTCCATCTTCGGCCCCTACTTTGTGGCCGGCGCCATCTTCTCCGGCATTGCCGGTATAATCGTCGCGATGGCTGTTCTCAGGAAAGTCTATCATCTGGAAGGGTATTTCCGGGAGGTCCATTTTAATTACCTGGGCATCCTGCTCCTCGTCATGACCTGCCTATGGTTCTACTTCACTTTTTGTGAATATATTACCGTCTTCTACGGAAACGAACCGGTGGAAATGTCGATATTCCTTGAAAAGATGAGCGGCAAATATGCCCCGCAGTTCTGGCTCATGGTCATCACCTGCTTTGTCATCCCCTTCACTATCCTGGCAAACAACAGGACCCGCAACGTGACGGGGACCGTCATCGCCTCCATATCCGTCAACATCGGCATGTGGCTGGAGCGGTTTACCATCGTCGTCCCGACACTGATGCATCCCCGCCTCCCTTATGAGTTGGGGGTCTACAGCCCCACATGGGTTGAGTGGTCTATCCTCATGGGCTGTTTTGCTCTCTTCGCGATGATATATATGGTTTTTACCAAGTTCTTTCCGATCGTGTCCCTCTGGGAGGTTCAGGAGGGACGTGAGAAGGCCCGTGGTGAAGTTACCGAGAGGTTGAGTACTTACCTGCCACCTTCATAAATGACCCGGTGACGAGGGTGGAGATGGGAACATGCCGTGGTTTTGTTCGAGGAATACGAGGGGTGAGGTGATCAAATGAAAGAGGGTAATGAATCCGTCAGGAAGAAAGTGCTCTTGGGTCTGCAAATATTTTTACTAGGTTGTTTTTACATGTTTGCGTTGGGGGTTTTCACCTTCCTTGGCTGTGCGATCTACAGATCCGTAGTAAACAATGATCATCCGGTGCATGCCATTGTGCTGTCATCGGTAATAACGTGCGCCTTTCTGATCATAACTTCGGTTATGACGATGGTATTTACCGTCATAATCAAGGAAGGCCAAAGGAATGCCCGTGAGAATGGAGGTGCGGCTCATGAAAGCAAAACTTAACAAAACAATCATCATTCTCGGTTTTTTGCTTTCATTGGGAGGGAGTTCCCACTATGCCTTTGCTAAAGATCAATATCTTATTCCCGGGGATGCACGGAAAGGATGGCAGGTATTCGCGGAAAAAGGTTGTATCCAGTGCCATGCCGTGGGGGAAACAGGAAGAAATATCATAGCGCCGGATCTATCGAAGAGTCCAGCAATCCACCTATCTTCCGGTGGGTTGGCCGCGGCGATGTGGAATCATGCCCCGGAAATGTGGGAGAAGATGTCGGCAAAAATGGTAACATTTCAACAACTTGGCGAGGCAGAGATGTCTGACCTTTTTGCCTTTTTATACTTTATCCGTTATCTCGATGAACCGGGAAACCCTGGCAAAGGTAAAGAGGCATTAAAGACGAAGGGGTGCATAGAGTGCCATAGCATCGGGGAAAAGGGAGGAAAAATCGGTCCCGACCTGGCCATGTGGTCAGACTATACTAATCCTATTCTCTGGATGCAGATGATGTGGAATCATGCTTTAAAGATGAAAAATGCGATGGATAAAGGGACGGCTGCCTGGCCAAAGTTGGAGAAGAATGATGTCGCAGATATCATTGCCTACGTAAGCAGCTTTAATAAAACCGCCAAGGAGAGGGTCTTCCTTGCACCCGGTGATCCGACGTCGGGAAGGAATCTGTTTTCTCAAAAGGGTTGCGGGCAGTGCCATGCCACCCAGGGAACAGGAAAAACGGCGGGGCCTAATTTGGGCCTGCAGAAAAAGGATTTTCCACCGACAATCGGTCAGTTGGCCAGCCTGATGTGGAATCATTTCCCGCAGATGTTAAACGAGATGCAGAAGGCCAATATTAAAATACCCGAGTTATCTGCTAAAGATATGGCAGATATTACCTCGTATCTATTCTCTATACGCTACTTTGACCCGGCAGGAAATATTGTTGCCGGGAAGAAATTATTCCAAGAAAAACAATGCAACATCTGCCATGATGTGCGGAAAGTTGCGGAAGATAAAAAAGAGGGGCCCAATCTCGCCAAGTTGAAAGGAATGGTGTCTCCCATTTATATGGCAACAGCCTTGTGGAATCATGGTCCCAAGATGATAGGAAGAATGAAAGAAAAAAACATAAAATGGCAGAAGATTACCGATAAAGACTTAATCAATCTTATGGAGTATTTCAATCAAGGCGATTGAGCTCTGGATATCTATTATTCGAAGCTATTGACCATGTTATGCGAAAAAAAGGGGGGCGTATAATGGCCGAAGCGAACAGAAAAAAGAGTGATTCCGAAACGGGAGAGCCGTGGTTGCGGATTCCCAACTATGCCTGGCCTATTACCGGAGTGGTAGTGATTTTGGTTATAGGCGCCATAGTCTATTTTTCCATGGGCAGGTACGAACATGTCTCGCATAGCCAGTTCGTCGGACCCGGAAAGTGCAGAGAGTGTCACAAGGCGCAATACGAATCGTGGAAGAAGACCCGAATGGCAAACAGTTTCAACGTGCTCCGGTCCGGTGAGAAGTCGCAGGAAAAGAAGATGGCGGGACTCGATCCGGACAAGGATTACACGCACGATGAAACCTGCCTGCCGTGCCACACCACCGGATATGGTTTGGTAGGAGGCTTTGTTTCCATTGAGATGACCCCCGAAATGGCCGGTGTCAGTTGTGAGGCCTGTCACGGGCACGGAGGCACGTACGTCAACACGGTGATGAATGCGGTAGGGCGAACATTCCAAACATCCGCTGCCCGGAAGGAGGGGCTGGTTTATCCGCCGACGGAGAATGTATGCCGTGAATGCCATAACGCACACAGCCCCTTCGTCGGAATGGATTATAAGTTCTATTTCAACGAACGCGTTCGACTGGGCACTCATGAACATTACCACCTGAAGTATGAACATGGGAAGTAGCCGGAGGTTACAGGTCTTTGAAAGCGTTGCAATGGCAAAAAAGTATTGCCAAAAATAAAAACAGAAAAGGAGAGAAGGCAAATGAAAAAAATTGGTATATTGATGGCTTTGCTCATGTCACTGTCGGCGGCAAATGCACTGGCGGTTCAGTCCGGAAAAACACTTGACTGGGACAGCCCCAAGGGTAAAGTGACATTCGAGGGCAAGGCGCATGCGGACAAGGGATTGAAGTGCAATGACTGCCATACAAAGATCTTCAAGATGAAAAAAGGTTCCGCAACCATGAAGATGGCTGATTTGAATGAGGGAAAATTCTGCGGCGAATGCCACAACGGTACGAAGGCATTCAAGACAAACGATGCCGCCAATTGTGCAAAATGCCATAAAAAATAGCCGATCAGACTGTTATGGAGAAGCAAGGAAGATGGAAAACGGCGCATATTCGAAGGGGTGTGCGCCGTTTTGCTCTAAATTAACAATTCTATTTTCCCCCGGCTTCGACAGTGGCAGGCAAACGATTTTCTGTAGAACACGTACATCTTTTGAAAAAATATTCTATCAAACGGCTTACTGCACCCGTAAAACCGGATTTTTTGTAAGTGCTATTTTAAACAGCCACGGGGATGACGTAGAGAAGGATCGCGAAAAAGTGGAAGGTGCTGCCGGCCAGAACGAAGAGGTGCCACACGGCATGGTGGTACGGCAGTCGGCGCCAGCCGTAGAACGCGAGGCCCAGGATATAGGCGAGCCCCCCGGCGATCAGCAGGGAAAGGCCGGCCGGCGTGAGGGCGGCGAGCAGGGGTTTGATGGCGACGACCGCAAGGCAGCCCATTCCCACGTAGAGACCGACTGAGGCGATCGGCCACCGGCGGAGCAGGGATACCTGGAAGATGACCCCGATCAGCGCGATTCCCCAGACGACGCCGAACAGGGACCAGCCCCAGGGACCACGGAGATTCACCAGCATGAAGGGGGTATAGGTCCCGGCGATGAGAAGAAAGATCGCCGCATGGTCGATGACCCGAAAGAGTGTCTTTACCCGGGGGAGCTGGGTGCTGTGGTAGAGGGTGGATGCCGTGTACAGGATGATCAGCGTGGCCCCGAAGATGCCGCAGCTCACGATGCGCCAGGCGTCTCCGAACAGAGCCGCGAAGGCGGTCAGGATTCCGAGCGCCCCGATCGCAAGGACGACACCGACCCCATGGGTGATGCTGTTCGCCAGTTCCTCACGGGGGCTGTACTGGGGCATGGGTATATTATGCATAGGTATATATTTTTGGGTCTTTCCCCACCAGGGGAAACGGTATCGCCGCTTCTGACGGGTGTTTCTATCATCCGGTTCGGGAAAATGAAAGCGAAATAATCGATCCGGAACGTACTTGTCGCTCAACCGGCTTCCAGATACTCTTCGAACCCCATCACCCGGTCAATCACCCCGTCGGGGGTGATCTCCACGATTCGGTTCGCCACGGTGGATACCAGCTCGTGATCGCGGGAGGCCAGCAGCAGCACCTCCGGAAAGGCGATGAGCCCGTTGTTCAGGGCGGTTAGCGATTCGAGATCCAAGTGGTTCGTCGGCTCGTCCAGGATGAGGGTGTTGGCGCCGGTGAGCATCATCCTGGAGAGCATGCAGCGGACCTGCTCTCCCCCGGAGAGGACACTGGTCTTCTTCAGCGCCTCGTCCCCCGAGAAGAGCATCCTCCCGAGGAAACCCCTGGCGAAGCTCTCCCCGTCGCAGGGGGGGAACTGGCAGAGCCAGTCGACCAGGTTCAGGTCGCCCCGGAAGAAAGCGCTGTTCTCCTTCGGGAAATAGGCGTGGGTAATCGTCGTCCCCCAGCGGAAACTTCCGCTGTCCGGTTTCATCTCCCCGGCAAGGATCTGGAAGAGGGTCGTCTTGGCCAGGCCGTCACTGCCGACAAAGGCGATCTTGTCCCCCTTCCTTACGGTGAGGGTCAGGTTGTTCAATACGGATACCCCCTGGATCTCCTTGCCAAGACCCGTGATCTCCAGGATGGTGTTCCCGCAGGGGCGCTCGGGTTTGAACTGGATGAACGGGTACTTCCGCGAGGAAACCGGCATATCCTCGATGGTCAGCTTCTCCAGCAGCTTTTTCCGGGACGTTGCCTGTTTCGACTTGGAGGCGTTGGCGCTGAACCGCTGGATGAAGGCCTTGAGGTCGTCCGCCTTTTCTGTGGCCTTACGGTTTTCGTTCAACTTCTGCTTCAGAATAAGCTGGCTCGCCTGGTACCAGAAGTCGTAGTTACCCGCGTAAACCCGGATCTTGCCGAAATCGATATCCGCAATGTGGGTGCAGACCTGGTTCAGGAAGTGGCGGTCATGGGAGACGACGATGACCGTGTTTCGGAACCGGCAGAGGAAATCCTCCAGCCAGGCGATGGATCGGAGGTCCAGGTGGTTTGTCGGCTCGTCGAGAAGCAGCACGTCCGGATTGCCATAGAGGGCCCGAGCGAGAAGCACGCGCACCTTGTCCCCCCCGTCGAGCTCCTTCATCTTCCTGGGGCAGAGCGATTCGGGGATGCCGAGACCCTTGAGGAGCACCGCCGCCTCGGACTCGGCCTCATACCCGTTCATCTCGGCGAATTCCGCCTCCAGCTCCGCGGAGAGGACGCCGTCCTCTTCCGAGAAGTCAGATTTCGCGTAGATCGCCTCACGCGCCGCCATCACCTCGTAGAGCCTCTTGTGCCCCATGATGACGGTGTCGATGACCGTCTCCTCGTCGAAGGCAAACTGGTCCTGACTAAGCACCGAGATCCTTTCTCGGGGGCCGATGGCGACCTCGCCCTTGTCCTGCTCCACATCGCCGGAGAGGATCTTCAGAAAGGTCGATTTCCCCGAACCGTTGGCGCCGATGACGCCGTAGCAGTTCCCCGGCGTGAACTTGATATTGACCTCTTTGAACAGCACCTTCCTGCCATAGGCAAGGGTGACGTTGGATACGTTGATCATGCTTCCATTCCTTTTTAATCTCTCCGGATAAATTCCCCGCACAAATAAAAAACCACAGGGGTGATCCCCGTGGTTCACATGTCGGTGGCTCTCATACACCATCGCCCTCCCGACGGCAACCTTTATTTTTAGATATCGCTCGAAGCCCCGTCCGCACCGGTCCGGAATATTGATGTTATCCGTATGCAAACACCCCTCAGGCGTGCGCTTCGTCCCAGTTCCGGCCGGCTGCGATCTCCACACGGAGGGGCACATCAAGCTTCAGCACCCCCTCCATCTCCTCGCGGACGAGGGCCATCAAAACTTCCCTTTCGGAAACGGGTGCCTCGAAAACGAGTTCGTCGTGGACCTGCATGATCATCGCGGCCGAAAGTCCCTCTTCCGTGAGTCGCCGGAAAATCCGGACCATGGCGGCCTTGATGAGATCCGCCGCCGTCCCCTGGATGGGGGCGTTGATCGCCGTCCGCTCGGCGAACTGCCGGACGGGGGCCTGGGAACTGTGAATCTCCGGGAGATACCGCCGCCTTTTAAGGAGCGTCGTCACATAGCCGTCCCGTCTTGCCTGCGCGAGGAGGCTGTCGAGGTAGTCCCGGACCCCCTGGTATCTTTGGAAATAGCTGTCAATGTAGGCCTGGGCAAGCTTCTGCGTGATCCCAAGCTCCTTCGCAAGGCCGAAGGCGCTCATTCCGTAAAGGACGCCGAAGTTGATCACCTTCGCCTGGCGCCGCATGTCGGGATTGACCATCTCGGGGAAGACGCCGAAGACGTCGGAGGCGGTCCGGCTGTGGATGTCATCGCCGGAGGCGAAGGCTTCGAGCAGGGCCTTATCCCCGGAGAGGTGGGCGAGAACCCTCAGTTCGATCTGGGAGTAGTCGGCGGAGACGATCTCCCAGCCTTGGGGCGCGATGAAGGCCTGGCGGATCCGCTTTCCCTCGAGGGTCCGGATCGGGATGTTCTGGAGATTCGGGTTGCTGCTGGAGAGCCTCCCTGTCGCCGTGACAGTCTGATTGTAGGTGGTGTGGACCCGCCCCGTTCGGGAGTGAACCAGTTCCGGCAGCGCGTCGATGTAGGTCGATTTGAGCTTGGCCATTCCGCGGTAGGCGAGAATCTCCGCGGGAAGATCGTGGCCCTGTGCGAGGGCGGTCAAGACATCCACGTCCGTGGAGTACCCCTCTTTGGTCTTCCGGCCCCGCGGCAGACCCAGTTTTTCGAAGAGGACAACTTGCATCTGTTTGGGGGAACTGATGTTGAATTTTTCCCCCGCCAAGCGATGGATCTTCTCCTCCGAGAGGGCAAGGAGCTGCTCAATCTCCTGCGACATCGACCGGAGGAGCGGAAGATCCAGCAGAACCCCCTTCTGTTCCATCGCGGCGAGAACCGCGACCAGCGGCGTCTCCACGTCATCGAGAAGCTCCCTCATCCCTGCCGCGGCAATCTTCCGGGTCAGATCCGCGGCCAGCGACATCACGGCGTCGGCGCGCCGGCCGGCGTAGTCCGCCGTCTTCTCCAAGGAAATGGAGGCAAACGGCACGGCCTTCGCACCGCTCCC
>Ga0209014_10002642_pt1 | contig 10388 bp, 13 predicted proteins | sample BarGraNGADG00212_FD_184491 | JGI IMG/M metagenome (GOLD analysis project Ga0209014, IMG submission 184491) | Arctic peat soil microbial communities from Barrow, Alaska - Barrow Graham LP Ref core NGADG0002-212 (SPAdes) (version 2) | ecosystem: Environmental > Terrestrial > Soil > Wetlands >... | reverse complement strand
CCTTCCATGACCTTGCGCATATAGCCGCCGAGCGGACGCGCCAGGAGGATGGCGACGGCGAAGAGGCTGAAGGCCTGCAGCAGGCCAAGAGGCGAGGGGATCATCTAGAACTTCTCCGCTCGCAGGAGGGTGAACAGGAGGTAGGCACCGAGGAACAGGACGATCGCGCCGCCCAGCAAGTCCTGGGCGTTCATCGGGCCAACCGATCGCAAAGCCAGATCAGGCCCATGAAGAAGAGCAGGCAGGCTGCCATCAGGGCGATCATCGCCAGGTCAAAAAGCATCGAGTCCTCCCTGGGGGACGGAGGTTTCGGAGCCGTCCGCGTCGCTGTGGTGGCGTTCCACGATCTCGACGAGCGTGGAAATGGCGAAGGGCTTGGGCAGGTAACCGGCACAGCCGAACTCCCGCAGCCGGGACGGTGGCACGGTCGTGGCGCTGACGACGTAGACGGGAGGCGAGCCCGCCGCGTCGAGGGCACCGGAACGCAGGAACGACCACCCGGAATCGCCCGGCAGGTTGATGTCGAGCAGGACGATCGTGGGGCGGAAGCCTCCGGCCACGAACTCCGCTGCCTCCTCGGCCGAAGACGCCACCCGCGCTTCGTGGCCTCGGGCCCGCAGGTGCTTGGCAACTGCCTGGGCCAGCGGCAGGTCGTCCTCGATCAAGAGGATTCGAGCCGGCTCCGGTGCCGCGCTGGGAGCGTCCCCGCTGGGAGCGGCCTCGCGGGGAGCGGCCGTGCCGCTCGGCCTTTCCACGCTACTCATCGATCCTCCGAACGACCAGGTCGCAGCCCGAGTCGTCGGGCCAGAAGAGCGGCTCGAGCCGGATCCCGGCGGCCTCGGCGTCGGCGCTGAAACGGGCCGTCAGCTCGTCGCCGAACCGAAGCCCGCTGAGAGTGACCCTGGACGCTTCCCCGGAGGCGACGAGCGCCAGGGCACCGCTGACTTCCTGCATTTCGGCAGCCAGACGCCGCCGGGTCTCATCGGGATCGGGGCTGGGCACTCGAAGCTCGTCTTCCATGGACCCAGCATCGCCCCCGACCCCAAGAGGCAATGGGGCAGGGGAGGGGCGGCAGCGCTAAACGCGGCCTAAACGATCTCGGTTGGCGGGAGCGCGGGCGCGGCGAGCAAGCGAGCGGTGCGGGTCTGCGGCGGCTCGGACTACTGGACCGTCCGGCCGCGGCCCGCCGGCCCGCCTGACACCGATCGTCCCGTTCATTCAGGCGCCGCTCAGCATGTGGGCGTATGCCCGCTCCTGTCGCTCGAGCCAGCAGCGCCAGGGAGATTGATGCAGCTATTGCTCCGCGGTGTCGTCGTCGGCGCCATCATCGGCGGTTTGCTGTATGGCTTTCTCATCGTCTGGCTACATGCCGTCGAATGGCTCGCCGCCCCCGCCGCCCTGACCCTCGGCTTTGCGATCCTTGCCATGGTGGGGACTCGTCGGAACGACAGGGGAGCCGCCCAGGACGCCGCATGGCGTGCCGCAGCGCCGGACCTGCCGCCGGTTTCGGATCGGGCGATTCTGGACCGGGCTCCGATCCGCAGGCTGGGGCGCCCCGCAAAGGCTCCCGCCAGAGCGCACGCCCGGAGAGGCTGAGTGAACGAAGAAGCGGCGCTGGGCTACGCCACTCCCGCCCCGGATGCCGTGGACAGGGATACGGGCGAGGCGGTCACGGTCGCGCTTCCACTTCACGTCCACCTGGGTCAACGCAACGACCTGCTCCTTCTGGCCGCTATGGCAGCCTACGCGGTCCTGCTCTCTGTCCTGATGATCTGGAGAGGCATCGCGGTCACGCCGGACCTTGTGGTGGTGAGTTTTGCGCTGGCTGCTCTGGTGCTGGGTCGCGGCAAGCTCTTCCTGCGCGACTGGATCCCATTCATCGCCCTCTTCCTGGCCTACGAGCTGATGCGCGGCTACGCCGACCAGTTCGGCCTGCCTATCCACGTCACGGACGTCATTTCGATCGATCGGCTCATCGGGCTCGGGAGCCCGCCTACGACTCTGCTCCAGAGCCTCCTCCATAGCGGCTCGGCCAGCAGTCCGGACAACCTGGCCACGATCTCGGTGATCTTCTACTGCCTGCACTTCCCCCTGCCGCTGGCCATCGGCTTCCTGCTGTGGATGCACCACCGACGCCTCTATTACGACTTCGTGGCGGCCCTGATCGTCCTCTCGATGGCTGCATTCGTGACCTTCCTGCTTCTGCCGGTGGCACCGCCCTGGTGGGCAGCTCAGAACGGCTACGTAACGGGAGTCCTGCATCTTCGGGACAACGGGTTTCAGGCGCTGGCCGATCTCTTTGGCTGGGGCAACTACTTCTTCTCCTACCAGAACTTGTTCAGCATCAGCTCCGACAACGTGGCCGCCTTCCCGTCGCTTCACGCTGCCTACCCGTTCCTGGCCTTCCTGTTCGCGCGGCGAGCGATCGGCAAAGCCGGCTGGCTGATGCTTGCCTACACGGCTTGCGTCTGGTTCGCCATCGTGTACCTGGGCGAGCACTGGGTAACCGACATCATCGGCGGCGTGATCTATGCCTCCGCAGCCTACTTTGCGATCACGCACGGTCCACGGCGGGCCCGGCGATTCATTGAGAAGATCGCCGATGAGGAGATCGAGGCCGGGGTCGAGGCGGAAGAGGAAGGCGACGTCGGTGCTCTGCGCCGCCTCGGTCGGCACGTGCGGTGGGCACTGGTCATCCAGGGCCTGGCCGTGGCGATCGTCGGCGCCGGCCTGGCATATGGCATGAGCACATCAGACTGGATCGGCGGCTCGCAGAGCGCCTTGTATTTGCTGCCCTGGCTGGCCATCCTGGGCGGCTTGTGGCGGAGTGCCGCGGGCCTGGTCAGCTCCTGATCCCACTGGGCTACTCGCCTATGCTCGACCGCTTCCGGTCGAGTTGAAATGCGGCCGCTACTGGAGCCTGGTCGAGGCGAGAAGATTTGACCGTCCGACGTCAGGCGAGTAGCGGTCTGTCTGAGCTCAGCATCTCCCGCTCGGACTCGCCGTCGGCGACGCGGTAGCCGATGCCCGGCTCTGTTTCGATCAGGCCATCGATCGAGGCGACGGCGCCCCCCGCCACCCCGGCGGCATCGGAGAGCTTGCGTCGGAGGCGATTCACGTATACGTGGAGATAGGCGCTCTCGTCGGAGTAGGCCAGGCCCCAGACCGCGCGCAGCAGCCGGGCCTTGGTGAGCACTCGGCCCCGATTGGAGAGCAGCACCTTGAGCAGCTCGTACTCGCGCGGCGTGAGGCGGACGAGCTCGCCGGCGACTCGGACCTCGCGACGCACCGCGTCGAGCTCAATCGGGCCGAGGCGCAGGCAGCCCGCCGAATCCGCATCGGGCCCACCGGCGCGTCGGAGCACGGCTCGGATGCGCGCGTTCAGCTCGTCGGTGGCGAAGGGCTTGGTCAGGTAGTCGTCCGCGCCCGCCTCCAGGCCCGCGATCTTGTCGCGCTCGTCGCCGCGGGCGGACAGGATGATGATCGGCGTGGTGGCCTCGCGCCGAATGCGCCGGATCACGTCCACGCCGTCGAGATCGGGCAGGCCCAGATCCAGCAACACCAGGTCCGCCCGGTGAGCATCCCAGAGGCGCATCGCTTCTTGTGCCGTCGCTGCTTCGTAAACGTGGTAGCCGCGCCGGTCGAGGTAGTCGGCGAGAGTCCGCCGCGAACCGGCCTCGTCCTCGACGAGCAGCAGCGCCGGGCCGCTCATGCGGGCCGACCCGAGGGCGTCGTGGCAGCCGACGCGGGGGCAGCGGCGCCGGCCGACGCTGCGGGAATAGCGGCCGGGCCCTCTGTTTCCGCAGGCACGACCGCGGGGCGGAGCCGGACGTCCACCCGCAGACCGCCGAGGTCGCTGCGGCACGCCTCAACCTCGCCGTTCATGGCGCGAGTCAGGCCCTCCACGACTGTCAGGCCGATACCCATACCGCGGCGCTGTGCCTCGCCCGGCGCTCCGGCCTGGTAGAACTTCTCGAACAGGTGGGGCAGGGCAGCCTCCGGCACGCCGCGCCCATCGTCCTCGACGCTGACTTCGACCATGCCGTCGTCCCGCTCGCGGGCGCTGACGCGGATGGTTTCGCCGCCATACCGGATCGCGTTCTCGAGCAGGTTGGCGAGCACCTGGCCCAGATACAGCTCATCGACCAGCACCGGCGCGATCGGATCGGGCAGCTCGACGACGATGCGCTTGCTCGGCTCGGCGCGGGCTCGCCTGACCACCTGGCGGACCACATCGTCGAGGTCGCATGGCTCGACTTCCGGCTTGAGGGCGCCGCCCTCGATCTTGCTCAGGTCGAGCAGATTCCGGATGAGCCTGCCCATGCGCTCGGCTTCGGCGTCGATCGCCCCGAATGCCTCGCGGTGGTCTTCCTCGGACCAGCTCACGGACTCGTCTAGCATGCTTCCGGCCGCCGCTCGGATCGTGGCCAGCGGCGTGCGGAGATCGTGCGAGACGGAATCGAGCAGTGCCGTCTTGAGGGCGTCGCTGCGACGGGCGATTTCGGCACTGGTCCGCTCCGATGCCACGCGGTCGCGGACCACGGCCTGGCCGAGCTGGTCGGCGGCGGCCGACAGGATGCGCGTCTCCGCCCGATCCGGCTCCCGCTCGTTTCGGGCACGCAAGGCCCAAACGGAGCCGAGCCCCTCCCCCGAGGCTTCGACGCGCACCCGGTGGACGACGGCTCGGCCGACGCGCCGGGCCGGCAACACCGCCACGTGCATCCGCACCCATCGCGGCGGCTCGTCGCCGGGCGAACGCTGCAAAACCACTTGCCAGCCGGGAATGGGAAGGGACTCCCCGGGCGCCGTGTCGGCGATGGTCCGCTCCTCGGCGGGCGAGGGCCCCAGGCCGAACCAGATCCTGTCCATGGCCGTTGCGTCCGCCAGGCGCTTGAGCACGATCGGCGCTGCTTCCTCCACGGTACGGGTCTCGGCGAGGGCGCGGCTGATGCCGAACAGCGCCTGGGCCTCTTTCGCTCGCTCCGTCAGCTCGACCGCGTGGGCGGCCTGAAGCGCCACCAGGCGTCCGATCGCGACCGCGACGACCAGCAGCAACAGCAGGTTCAGCCATTCGTTGGGATCGCGGATGGTGAATGTGTAGAGCGGCTCGACGAACAGGAAGTCGTACGCCAGGAAGCCGATGACCGCCGTCGCGACCGCGGGCATCGTGCCGCGGCGCATTCCCACGGCCAGGACCGCGAGCAAATAGAGTGGCGCGGCGTACGTGATGCCCACGTACCGCTCGACCAGCCCGATCGCCACGGTCGAAGCCAGCACCGCGGTCGCGATGGTCGCCGCCATCCGCGCCGCCCGAGCCGCGACGGTCGATGCGCCGCGTGCCGAAATCACTTCCATAGCGACGATAGTAGTCTCACTGGACCCCTCCGGCACCCCAACCGGCAGGTCGTGTTGAGCCGTTGTTGAGCAAGGCGAGGCTCGCGGTGGGCCGTTTCCTCTTGGGCCGCGGAATAGCGTGAGGTCATGACATTCGCCGACGGCGTTCTACGGCTGGTCAGAGTTGGGGCTCGGATCGATTTGCGCGACGATGCGCCCGCTTCTGCGCAGGCCGAGGACGTCGCGCAGGCCATGCTGCTGGACCTTGAGGCTCCGCCGGCAGCGGGCCCCGGGGGCTTTGCCGGCCACTCCGGCCACTCCGGCCACTCCGGCCACTCCGGCCACTCCTCCGACGGCGCGGTGGCATCTCATGAAGCCTCGGCCAACCTCGCCCTGACGGAGCCCGGGCTGGCCGACCTCGAATCCGCGGTCGCCCTGGTAGAGTCGGGCGTGGCGTCGCGCGTCGTCCTGGCCGGCTTCCCGTCGTGGCCCGGCCTGCTGTGGCGGGCCTATCAGCTGGCCGACGCCGCCAAAGTCGTCATCCTGCCGACCGTCGTCCGTCCCGGCGGTATGGTGGACATCGTGATTACGAGGGATTCCGCCACAGATGTCTGAACAACCGACCCTGAAGGGTCGAAAGCTCGGCGACCGCCGAGTGGTCGTGGACCGTCCCCACGCTCGCTATTTCAGATACCTGGCCCCAGGGGTTCTCGAAGCGAAGCTGGAAGCTCAGGCTCCACGCACGGCTTACCAGCGCCAAATGGCCACGTTGCGGGGCATCCTCTTCGGGCGACCGCTCTCATCAGCCGCCGAACTGGCCGAGCGCCTGCCCATCTGGAAAGCGCTGCCGGTCTTCTCGTCAGACGTCATGTCCTCGGTTGCCTATGCGACCGGGGCGATGATGCTGATCCTGGTCGGCGCCGGCAGGAGTTCGTTCCAGTTTGTCCTCGGACTGTCGGTCGTCGTCGTTGCGCTTCTCGTGATCGTTACCTTCAGCTACCGACAGACGATCCGGGCCTATCCCAACGGTGGGGGCAGCTACATCGTGGCTCACGCCAATCTCGGCGTGCTCGCCGGCCTCGTGGCGGCCGGATCGCTGATGACGGACTACGTGCTGACCGTCTCCGTCAGCGTGTCGTCCGGCGTCCAGGCCCTCTACTCGGCCTTCCCGGGGATCAAAGACGCCAGGGTGCCGCTTATAGCCGTCTCCATCCTGCTGGTTATGATCGTGAACCTGCGAGGGCTGCGCGAGAGCGGCACGCTGTTCGCCAGCCCCACCTACATCTTCATCGGCTCGATGCTGCTGCTGATCGGTGTCGGCATCTTCCGATCGATGGCCGGGGGTCTGCCTCAGGTGAACGGCGTCGAACCGCTGTCCGGCGTCGCCACCGAGAACATGGGCATCTTCCTGCTGTGCAAGGCGTTCGCCGACGGGTGCTCGGCGATGACCGGTACCGAAGCGGTGGCCAACGGCGTCCCGGCCTTCCAGCCTGTGGAATGGAAGAACGCCCAGAAGACGATGATCATCATGGCCACACTGCTGGGGATCATGTTCCTGGGCACGAGCTACCTGGCCATCAACGTGGGTGCGCACCCGGCGGGGCTTCAGGGTGGCGGCGAGAGCGTGCTGTCGCAGGTCGGGCGGACGGTTTTCGGCGGCCCCGGGATTCTGTACTACGTCCTCCAGTTCTCGACGATGGGAATCCTCATCCTTGCCGCCAACACGAGCTTCGCCGACTTCCCGCGCCTGTCGTCGATCCTCGCTCGCGACGGCTTCTTCCCTCGCCAGTTCGCCCTGCGCGGCGAGAGGCTGGCGTTCAACTCGGGCATCGTCGCTCTGGCCCTCATCTCGATCGCCCTGTGCGTCGCCTTCAACGGCTCGACCGACCGACTGATCGGGCTGTACGCGATCGGCGTCTTCACCTCGTTCACACTGTCTCAGTCGGGCATGATTCGCCACTGGTTCACCGAGCGCGGCTCCGGCTGGCGTCGAAGCGCGACGATCAACGGCGTCGGCGCGGTAGTTACTGCCATCGTGGTCGTGGTCATCGCCATCTCGAAGTTCGACCAGGGCGTCTGGATGATCATCATCGTGGTCCCGATCCTGGTCATCTTGATGCTCTTCATCAAGCACGAGTACGACGAAGAGGGACGCGTACTGGATGTCCAGCCGGATCTCATCTTCGGACCGCCGCATCGCCGCCAGCGCGTCGTGGTCGCGGCTCAGGCGATGAGTCGGGCCGTCGTCCAGGCCGTCAAGGTCGGCGAGACGATGGGGGAGGAAGTCCAGCTGGTCCACGTGACGCTGGATCCGAGCGAGGGCGAGCGATTCCGGGCCAGGGTCGAGCACCAGCTGCCCGGCGTCCGGGTCGTGCTCGTGGAGTCGCCGTATCGCGCGCTGGTCCGGCCGTTCGTGCGCTATCTGGAGGTGTCGCAGTCGGAGGACCCGGACCGGCTCACTATCGTGCTGCTGCCCGAGCATCTGCCGCGCCACTGGTGGGACAGGATGCTCTACAACCAGAACGTCCACCGCATCCGGGCGGCGCTGGTCGGCCGCAAGGACTTCGTCGTCCTCGATACTCCATACCGTCGAGGGGAATAGAGCGGGTCGAGCGCCTGCGGCCCAAGTCGAGCCCTCAGACCTCGATCGTGCTGCCCGGGTGGGCGACCTCGATTGGGCCGGTGAAGTTCTCGGCCGCCCGCTCGATCGCCTCCTCGTCGGTCAGATTCGGCGAAAGGTGGGTGAGCACCAGCCGGCGGACACCGGCATGCTGGGCCGTCAGCCCGGCATCCTCAGGCGAAAGGTGGACGGACGGGATCTCGATCGCTTCCGCGCCCACTTCCGACACCAGCACCCGCGCGCCCTTGGCGAGAACGACGAGGTTGTCGCACGGGCCGCTGTCGCCGGTGTAGGCGAGCCGCGAGTCGCCGAGTCTCGCGGTCAGCCCAAATGCGGGCACGCCATGTTCAACGGCCCGAGCCTGGATCTTGAGCGCGCCGATCTCGGCGATGCCGCGGTCCTTGAGCTCGACCACCTGGAACATGCTCGACATGTGGTGGTCGGAGGAGCTCCTGACGAAGTCTTCCACCCGCTTGGCCCAACCGACCGGGGCCAGGACCGGAATCTTGCGCATGCGCTTCCGGGCGAAGGCCCACGCGTAGTACAGCATGGGCATATCGGCGAAATGATCGGCGTGGAGGTGGCTGATCCAGACCGCGTGCAGGTCTTCGAGGTGGATGTAGCTCTGTAGTGCGGCCAGCACCCCGCCGCCAACGTCGACGAGAACGTTGGCTCCGTCTCCCTGCAGCAGATAGCCGGAACACGGCTCGTCGGGGCGCGGGTAAGGCGCGCTCCCCAGAGTCGTCCACCGAATCGGACCTTCCGGCTTCTTCCTGCCCGGCACGCTGCTCACCTCATGCTGCCAACGGATACGAAAGGTATCAGCGACCGGACTATCGCGAACGGTCGTTCCGCAGGGTATAGGCCCGGACGAAGAGGCGGGCGAGTCCATCTTGTTTCCATCTTCAAAAAGGCGCGCACGACGCAGCCAGCCGCGTATGCTTGTACATGCCCCATTGGTCTGCGGCCTAGATCCGCGGCAAGGAACGATGACTCTCCCTGACGGTCAGCTCCATCCGACAGAGCGGCATCTGCTCGATCAGCTCGGCGACCGCGAACCGGCTGCCTCGCAGCTCGGGACGCTCGAGGCCTGGGAGAATCTGGTCCACGAGTCCGGCGAGCTTGCGCGGGCAAGGCCGTCCCCGGACGAATGGTCGGCTCTCGAAGTACTGGCCCATCTGACCGCCGTGGAGTTGACCAACGGGCTGCGCTACCGGGCCATGCTGGTCGAGGAATCGCCGGCGCTCGCCAACTACGAGATGGCCGATTGGGAGCCCATGTTGCGGCGTGGCGACGTGGATGCCGGGTCGCTGCTGGGTCTGTTCCGATCTCTGCGGCGCGCGAATGTCGCCTTTTGGGAGCATCTCGACGCGACCGGTCGGGGACGGATTGGGATCCATCCGGAATGCGGGCCGGAGACCATCCAGTTGCGCTTCCGGATGCTGGCGGGTCACGATCGCATGCACCTGGGCCAGGCCCGGCGTGCGGTCGAAACCGTCCGACACAGCTGACATGCCGCTGCCGCGCCGTTTCGGCGCTTCGCCGCCTCGCGCGTGAACCGGCCCATCCGGGGTAGTCAATTCGTATTATAGCGAGCTATTCGTTGGTGGTGATACTATTCGTGGATGAGCGAAGTATCTCCCAATCTGCACGAGATCGAAGCCGTCATTGACGCTCTCGGGGCCGTTTGGGACCAGGGGGGCCACGACGTTCCGACCTGGGTGGCCCAGGAGCTCACTTTCGGGCAGATGCGGCTGCTCTTCCTGCTCAGCAAGCACGGTCCGTCGCCGGTAAGCCGGGTCGCGGAATGGCTCCATGTGGGCCTGCCGAGCGCGAGTGGGGTGGTGGACCGCGTCGAGAAGCACGGCCTCGTTTCGCGCCAGCATCGACTCGACGATCGTCGCGTCGTCGAGTGCACCCTCACCGATGCCGGCCGCCAGCTGATCGAGGACATCGCGGGCATGCGTCGGGAGATCATGCGCCAGACCCTCGGGGTCCTTTCCGAAGAGGAACTGGCCGAGCTGACCCGTTTGATCAAGATCCTCCTGGAACGATCGAAGCAGAGGACAAAGTGAGCGAAACAGGGGCTCTTGCGGTCCAGGCGCCCGAGGAAGAAGAAGTTCTAGTCCACATCACTCGGCGGGCTCAGTTCCTGACCCTTGGTGCGGTCATGCTCGGCATGCTGCTGGGTTCACTCGACCAGACGATCGTCGGCACGGCGATGCCCAAGATCGTCAACGACCTCAACGGCTTCCAGCACTACAGCTGGGTCATCACCGGCTATCTGGTCGCCTCGACCGCCATGATGCCGATCTTCGGCAAGATCTCCGACATCTTCGGCCGGAAGTGGCTGTACATGCTCGGCATCGCCACGTTCCTGGCGGGTTCGATGCTCTCCGGTGTGAGCCAGAGCATGAACCAGCTCATCATCTTC
>Ga0209014_10002636_pt1 | contig 10400 bp, 6 predicted proteins | sample BarGraNGADG00212_FD_184491 | JGI IMG/M metagenome (GOLD analysis project Ga0209014, IMG submission 184491) | Arctic peat soil microbial communities from Barrow, Alaska - Barrow Graham LP Ref core NGADG0002-212 (SPAdes) (version 2) | ecosystem: Environmental > Terrestrial > Soil > Wetlands > Peat... | reverse complement strand
CGATGGTCATGCGCGCCAACAACCGTGCGCCGGGCCTGGGCGGCCACCTTGCCACCTACGCCAGCGCGGCCACTCTCTACGAAGTCGGGTTCAACCACTTCTTCCGCGGCAAGGACGATGGGGGGTCCGGCGACCAGATCTTCTTCCAGGGCCACGCGGCGCCGGGGATGTACGCCCGGGCCTTCCTGGAGGGGCGGCTCACGGAGGACAACCTCGACCATTTCCGCCAGGAAGCGCTGTCGAAGGCCGGCCTGCCGAGCTATCCCCACCCACGGACCATGCCGGACTTCTGGGAGTTCCCGACCGTCTCGATGGGGCTCGGCCCCATCGCCGCGATCTACCAGGCGAGGCTGAACCGCTACCTGGCCAATCGCGGCCTGGCCGACACCTCGTCGAGCCGAGTCTGGGCTTTCCTCGGCGACGGGGAAATGGACGAGCCCGAATCGATCACAGGTCTGGCCATGGCCGCCCGCGAAGGTCTCGACAACCTGACCTTCGTCATCAACTGCAACCTGCAGCGCCTGGACGGCCCGGTCCGCGGAAACGGCAAGATCATCCAGGAGCTGGAAGGGCTCTTCCGCGGCGCCGGGTGGAACGTCATCAAGGTCATCTGGGGCCGCGAGTGGGACGACCTGCTGGCGCGTGACGTGGACGGCTTGCTCGTCAACAAGATGAACGAGACGCTGGACGGCGAGTTCCAGAAGTTCTCGGTCATGGGCGGCGCCTACATTCGCGAGCACTTCTTCGGCCCCGACCCGCGCCTGCGCCGGCTGGTCGAGCATCTTTCCGACGACGACCTGGCGCGGTTGCGCCGGGGCGGCCACGACTACCGAAAGGTCTACGCCGCCTATCGTGCCGCGACCGAATACCGCGGCGCCCCAACAGTCGTCCTCGCCAAGACCACGAAGGGTTGGGCGCTTGGCCCGGGCGTCGAAGCGCGCAACATCACCCACCAGGCCAAGAAGCTTTCCGAGGCCGAGCTGCGGATCTTTCGTGACCGGCTGCAGCTCCCCATCGCGGACTCGGAGTTGCACGACGCGCCGTACTACAACCCGGGCCCCGATTCTGAGGAGATGCAGTACCTCCTGGAACGGCGCCGGGCGCTGGGCGGCTCGGTCCCCAAGCGCGTGGTTCGCGCAGCGCCGCTGCCGGCGCCCAGACCCGAAGTCGACCGCGAGTTCGCGGCCGGATCGGACGTGCCCGTCAGCACGACGATGGCGTTCGCTCGGCTGCTGCGGAACCTGATCCGCGACCCGGAGCTGGGGCGGAGGATCGTGCCTATCGTGCCCGATGAGGCGCGAACCTTCGGCCTCGACCCGCTGTTCAAGGAAGCGGGCATCTACGCAGCCTTGGGGCAGCGCTACGAACCCGTCGACTCGGGCCTGGTCCTGAGCTATCGCGAGGCGGTCGACGGCCAGGTGCTGGAGGAGGGGATCACCGAAGCCGGTTCCGTGGCGTCGCTGCAGGCAGCGGCAACCTCGTACGCCACGCACGGCGTGCCGCTCGTACCGTTCTACATGTTCTACTCGATGTTCGGCTTCCAGCGGACCGGCGACCAGTACTGGGCGCTCGCCGACGTGCGCGGCCGCGGCTTCGTGATGGGCGCGACGGCCGGCCGGACGACCCTCATGGGTGAGGGCTTGCAGCACGACGACGGCCACTCTCACGTGCTCGCGTCGGTGATCCCGAACATCAGGGCTTATGACCCGGCGTACGCCTTCGAGCTGGCGATCATCGTCCGGGAGGGGATCGACCGGATGTACATCAAGGGCGAGGACGTCTTCTACTACGTCACGCTCTACAACGAGAATTACCCGATGCCCAAACGGCCCGACGGGGTCACCGACGAGCAGGTCGTCCGCGGCATCTACCGGCTGTACGAGGCGCCCGACCTGGGCGATTCGGCGCGCTTCGCGGGGCCGCCTGTGCGGCTCGTGGGCAGCGGCTCGATCCTCCAGCAGGTAGTTGCGGCCCGAACGTTGCTGGCCGAGCGCGGGATCGCCGCCGAGGTCTACAGCGCGACGTCGTTCCAGCAGCTGCGTTCCGATGGGCTGGCCGCGGATCGCTGGAACCGGCTCCACCCCGACGCCAAGCCCCGAGTTCCTTATGTGGCGCAGATACTTCCGCCTGACGGGGGTCCGGTGGTACTCGCCACCGACTGGATTCGCACCTACCCGGACCTGGTCGCTCCCTGGCTTCCGGCAAACCGGCTCGTGCTCGGCACCGACGGCTTCGGTCGCAGCGACGCGCGGGAGGCTCTCAGGGAGTTGTTCGAGATCGACCCGAAGCACGTCGCCGCCGCCGCGCTGGTCGGCCTGGCGCGGGACGGGCGGATGTCCGGCAAGGAAGCGGCGGCGGGGATGAGGAAGCTGGGCGTCGACCCGGAGGCTGCCGACCCGCGGTCGCTGTGAGCCAAGCCGTTACGACGGGGTCGCCGGTATCGAACCAGGCGGCCACAGCTCGATGACGACGGCTCCCGTCACGTTCACGACGGTGCTGTTGCCGCAGCGGCTCTGCCAATCGATCACATCCGCGAGCGGCGTGTGGCCGTGGAGCCACAGCGGCGGCTGCAGCCTGTTGAGCAGCCAGCGGTAGCTGCGGAAGCCGCGGTGGTATTCCCCGCCGGGCAGGTCGCCGGCTCCGAAAGGCGGCACGTGGCTGAACACGATCAGCGGCTCGGGCCGGCCGAGCCGGCGCGTGGCCAGGCGCAGCGCCTGGTTCCAGGCCTTGCGCTCGCTTCGGATCGCGTGTGGTCCGCCGTGACCGGGCCATGTCAGGCCTGCCAGCGCGAGACCCGCCAGGCGATGCACCGCCGTGGACTCGGTCGCCTCCGGGCAGCAGTCGGAGTGCGCCCAGCGCTCGTTGGTGTCGTGATTGCCCCGGATATAGACGAGCGGCGCATTTAGGGCGTCGGCGATGAAGCCGAGGTCGTCCCGGGACAGGTCGCCGCAGCCGACGATGAAGTCGATCGCGCCTATGCGCGCCCGGTTTCGCCCATCGACGAGTGTGGGATCGAACTGATCCGAGACCGCCAGAAGTCGGATGGGCTCCCCGCCGCGGCTCCGAAAGGGCGCCGAATCGGGCCATTCGAGGGAGATGCGCCGGGTCACGTCAGCTCGACGCCTCGGGAGTCGATTCGGAGGGCTCCCCGGTGGCCTCGCCTTCGGGATCGGAGTCCGAATGCCGTTCGGAGTAGTGCATCCCGATCGCCGGACGGAAGCCCCGGGCCGCCGCGCGCAACTCGCTGGCCTCGGGGAAGTACGAGAGCAGGTTCGAAGGCCTCTCGCTCGTCTGGCCGTCGAGCGGCACGAGCTCGGTGACCATTGCATCGAGCCCTGCGCCGTCGGCATATAGCGCGGTGGCGACGCGGTTGTGGCCGTCCACGACCCAATACTCGCCGTCGTACTTGACCAGGTCGACCGGCGGAAGCGGTATCAATCGCTCGTTCGCGAGCCGGATCCGGTTCCAGCGGGCCTCCCAGTTCTTGCTTCGGAAAGGCTTCAACGGCAGGAAATCGCCGCCACGCTGCGCGGCTCCGGCCACGGCCGTGCCCCGGATCTCTTCGAGCGGCACGAAGCGAAGGCCGAGTTCGCGGGGAGCGGCCAGCCGTGCCTCCGGATACAGCTCGTAGAGGCTTACCAGCGGTTCCTTGGCCCGGCGCCGCAATCGCCTGCCGACGATTGCATCGCGCCCCGACCAGGCATGGTTGGCTGCCCCGAGAACGGTTCCGAGGGCCCCGGCGACCGGGCCGACCACGCGCCCGTGAAGCGGTTCCACGACGTGCTCGAGGACCGGTTCGGCCACGCCGGCCACGAGACCGGCGACGCCCGCCGCTCCGCTTTCGGCAGGCTTTTCCGGGGACTCTCTCGGGGACTCTTTCGCCGATTGTCCGGCCGAGCGTCTCTTCGATCGGCGGCCGACGGCTTCCGACGCCGGCTCGGAGGAGACGTCCGCGGCGGTCTCCGCAGCTTCGGCCGTGGCGTCGGTCCGTTCGCCTTGCGGGCTCACCCGCTTCCGCTCATCCATGCCCCGAGCGTACCATCACGCCACTTTGGACGCCGTCGGGGAACCCCGAGCACGAGAGGCTCCCCGGTGGCCGAACGAGCGCTCGGCTCCGCGAAGTCCCGGGCTGTAGGCTTTGCGGATCGGTCGGGCGCGCGCGGCCGGCGCTCCCCAATCTGCCCCTCAGGAGGAGGAAAGTGGTCAGCCGCGACAAGGAGACCAACCAGTGACCCGAAGTTCGGCGGAGCCGAGCGCTGCCGCGTCCTCACTCGGCGGAATTGCCGGACGAGGGCGCCTGCTTGTTTTTGGGGTCGCCGTGCTGTCGGTGCTGTGGCTCGCGCGTGGCATCGTCGGTCCCTTCGTCGTTGCCGCCGTCCTGGCGTATGCGTTCTCGCCGGTGGTCACGGCGGCGCAAACCCGGACGGGACTGCCGAGAGCGCTCGTGATAGCGATCGGCTACGTCGTCGTGCTCGGTGCGCTGGCGGCTCTGGCTTTGCTCGCTGCGAACCGCATCGACGCCGAGCTGAGGGAACTTTCTTCCGGCGGCAACGACATCGTCGGCTCGGCGCTCCACAAGCTCTTCGGCAACAGCGTCGACATTGCCGGGCAGCAGATCCGAATGGACGACCTGGCCGCCGAGATCAAGCGATCGCTCCACGGCGTGTCGCCGTCGGACGCCCTGCAGATGGCCGTGCAGGCCGTCGACATCGCCTTGCAGGCTGTTCTGGCTCTGATCGTTACTTTCTATTTCCTGCTCGACGGCCGGCGCTTCGGTGAATTCGCTCTCCGATTCCTGGACCGTCCCCAGCGGGCCGATGCACTCCGGATCAGCCATCGGATCCACGTGGTCCTGGGGCGCTGGATCCGCGGTCAGTTGCTCCTCATCGGGCTGGTGGCGGCGGTCCTGTACCTGATCCTTGGGCCGATCCTCCACGTTCCGTACGCGCTGATCCTGGGCATCCTGAGCGGCTTCCTGGAGATCGTGCCGCTCGTCGGTCCGCTGATCGCGGCCACCATCGCGGGAACCGTCGCGTTCTCGACGCGGGGCACGGACACCACGATCGCGGTTCTGGCGGTCTACATCGTTCTCCGCCAGCTCGAGGACCAGGTGGTCATGCCGGTGGTCATCGGCAGGGCGGTGCACCTCCATCCGGTCGTGACGATCTTCGCCGTGCTGGTGGGACTGAGCGCGTGGGGAGTTCTGGGCGGGTTGCTGGCCGTGCCGGTCGCGGCCGCGCTCAACGTGACCTTGCATGAGCTCTTCCCGGACGAGACCGCGACTGCGCGCGACGAAGGCGGAATGCGTGGCGGCGGAGACCCGGGCGCTGGAGACCCGGCCGGCCCCGGCGCTGGAGAAGCCGGCAGCTCCGTCGGCCCTGGGCCCGAGTCCAGCTCTTCCGGCGGGCCCGCGACCGGGGCGCCGCCACATCCGCCGACCCCGCGCTGAAAGCCATGGAGGCGTTCGGTCGCGGACCCTATGCCGCGAGACCCATCGGCAACCCGGAGACGGCGGCGGACATCGTCGTTCTCGGTCTCGACATCGGCGGCACGCAGATCCGTGCCGCTGCCGTTCTCTCGGACGGCTCGAGGTTAGGCAGGATCGCGCTGCCCACCCCAGTGGGAGTCGGGCCCCGCGCCGAGGGCGACATCTATTCCGCCTGCGAGCGACTGCTTAGAGATGTGTTGGGCCAACTGCCGGCCCCGGTTCGCGGACGCGTCGTTGGCGTCGGCATCTCCTCCGTCGGACCGGTCGATCCCTGGCGCGGTGTGGTCGTCGATCCGCCGAACGTGCCGGCGTTGCGAGACTCGCCACTGGCCGACGAGCTCGAGGCCCGACTGGGGCTGCCGGCCTACCTGGAGCGCGACACCAACGTCGCCGCCCTCGCCGAGCACTGGCTGGGAGCCGCGCGAGGCTGCGCCGACTTCCTCTACGTCACCGTCTCGACCGGTCTGGGAGGTGCGATCTTCCACGAGGACAGGCTCGTCCTCGGCCCGGACGGCACGGCCGGTGAGCTCGGCCACGTCACTCTGGTCCTGGGAGACGGACCGGAGTGCGGCTGCGGTGGGACGGGCCATCTGGAAGGCATCGCGTCCGGCTCGGGACTGGCGCGCCAGGCGCAGTCCCGGCTTGCCGCGAGCGCTTCTGACTTCCTCGCAGAACGGGCTGGGCGCGCTCCGCTGACGGGGCGGGACGTCGCGGAAGGGGAGCAGGCGGGCGACGCCGTGTGCGCCGCCTTGATGGAGCGTGCCCGTGGCGCGTTCGCGCTGGCTTGCGTCGGCTGGGTGAATGCCTTCAACCCCCAGAAGATCGTCGTCGGTGGCACGCTCGCGGAGCGGCAAGGGGAGCGGTGGCTGAAGCCCGCCAGGGCCGCCGTCGAGAGCTCCGCCCTGGCCGTCCCGGCTCGGCGAGTTCGGATCGTGCCCGCCGAGCTCGGCGAGGATGTGGGCCTGGTTGGCGCCTGGCCCCTGGTCGTCGGGCGTCATGGGGATCCGGCGTGGCGCGCTAGGCGTGGGTCGCGACTCTAGGCGATAGGAGCTCCCCACCACACGCTGGCGGCCACGATGACGTAGAGGCCGACCAATGCCAGGCCCTCGAGCCAGGTGGACTCGCCGTCGATGACGACCAGAGCGGCGAGCAGGGTCGCAAGGGCGAGCGCGGCGATCAGCAGCGGCGTGAGCGTGAGCGTGAGCGCCGCGCCGCCGAGCAGCAGGCTCAGGATGACGAGCGCCGGCGTGAGCGCCAGCGCCACCTGGAGGCTCGAATTGAGGATCAGGCTGATCGCCAGGTCGCCGCGGTCGGCCAGCATCGCCTGAACGCCCACGACGTTCTCGACGGCGTTCCCGGCGATCGCGACGACTACCAGCCCGGCAAACGCTTCGGACATGCCCAGGGAGGCCATCGCCGGTTGCAGCGCCGCGACGAACCAGTCCGAGACGAATACGGCCCCGATGCCCGCCGCAAGCAGGGTGCCCAGCGCGACGGGCAGCGGCCAGAGCCCCTCCGCCCCGACCGAGTCGGCCGAGCCCACGACCATGCCGCGGTGGAGCGAGAACGGCAGACTGGCGGCGAAGACGGCCAAAAGGACGATCGAAACCACGACCGAAAGCTCGGTCTCGTGCCCGTGCGCAGGTCCACCGGGGGCCGCGGCGATCGTCGGGATCACCATCGCGGCGACGGCGAGAATGAGCAGGGTGGACATCATCTTGGTCTGGTCCGTGCCGAACTTCTGGGGCCCATGGCGCAGGCCCCCGGCGATGAATGCCAGGCCCAGAACCAGCAGCGTGTTGGCCAGGATCGAACCGACCAGCGCAAATCGGACGACGTCCACCAGGCCCGCCCTCAGGGCGAAGATGCCGATGAAGAACTCGGGCAGGTTGCCGAGGGCCGACTGGAGCACTCCGGTAGCGCCGGACCCGAGCCGGTGACCGAGTTGCTCGGTGCCCTCTCCCACGAGCGCGGCGAGGCCCGCCAGGCCGATTGCGGAAACAGCGAAGACGGCCACCCCGTCGGCCGCGACGACTCGGAGCAGCAACGTCGCCAGGCTGGCGACGATGGCAACGGCGGCGATCAGCCTCGCGCGTGTTCCGAAGTAGGCAGGCACGGCTCGCTCCTAGGCCGACACTTCACTCGGCCGGCTTCTGGCGATTGTGCAGGAGTCGGGCCTCGGGCGCGTGGCGCGGGCACCACCGCGCCGCCCCCAGAGCTGGCGGCCGGGCCTCCGGAGCGCGCCGCCGGGCCTCCGGACCGGAAGGGGTCCGGGCTAGCCTTTCGGAACGAAGTAACCGGTCAGGTCGAAGATGAACTGGGTCGTGGCGGCCGACGAGGCACCGCCAAAGACGACCTCGAGCTGCAATGCCTCAGACACCGGGACGACGGTCCCGTTGGCGCGGTTGTCGCCGGTCGGGAAGTTGACCGTGGACGTCTGCGCCGGCCAGGTCAGGTTCGGGCCGACCGATACGAACCCGCGGCTGGACTGGCCGGTCACGGTGCCGGTACCGCTAACGGCCAGGGTCCCGCTCGGCACAGCCGCAGCGAGCGACATCGTCTGGATCGACGCGTGTTTGAGCGGCCTGGCGAGCCCCAGGCCGAGGCGCGTATCGACGAGCCGGACCGGTGCGATGGCGACGTAGACCGCCCCGCCGGGGCCCGTCAGGTAGTAGCCGGTGACGTCGAATACCAGGTGGGTCCTGGCGCCGGCGGCCGCCACGTAGACGGCCTGAAGCGTCGCGCCGGCCCCAAGTTTCACGGTGACGTTGTTAGCCCGATCGTCGCCGACCGGGAAGTTGAGCGTCGAGAAGCTCGGGTTCGAAGACACCGCGGGCCCGATGGTCACGAAACCCAGGCTGGACTGGCCGGTGATCGTCAGATTGCCCGTGACCGCCTCCGCCGCGGCAGGGATGCCGTCACCCACCGGAAACGTCCTAGGCGACCCGGCGACGAAGACCCCGGCCAGCCCCATGCCGGAGCGGGTGTCGAGCGCGCGATATGGCGAAACGGCGTGGTATGCGGCGTGATCGAGGTCCGCTGCGAAGTACCCGGTCACGTCGAATACGAGTTGAGTGGCGGAGGTTCCGGAGGCGCCCACGAATACGGCCTGGAGCGTGCCGCCGGCTCCCAGGGCGACGCTGACTCCGTCGGCGCGGTTGTCGCCGAGCGGGAAGTTGATCGTCGAGAAGGTCGGACTCGATCCCACCGTCGGCCCGAGCGTTACGAAGCCTCCGGAGGTCTGTCCGGTGGCGGTGAGGTTGCCGGTCACCGCGATGGCGTCCGCCGGGACCGGGGCTCCGTCGGCCACGACGAACGTCCGCGCTACGTGCGAGACGAACGCGCCGGCCAGGCCGAGACCCTTGCGGGTGTCGAGAAGCCGCTTCGGATCGACAGGCACGTAGGTTCCCGTCGGGCGACTCGTTGGGGTCGAGCCCGGCAGGGCGAGGGCCCCGGAGGCGTAGTACGCGTTCACCTGGTGGCGGAAGTAGCCGCCGTCGTCGTCGGCGCTGTAAGAGGTCAGGGAGTTGCCGTTGATCGCGGCCGGGTTCGTGACGCCGTCGCCCATCGTGTCGAACGCGGCCGTGGTGCCCCCAGCCCCTCCACCGAAGAGCATCGCGACCACGCCCGCGTCCGCGGTCGCTGCGAGATCGGACGCCGTCGCGTCGCTGAACCACCACTCGACGTGGTTGTCCTGGTAGTGGCCCCAGGTGTTGTTCATCGCCCGCATCTTGGTGTTGCCCAGGGGGATCTGCCACAACACGATGCGCAGGCCGACGCCTCGCACGAAGTCGCCCACGTACTGGTTGAAGCGATCGTAGTCGGTCGCGTCCCACCAGCGGTTGCCGCCGTCGCCGTTGATGTACTGGTCGAAGCCGGCGTCGCGGTCGGCCGGGTCGGTGAACACGAGGTCGAACGCAGCGCCGAGCGACTGCTGGAACGCCGTCGAGCGGGCGGCCAGGCCGGCGATCGCCGAGAGCGGGACGTTCTGGGAGAGCGGGTCGGTCATCGTGCCCCACATGCTCAACTCGTAGCCGAGCAGCACGTTTGGGGCGTATTCGTCGCGGAGCTTGACGAACGCCTTGGCGAACCCGGTGGCGTCGTTGGCCAGGCCCGCCACGTCGGCGTCCCCGCTGCTCGTGACCGCGGCCGGGACGGAGGCCCCATTGTCGGCGCTCGAAGCCTGCTCGATGTAGCCCCACAGGTCCGGCTCCATGTCGACCACGATCGTCTTGGAGTAGGCGCCGAGGTGTTGGAACATCAGCCGCACGTCGGCCCAGTAGGGCTTCATCGTGGCGGTGTTCTTGAGGTTGTTGAGGTCGGCCTGGTTCTCCGCGCCGCCGGCCGGGCTCGATTGCAGCAGCTGGTAGTAGATGAAGACCGGGGTGATCCCGGCGGCCACCGATTCGTCGACGTAGTAATCGGCGAACTTGGCGTTGGCGTTCCAGGTCGACCATCCGGATCCTGTGTTCACCCCGCCGCAGAGGTATTGGTAGCGGAACTTGTAAGAGCCGCTGGAATGGAGAGCAGCGGCGCCGTTCGGCGAGTCGGAGAGGCCGACCTCGAGGTTGGCCGACGGCCAGGAGGCGGGCAGGGCAGGCAGCCCGGCCGCGACCGCAGGGACGCCCACGGTTGTTGCGTGGACGGCGGGAGACCCGGCCGCGGCGCCCGTAGGAAGCGTCAACGCCGCGATGGCGATGACCGAGGCGAGCAAGGGGCGGGCGCACAAGTCCCGCTGGCGGAAGGTCGGCATGTTCCAGAGCCTAGTCGCGGACCGGGCTTGCGCCTATCGGACAATCGGTCCATCCGATCGGCCTCGGGACCACGGCAACCGTACCGGCTCGATACTCTCAGTCGCCGCGCGGCGACGTCTTTTCCGCGGCGCTAGAACGGCGGCCAGGGAATGGCCGGG
>Ga0209014_10002631_pt1 | contig 10406 bp, 8 predicted proteins | sample BarGraNGADG00212_FD_184491 | JGI IMG/M metagenome (GOLD analysis project Ga0209014, IMG submission 184491) | Arctic peat soil microbial communities from Barrow, Alaska - Barrow Graham LP Ref core NGADG0002-212 (SPAdes) (version 2) | ecosystem: Environmental > Terrestrial > Soil > Wetlands > Peat... | reverse complement strand
GCTCCGGCATGGCCGCCGCCCCCGCGCCGCTCCGTGCCGCCTGGTGAGCCCCGTGCTTCTCGCGCCTCTCGCCCCGCGCCTTCTCGCGCCTCTCGCGCGCCGCACCGCCCGCGGCGTCAGCCGCCCACGCCCCCCTACCAGGCGAGCAGCCCCTTGGATGCGCCCCACACCTGGTCCATGACCACCTTGCCGCTGCCCATCGGGTCCATGAAGTTCGGCTGTGCCTTGCCCATGATCAGGTGCGGCCGCATGCGCACCTGGACCAGCTCCTTGCCGCGGAAGGTCATCTCCAGGGTGATCCCCTCCATCGTGGGCTCGGACCACGTCTGGTCGAACACGAAGTTGCCCAGGGCGTACCAGATCGGCTTGCCCTTGTAGACCTCCATGCCCTCGGCCCAGTGCGGGTGGTTGCCGATCACCAGGTCCGCGCCGGCGTCGATTGCCAGGTGGGCGAGGTTCCGCTGGCCGGCGGTCGGCTTGGCGCGGTACTCCACGCCCCAGTGCGGGAACACGATGACGACATCGGCGCCGGCCTTTCGCGCCGCGGCGATGTCCTTCTGGAGGAACGCCTTGGTCATCTTCGCGCTGCCCGGCGTTGAGGTCCCGGACGCGTAGTAGCCGGCGATCGTGTCATAGCCCAGGATCCCCACGGTGATGCCGCCGGCCTTGAGCAGGGATGCGGTGTGGGCGTCGGCGGTGTTCTTGCCGGCGCCGGCGTGCTGGATGCCGTACTTGTCCAGGTTGGCTTCCGTCGAGACGATCCCGGCCTTGCCCGCGTCGCCGATGTGGTTGTTGGCGAGCGAGACCCAGTCGATGCCGGCGTCCACGAGCCCGGCGATGTTCTTCGGGTTGGCCGAGAAGACCATGCCCTTGCCGTGCCAGTGCCAGTTGTCCGGGGCCGGGTTCTCGAAGTTGGCGAGGGCGATGTCGGCGCCCTTGGTCAGCTCGCGGACAACGCCCGTATTGCCGGTTCGCTTCGTGTACGGGAGGTCCCAGCCGAACGGCGAGCAGTTCCTGCAGTGGCCGGTGATGGCCACCGTTCCGCCGTTGAACGGGAAGTCCGCGCCGGCCTTGGCGCCCTTGATGGCGAGCGAGACGCCGCGGTCAAGCATGATGTCGCCCCCGGCGACGAGGGTCCAGGCCTTGCCCGGATCGTAGGCGGGCGTGCTGCCGTTTGGGACCTCGAGGCGCGCGGTCAGCTTCCAGCCGCCCAGCGAGCCGACGCGCCCCACGCCGAACAGTGCGCTGGCGCCCCAGGCAAGCGCGCGGACGGAGGCGGTGACCTCGTCCGCCCGGAGGAACCCAAGGCGGGTGCGGTGCTGCGCGAGATCTGCCGAGAGCTCCTTTGCGGACGGGAACGTGACCAGGTGCGTGCCGAGGGATGCCCGTTTCACGCCCAGCGCAGCGAGGATCGCGTCCGCGTCGCGCTCCACCAGCACGAGCGCGCTGTACGGGGAGCTGCCGGCGGCGATGCCCTTGACGTCCGCGGAGCTGGCGCCCACGCGCCCGGTGCGGAACTGCGTGACCGGCACGATCGCCACGTCCGCGAGCACAGGGGCCGCCGTAACGGCCGCGGCGGTCGGCGATGGCTGGGCACCCGGGTCTGAGGAGGGCGCCTGGGTGGCAGCGGGATCACCAGACCCGGTGCCGGAGGACGATGCCGCAACGATGGCCGTGGAGCCCGGATCCGGCGCCCCCGTCGCCGCCCCCACGGCGCCCGGAGCCGCGGGGCTCGCACCACCCGGCCCGATGCCGAGCAGGCCGCCACCGAACCCGATGCCCACGACGAGCACCAGCGCGACCGTGGCCAGCGCGGGCAGGCGCCAGGCCGAGCGGGCGGGTGCAGCCGCCGCGGCCGAGGCCGGGCGTGCGCCGCTGCGAGGGTGCTGGCGGCGGGGATCGAAGCCGGGGTCTCGAGCGCTCACGACGTGAAGCGTACCCGACGGAAGAGGAACGCCCCGTCCGGGCGGGCGGACGGGGCGTGCGGGGAATCACGGGAAGATGGCGGACCCGACCGGATTCGAACCGGCGATCTCCAGCGTGACAGGCTGGCATGTTGGGCCGCTACACCACGGGTCCACGACCGGTGGCGGATGATAGCAGGGAACCTTGCGGGGCTGCCACCTCGGCCGAGGACGCGCGCGAACGGCGGCAGGTCCTCGCGAACCGCCTCATGACGAGCGCCGCGAGCGTGTTTGCCACCCGCGTGCGTGACCCGCGCTATGCTCGCCGGGCCATGGCCCGCATCGACCTGCGCTCCGATACCGTCACCCACCCGACCGACGCCATGCGCCGCGCGATGGCGGCCGCGGAGGTCGGCGACGACGTGTTCGGCGACGACCCCACGGTCAACGCCCTGGAGGCGCGCGCGGCAGGGCTCCTCGGCAAGGAAGCCGGCCTCTTCGTCGCCAGCGGCACCATGGGCAACCTGGTCTCGCTGCTCGCACACCTGCCGCGCGGCCACGAGGCCATCGCCGGCGCTTCCACCCACACGGTGATGGACGAGGCCGGCGGGCATGCCGTCGTGGCCGGCGCCACGATCCGCGCCCTCGCGGAGCGCGCCGATGGGACGATGGACCCGGCCGAGATCGTCGAGGCGTTCCGGGACCCCACGGACTACCACGAGCCGCCCACCAGCCTGATCGTCCTGGAAAACACCCACGCCCATTCGGGCGGACGGCCCCTCTCCCTCGAGTACACGCGGACGGTCGCGGCCATCGCGCACGAGCGCGGCGTGTCCCTCCACGTCGACGGCGCCCGGTTCTTCAACGCGTGCGTCGCGCTGGGCGTCGCCCCCGCGGACCTTGCGGCTCCGGCCGACACCGTCACGTTCTGCCTGTCCAAGGGCCTCTCCGCGCCGATCGGGTCCGTCGTGGTCGGTCCCGCCCCGTTCATCGACCGCGCCCGCCGCGCCCGGAAGCTCGTCGGTGGCGGGATGCGCCAGGTCGGCGTGCTGGCGGCGGCCGGCCTCGTGGCCCTCCGGGACGGCGACGCGGGGATGATCGACCGTCTCGCGGAGGACCACGCCAATGCCCGCCGCCTGGCCGAGGGCCTGGCCGAGCTGAGCGGCGTGCACAGCCCCGGCGGCATGGCCCAGCCGGAGGCAGGGCCACTGGATCCCGCCCGGTTCCCGACCAACTTCGTGCTGTTCCGCGTGGAGCGGGATCGTGCCGCATTCCTCTCCGCCATGGAGGCGCGCGGGATGCTGCTCGTCCCGTACGCGCATGGCCAGATCCGCGCCGTGACCCACTTCGGGGTCACCGCCGCCGACGTGGACCGGGTGGTTGCGGCGGCTGCGGAGGTGCTCCGGAACCTGCCCCCGTCCCCGGCCGACGACTCCCCGGCCGACGACGTCGCCGTGAACCCGGTCTGACGGCGATCGAGACCACCGGCCCGGCCGGCCCCACCGGTACCACCACGGGCGCCCGCCCCACCCCGCGGGCGCCGGAGGAACGATGACCCACCCCGTCACGCGCCTGGACCTCCCGCGACCGGCCCCCGCGGCCGACGCCGGCCCGCTGGACGGGCGCTTCTACGACCTCGTCGAGGCCCGTGTCCGGCGCGTGTTCGCGGACAATCCGATCCTGGCGACCAGCTTCGGGGTCCACGAGCACGACCATCGGCTGGGCGATGCGGGCCGGGACGCGGTGCTCGCCGAGATCGCCCTGGAGCGCGCGCACCTGGCAGCGGTCGAGGCCCTGGACCCGGCCGCGCTGTCCGGGGAGGCCCGGTTCGAGCGGGACCTCGAGCTGCACAACATGCGCCTCACCCTCTTCGAGAGCGACGTGGTGCGCCGCTGGGAGCGCCGCGCCACCGCCGCCGGCGACCTGGGCGACGCTGTGTTCCTCCTGTTCGCCCGCGGAGCAGCCCCCCTGGCCGAGCGCCTGGAGCGGATCACGGACCGCCTGGAGGCCGCGCCGGCCTGGCTCGAGGACGCGCGGACCCGCGCGAACGGGCCGCAGGTCGCCACCTGGCAGCAGACTGAGGCGCGCTACGCCTCGGACCTGCCGTCGCTGTTCGCCGAGGTCCGGACGGCCGCCGAGCCGGTGCTCGACGAGCGCGCACTCGCCCGCCTGGATCGCGCGATCGATGCCGCCAACGTCTCGCTGGAGGCGCACGGCGCGTGGATCCGGGAGACCCTCGAGCACGGCACGGACGATTGGCCCCTGGGCACCGAGCGCTACGACGAGATGGTCCGCCTGCGGGCGTTCGGCGACCTGGACGCGGACGCCATCCTGGAGATCGGCCACGAGCAGCTCCGCCTCAACCTGGAGGCGCGCCGGGCGGCCGCTCGCGAGCTGGACCCGGACGCGGACCTGGCCACCGTCATCGACCGGCTCAAGCACGACCATCCAGCGACGTTCGAAGAGGCGCTGGACGGCTACCGGGACGCCATGGCGCGGTCCCGCGCCTACCTGGTCGAGCACGACCTGGCCACCGTCCCCGACGACGAGACCATCGAGGTCATCGCCACGCCCGAATACCTGCGGAGCGTGATGCCGTTCGCGGCCTACTTCTCGCCCGCCCGCTTCGACGCCGACCAGCGCGGCCTGTACATCGTCACGCCGGCCGTGGACGACGACCCCAACGCGATGCTGGAGCACTACCGGGCCTCGATCTCGAACACGAGCATCCACGAGGCATACCCGGGTCACCACCTCCAGCTGGCGATCGCGGCGAGGCACCCGAGCCTGACCCGGATGCTCACCGACGCCACCGAGTTCGTCGAGGGCTGGGGCATGTACTCCGAGCAGATGATGCGCGAGCAGGGCTTCGATGCGGGCCCGGCGTTCCGGACGGCGATGTACACGGACGCGATCTGGCGTGCCTGCCGGATCATCCTGGACGTGCGGATGCACCGCGGCGAGCTGACACCCGAGGCGGCCACGGACTTCCTCGTGGAGCACACCTCGTTCGAGACCGCCAACGCCCGGGCGGAGGTCCGCCGCTACACCTACACGCCGGGCTACCAGCTCAGCTACCTGCTGGGCAAGGTGCTGATCCTGGGTCTCCGCGAGGAGGAGCAGCGCCGCCGGGGCGACGCGTTCTCGCTCAGGGCGTTCCACGACACGCTGCTGCGCAACGGCTCGCTGCCCATCGCCTTCCACCGCCGCCTGCTGCGGGGCGATGCCTGACACGATGGACGTCATCCCGGCGATCGACGTCGTCAAGGGGCGCTCCCGGGTCGTGTACTGGCCCGGCGCCTCGGCCGGCATCGGCACGCCCACGGACCGCCCGGACCGGATCGCGGAGCAGCTCGTGATCCAGGGCGCGCGGATCGTCCACCTCGTGGACGTGGACGGCGCCCAGCGCTCGGCCCCCGCCAACCTGGAGGCCGTGGGTGCGGTCGCCGCGCGGGTGGCCGTGCCCCTGCAGCTGGCCGGCGGCCTGGAGGAGGCGGACCACATCCGCCTGGCGTTCGCCGCCGGGGCCACCCGCGTGGTGCTCTCCGCGGCGATCGCCGACCGCCCCGAGGTCCTGTCGGCATGCCTGGCCGTCGCCGGCGACTGGCTGGCCGTGGGCCTGGACCCGCGCCCGGCCAGGATCGCCGCGTTCCCGTGGCGGCGACCCGTTCCGCCAACCCTCGATACGCTGGTGGAAGAGCTGGTTGCCCGGGGCGTCCACCGGCTGGTGCTCAGCCATGGCGGTGCCGCGCCGGATCCCGACCTGCTCCAGTCCCTCGTCCGCCGCCACGACGCCGACATCCTCGTCGCGGGCGGCGCCATCGACCTGGCCGGCGTGAGCCGGCTGCGCGACGCCGGCGTGGCCGGCCTCATCCTCGGGGAGACGCTTCTCTCCGGGGCCATCGACTTCCCCCGCGCCCTGGAGGCTGCCGCATGACCCTTCGTCGATCCCTGGCCCTGGCCTTCGCCGCGCTCGCGGTGCCGGTCCTGCTCGCCGCGTGCTCCTCGGGCCCGGCCGCGGCCACCCTGCCGCCGATCCCCAGCGCGGCACCCGCGACACCGACGCCCGCGCCCACGCACCCGGGGCCGACCTATCCGCCCGGCTGCCCCACGGCGCAGCCAGCCGCCCTCGGGGCCGGGCAGACCCGCACGGTCACGATCGCGACCGACAAGGGCGACATCGTCATCAAGATCACGGCCGACCTCGCGCCGATTGCCACGGGCAACTTCGTCGCGCTCGCCGGCTGCGGCTACTACGACGGGGTCATCTTCCACCGCGTCGTGCCCGGCTTCGTCATCCAGGGCGGCGACGGGCAGTTCGGCCGAATGCCGGACGTCTACCCCGACCTCGTCGGCAGCGGTGGGCCGCCGTACACCATCCAGGACGATCCGGTGACCGCCAAGTACCACCGCGGCATCGTGGCGATGGCCCGGACCTCGGAGCCCAACAGCGCCGGCTCGCAGTTCTTCATCGTCCTCGACGATGCGGCCGTGCCCGCCCTCTCGCAGGCCAACACGTACCAGATCATGGGCGAGGTCACGTCGGGGATGGAAGCCGTCGACGCCATCGCTGCCGCGGCCGACAAGGAGAACCCCACCAACCCCGTTGTCATGACCAAGGTCACCGTCGCCACCCCGTAACCCGCCCCAAACCACCAGGGAGACCGCCCATGACCCGTGTCGTCATCGCCACCGAGGCCGGCAGCATCGAGGCCGACCTGTTCACCCAGGGCGCGCCCAAGGCCGCCGCCAACTTCGTCAAGCTCGCCGGGCAGGGCTTCTACGACGACGTCATCTTCCACCGCGTCATCCCCGGCTTCATGATCCAGGGCGGCGACGGCCAGTACGGCAAGAAGGCCGCGCTGGACAAGGGCCGGGTCGGCACCGGCGGCCCCGGCTACAAGTTCGCCGACGAGCCGTTCACCGGCAGCTACACCCGCGGCACGCTCGCGATGGCGAACGCCGGGCCGAACACCAACGGCTCGCAGTTCTTCATCATGCACGCCGACTACGCGCTGCCGAAGAGCTACACGATCTTCGGCGTGGTCACCAGGGGCCTCGACGTCGTGGACGCGATCGCCACCGCGCCGCGCAACGGCAAGGACTTCCCGGACGCGCCGGTCGCGATGACCTCCGTCACGGTCCTCGACGAGGCGTAGACGACTCCGGCGGCCGGACGAGATTCCGCGGGACCATTTAGGAACCATTAAGGGATTTATACCAAACCAGCAAACAAAACCCTTCCCAAATCCACAGCGGACCGCTAGGATATGGACGCTGCAAGTCAGCCAGCGCTGCCCCAGCATCAGGATCATGGGTAGGTAGGGTTAGGGTAGTCGGTTCAGCCGACGCGATAGATGTTCCTGACGCGATGGCAGAAGGTCCGCCGCAAGGTGGACACCTTCACCGGGACAGCAACGAGGCGGCTCCTTCGGGGGCCGCCTCGCACGTTTCTCCGGGTGTCGCGGTGGAAACCGGCGTGCGGGTTCCCGGATCGGGGTTGGCAGGATGGGCGGCGCGCGCCACGACACCCAACCCTCCCGGAGGCCGTGATGAGCCAGTTGCTCGTCCTCTCGTTCGACACCGAGGAAGCCGCCACGAAGGCGCTGCACTCGCTGCGCAGCCTGGAGCACGAGGGAAAGGCCCACTTCGAGGACACCGCCGTCGTGACCCGGGACGCCGACGGGGACGCGCACGTCAAGAACGAGGCCAGCGCGGCAACGGAGACCGGCGCCGCGATCGGCGGCATGGTCGGCCTCATGGTCGCTGGCATCCTGTTCCCGGTCGTCGGCATCGCGGTCGGGGCGGCCGTTGGTGCGGGCATCGGGGCGATCACCCACAAGGGCGTCGACGGGGCGTTCGTCAAGGAGGTCAAGGCGGACCTCGAACCCGGCAAGTCCGCCCTGTTCCTGGTGACCCAGCAGGTTGACGCCGGCCTGCTCACGGCCGCGCTCCGCCCGTACTCGGGCAAGGTGATCCAGACGACCGTCGACGAGGAGTTCGAAGCGCAGCTGCGCGAGGCGCTCAAGAAGGGCTGAGCGCGGACGTCCCGCCGGCGGCCTCGAGATCCTGCCGGCGGGCACGAGGCTCCCCGCGGGCACACCCGGGCGGGCTGCTATCCTTCTACCCTGCGACGTCCACCGTCGCGACTCGCGCGCCTGTAGCTCAGCGGATAGAGCGTCGGCCTCCGGAGCCGAAGGTCGCAGGTTCGAATCCTGTCGGGCGCGCCAGTACCCACTCCTGCGCCGGCTGAACGCGCTCGGGCAGCGCGATCGCGAGGCCGAGCGAGTAAGCCTCCGGCGTGAGTCGAGCGCCGACGAAGTCCGCGCCGCGAACGACGATCCGTTCATAGATCGAGTGCAGCAGTTCCGCCCTGCCCTCCGGAGTCGCCCTGGCCCAGGTCTCGGGTAGCGCCCGCAGCTTGGCGACCACCTTGTCAGGGGCGATGCCCGTGCCCTGACGCTTGCCGGAGTCGATCTTCGTCGCTTCATCGCGCAGCACGGCGATCTGCGCCAGGTAGGCCTTGTCGTCGAGTCGACCTGCGGCATGGTCAAGCGCGAGTTCGCGTTTCATCCGTTCGAGTCGAGCCCTGTTGACGTCGATGGGTCGCGTCTCCGGCGTGGACAAGACCCTGACGATTCGTTCGACTGTCGACTCATCGACCCGGATCCCGATGACTTGTCCGATGACCCACGGCTCATAGACGCCAGAGGAGTGGCTCGCCTTCGGACCCCACTCCGGGCACTGATCGTGCCTGGGATGGAGCTTCCGCTGCCGGGGTGGAGTCCCCATCGTCCCGTCGGTGCGGATCCGCTGACCGCAGACGCAGTAGAGGAGTCCGCGTAGCAGGTCGATCCGGGCCGGGGGAGTGCTGCCGCCGTGGCGAGCCCGGCTGGCTCGCAGCGTCGCGACCCGCTCCCACAACTCGTCCGACACCGGTGGGGTGGCTCGCCAAGGCGCTGGCGTCCGCTCGCCCTTTCGCCCGACCCAGCCGTTGTAGATCGGGTTCTTGAGCATCTCCGTGACGCGCCGATCGTTCAGGCCAAACTCGCTGGCAACCTCCTCGATCGATAGCGTGCCGACTGCATACCGTTCGAAGATCCGCAGGGCAACATCAATGGCGTCCGGGTCGATGGCCAACACGAATGCGGGCGGGATCCGCACAAATCCAAGAGGGGCGCGGCCACCTGGGTCGGCGAGGCGCCGGAACTTCGCGGCGTAACCGTCCGTGATCCGCTCACCGAGGCGCCGGCTGTACCGCTCGGCTTCATGCGCCTCGGTCACCATCTGATCCCAGTCGCGTGGATCCGAGCTCATCAGCCGTCGATCGCACATGACCCAGGCAACCCCAGACGGATGGAGGCGGTCTTCGACCAGCTCCAGGGTGCGTCGGAGGTTGCGCTGCCACCGATCGAAGTAGCCGGTCAGCAGGACGTCGAACGATCCGGCCGTTGCCGCGGCCAACATGTCCGCCATGGTGTTGGAACGCCAGACGGTGCGACCGCTCTGCGCGACCGCGTACACGATCTTCGTGTCCACCAGGCCGTAGCGCTCGACGAACCGATCCATTTGCTCGTGCTGCGATTCCGGCCCGTAGCGGTCGTACTGACCCTCCGTCGACTCGCGCACCCAACGGGCGGCCCGAAGACCGCGGAGGTCATCAAGAGAGGAAGGGAGCCTACGCGGCCGTGTCAGTCGCATCCAAGAGCCTCTGCGCGACCCGGTTATCGTGGGCCGGACCCGGGATTCTACGCCCTGGCCCGGGCTCGCCTGTGTCGACGGCCTCGTCGGCTTCGATTGCTTCGCGAACGAGGCGTGCTAGCGCAAGGACGACGGTGTTCTGTTCACGAGACCGCTGTTGACCCTGAGCATGCCGGGATCCGCGCCAGACCGAATGGCCGATGGGTTCGCTCGCCAGCCCGCGTCCGGCCGATGGAACGGCTCGGATCTCGCGACGGGACCTCGACCACGTGCGTTCACCTGAGGCTCGATTCGGTGTCACGGGGCGAATGCGGCGGTTGGCCACACGCCGGCTCGTGGTCAAGACTACGTCCCAGCCTGCAGATCCAGGTACCGCCTGAAGAGCCGATCCCGAACCTCGTAACGGCCGCGGTGCCCGTTGGCGAGCCGGTCGATGTGGCCCTTCGAAGCGAGGCGCCGCAGCGATTGCCTGGCCGCTCCCGGCCTCACTCCGCGCCGCGCCGCCTCAGCTTCGATGTCGCCCGAGGGGCGCGGCTCGGTGCTGCGGGCGACGACGGCCACAACCTGGCGGTCGATCGGGGACATTCTGGCCCAGCGCCCAGCGAAGATCTCCTGGCTCACAGAAGCGAAGGCGCGCTCGAAGGCGACAGCGAATTCGGCCCGTGTGACCCGACCATTGGCCGCGGCGTCGAACGTGTAGTAGCCGAGTTTCTGCACGTAGTACGGTCGGCCGCCGGCTAGGTCCACGATCTCGGCGACCACATCCGCGTCGAAACGGACGGTCGTCTCCCCGAGGGGCTC
>Ga0209014_10002630_pt1 | contig 10408 bp, 9 predicted proteins | sample BarGraNGADG00212_FD_184491 | JGI IMG/M metagenome (GOLD analysis project Ga0209014, IMG submission 184491) | Arctic peat soil microbial communities from Barrow, Alaska - Barrow Graham LP Ref core NGADG0002-212 (SPAdes) (version 2) | ecosystem: Environmental > Terrestrial > Soil > Wetlands > Peat... | reverse complement strand
TGGCATGGATTTCCGGCGCATTTTGCCGGAAATTCGCTGCCAGTCCTGTCTGTCCCCGGGTTCGGAGCCCACTCCCCGCGGTGGTTTTTCGCCCCTGTTCAAGCCGGCCTCGCGCCATTGGTGAATCGGGACATCGAAGTCGGAAGCCCGGAAATGGGAGGTGACGGGAGCGGCAACGAAATCATCGTCTCCCGAGTCAAGGCGAACCGCGGCTGGACGCAATTTGCCGCCAGGCGTCTGCTGGAAGTCGATCCGGATGAGGACGATCTCACCGGGTCGAAGGGTCATGGATCAACCGTTCGTAGACTGCGTCGCCGGCAGCGTATGCCGCCTCAAACTGCCGCCGTCCGGCCGCGCGCCAGGCGGTGTCGTCTTCGGAAATGCCCCACTGGAGTACAACCTGAATCTGTTCCCCGGGCGGAAGCTGCGATGCGATTTCCGGCGGAACGGCAATCTAACCGTTCGGCGTGAGTTCGCCTCTGAAGTCAGCGGTCTTCATTTCAGTTTCCTCACTCCCTCTATCATCTTACGCCCCCGGGAGGAAACGCATCGGGAGAGGTGCTTAACCGAGTTGGGGGAAGCCTCGCCCCCCCGCAACCGCTCCCGACCCAGAGGGTACTCCGGTCGCGGCTCTGTTACGAATGCACCTTGTTTGCCGATGGTTACGGAGCCGCGGCCGGGACAGGATCGTCACTCCGGCTGTACCGAGATTCCGGCGCCGGCCAGCGCGGCCTCCACCTCGGCGGGACGCAGGCGCGTGGCGTCGTATTCCACGGTCAGGGCGTCGAGGGAATCCGCCACCTTGATCTTCTGGATGCCGTATTTGGCGTTCACTGTGGCGATGGCCGTCAGCGCCGGCTCGTCGAGGGGCTTCTGCAAGCGGAACCGGATCTGCACCTTGGTCATATCCCTACGATATCAGTGCGCCGGCATTCCCAGATAGTTGCCGTAGCCCACTACCATGGTGGAGAGCACCAGCACGGCGAGGCCGAGGGCCAGCCAGCTCTTGGTCCGGACGCTGGCGCCGCGCCATTCATGCAGCGCGATGCCCCAGAGGCTGCTGAAGATGATGATGCTCGCCATGTGGAGCGTCCAACTGGAAAACTTGTAGCGGCCCATCTGCGTTTCGCCCATGGTGTAGAAGAAGAATTGGAAGTACCAGGTGGTGCCGGCGAGGGCGCAGAGCAGGTAGTTGGGAATCATCGGTGCCTGGGTCCGGCTTGCGCTCAGGTATTCGTGGCCGGAGCGGTTCTTGATATTCAGCGCCACGCACCAGATGAAATTGGTGGTGAAACCACCGAGCAGCACGGGGACCAGCACGGGCAGTCCCTGCCACAGCGTGGTGGTGCCGTGGTGCAGGGTGAGGGCCTTGATGGGGTCGCCGGCGCGCAGGCCGTAGGACATGCAGGCGCTCATCACGCCCGAAAAAGTCGCCACCAGGATGCCCTTTCTCAGGTTGAATTCCTTGATGGTGGCCTGTTGCTGCTCCACCGACATCTCGCGTTCCTTGGACCTGCCCGCCTTGCCGGCGAAGGCAATGCCGCTCAAGCAGACCGCGACGCCGAGCAGGATCACCTGTCCCGAAGTAGTGTGGAGCACCTCGTTGACGAATTTGCCGTCGAATATGGGCGGCATGATCGTGCCAAAGGCGGCACAGTAGCCGAGCGCGACCGCCATGCCGAGCGACATCCCCAGGTAGCGCATGCTGAGCCCGAAGGTGAGGCCTCCGATTCCCCACATCATGCCCCAGAAGTAGCACCAGAAGAGTGTGGACCCCGATGCTTCGCGCAGCACCGAAGGCAGGTCGTTGGTCATGATCATGCCCAGCGTCACCGGAGCGATGATCCAACTGAAAAAGCCGCCGATCAGCCAGTATGTCTCCCAGGACCAGCGCTTGACGCCGCGGTAGGGAACATAGAAACTGCCGGATGCCAGGCCGCCCAGCCAGTGAAAGATTACGCCTATCAGGGGATTCGGTGTCATATTGTCGAACGGGATTGCGAACACCGATTGTACAGCGGCGCGGCGCGGGCGGGGGAAGAGGGATCGTCCGGGAGGACAACTTTTCGCGGTGCGGAACGTCCGCAAACCGGCGCAAATGGTGTATTCTGCAATAAATACTGCGGTTATCGCGGGACACCGCGATCCGGGAAAGCGGCAACGCCGGAACGGCTGCGTTTCGTGTATCAAAACCAATGACGGACGAGGTCCACGTTAAGACTTCCAATCACAACCGGTATCTGGTGAAGAGCCTGGTGCATGCTTCGCGCGTGCTGGAGGCATTTCAATCGGCCGGCGATGTGCTGCGATTGCGCGATGTGGTGACGCGCACCGGCTTCAACAAGGGCATGTGCTTCCGGTTGCTCTATACGCTCCACCAGTGCGGTTTCCTGGATAAGGTGGGCGAAAATCACTACCGCCTGGCGAGCGAAGTGAGGCGGCGGCTCTACCGCATCGGTTACGCGGCCCAGGGACAGGACACCTCGTTCGACCGCGAGGTGCGCGATGGCCTGGTGCGCGCCGCCGAGCGCGAGCACATCGAGCTGATCGTGGTGGACAACCGCTACCAGCCGAAGATCGCGTTGCGCAGCGCGGACTACCTGATCAAAGAGCAGGTGGATCTGGTGATCGAGTTCCAGACCGACGAGTTGATTGCGTCCGCCATCGCCACCAAGTACCTGGAGGCGAACATTCCGTTCATCGCCATCGATATTCCGCACCCCGGAGCGACCTATTTCGGCGCCAACAACTACCAGGCCGGGCTGATGGCGGGGCACCACCTGGGGCGCTGGGCGAAGAAGCATTGGAATAGCGAGCCCGATGAAATTCTGCTGGTGGAGTTGCACCGCGCCGGCTCCCTGCCTCAGGCGCGCATACGCGGCGTGCAGAGCGGAATCGGCGAGGTACTGCGGGTTCCGGAGCGCTGCCGGACCGTCAGCGTGGATGGGGACGGGCAGTTCCAGACCACGCTGGACCGGGTGCGCAAGCATCTGCGGGAATCCAAGGCCAAGCGGGTTCTGGTGGGGGCGGTCAACGATCCGAGCGCGCTCGGCGCACTGCGCGCCTACGAAGAGGCGGGCCGCGCCGGCGAGTGCGTGATCGTGGGCCAGAATGCGGAACCGGAAGCGCGCGCCCAGTTGCGCAGCGCGAATACCCGGCTGATTGCGAGCGTGGCGTTTTTCCCGGAGAAGTACGGGGACGGCCTGCTGAAACTGGCGCTGGATATCCTGTCCCGCAAGGCGGTGCCGCCGGCCGTATTCACTACCCACCAGATCATCACCCCGGAAAACGTGGATCACTTCTACCCGAACGACAGCCTGCTGGCGAAGCCGGCGTAATGGCGGGGCGCAGGTGAGCGATGCCCGGGATCTTTCCCATGCACTACGCCGGGACGTCCACTTCCCGCGCCTGTGCCCCAGCGGCTAACTGCCGGGCCACTTCCAAGTACTCGTGAATGGCGTCGCGAATGTTCGCCAATGCCTCTTCCTCGGTGGCTCCTTGCGACCAGCAGCCGGGCAGTCCGGGACAGCACACACTGTAGCCCTCTTCAGTTTGGCTGAGCGCCACCGGATACTTCATAGCCTAATGCTACCACCGGCCGCTGAACTGCACGTACTTCAGGTATCATGTTGTCCATGCTCAAGCTTGTCGTGTTATTTCTCAGCGTGGTTTTTCTGGCTTCGGCGGTGGATCTGCCTTCGAAGAAGTACTTGAACCTGGCGGCTCTCAAGACGATGGCCGCCGCGGCGGAGAGCGAGGCGCAGAAGCGCAATGTGCAGGTGACCATCTGCATCATGGACGAAAGCGGCAATCTGCTGTTCTTGCAGAAAGCCGATGGCGCCTCTCTAAATACGCTCCAGTTCGCCCAAAAGAAGGCGAAATATGCGGCGCTCTACGGGCGGCCTTCGGGGACGGCGGAAGATTCGCTGAAAAAAGGAGATCTCGCGATACTGGTGTTTCCGGACGGATTCCCGAACCGCGGCGGAGTGCCTGTCAAAGTCGATGGGAAGACCATCGGCGCGATTGCGTGCAGCGGCGCGGCCAGCGAGGTGGATGAAGCCATTTCCCAGGCGGCGATCGACGCCCTGCTCAAGCCGTAGGATTCAGGGATAGACAAACGCTCCCGACCCGGGGTACCCTCCGGGTCGGGAGCGTTTGCCGGGGAGATGAAGCATGCCCCCAGGAATGGGGGCGGCCCAGAGGGCACCCCAGCCTGAAAGGCTACGCTACTCCAGGTAGAAGACTTCCTTCATCATGGCGAAACGCTCGCCGTTTTGCTTGTCGGGGACGGGCTCGAAGAGGCGGCCCATGAACGCCTGCCAGCGCTGGTTGACGGGGTCTTTGTCGAGCTCGTCCCAGGCCTTGTCGAAATCGTCGGTGCGCAGGACCAGGGTCAGATCCTGGCCGCGGCGAAAGACGGAGTAATCGCAGATGCCGACTTCCTTCAGCTTGGCTAGCAGCTCCGGCCAGACCCGCTTGTGTTCGCTCTCGTATTCTTCGATGGCGTCCGGTTTGATGCGCAGTTTGAATGCGTAGCGCGGCATATCCTCTCTAAGCATAGCTGGAGATCGCAGACATGTTCTTGGCCCCCCGGTCGGCGGTGATCTTCTCGAGATAGCCGCTCTGGCGGAAGGCGTCCATGGCGTCGGCAGGCAGCCCTTTGGAGACGGCCCACTCGCGGATCACGGGGCGGACGTCGGTGGAGAAAGCGTCCTTGAGGCAGGTTTCGGCATCGACCAAAGCGCAATTGGTCTGATACCCGGCGAGCTTTTCGTGGTTTACAAGAGCCGCCTTGGCGAACAGTTCCATGGCGGTGGTGACGGTCTGGATCATGGCTTCGATCTTGCCCTTGAGATTGTGGCTCTGATCGATCATGTAGGCGATATCGGCGCGCTTCCCGGTCTCCCATTCGAAGTGCGCAATCTCGTGGAAGATGCGGAAGACCTGATAGGGATCGATGGAACCCATGGTCAGATCGTCGTCGGCGTAGCGGCGGTCGTTAAAGTGGAATCCGGCCAACATGTTCATGTCGAGCAGCCAGGCCACAATCTGCTCGATGTTCTGTGCCTGATAGTGGTGGCCGGTATCGACCAGCACTTTGGCTTTGGGTCCGGCAGCCTGCGCCAGCAGCAGCGCCATGCCCCAATCGGCGATGTCGGTGTGGTAGAAAGCGGGCTCGAAGGGCTTGTATTCCACCATCATGCGCTGGCCCTCGGCGAGCGCGGCGTGGGTGGCTTTCAATCCCTCTTCAAACCAGCGGCGGCGATGCCGTATGTTCTGCGTGCCGGGGTAGTTGGACCCGTCGGCGAACCACAGCGAGAGATCGCGGCTGCCCAGGCGCTTCTGGATTTCGACGCAAGCCAGAATGTGATCCATGGCTTCCTTGCGAATCGCCGCATCGGGGTTGCCCAGGGAACCGTACTTGTAGTTCTGGTCCTGAAATACGTTGGGGTTGATGGCGCCCGGACGAAGGCCATGCTCGGTGGCCAGGGCCTGAACGTCCGCGCAATCGCCGACGCCCTTGGGCAGATCCCACAGGACGTGCAGCGCGATGGTGGGGCAAACGCCCGTCACGCGGTGCACCAGACCGGCATCGGCGAACTTTTCCGCCGTGGAGGTGGCCGCGGCGGGCTGAAGGAATTTGCCGAAACGAGTGCCGGTATTGGCAAAGCCCCACGAGGGCAATTCGATATGGAACGCGTTCAACGCGTGGATGATAAGATCGGTTTGTTTATTGGAAATCACGATTTGGCCGCCCGATTCATTATCATCTATGGTTTAGGGGTGCCAGGTCAAACGGATCCGAAGTGGCGGCGAAGGTTTTGCCATGCAGAACACCGGGTGCGTATCCTGTACGATGGAAGTTACGGATAAGGTTGTATTTAGACGCCGGAAACCGATGAAAGCACGCCACCTTGCCGGGGGCCGCGAGTGCGTAGCGTGTTTTCTCCATTGAAACGAAGGCGCTATCGCCGAAACTGCTTGGCGTGGCCCCTACGGAGGCATACCATGGTCGAAATGTCAGTCTTATGGTTGAGGCGTAGTGCGCTTTTGGCGCTGATGGCGGGATTCGCCTTCGGTGCGGACCCTGCCAACGTGTCCGAACTGCGGAGCGGCTTCGAGCGCCCGCCGAACGACGCGCGCATGATGGTGCGCTGGTGGTGGTTCGGTCCGTCGGTGACCAAACCCGAACTGGAACGCGAGATGCGGTTCATGAAAGAGGGCGGCATCGGCGGGTTTGAAGTCCAACCCACCTACGCGCTGGAACTGGACGACGCGGCCAAGGGCATCAAGAATTTTCCGTACATGAGCGCGGAGTTCCTGGATGCGCTCACCTTCGCCGGCGAAAAGGCCAAGGAACTGGGACTGCGCATGGATCTGACGCTGGGCAGCGGATGGCCGTTTGGCGGGCCGCACATTCCGGTCGAGCTGGCGTCGCCGCGACTGCGCGTGGCGCGCGCGGCGCCGGACGCGATGCCGGCATTGCAGGAAGGCGAAAAGCTGATCGCGGTGTTCCTGGACGGCAAACCGGTCCTGTTAGCGGACGGCAAGGTGTCCGTACCGGCGGGGGCCAGCGGGCAGGCGATGTTCTTCATCTCCAGCCACACGCGCCAGACGGTGAAGCGTCCGGCGGTGGGCGCCGAGGGCTTTGTGCTGAATCATTACGACACCGCCGCGATCCAGGCGCACCTCAAAGCGGTGGGCGAGCCCATGCTGAAGGCGCTGGCGAAAACGCCGCCCTACGCCATCTTCAGCGACAGCCTGGAAGTCTACAACTCGGATTGGACCAGCAACTTCCTGGCGGAGTTCCAGAAGCGGCGCGGCTACGACCTGACGCCTTATCTGCCCGCGCTGGCCGGCGACATCGGGCCGGGGACCGGCGCGATCCGCCACGATTGGGGCCTCACGCTCAGCGAACTCTGCGAGGACCAGTACCTGCGGCCGCTCACCGCCTGGGCCAAGGCGCACGGCACGAAGTTCCGGTCGCAGACGTACGGGATTCCGCCGGTGACGCTCTCCAGCCAGCGCCTGGTCGATCTGCCGGAGGGCGAAGGCACCCAGTGGCGGCGCTTCTCCACCACACGGTGGGCCACATCCGCCAACCACTTGTACGGAAACCCGGTGAGTTCCAGCGAGACGTGGACCTGGCTGCACTCGCCGGTGTTTCGGGCCACCCCGCTGGATATGAAAGCCGAGGCCGACCTGCACTTTTTGCAGGGGGTCAATCAACTGGTGGCGCACGGCTGGCCGTACACGCCGCCCTCGATCCCCGAACCGGGTTGGCGGTTCTACGCGGCGGCGGTGTTCAATCAGCACAACCCGTGGTGGATCGTGATGCCGGACATCACGACCTACCTACAGCGCATCAGTTGGATCTTGCGGCAGGGAACGCCGGCCATCGACGTGGCGGTCTATCTGCCGACGCACGACGCGTTCGCGGGCTTCGCCCTGGGGCGCGATTCGGTCAATCAGGCGATGGATGGATTGATCGGACCTAATCTGGTGCCGGCGATTCTGGATGCGGGGTACAACTTCGATTTCACCGACGATGGCGCGATCCTGGCGAAGGGCATTACGCACAAGATCCTGATCGTGGCCAACGTGGAGCGAATTCCGCTGGCGACCTACCAGAAGATTTCGGAGTACGCCTCCAAGGGCGGCAAGGTGCTCTTCACCAAACGGCTGCCCTCCATGGCGCCGGGACTGCGCGACGAAGGCGATACGCCGAAGATTCGCGACCTTTCCGCTAAATTCCAACTGACGGAAGAGGCGAAACTGGGCGACGCGCTGCATGCGGCGCTGCCGGCGGACTTCACCCTGCCGCCGGACGTCGGCGTGGTGCATCGCAAGCTGGCGTACTCGGACATCTACTTCCTGGCCAACACCAGCAATCGTGCGGTGAAAGCGACAGCGGCATTCCGCGTACAGGGAATGCAGGCGGCATGGTGGGATCCGTTCACCGGCAAAGCGGCGAAGGCAAGCATGGACCTGGACCTGGCGCCCTACGAATCGCGGGTGCTGGTGTTCTCCAGGGCGGTCGCGCCGCCGATCCCCGCGATGAGCGGTGCGGCAATTCCGCCGGTGGATGTGAGCGCCAACTGGACGGTGAAGTTCCCGGATTCGGCGCAGGCGGTGGCGCAGGAGGTACAGATGGCGACGCTGCGGCCGTGGACCGATGACGCCACGCGCAAGTTCTACTCGGGCACGGCGACCTACGAGCGCACGGTGGCGGCTCCACCGGCGATGCTGCGCGCCGGGCAGCGGGTGTTCCTGAACTTCGGCGAGGGCACGGTGGTGGACCCGGCGTCGGAGCGGCGTGCGCCATCGGGCATGCGGGCGTGGCTGGAGAGTCCGGTGCGCGAGGCGGCGCAGGTATTCGTCAACGGGAAGGCGGCGGGAGCGGTGTGGAAGGCGCCGTTTGAAGTCGAGATCACCGGCTTGCTGAAGCCTGGCGAGAACGCGATTCGCGTGGTGGTAGCGAATCTGGCGCTCAACGTGCTGGCCAAGGGACCACTACCGGACTACAAGGAACTGACGGCCAAATACGGCGAAAAATTCACTGCTCAGGATATGCAGAGCGTGCGCTCGCTGCCGGCGGGCATGTTGGGGCCGGTGAAACTGGTGGCGAAATAGCCGGCGGATCAAATGGATACCGTGGGTTTTGCTCCCATCGGACTCCTGCTGGCGGCGGCCATGTCCGTGACCAACGTGATGACCGACGTCTGGCGGAAACGCGCGCTCGACCGGCGCGATCTGTTTCCGGTCACTTTCTGGATGCGCATCGCGGTGGCGGTGGTTTTCGCCGTGGTGCTGCTGGTACAGATGCTGCGCGGCGTGCCGGTGGCGATCCGCGATGCGGGCCTATTGTTCGGCCTGTTCCAACTGGCGCCGATGCCGACCTTTTTCATCTACCTCGTGCTGGACGTGGGGCTGATCACCATCGTGATGTGGCTCTACTTCCGGGCGCTGCAGATTTCGCCGCTTTCGATGTGCATTCCGTTCCTGGCCTTCACCCCGGTGTTCCTGATCCCGAGCACCTACATCATTCTGGGACAGAAGCCGGAGCCCATCAAGCTGCTGGGTGTGGGGTTAATTGTGGCAGGGTCGCTGGCCATGCACCGGCAACTGTTCGCGGTGGGGTGCCTCGCGCCCGTCAAGGCGGTGCTGGAATACAAGGGCAGCCGCTACATGCTGATTGTGGCGTTGATCTTCTCGCTGACCAACCCGCTGGACGCGAAGTTAGTGAAGATGAGCGATGTGTTCACCGAGAGCTTCGCGTACGGCGTGGGCCTGTGCATTTCGTTCTATCTGCTGGCGAAATCGCAGAAGGGCGATTTCGCGGCGGCGGCGAAGGGCAACGCGAAGTGGATCGTGCTGGCGGGGCTGTTCGACGCGGTGTCGCTGCTCTTTCAACTGGCGTCCTACGCGTACATCCCGGTGGTGATCACGGTGAGCATCAAGCGCGCCGGGATCGTGCTGAGCGTGTTTGCGGGATGGCTATTCTTCCGCGAGCGCGAGATCACCGATAAGGCGATCGCGGCCAGCGTGATGTTCTGCGGCGTGCTGATTCTGTACCTCAAGGTGACGCCCGTGGCGGCGTTCGCCATGGTGGCGGCAACGCTGGTGGGCATGTCGATCGCGTTGTATGCCACACGGTCCGCCACACGGGAGAAGACCTCATGATCAACGTTTCGTTCGTAGGATGCGGCGGGATGGCGGCCCACTACCTGGGCGTCTATCGCGATCTGGAGTGGGTGCGGGTGGTCAACTGTATCGACGCCGCACCCGAAGCCGCGCAGAAGGCCGCGGAGACCATCCCAGGGGCGGCGGCATCGACCGATTTTTCCGCGGCTATGACGGACGAAATCGACGCCGTCATCATCAGCAGTCCCAACCATTTTCACCGTCCGCAGGCGGTGGCGGCGATCCAGGCCGGCAAGCACGTGCTGTTGCAGAAGCCGGTGGCGCCCAATTTGGCCGACGCGGAGGCCATCGCACAGGCGGCGGAGAGATCCACGCACACGGTGGGGCTGTACATGAGCTACTTCGACCAACCGCTGATCCACGATCTGCGCGACATGGTGCGGCAGGGGTGGCTGGGCGACATCGTGCACTGTTACGCGCGCCTGATGCACAAGGGCGGCATGATGTGGTCCCAGGAAGCGCGGGAGGGCAACCCCAACTGGCGGGGCAGCGTCACGCAGACTGGCGGCGGCTGCTTCATTCAACTGGCGGTGCATTACGTCCACATCTTTGAATGGGCCACGGGCGCGCGGGTGGTGCGCGCCAGCGGATTCGCGCGCAATCTGCACTGTCCCGGCCTGGAAGGCGAGGACCTGGCGGTGGGCGTCTTCGAACTGGATAGCGGCGCGATGCTCACCATCGATACGGCGTGGTGCACCAATGG
>Ga0209014_10002629_pt1 | contig 10410 bp, 6 predicted proteins | sample BarGraNGADG00212_FD_184491 | JGI IMG/M metagenome (GOLD analysis project Ga0209014, IMG submission 184491) | Arctic peat soil microbial communities from Barrow, Alaska - Barrow Graham LP Ref core NGADG0002-212 (SPAdes) (version 2) | ecosystem: Environmental > Terrestrial > Soil > Wetlands > Peat... | reverse complement strand
ACGCCTCGTCTCCCTTCGCGGCGGCGGAGTCAGCCATCATCGGCTCCGCCGTCACGTCGTCCGGCGTGCCTCCCGCGGTGGTCGCGGAGTCGGCGCCCGGTGTGAGCTCCGCCTGCTTGTCGGGGTCTATCAGGGGCAGGTGCGGCACGCTGCGGTGCATCGCCGCGAGCTGCTCGTAGTAGCGCCAGCGCTCGTCGACGTCCGCCTGCGCGAGCTGCGCGAGCTCGGCCGCCCGCTCCGGCTGTGTGCGGGCGAGGATCGCGAACCGGGTCTCTCCGGCCACGAACTCGCTGACGAGCATCGACGGCATTTTGGAGTCGAGCTTGAAGGGTTGGCCGGACTCGGCGTCGCTGGGATGGAACCGGTAGAGCGGCCAGTAACCGCTCCTGACGGCGTCCTTCTGGTGGGACATGGACTTCGACATCTCGATCCCGTGGGCGATGCAGGTGCTGTAGGCGATGACCAGGGACGGCCCGGGCCAGGCGTCCGCCTCGAGCAGCGCCTTGGCGGCCTGCGCGTCGTTGGCGCCCATCGAGATCTGGGCGACGTAGACGTCACCGTAGGCGCGGGCGACCGCGCCGAGATCCTTCTTTGCGCGTCCTTTGCCGGCCGCCGCAAACTTCGCGACCGCACCGCGCGGCGTGGCCTTCGATGCCTGGCCGCCGGTGTTGGAGTAGACCTCTGTGTCGAGAACCAGGACGTTGACGTTCCGGCCGGAGCCCAGCACGTGGTCGAGGCCGCCGTAGCCGATGTCGTACGCCCAGCCATCGCCGCCGATGATCCAGATGCCCTTGCGGACGAGGTCGTTGGCAAGCGCGAGCAGGTGACGCGCATCGGTGCGGGCGTCGCCGTCCAGGCTGCCGAGCACCTCGCGGAGGCGAACGATGCGCGCGCGCTGGGCATCGATCCCCGGCTCGGTCTCCTGGTCGGCCTCGAGGATGTCGCGGACAAGATCGGGGCCGATGGCCGGCGCAAGCTTCGTGACCAGCCTTCGGGCCTGGTCGTTCTGGGCGTCCAGCCCGAGCCGCATGCCCAGGCCGAACTCGGCGTTGTCCTCGAAGAGGGAGTTGTTCCAGGCCGGCCCGCGGCCCGCGGCGTTGACCGTCCACGGGGTCGTGGGAAGGTTGGCGCCGTAGATCGACGAGCAGCCCGTGGCGTTGGCCACGATCATCCGGTCGCCGAAGAGCTGGGAGACGAGCTTGAGGTACGGCGTCTCGCCGCAGCCGTTGCAGGCCAGCGAGAACTCGAACAGCGGCTCGAGGACCTGGGCGCCCTTCACGGTGTCGTGGGCGATCAGGCTCCGGTCGAGCGGCGGGATCGACTGGAAGAACTCCCAGTTGGGACGCTCCATGTCGCGGTGCGCCTCGGCCGGCTCGAGGTTGATGGACTTGTGCTTGATCTCGGTCTTGCTCTTGGCAGGGCACACGTCCACGCAGACGCCACAACCGGTGCAATCGTCCGGCGCCACCTGGATCGTCAGGCGGTGGTTAGCCAGGTCGCGGGACTTGAACTCCTTGGAGAGGAAGCCGGCCGGCGCGCCCTTGACGGCCGCCGCGGGGTAGACCTTCATGCGGATGGCGGCGTGCGGGCAGACCATGGCGCACTTGCCACAGTCGATGCAGATCGACGGATCCCAGATCGGGAGCTCGAGCGCGATGGCTCGCTTCTCGTACCTGGTCGTGCCGGAAGGGAACGTCCCGTCGACCGGGAAGGCCGAGACCGGTAGCTGGTCGCCGCCACCGGCCATGAGGACGGCGGTCACGTGCTTGACGAACTCCGGCGCGTCCTCGGGCACGATGGGCGGAAGCGCATGGCCGGTCCCGGCCGGGCCGAGCGTCACATGGCCCAGGCGCGCGATCGAGGCGTCGATGGCGGCGTAGTTGCGGTCGACGACCGCCTGGCCGCGCTTGATGTAGGTCTTCTTGACGAACTCCTTGATCCGCTCGATCGCCTCGGCCGACGGCAGCACGCCCGAGAGATGGAAGAAGCATGGCTGCATGATCGTGTTGATCCGCGTGGCCATGCCCGTCTCGGCCGCCACCGCGAGGGCGTCGATGACCCAGAAGTCGATTTGCTTGTCGAGCAGGAGCTTCTGGACTTCGGCCGACAGGTGATCCCAGATCTCGGCGGGCCCATACGGCGAGTTGAGGAGGAACGTCGCGCCGGGCTTGGCGAAGTCGAGGATCTTGATCTTGTCGAGGAGCCCGAACTGGTGGCAGGCGATGAAGTCGGCGGCGTCGATCAGGTAGGCCGATCGCGTGGGCACGGGGCCGAAGCGCAGGTGCGAGACAGTGGTGCCGCCCGACTTCTTGGAGTCGTAGACGAAGTAGCCCTGGGCGAAGAGGTCGGTGCCCTCGCCGATGATCTTCACGGAGGCGTGGTTCGCTCCGACGGTGCCGTCCGAGCCGAGGCCGAAGAAGAGCGCCTGCACCTCGCCCGCGGGGCGCGGGGTGCGGTAGTCGACGTCGATCGGCAGGCTGAGGTGCGTCACGTCGTCATAGATGCCGACGGTGAAGTGGCGCTTGGGCCGGGCCGCCGACAGCTCGTCGAAGACGGGCCGGATCATGCCCGGGGTCACTTCCTTGGACGAAAGGCCGTACCGGCCGCCGATGACGCGCGGCATCGCCGCGAACGGGGGCGTCTCGGAGTCCATCCGCTCGGCGAGCGCGGCGACGATGGCCTGGTAGAGCGGCTCGCCGACGGCGCCCGGCTCCTTCGTGCGGTCCAGGACCGCGATCGACCGGACCGTGGCCGGGAGCGCCGCGATCAACGCGTCCGTCGGGAACGGCTGGAAGAGCCGCACCACGACGACGCCGACCTTCTGGCCGGTGGCGTTGAGCGCGTCGACGGTCTCCTGGACCGCGCCGGCAGCGGAGCCCATGATCACGATGACGCGATCCGCGTCCGGGGCGCCGTGGTAGTCGACGAGGCCGTAGCGGCGGCCGGTCTGCTCGGCGAGCTCGGCCATGACCTCGGTCACGATCCCGGGGACGGCGTCGTAGAACCGGTTCGCGGCCTCGCGGGCCTGGAAGAACGAGTCCGGATTCTGGGCGGTACCGCGGACGAACGGCGCGTCGGGGGTCATCCCGCGGGCGCGGAAGGCGAGCACGTCGTCATCGCGGATGAGCGAACGGATGACGGCGTCGTCCATGACGGCGATCTTGTTGATCTCGTGCGAGGTGCGGAACCCGTCGAAGAAGTGGAGGAACGGGATCCGCGAGCGCAGCGTGGCCGCGTGCGACACGAGCGCGAAGTCGTGGGCTTCCTGGACCGAGCCGGCGGCGAGCATCGCCCAGCCGGTGGCCCGGGCGTGCATGACGTCGCTGTGGTCGCCGTAGATCGAGAGCGCATGCGTGGCGAGCGTGCGGGCCGCGACGTGGATGACCGTCGGCGTCAGCTCGCCCGCGATCTTGAACATGTTCGGGATCATCAGGAGCAGGCCCTGGGAGGCCGTGAAGGTCGTCGCGAGGGCGCCCTTCTGCAGCGCGCCGTGGAGCGCGCCCGCGGCGCCTCCCTCGGACTGCATCTCGACGACGTCGGGGACCTTGCCCCAGAGGTTCGGCTTCCCGGCCGCCGACCAGTCGTCGGCGTGCTCCGCCATGGGCGACGCGGGCGTGATCGGGAAGATCGAGATCACCTCGCTCAGGGCGTACGCGATGCGGGCCGCGGCCTCGTTGCCATCCATGCACACGAAGACCTTGTCACGGCTCCGAGCGTCCGGTGAGGCGGGGGCGGCGCCCGGTGCGGCGACGGGCCGCTCCACTGGCGTCTGCAGGGTCATGCTGGACCTCCGATTGCCCGAAGACGGCTGGCGAGACTGCCGCCTTCAACGTGCTTCAGGATTGTCGCGCCGATGCCCGCAGCCCGGGCCTCCCGGGCTTCGTCTGCACCCAGGTACGCGGCAAGGACGACGATGTGATCGCGGGGGGTGACGCCGTCGAGGGCGTCCGCCACCGCGCGCCAGCCGCCCCGGAGCGCGCCGTCCACGAGGACGAGATCGGGTGCGCAGGTCCGCGCCGCGAGGACCGCGGAGCCGGCCGACCTGACCTCGCCGACGACGGCGAAGCCGTGCCGGTTCAGGTGCGCGGCGAGCGCATCGGAAGCGCCGAGGTGGTCGCTCACGATGAGAAGCCGGCGCACCCGTTGAGGACAGGGCTGGAACATGTTGGTAGCGTCGCCCCGGGCCTCTGGACCGGGCACCCGCGCACCGGCCCCAAGAAGGGGGCCATTCGGCCCTGCCAAGGGTCGCGATCTCCGGGCCACACTGCGGAGCGTGGTGGACGTCGCAGGGGACGCGCGATGTCCACCACTACCTGTCTTCGGGACGGGCTGAGGCGGCGCCGAGATCGCGGCCGCGAGGCGCCTCCGAAGCCCGCGGGCGGCCGGTGGTCTGCGCCGGGACACCGAGCCGGAACCATGCGTTGCGATCTCCCGGGCTCGGCCTCGAGCCCTCCCCTACCCGCCTACAGGTAGTGCGTTCGGCGCGCCTGGACGGTCAGCTCGTCGCGGAAATCCGGGTGCGCGATGCCGATCAGGGCGGCGGCACGATCGCGGATCGACTTCCCGAAGAGTTCCGCGACGCCCCATTCGGTGACGACGGTCCGGACGTGGGCGCGGGTCGTCACGACGCCGGCGCCCTCGGCCAGGAACGGCGTGATCCGGGAGAGCGTCCCGCCGGCCGCGGTCGACGGGAGCGCGATGATCGGCCGGCCGTGCGTCGCGAGCGCCGCGCCGCGGATGAAGTCCATCTGCCCGCCGACTCCGCTGTAGAGGCGCCAGCCGATCGAGTCGGCGCAGACCTGGCCGGTGAGGTCGATCGCGATCGCCGAGTTGATCGCCGTCATCCGGCTGAAGCTCCGGATCACATGCGTGTCGTTCGTGAAGTCGGTGGCCCGCATCTCGACCATCGGGTTGTCGTGGACGAACCGGTAGAGCTTCTGGGTCCCCATCATGAACGTGGCCACGATCTTGCCGCGGTTGCGCTCCTTGGCGAGACCGGTCACGGCGCCCGCCTCGACGAGGTCCACGACGCAGTCGGTCATGAGTTCCGTGTGGATCCCGAGGTCGTGCTTGTCGCGGAGGCAGAGCGCCACCGCGGTCGGGATCGCCCCGATGCCCATCTGGAGCGTCGCCCCGTCCGGGACGAGGTCCGCGACGTACTCCCCGATCCGGCGCTCCACCGGGTCGACCTCGCCATCCGGCCGGGGGTAGGGCGGGATCTCCACCTCGACCGCGTAGTCGATCTGCGACACGTGGATGAAGCTGTCGCCCAGGGTCCGCGGCATCGCGGAGTTCAGCTGGGCGATCACCGTCTTCGCGGCGCGGATCGCGGACTGCATCGCCTCCACCGACGTGCCGAGCGAGCAGTACCCGTGCGCGTCGGGCAGGGAGACGTTGCACAGGACGGCGTCGAGCGGGAGGAGCCCGGCGTCGAAGAGGTGCGGCACGTCCGACAGGAAGACGGGCACGTAGTCCGCGCGGCCCTCGTTCACCGCGGCGCGGGCGTTCGGGCCGATGAAGAGCGCTGTGTGGCGGAAGTGGCCGGCCATCTCGGGCGCGAGATGGGGACCCGGCCCCTCGATGTGGAGGTGGACGATTTCCACGTCCCGCAACTCCGGGGCGCGCGCCACGAGCGCGTCGAGCAGGGCAGACGGAGCGGCCGACGCGCACTGGACGTAGACCCGGTCACCCGACCGGATCCCGGCAACCGCCTCGCCTGGCGACACGATCTTCATGGCGGCAGTCTGGGAGGACCTCCCGCCCTGCAACTGTGCCGACCGGCCCGTTGCCCGACCCCATCGGGCCCGAAGGCCGCCGTGGGCGTCAATGCCGGGCGAGACCGGGACGAGACAGCGCGCCGGGGCAACGGCGCGAACGCGGCGTGCATCGAATCGGGCCCAGGTTGCGAAACGTCCACCGAGTCTTCGCCCATCCTCGCTCGTGCTCCGCTATGCTGCGCCGTCGGTCGGCCCATGGCACTCGTGGCCGTGGGTGACGGCCTCCGGCCTGCCCAGAGGCATCGCGAGAATGCGCTCCCAGTCCCTTGCTCGAACCGGCTGCACGGAGGATCCATGAACCGCGTCACGCATCGTCGGCTGCGCGCCGGCTTGCTCGCAACGCTGCTCCCGCTCGGTCTCGCCCTCTTCCTCCCGGCCACGGTTCTCGTCCCGACGGCCGCGGCGGCGGATCCCCTGAGCGTGACCACCCCGTACCCGAGCGTGGCTGCCCAGCCGGGGGCAAGCGTCTCGTTCCCGGTCACCATCACGACCGACGCGACGCGCACCGTCGCGCTGACCGTCGACGGGGTCCCGCAGGGCGGCTCCGCGCGGCTGACCGGCGGGGGCTTCACCGTCGACGCGGTCCAGGCCGAGTCGGGGAAGCCGGCGAGCGTCAGCCTCGACGTCACGCTGCCGGCGGACGCGACCGGGATCATCTCCATGACCGTCCACGCGACGTCGGGGGCCCTGGCCGCGGACCTTCCGCTGCGTCTCCGGATCGAGGGCGGCGCAGGCGGCAGCGTCACGATCGACCCGCCGACAGGCCAGAAGGTCGCAGCCGGGGGATCGCTGACGTTCAACCTGACGCTCCACAACAACACCCCGCGCGACACGACGTTCACGTTCTCCTCCCAGCAGCCCGACGGCTGGCAGGTCAACGCGCTGCCCGGAGGGTCCAGCCAGGCCACCAGCCTCCAGGTCGCCGCGGCCAGCTCCGGCAGCGTGACCGTCAGCGTGGCCTCACCGACCACCGCGACCGCGGGCGACTACAAGGTTGAGGTCGACACGGCAAGCGACGGCAGCGTGCAGCCGGATCCGGTCATCCTTCCCGTGACGATCACCGGGACCTACACCGTCTCGCTCACGCAGACGTCGGACGAGACGCTCCAGACCTCGGCGCAGCCGGGCAGCGGGAAGGCGTACGTCTGGGTCGTCCAGAACACCGGGTCCGGGCCCCTGGCCAACCTCACCGTCAGCGCCACCCCGCCGACCGGCTGGACGGTGACCTTCGACGCGGCCACGATCCCGAGCCTGGCTCCGGGCAAGAGCCAGAACGTGACCGCGACGATCACGCCGTCCGGCAACGCCGTGGCGGGCGATTACACGATCGCGTTCAACGTCAGCGCCCCGAGCAGCGCGAGCGTCCCGGGGGCCACGGCGAGCCAGACCGTCCGGGTGACCGTGCAGGTCGGGCTCAACTGGCTCGTCGTCGGCGGAGCGATCATCCTGCTCGTGCTGGTCGGCCTGAGCTGGGTCTTCGGGCGGTTCGGGCGTCGCTGACCGATGGCCATCGAGCCTTCTCTGCCCGCGGAGGGCGGGCGCGACGCGACGATCGAGCCGGTCATTGAGGCCCGGAACCTCACGAAGCGCTATGGCGTGCACGTGGCGGTGGACGACCTCAGCTTCGAGGTCCGGCCGGGCGAGGTGTTCGGGCTGCTCGGCCCGAATGGGGCCGGCAAGACCACGACGGTCCTCATGCTCCTCGGCCTCACCGAGCCGACGTCCGGCGAGGCGCGGGTGGTCGGCGTCGACCCGATGCGCGATCCGCTGGAGGTGAAGCGCCACGTCGGCTACATGCCCGACACGGTCGGCTTCTACGACGGGTTGAGCGCGCGCGAGAACCTCGCCTACACGGGGCGCCTGAACCGCGTGCCGAACGCCGTGGCTGCGACGCGGATCACCGACCTGCTGGCCCAGGTCGGCCTCTCGGAGGTCGCCGGCGAGAAGGTGGACACGTTCTCCCGGGGCATGCGCCAGCGGCTGGGCGTGGCGGATGCGCTGCTCAAGGACCCGTCCGTGCTGATCCTCGACGAGCCGACCGCGTCGCTCGACCCGGAGGGCGTCGTGGAGCTCCTGGCGCTCATCGAGCGGATCGCCAAGGAGCGACGCATCGCCGTCCTGCTCTCCTCGCACCTGCTCGACCAGGTCCAGGCGATCTGCCAGCGGGTCGGGATCTTCTACCGGGGACGCCTCATCGCGGAGGGCTCCGTCCGTGACCTCGCGAGCGAGGTCTCGCGGACCCAGGACGTCGTCGAGGTCGGGGCCGAGGAGGCAGACGGCCGCCCGGCCGGCATCGAGATCGTGACCGCGAGCCTGCGCGGCGCCGCCGGGGTGGCGTCCGTGACGCCGGACGCGACGGCGCCCGGTCACGTCCTGGTCACAGGCGCGCCCGGGATCGCCGGCGGTCTGACAATGGCGCTCGCCTCGGCGGGGCTCCGCCTGACCCACCTCCGGGCGCGCGAGGAGCGCCTGGACGCCATCTACGCGAGGCTCGTTCACGCCGCCGCCGAGGCCCCGAGCGAACCGGCCGGCGTTCGTCAGTCGAGCGTAACCCCCGCGCCCCGACGATCGATCAGGCGGGCGCCCGGACCCGCCGGCCGCCGGCGGCCCGAACGCACCCGCGACGATCGGGACGATCACGACGCCGGAGCACGACGATGAGCGCGCCGATGGCTGCCCCGGCCGAACCCGAGCGCGGGCGGCCGCGGTCCGAGACCCGGCCCCCGTCGGGCGGCTGGCGCATTGTCGCGGCGAAGGAGCTCGCGGACCACCTGGGAAGCACCCGGTTCGTCGTCCTGTTCGTCGTGCTGGGCCTGGCAGGAGCGTCCGCGGTCTACTCGGTCTCGCAGCAGATCACGAGCGTCGCGTCCGGCGTCGGGACGACCGAGAGCCTGTTCCCGCTCCTCTTCACGCTCAGCGCGTCGGACATCGCGGCGGCGACGCAGCAGGCGGCCAACACGCCGCTCCCGTCGTTCGTGGCCCTGATCTCGCTCCTGGCACCGCTGCTGGGCATCGCCTTCGGGTTCGACGCGGTGAACCGCGAGCGTTCCGACCGGACCCTCCCCAGGCTGCTCGCGCAGCCGATCTACCGCGACGACGTGATCAACGGCAAGTTCGCCGCCGGCCTCGCCGCGATCGGGACCGCCCTTGGTGCGGTGCTCCTGATCATCGCGGCATGGGGCGTCATCCAGCTCGGGGTCGTCCCCACGGCCGAGGACGTGGCACGCCTGGCCGTCTGGTACGTCGTCGCTATCGTCTACATCGGCTTCTGGCTGGCCCTGGCCACGCTCTGCTCGGTCGTCATGCGCAGGGCCGCCTCGTCCGCTCTCGTCGCGATCTCCGCGTGGCTGGTGGTCTCGCTGTTCGGAGGCCTCCTGATCTCGACCGTGGTCGGACTGCTCTCGCCGCTCAGCTCCACGCCGACGACGGCCGAGGTGATCGCGAACGGCCACCTCCAGGACGCACTCACCCGGATCAGCCCGGACGGCATGTTCCAGATCGCCACCCAGGCGATCCTGGACCCGCACGTGACCGCCGGGATCCTGACGATCGACCAGCGCGTGGCGGTCGCCCAGCAGGGCGCGCCCGGTTCGATCCTGTCGCTCGACCAGAGCCTGCTCGTCGTCGGACCGCAGGTCCTCGCGATCGTCGCCCTCAGCGTGGTGTGCTTCGCGCTCGCCTACATCGCGTTCATGCGCCAGGAGGTCCGCGCCTGACCGACGCGCGGCTCGTGCATCCGCCAGGCCGCCGCGACGGGACATCGCCTGCGTCCCGGTTGACGAACGCGCCGCGGACCGTCCAGCATGGACCGATGGCGCCGCCGACCGACCCGTACAAGCTGCTCCAGGTCGATCCGGAGGCTGACCCGGAGATCATCGACGCCGCCTATCGGCGGCTCGCGCGTCGCTATCACCCGGACGTATCGGCAGGCACCGAGGCGGCGGCGATGATGGTGGCGCTCAACCTGGCGCGCGACATCCTTCTCGACCCGGCCCGCCGCGCGCAGCTCGATCGGACGCGCCGCGGCGACGCCCGCGGCCCGGTCGGATCCGTGACCGCACCAGGATCCGCCGGCGGGAGATACGAGGAGGCTGGGTCAGCCGGGCCGCCGCCGGGGAACGCGTCGGGAAGCCGGCTCGACTTCGGGCGCTACGCGGGCTGGTCGCTGGGCGAAGTCGCGCGCTCCGACATCGCATACCTCGAGTGGTTGGACCGGATGTCCATCGGCCGGCGCTACCGCGCCGAGGTGGACGCGCTCCTACGGCGGGCCGGACGCCGGGGCGGCCCGGCGCGCGTCGACGAGCCTCGCGGGCTCTTCCGGCGCCGCTGACCGCGCGTCGCGAACGGGGCGGCCCGCCCGGAGCCCCGGGCCTACGTTCCCGAGCCGGGGAGGCGGTGCTTCGCGACGAACGCCGCGGCCTGGGCACGGCGCTGGAGGTTCAGCTTCGAGAGGATCGAGCTGACGTAGTTCTTGACCGTCTTGTCGGAGAGGAAGACCTCGGAGGCGATCTCCTTGTTCGTCTTCCCTTCGGCCACGAGCTGGAGGATCTTCTGCTCCTGGGCCGTCAACTGGGCGAGCTCGTCCGTGTAGGTCCCCGACGCGATCCGGCGAACGCGCTCCAGGACCTTCTCC
>Ga0209014_10002627_pt1 | contig 10412 bp, 7 predicted proteins | sample BarGraNGADG00212_FD_184491 | JGI IMG/M metagenome (GOLD analysis project Ga0209014, IMG submission 184491) | Arctic peat soil microbial communities from Barrow, Alaska - Barrow Graham LP Ref core NGADG0002-212 (SPAdes) (version 2) | ecosystem: Environmental > Terrestrial > Soil > Wetlands > Peat... | reverse complement strand
TTTCATCCAACGGCCGTCGCGGAAGAACGGAGTGTAGTCCGGTTGGGTGGGCGCGCCAAGAATCGAAAGTGCCGCGGCTGCTCGGGGTGTCCGCGGTACGCGGAGCGGACTCTTGCGACGCAGACCAATTCTCGGCGTGTTCTCGTACGTGTACGAGATCGCCCGGTAGCCGTTCGGCAACTTGGCGACCGCGGCGACGATAGCATCGGATTCCGACTCATCAGTTAGGAGCCGCGTCCGAATGGTCGGCATAGTCTGCTCGACTGGCAGACGCCGGCCGAACGCTTCGACGGCACGCCGTTCACCGACCGAGGCTTCGCGAGCGTGCCCGCCCTCGCCGCTGTCGCTGACCTCCTCGACGCGATGCTCGCGGCGTGAGCCGAGCCCTCGGCGAATGGCGCTACGCTCGCCCGATGCATGACGGGATTCCGGTTCAACGAACCGCACTCGGTGCCGCCTGCGTGATCTTCGACGGCGGGGGTCGAGTGCTCTTGGTTCAGCACACCTACGGGCGCCTGAACTGGGAGTTACCGGGCGGCGGGTCAGAGCCTGGGGAAGCTCCGGATGAAACGGCGAGGCGGGAACTTCTCGAAGAGACCGGTCTGCGCGCCGAGCTGGACCACCTCACTGGCGTGTACTTCGAACCTGACCACGACTTCGGACCGATGCTGCACTTCGTTTTCAGGTGCAGATGGCACGATCGGCTCGATCCGGTCGCCTCCTCACCGGAGGTGAGTGACGTTCGTTACTGGCCCCTCGACAACCTCCCGGGGCCCATCTCGGACTTCACCGAGCGTCGCATCCAGGATGCCGCCCTTGACGGGCCGGCACGCGTCGGACGAGTCATCAGCCGTCAGTGGCGCGAGTGAAGGAATGCCGATCACCTGCCGCAGCCTCAAGTCTCATCTTCACCGGGGAACTTCACTAACCCGCCCGCTTCCGCCGGCTGTCGGCCATCCTGCGCTGATCGCGCTCGCGACAGTGCTCGTCGCAGTGCCGTCGATTCCCGTGGGCGCCCGGAGCCAGGAGTGTCGAGCAGCCCTCCCAGGTGCAGTGGCGCTGCGGCGGCTGCCCTGTGAGGCGCGGCCATACGGTCCAGAGTGCGCGCCCGAAGGTTCCCAGCTGGTCGCCGGACGGGTATGGCCATGCGTCGACCTGCTGGAGGCGAAGCGTCAGCAGGGATTTCGCCTGGCTGATCTCGGCCCGACTAGCGGTCCGGGCGGCACGGAGGATGGCCGTCCACGTCTGTAGCTCGGTCGCAGCTCGCGCCAGGCGCTCACGGTCTCTGTCGGGATGATGTTCTCCTCGATGTAGGGCTGGACGCTGGTCGCGAACCGGCCGAGGCTGTCAGGCGGAATCAAGGTCGCGGTCGGGCCGACCTCCTCGGCCTTCCGTACAAGGACGCGGAGATAGTGCGCAGCCAAGTCGAGATACCGGCCCGTCCCGGGCTTAGGGACAACGCGGACGTGGGCGCCGCCCTTCCTGAGCTGCCTGGTGAGCAAACCCTCGCGTCTCCCGATGGCGTGCAGCATCACCTGCTCTTGTTCATCGAACCCTCGGGTAAGCCCGGATCCACCGATCCTCGTCATCTGACGGCTCGATGACGGCAGCGGAGAGACAATCGACCCCGATCCAGGTCATGACCAGACCTTGACGAGGGCGAACGAGGGTCGGACGGCGGCCGATCAGGTCCCGTGGGGGCAAGGGCCAGCCGGCACGTTGCCAATCGAGTGGCGGCCCACACTCGAGTCAAGGGCAGGCTGCCGGCAGCGCAAGCCATGCGCCGGAACCGCGGTCTCGCGCAAACGAACCGGCTGATCATCGAGAACGCTGCCATCGTCGCGATCGGCGCCGCGTACGACGAATCGCCCAGCAGTGCCCCACGCCTACTCAACCGCCCCGGCTCAACCGCCCCGGTGTCGGCGGGGGCGCCTCGGGCTGACTGCCGACGGCGCCGAGTCCTTTGGGTCGGCGAGGTAGTGGCTCGACTTCTGATCAGCGTCGCTGCAGCCGAAAGGTGAGACGGGCCGCCAGCTCGATCCCGAGTTCGGGCGCGATTCTCGCGAGGCTGGCCGTCGGGTACACCTCGGCTGTCTCGAGCCTGACGGCGCCGGCGGCCGCGCCCAAGAATGGATAGGTCATCGAGTTGGGCCCGGTCACCTGGCCGAGCATGTCGACCTTGTTGAGGCCAATGGCAACCACGACCTCGTCGCACCCGAGCAGGTCAAGACCTGCGGCGAGGCGCACGTCACGCGCGACACGGGAGGCGATCTGACCTTCGTCGTACACGGCGCCAAGGACCTGGGTGGGCAGCGCCTCCCAGACTGTGATGGCTCGCTCCGGGGTAATACTGATGCCCGCCGCGCGATTGCGGGTGCCTTCGCCCAGCTCAGCGGCAACGGCCTCCTCCCCTACCGGGAACACCAGCGGATCCCCCTCCTCGAAGAGACCAGCGTCCCGCCCATCTCGCCCAAGCTGTCGTGCGATCTGACGGAAGGCGCTCGCGTGAAGCCGCTCAGCGCCGCCGATCGGGACGAGGTGAGTCTCGAGGGCTGCACCACCCACACGTCCGCGGTCGCGGTTCTCCGGGCGCCATGGGATCGCGACCGGCTCCGCGAGCCGGCGGGGGCGCATCGGCTGGATCGTTGCGGCGGCGGCACCTAGCGCCGCCCTCAGCTTCCCGAGGAGGTCCGCGGTGTCGGAAAAGGTTCCTCGGAAGACTCCCGTCGAATACGCTTCGACCTCGCGAATGAAATCCGCCTGGCGGGGCTCTGCCTGGATGCCGGCCTGCTCGAACACGACGATCGGCTTGCCTTCATGACGTGCGATAGCCCACTCCTCGGCTGTCGGTGCGAGGCCGGTATCGGGCATCGGATCGCCGTACTCCGCACCAAGGAGCAGCATGTAGATATCGGTGCGCTTGACCATGCCGACGCACACCGCTCGTGACGGGACGGGCTGCGTCGTCTCGTCTTCGAAGCGGATTGGCACGTAGCCGAGCGCGTCGAGGAGAGGGCGAACCGCGTCGCGTACGGGTCCAAGTCCGCCTCGCCGGACCGAGCTCATCATCACCTTCAGGGCCATGCGTACATCGTCGCATGTCGCACCTTCTGCCCGTGACTACCACCGAAGCCGACTGACGTACTTCGCGACGTCGCCCACGCTGGATGGCTTCCGGCGCTCCAGGCGAGGTGGTGAGGGCAGACGACACGTCGCCGACGAAGCCAGGCTCTGATGCCCTACCCCGGACCTTCGGCCGATTGCCGCGAGCCTTCGACCGATCGATGCTCAGCAGCGTGAGTCGGGACCGGCGGTGCGCATGAAGGACGGCTGGAGCGGCTTTGCCGCACCCATCGACGTGGAGGCATTCGGCCCGAACACTCGCGCGATCGAAGCCCTGCTGGCCCAGGCACAGACGCTGACCCGGAGCCAGATCGTCCGCCTCGACCTGCTCGAGCGGCGGAACCCCGAGTTGCTCCTCGCCGCCTGGGACCATCTCCGCGATCGGCTCGCCGCGGAGCCTAAACGAGGCTGGCGCTTCGCCGCCCGCGATGCCGCCTGGAACGCGGTCCGAGAGGCGGCTGCGGCCCACGAGATCGAGGTCCCCGCCGACGACGGCTACTGGCGGGTCGAGACTGGGATCGGCTGCGGTGCGGCCCGGGCGGCACGGTACTCCGCCTGCGCGCTCATTGCCCCTGACGCGCTCGAGCCCGAGTTCCTCGATATCCTCCTTGGGCCCTGGCGCGAGGCCGTCGGCCTGCCTGACGTCGTGCCAGCGCGCTGAGGTGACGACGGGCGCTCGGCTCCCGGGCTCGGCGGTCCCCGTGACCGACGTGGAGGCGGCGATCTCCCGGACCGGCGCCAACCTGGCGCACCTCGAGCTTGGCGACGACCCGCTCTTCCCGACCGCGATCCTGCGCGGGCGGCACCTCGTCGGCAGCCCGCTCGACGACCGTCGACTCCTCGCCGCGTGGCGTCCCCTCCACGCGCGCGAGACGGGTGCGATCCGGTACCGCTGGGCGATCGACCCGAAGTTCGCGGGACCGTTGCCGGCCTGGATCGGCCCGGAGGACAGCTGGGAGCCGAGCCGCGGCGGAGATGCGGCGGCACTCGCCGAGGTCCCCGACCGCCAACCGCTGTTCACGGCCCGCCTCATCACGCCGATCGTCCTCGCCGACATGCTCGAGCTGCTCGGGCGGGCGATCGAGCGAGGGGACGACACCTCGGAACTGGCGCGGTCGTACCTCGATGAGGCGATGCCGAAGGTGCGGCGGGACGCGGCGAACTGGGTCCAGGAGCTGCACGCATGGAGCGACACGTGGGCCCTCTGGGCGCTCGCCCGGCGACCCTCGGCGCTCGGCGCCCTTCATCCTTTCGCGCTCGCCATCGCCGACGCCTACGCGGCCGCCGCGCGGAGAGCCGGCGGCCGGGTCAAGGGCTCCCGCTTCCCGTATCACGGCGTCCCGCTCGTCTCGGGGAGCGCCCAGCTCTCCACAGGACTGGTGGCCCTTGGGTTCCATCCCAAGCTCGTGGGGAGCCTCGCGGGCTGGGTCCGCGCCGAGCAGCGCGACGATGGCGGCTGGGGCGATGGCGAGCACCCATCCGACGTGCTCACCACGCTCGTCGCGGCGGATCTCCTCGCGGCGCTCGACCCGACCTACGACCCGGCTCCGACGGCGGCCTGGTTCGCCCGGGCCCAGCGGCCCGACGGCTGGTGGCGGGCCTTCGGCCCCGAGAGCACCTGGCTCTCCGTCGAGATCGCGGGCTGGCTAATCGAGGCGGGCCGGCCGTTCGCGGACCGCTTCCGATGGCCCCATCTCGCGCTGACGAACCGGGACCGCCGGACGGGCCTCCCCTTCTATGCCTACTTCTCCGACCTGCAGCGGCTCTTCGCCGAGGTGCCCGGGCTCGCGAGTTGCGAGGTCGAGGTCGCCTTCCTCGACCTGGCGGGCTTCGGGGCCTTCAACAACGCGTACGGGATGGCCCGGGGTGACGAGGCCCTGCGGGCCTTCGCCCGCGCGCTCGATCAGATCCCGGGCACGATGGCCATCCGCGACGGCGGGGACGAGTTCATCGTCGTCGGCACCCCGACGGCGACCGGCCTGCCGGAGCGCCTGGCGGCCTTCCGGGCTGCCTGGCCGCGGATCTTCGCCGAGACGTTCGGCGAGGCGGGGATCGTCGCGCCGCGGGTGCTCACGGCGGTGACGTCGGGTCGGGGCCTAGTCGCCGCCCGGAACACGCTCGGGCTCGAGGTCGGCGCGGTGAAGCAGCGGTATCCCGCGGTCGAGCGGGCCGGGATCCAGGTGGACCTCGGGAGGCTCGGATCTCGGTCCTCCGATCGCATCGACCAGGTCGGCGGGTGAGTTCGACGAACGAGAGGCCAGCCTGGCCCCGGATCTACCTCGTGCGCCACGGCGAGACCGAGTGGAACGCAGAGGGGAGACTGCTCTCGCGGACCGACGCGCCCCTCAATGCCAGGGGCGAGTCACAGGCACGCCACCTCGCCGACGCGCTCGCCGACATCGCCTGGGACCGCGCGTTCGCCTCCCCGCTCGTCCGTGCGCGACGGACGGCCGAGGTCGCCCTCGCCGCGCGAGCGGATGCGCCGGCGCTCGTGCTCGACGAGCGCCTCGTTGAGATGGACTTCGGCCCCTACGAGGGCATGTCGGAGGCGGAGCTCGAGGCCGACCCGGTCGCGGCGGTGACCCGTCGACGTGACGGCGCGCAACTCCCGGGCGTCGAGACCGAGGCCGCCGTCGAGGCCCGGGCGCGGGCCTTCTACGCGGACATCGCCGACCTGCCTGGGACGTCGCTCGTCGTGGGGCACGGGCGGATGCTCCGGATCCTCATCGCCACCTGCGTCCTTCGGGTCCCGGCGGCCGTGGCCGGGAGCCTGCGCATGCGGAACTGCCGCCCGGCGATCGTGGAGCCGGGCCGCGTTCCGCTCCTGCTCGCGTTCAACCTCGGCCAGCCGGGTGACGAAGCCTTGGGTTGACGGCCAGCGAACAGATACGGTGACACTCCGCACATGTGTTTCTTGCAGGACCCTTCGAGGTCGGATCCCCCGCTCGTTCGTCGTGGGCACCAATGCCGAATGGCCCATGACCGACCACGCTTCCGCACCTATGGTCGGGGAATGGATCTCGGCGCGGGACACGACTCGGCGCGACCCGGACTGGCACCCTGTCCGCGCCCGGGAATGACCGGTGCCTCGAGCTCCGCCCCGCGGCCGGCCACGGCATGACGCTCGCGGCTCGGGTGGTGGTGGTCGCCTCGTCCGGAGCCGCAGACTTCCGCACGATCGCGAGCGCAGTCGCGAGCGCGCCCGCCGGCGCGGAGATCCGCGTGCGTTCCGGGACGTACGACGAGTCGATCATGATCACCCGCGATCTCGTGATCGTCGGTGATGGCCCGCCCGGCTCGGTGATCATCCGCGCGCCCGCGTGCATCGCGGTCGGCGGCGGCTCCGTGACGGTCCGCGGGCTGGCCCTACGGCAGGGCGAGGTCAAGCCTGGCCGGTTCGGCCGATTGTTGGGTCGCGGAAGCCAGGCCGACCCGCCGAGCCCGGACTCCGCCACCCCCAAGGGCGCCGCCATCACGGTCAAGGGCGGACACCTCTTCGTCGACGCCTGCGCGATCTCGGCGGCCACCGGGTTCGCCATCGCGGCCTCTGGCGTCCCGACAACGCTCGAGGTCCGAGCCTCGCGCATCCACCGGATGACCGGCGGGATCGCGATCCTCGGCGGCACGGTCGCAACGGTCGAGGACACCGAGTTCGATGACTGGGTCTTCGACGCCGTGTGGGTCAAGGGCCCGGCCAGCCGACTCGATCTCCGCCGCTGCCGGTTTCACGATGGTGCGGGGCAGGCCGTCTACCTCGACGCCGGGGCGACGGCCGTCATCGAGGAGACCACGGTCGCCGCGGTCAAGGCGGGAGTCTTCATCGCGGACGCCGATACGGAGGCGCTGATCCGCGCGAGCACGTTCGAGCGCTGCGCCGGGCTCGGGATCGGCGTCGGTGCGGGCGCTCGGGCAGTTCTCGACGGGGACGCCGTGACCGACTCGGGATTCGGGATGCGGGTGTTCGAGGCCGGCACCCGGGTCGAGATCTCGGGAGGTCGCCTCCACGGGAACACGGAGAGCCTGAGCGTGTCCGACGGGGCGCAGGTCACTGCCGACCATCTCGAGATCACAGCCTCCAAGTTCGGCGTTGTCGCGGTTGGCCGGCCGACCACTGTCAGCCTGAGGGACTGCAGAGTTGCGGGCTCGACGGAGTTCGGCGTCCAAGTCAGGGGTGGCGCCTCGCTCTCCGTCGATGGCGGCGAGCTCGTCGGCAACAAGGTCGGCGTATTCGCCGACGACGCGGGGACCGAGGTCACGATCCGGGCCGCGGCCGTCCACGGGCACGTGGGCCCGGGAATCTCCATCGGCGGGGGCGCGCGGGGCACGATCGAGAACAGCGACGTCCATGACAACGACTTCCCCGGCATCGTGACGGTCGGCGGGACCGTCCACGTGCTCGAGAACAGGATCCACGACAACCGCAGCAACGGCATCGCGGTGCGCGACGCGGCCGATGCGGTCGTCGACGGCAACGAGGTCTGGGGCAACCAACTCCCGGCGATCACGGTGGTCGGAGCGCGGACCAAGGCCCGCGTCCGTGACAACACCGTCCGCGACAATACGGGCCAGGGCATCTACGTCTACCAGGCTGCCGAGGCCACCATCTCCGACAACCGCCTCGCGGACAATGGCGCGGCGGCGATCACTGTCTCGGACAAGGGCAGCACGGCAACCATCCTGCGTAACCGGATCGAGCGCGGTCATGGCGCGGGGATCTGGGTCGCGGACGCGGCAAAGGCCACGCTTGAAGCCAACGAGGTCCGCGGCCCATCGGCGCCCGGGATCCTGGTCAACGACGGCGCCATCGTCGAGGCGATCGACAACGTCGTCGAGGGCGCGACGTGCGGTGTTCTCGTGGCGGACGCCGGCGGCGTGTTCACTCGAAACCGCCTCGTCGGAAACGCCGCGGGGAGCTGGTGCGTCCTCGATCCGACCAGGTTCGAGAGGGACGCCAACGACGAGGACGCCCTCGCCGTCCCGGCCTGGACAGTCGCCGTCCTCGATCCCGCGAAGTACCCGATGTTCGCCTACCTCGTCGGTCTCGAGTTCGGCGTCGAGCCCCGTCGAATCGAAGAGCTCGGATCGGCGCTGGCGCTTCGAGACCTCGCGGCCCGACTCGACGCTGAGCCGATCGCGGCGTGGTCGAAGCTCGTGGGAGAGCACATCCAAGCAGAACGGGTTGCCCAGAAGGGTGCGCATCAGGTCGTCGATCGGGCGATCATCGATTCTGGGGATGTGCGCGAGCACATCGTCGCTCACCTCGAGGCGGCCGATCGGATCGGCCTCGGCCGGCCGAGCCGGCCAACGCCCATTCTCGGCGTCCTCGAGACGCTTTCGGTCCGAGGCCCATCCGGCGCAGGAACGCCCCTCACGAGCTGGGAGAGCGTCGGTGCCATCGACGAGCTCTTCGAGCTGGGTGAGCAGCACATCCGGGCCGCGCTCCGCGTCTCGGATCTCCCGCACTCGATCCTTGACACCAAAGCATTCCTCATCGAAGGACCGTATTCGGGCTCGGCTGCGCTCCTCCACCTGGCCGACTGGTGTCCGCAGGTCCTCGGGTCGTACGGCGCGCTTGCCCTGGTGGGTAATGCCGAGCGACTCATCGTCGTCCCGGTCGACAACACCTCGATCATCTACAGGCTCCCGGGACTCGTCGGTGGTGCCGCAGGCGCGTGGCTCACGGCGACCTGGAAGCTTCGCCCCGTGCTCGCCTGGCTCAGCGCGGACCGCGTGGATCTCTTCGAGATCGAGTTCGGGCCCGACGACGCGGTTACGGCCGTGCGGGCTCCGGCCGACCTGGCCATGCTGTTCGCGCGCCTGCCCGAGCCCGCCGAACGGATCCCCGCGGGCTGGGAGACCGAGCTGGGGCTGACCCGCGAGCAGTCCCTCCGGCTCCTCCCGATCGTGCGCCTCGAGCTACTCCGGCGGGTCACCGAGGACCTCGCGCAGCTTCCTGTGCTGAATCCCAGGGCGCTCGTCGACATCGGTTCGATCGGACGCGACCGGCCGCGAGCGACATGGGCCAACGAGGTCCGAGCGTACTTCGACGCGATCGTCAACGACCGCCGCGAGCTCGATCGGTTGACCGGTGGAGCGCCCTATGACGAGGCGCGGCCGCACCTCTGGATCCAGCTCGAACGGGCCGGCTCAGGCAGCCCCAAGGCGGTCCAGCGAGCCGTCATCGATGGCCTCGTCTCCTCACTTGTCTTGAACACGTCGGGCGCCCGCAAGCGGTATGTCCCGCGGACGCTCGTGTCGGCGTGGGGTCTGGCCGAGGCGCGATTGTGGCAGGACGCGGAGGCCAACATGCTGACTGCGCGCCTGGTGATCGCGGACGAGGTCGGACCCGTGCGCAGGTACAGCGTGGCGGAGCACGAGGCGGAGGCGCTTGGCTTGCTCCTCCACCGGCTGCCCGACGCCTGCCCCAACGGGTACATCCTGGGCCTCATCCACAAGGGAGCGGCTCACGCCATGCGGGTGGATGACGCCGGCGCCATCGGCAACCTGGGACGCTTCGGCGCGTTCGTGGCCGACATCTACGGGAAGGCCGCCGCGTTCAACGATGAGCTGAGCGCACACGTGTTCTGGCTCGGCCCGGACGGCGTGCTCGTGGACCTTTTCGACGCTCGGACCGGACCAACCGGGAAGCCGGCGGCGGCGTTCAACGATCTCGTCACCCGACTCGGCCTGCGCCCCTGAGATGATCGAGACGCCACGACAGCAACGGCCAGACCCCTCCTCTACCCGCCTCACGACATTCGTGCCGGGAGCCCGGTGGGAATCGCCTCGGCAACGCCAGCGTCACCACCGCGATCGTCATCCGCTGGCGGGCCGCGATCATCGCGGCCACGCGGTCTTGGACCCCCTCGGGCCGCTCGCGCTGGCCTGAGTGTCCTTGGACCCCCACGCAGCAACGATCCTGTCGCGGCCCAGTGCCTCCGCGACCGGAGGTCGAAGGCGACCGCCCCGAGTGATGCCACGGTCGGGCCCAAGCGGGCAGCGATCTCATCGCGGTACGGGACCAGGCGCTGTTGCGCCCAGGTGTCCGCGCGATCCCACGACAGGACCTGCGGGCGGTGGGTCAAGAGGACAGGATCTTCACGCGGCGGGCCGAGGATCACGCGCTCAGCGTAGCCGCGTCCGATGGCGGTCTGCGCGTCGGCATCGCAGGGTCCCTTCGAGGAGCGACTTACTCGGCCAGGGGACGCCTGGGTCAAGATGGCGCCCTGACGACATCGGGCAGCATGAGACGGCAACCGGGTCACCGCGCTCGCTCGGCGGCCTACGAG
>Ga0209014_10002626_pt1 | contig 10414 bp, 9 predicted proteins | sample BarGraNGADG00212_FD_184491 | JGI IMG/M metagenome (GOLD analysis project Ga0209014, IMG submission 184491) | Arctic peat soil microbial communities from Barrow, Alaska - Barrow Graham LP Ref core NGADG0002-212 (SPAdes) (version 2) | ecosystem: Environmental > Terrestrial > Soil > Wetlands > Peat... | reverse complement strand
GGCAAGCGCGTCGGGGCCTACACCAGCGCCAAGAACGCGATGCTGGTCCTGCCCGACGCCGACATGGAGCTGACCGCGGACGCGGCGGTGGCCTCCGGGTACGGCTCAGCCGGCGAGCGCTGCATGGCCCAGACCCTCGTCATCGCGGTGGGGGACACGGCGGAGCGACTGCGCCCGCTCATGCTGGAGCGGATGGCCAACCTCAAGGTCGGTCCGGGCATGGAGCCCGGCATGGACATGGGCCCGCTCTACTCGGCCGAGCACCGGGAGTCGGTGATCCGCTGGATCGACAAGGGCGAGGCCGAGGGCGCCGAGCTCGTCGTCGACGGCCGGCCGTTCCACCACCCGGCGAACCCCGAGGGCTTCTTCCTCGGCGTGACCCTCTTCGACCACGTCACGCCCGGGATGGAGATCTACTCGGAGGAGATCTTCGGGCCCGTCCTCGGGATCGTCAGGGCGAAGACGTACGACGAGGCGCTCGGCCTCATCAACGGCTCCAGGTACGCCAACGGGACCGCGATCTTCACGACCGATGGCGGGGCCGCCCGGCGCTTCAAGCTGGAGGTCGACGTCCCGATGATCGGGGTCAACGTCCCGATCCCGGTCCCAGCCGGCTACCTCTCGTTCGGTGGCGCGAAGGCATCGTCCTTCGGCGACCTGGCCATGCGCGGCGAGGACGGGATCCGCTTCTTCACCCAGCAGAAGATGATCACGGAGCGCTGGCCGGAGCCCGGCCGCCGCGGCGCGCTCTCCCTGGTCTTCCCCGGGAACAGCTGAGGTAGCGCACGGCTTCGGTATCGCGGTCGATGACCGATGATCGGGGCCGGCGTCCACCGGCCCCGTCGACATCGCGAGACGAGCTCGCGGTGGGCGGAGGGAGCCGGAACCACGCGGGTTCTGTGACTCGTGGCACTTGTGGCCATCTCATCACACGCTGACATTATTCGACCGAAATGGGCGGAATGCACAATTGGCAAGCCTGCGCAGCGGCGCTGGAGCGACTCGGGATCCTCCTCCGATGAGCACGCTCACGCGCGGCCAAGTCCGTCGCCGGGAGGGACCGGAGAAACTGACGGGCCGGGCGATGTACACCGACGACCTCGTCTTCCCCGGTGCCTGGTACGGAGTGACGGTCCGCTCGACGGAGCCCCACGCTCGACTGTTGGCGATCGATCGCGATCCCGCGTTTGATTGGTCCCGCGTGGTCTTCGTCACCGCGGCGGATATCCCCGGCGAGAACGTCGTCGCGTTGATCGCCGACGACCAGCCGGCCCTGGTCGCCGACGAGATCCGTCACGTCGCGGAGCCCGTCGCGCTCATTGCCGCGCCCGACCCCGAGACAGCGCGCGCGGCGCGCGAGCACGTCCGCCTTCGGACGGAACTCTTGCCGTCGGTGTTCGACCCGCTCGCCTCCGATCATGCGTTCGCGCGCTACGAGATCGCGAAGGGCGACCTCGAGGCCGGCTTCGCCGAGGCCGACCACATCATCGAGGGGACCTACCGCGTCGGACACCAGGAACAGCTGTACATCGAGAACCAGGCGATGATCGCCGTCCCGCGCGACGACGGTGGCGTGACCGTCCACGGATCGCTCCAGTGTCCGTACTACGTCCACACGGCGCTCAAGCGTGCGATGGCGCTCGACGACAGCCAGGCGGTCGTCGTCCAAGCCGAGACCGGAGGCGCCTTCGGGGGCAAGGAAGAGTACCCGTCGATGCTCGCGATCCACGCGGCGCTCCTGGCTCGCGCGGTGGGCAAGCCGGTGCGGATGGTCTACGACCGCCACGAGGACCTCATCGCGTCGACGAAGCGTCATCCGGCGATCGTCACGCACCGGACCGGCGTCACTCGCGATGGGCGCCTCGTCGCGCAGGACATCGAGGTCGTCATGGACGCAGGGGCCTACTCCACGCTGTCCCCGGTCGTCCTCTCTCGAGGAACGATCCACGCTGGAGGACCGTACTCGTGCCCGAATGTCCGGATCCGGTCCCGGACGATGGCGACGAATACGCTGCCGAGCGGGGCGATGCGCGGCTTCGGAGCGCCACAGACCGAGTTTGCGGCCGAGACACACGTCAACCGGATCGCCGAGGTGCTCGCGGTCTCGCCGGCAGAGCTGCGGCGGCGCTGGGCGTACCGGGTCGGTGATGTAACCGCGACGGGGCAGCTGCTGCGCGAGAGCGTCGGGGCGGTCGAGGTCCTCGAGCGGGCGGTGGAGGTTTCCGAGTTCGAGCACGTCCGCGAGCGGACGGCGACCGACCCAGAAGCAGGCCCGGGCCATGTCGCATCGGGGATCGGCCTTGCGCTGGGCTGGCATGGCGCGGGGTTCACGGGGGGCGGCGAGAAGCGGCTGGCAAGCGCGGCGGGGATCGAGCTTGCGACCGACGGCCGGATCCGCGTACTGACGTCGTCCACCGAGATGGGGCAAGGGACGAGGACCATCCTCCCGCAGCTCGTCGCCGAGGCACTCGACGTGCCGTACGAGGTAGTCGACCTCGCTCCGCAGGACACGTCCCTCGTCCCCGACAGCGGCCCGACGGTCGCCTCCCGGACTGCGATGGTCATCGGTGGCCTCCTGGTCGAGGCAGCTCGGCGGCTTCGCGCCGAGGTCGAGGAGCAGACGGGTCGCCCGTTCGCCGATGCGTATCGCGGGTTCGCGGCCGCCCACGGCCCGGTGCGGATGTATGAGCAGTTCGGCGGTTACCCGGATATCGAGTGGGACGACACGACGTATCGGGGCGACGCGTACCCGTGCTACAGCTGGGCTGCGGCAGTCGCCGAGGTGGACGTCGATCTCGACACCGGCGAGGTCGTCGTGCGTTCGGTCGTGGCGGCGGATGATGCCGGGCGGGTGATCAATCGGGTGCTCGCCGAGGGCCAGATCGAAGGCGGGACGCTCCAGGCCGTCGGCTACGCGACGATCGAGCAGGTCAAGCTCGAGAACGGCCGGCATCTCAACGACCGTTTGGCGACCTATCTCATCCCGACATCGCTGGACGCTCCGACGATCATCCCGATCCTCGTCGAGGAGCCGTTCTCCGGCGTGCCCCACGGGGCAAAGGGGCTTGGTGAGCTGCCGATGGATGTCGGCGCGCCGGCGGTCATCGCCGCGATCCATGACGCGACCGGCGTCTGGATCACCGATCTGCCGGCCACTCCGGAGAAGATCCTCGCGGCTCTGATGGGGAGGCCGTGATGGCGACGTTGATGACGTCACCGACTGCCACGCACCGGTTCTCGGTCAACGGTGCTCCGGTCCAACTCGAGGCACCCGGTGGCCGACGCCTCCTTGACGTCCTGCGCCATGACCTCGGGCTGACGGGAACGAAGGAAGGCTGCGGCGAGGGAGAGTGCGGCGCGTGCACGGTCGTCGTCGACGGTGAGGTCGTCCTGAGCTGCCTGATCCCGGTCGTCCAGGCGGCCGGGTGCGACATCCGGACGGTCGAAGGGCTCGCGGTCGACGGCCGGCTCGATCCGCTCCAGGAGGCGTTCCTCACGACGGGCGGTGCCCAGTGCGGCTTCTGCACGCCGGGGATCCTCATGGCGGCACGCGCGCTCCTCGACTCCGGCGGGGAGCCGACAGAGGAGCGGATCCGCGAGGCGATCGCCGGGAACCTGTGCCGTTGCACCGGCTACACGAAGATCATCGAGGCGATCGCGCTCGCCTCACGGCTCGGACCGTCCGATCGCGTCCGGCGCGCGACCGGGACCACGCGCCGGACGGTCGCGCCGCCGGGCGCGTGCCCGATCGTCCTGGCGCCGCGCTCGCTGGACGAGGCGCTCGAATCGCTGGCCGAGCCCGGTGCTCCCAGGCCGATCGCCGGAGGCACCGACCTCATGGTCGCGCTGGCTGCGGGGTCGCTGGGCGATGGCCAGCGGTTCATCGACATCCGCGGCCTGGACGAGTTGCGCGGGATCGTCGTCGACGGTGATCATCTGTCTCTCGGGGCCCTCACGACATACGCGGAGCTCCGCCGCTCGTCGCTGGTCGCCGGCGCGCTCCCCGTGCTTGCGGAGGCCGCGGCCACGATCGGGGCGCTCCAGATCCAGAACCGCGGCACGATCGGCGGCAACATCGTCAACGCGTCGCCCGCCGGCGACATGCTGCCGGTGCTCCTGGCGACCGATGCCTCGTTCGAGCTCGTCAGCCGGCGCGGTGCACGGATCGTCGCCGCGAGCGCGTTCTGGACCGAGTATCGCCGGACTGCCCGGACCGTCGACGAGCTCCTGACCCGGATCCGGATTCCGCTCGTCCCGGGCCGACAGGTCCGCTACCGCAAGGTCGGGACACGTCGGGCGCAGGCGATCTCGAAGGTCGTCATGGCCGTCGCCTGGCGCGACGACGGCATCGCCTGGCGCGACGTGCGGATCGGCCTCGGGTCGGTCGCCGACCGCCCGATCCGAGCGCGCGCGACCGAGGCCGTACTCGAGGGCAGTAGACCGAGGCCTGAAGCCGCCGAACGCGCCGCCACGACGATCCAGGCGGAGATCAGCCCGATCGACGACGTGCGCTCCACTGCCGAGTACCGACGAGCGGTGACCGGCCGGATCCTGCGGCGCATCATCCTCGACGCAGCCGACGGGTAGGCGCAGCTCTCTCCCGGTTACGGCGTTGCGCGTCGGGCGAGGCGCGGGACGGCGACCCGGGCGGCCGCGGAGTCACGCATGGGCAGGCTGGTCCGTCGGATCCCGTCGAAGCGGTAGAGCGCGCCGGCAACGGCGGCGGCCGTCGGGACGAGGACGGCCTCGCCCATGCCCTTCGCGCCGTAGGGACCCTCAGGCTGTGGCTCCTCGATGAAGATGGCCTCGACGGGCGGCATACCCGCGGCCGGGATGATGCCGAGCGACTTCAGCGTGTCGGTGACCGGGATGCCACCCTCGACGACGAACTCCTCGCTGAGCGCCTGGCCGAGACCCATGTGGATCCCGCCCTCGACCTGCCCCTCGAGGATCGACCGGTTGATCACCTTGCCGACGTCGTGGGCGGCCACGACACGCTCGATCCCGCCCCAGTTGTCGAGCACGACGACCTGCGTTGCCCAGCCGTACGCGAAGTGGGTGATCGGTTCCTCGGTGGCGGCTTCGAGCGGCGTCGTCCAGTCGACGACGACCTCGCCGTAGAACTCGCGCCCCGCGAGGTCGGTGAGTGTCCGGCGCGGCGGCCCGCTGAGCGCCGCCTGAAGGTCCCGGGCGGCCTTGATGACCGCTCGCCCGCCGAGCATCGTGGCCCGCGAGGCGGTCGTCTCGCCGGTGTCGAGCTCGCGCTCGGTATCGACGACGACCCGCACCTGTTCGGGCAGGAGGCCGAGCTCGGCGCAGGCGATCTGCTGGAACACGGTGTGGGCGCCCTGGCCCATCTCCGACCACGAGTGATACAGCGTCAGCATCCCGTCGGCCTCAGGTCGCAGGATTGCCCGGCCGTACTCGGTCAGGCCGTTGCCGATCCCGGTGTTCTTCGCGGCGCAGGCGATCCCCGCGAAACGCGCGGCTCGGTAAGTGTCGCGTACCGCGAGGAGCGTCTGCTTGAGGCCGACACCGGGACCGAGCCTCTGTCCGGTACCGAACCGGTCACCCTCCTCGAGGGCGTTGCGCCAGCGGATCTCCCAGCCGTCGATCCCGACCCGCTCGGCGAGTCGATCGAGCATCCCCTCGATCGCGAAGTTCACCTGGTTGACCCCGAAGCCGCGCATCGCGCCCGACGGCGGGTTGTTCGTGTAGACCGCGCGCGCCTCGACGTCGACATTCGGAACCCGATATGCGCCGCAGGCGTGGCCGGCCGCCCGCTCGAGCACCTTCCCCCCGACGCTCGCATACGCGCCGTTGTCGCCGACGATCCGCGCGCGGACGGCAAGTAGACAGCCGTCGGCGTCGCAGCCGACGGTGTAGTCCATCCAGAACGGATGCCGCTTCACGTGGAAGCGGAGGCTTTCCTGCCGCGTCAGCGCCAGCAGGACCGGGCGCCGGGCCCGAAGGGCGAGGAGAGCGGCCTGGGCCTGGATGTTCAGGTCCTCCTTGCCGCCGAACGCCCCGCCGGTCGAGACCTGGGTCACGCGGACGTCCGCCTCCGGGACACCGAGGAACGACGCGACCTGGCGACGATCCTCCCAGGCGCCCTGGCCCTGCGAGTAGAGATGGACGAGCGGCGCGCAATCGCCGATGGTGGCATCGGCGGCGTCCGAGTCGCGCGGGACCGCGAGGCACGACTCCGGCTCGAGGAAGGCGTGCTCGATCCTCTGCGTCCGAAACGTCTCCGTCACGACGTGGGCCGCGCTCGCCAGTGCGACGTCGACGTCACCGCGCTTGACGACCGAGGTTGAGACGAGGTTCCCCGTCCCATGGACCAGCGGTGCCCCGTCGGCGAGTGCCTCGAACGGGTCGGTCACCGGGTCGAGGACCTGGTAGTCGACGTCAACCAGCGCCGCCGCCGCTCGCGCCGCCTCGCGCGACTCGGCCGCGACGGCCGCCAGCACGTCGCCGACGTAGCGAGTCGTCTCGCCCTCGGCGACGAACTGCGGCCAGTCGGCGACGATCAGGCCCTGGTGCCGCTTCCCCGGGACGTCTCGCCAGGTGACGATGCTCGAGACCCCCGGGTACGCCGCAGCGCGATCCGTGTCGATCCGGCGGACGACCGCCCGCGGATGGTCGGAGAAGCGGAGGGCGCCGAAGAGCATCCCGGCGACGCGCATGTCATTGACGAACGGCTGGTCGCCGAGGGCGAGCTCGCGTGCCTCGTATTTCGCGGTCCGGGAACCGATCCGACCGGACCGATCGACCTCGGGGGCCGGCCCGCCGGCGCGGGCCGCGGCCGCCAGGCCGATCGCCTCGATGATCTTGAGGTACCCGGTGCACCGGCAGAGGTTCCCGGCCAGGGAGCGGACGATCTCCTCGCGTGACGGAGCGGCGTCGCGGCGGAGCAGAGCTTCGGCCTTCATGACGACCCCGGGCGAGCAGTATCCGCACTGGGAGGCGCCGGTCGCCGCGAAGCAGGTCGCCCAGAGGCCCCGGTCATGCTCCGGCAGCCCTTCGAGGGTGAGCACGGTCTTCCCGGCGACCCGCGTCGCCGGTTGTGCGCAGGAGACGACGGCACGGCCGTCGACGATGACCGTGCACGCGCCGCACGAACCTTCGGGAGCGCAGCCGTCCTTCATCGAGCGGAGGCCGAACGCTTCTCGAAGCACCTCGAGGAGGTTCGCCCCAGGTCGCGGCTCGATCGACACCGACCGTCCGTTCAGGGTGAACTCCATCGGGAGCCGTCCTTCCTTGCGCTGGGGACCAGCTGACTACTGCCGTTTGCGGCCGGGCGGCGACGTTCTCGCGGAAGCCGGTAGGCGCTCTCGCTCTACTCAGGCGCCTGATTGCGCGCGCTCATCCGCAGCACCCCGACCCGGCACTGGGGCCGCAGGTGGGCAGGGAAAACGACCTGCCGCCGTGCAGCACCGACGCGAAGGTGAGCATCTGACGCGCCTCAGAACTGCTGCACTTCGGGCATGCCAACACCAATCCCGCTTCCTTCTCCTTGATGGTGGCGCGCACCTCGAAGACCTCTCCGCAATCCTTGCATTGATAGTCGTAGAGAGGCATGGCCAGTCTCCTGCTCAACAAGTGCGCTGCGGCCCACGTTGGGGCGACGCACCGATACCGAACGATTTCACGCCTGGCCTGCGTTGACAGTCCCGACGACTCCAATCTGCGTTCTGCTGATACCCGGGGCAGCCGCGCCAGATCCCGACCAGCCCGCGTGGCTCCGTGGATCCGCCGCGAAGAGTGTGTTCACGTCCACGTCTCCGGAGAGCCTGTGGATCGGTCGGCGGGTACCGTCCGATCCGTGGCCGCGCCCGGCCCCCCGTGCGCGGGAGCACGCTCACGGTATCGGGCCGCCACCGGATGCGAGAACGAGCATTCCATGGCACGATATTCTAACGAGCGTTTGTGCAATCGAGGTTTGCCTGATGGCCCCTTCCGACGAGCCGAACGGCACGTCCATCCGCGTGGGATCGCCGGCCCGAAAGCTAGGGCTTGACATTCCAGTTACTGGAACCCGTGGACGTCACGGCCGCCGCCCGCGGCCCGGTGGGGAGCCACGCGGCGATCTCGCGACGAGACAGCTCCGGGACAGCTCCGGGTTTCGCGAGGTGCGTCGACGGTGGCGCTCACTACTCGCTCAACCAGACGGCGATGTCGCCTGCCGAGGGGATCCGGCCCGCGCTCACGAGCTTCCCGTCGATCAAGAGGCCCGGGGTCGACAGCACCCCGTGGGCCGCGATCTCTGCGTAGTCGGTCACCTTGATGATCTCGGCCTCAACGCCGGCCATCCCGACCGCTTCGCGGGCGTTCGCCTCGAGCCGCTTGCAGTTGTTGCAGCCGGGCCCCAGGACTTCGATCGTCTTCACGCGCGCGCCGCCTCGGCAGCCAGCCAGGCCACAATCTCGGTCGCGGCCGGGATCCGCCCGGCGCTCACCACCTTGCCGTCGATCACGAGCCCGGGCGTGTGCAGGATGCCGTAGCTCGCGATCTGTCCCCAGTCGGTGATCTTCACGATCTCCGCCTGGATGCCGGCCATCGCGATGGCCTCGCGGGCGGCCTGCTCGACCAGATGGCAGTTGTAGCAGCCAGGCCCGAGGACCTCGATCTTCGTCATCAGTGAAGGCCTCCATGCAGTGACGCGTCAGACGCGCCGCTTTCAGCGGTGGGATGTGGCCGCAGGCTGCCGGCCAGCGTGGTCATCCGAGGATCGCCCCGAGCGCCTCGAGCGCCCGGCGGCAGGCGGCTTCGTCGCGCTCGTAGTACACGCGCCGCGTGTCGACCTCGTAGCGGCCGGCTCGCACGAGGCCCGCGTCGCGGAGCTTCGCGAGGTGGTTGCTGACGTTGTTCTCGCGGGAACCAAGCGCGGCGGCCATCTCGCAGACGCAGACGGGCCCGTCGCGGAGCATGCGCACGATGCTCGCCCGAATGGGATCGCCCAGGATCGCGGCCACCGACACGGCATCGCGGACGTCCGGCGCCGGGAGGTTCATTCGAAGGTCGAGTACTGGCAGTTGCGTCTGCATCGAGGGCCTCCGCTTGGGAGCGTTCGTGGGTGGGCTGGTGGTGGTCATGTCAGGAGGATCCAGGCACGCTGCACGGCGAGGGTCACGAGCGCGATCGCGAAGATGCGCGACAGGGTGGCGCTCTTCACGCGTCCGGCCGTGAAGCGAGCCCCGAGCCAGGCCCCGATGACCGAGGCGATCGACGTGACGATCACGATCGGCCAGTCGAAGGTGGCCGTGGGCAGGTGCGTGACGAAGGCGGTGAACGACGGCACCGTCACCGCCACCGAGTTTGTGGCGGCGGCGAGCCGGGCGCTGTACCCGACGAGGGTGAGGGTCGGCATGAGCAGGAAGCCCGGACCCACCCCGAGGAAGCCGGCGAACACCGAGATGGGCACGGCAGCTCCGGCGGCCTTCGCCCGCGAGGCGTCGGTGATCTCCGCGACGACTTCGGTCGATGCGCCCTTCGGCATCGCCATGCGGACCGCGAGGAAGAGCAGCACCCCGACGTAGATCCACCACACGAGGTCGGGCGAGGCGAACTGAACGAGCCAGACCCCGAGTGGAGCGCCGATCGCCGTGATCGTCACGAGGATGAGCGCCCCCCGCTTGTCGACCATCCCCTTCCGCCAGAAGGCAACCGCCGCACTGATCGCGGTCAGCCCGTTGAGCAGAAGCGCCCAGGGCTGGATGACGTTGATCAGGTCGTAGCCGAAGAGGCCGAGGACGGGGATCGCGATGAAGGCGACGCCCAGGCCCAGCATCCCGGACAGGAACGAGAGGCCAAACAGGAGCGGCGTCAGGAGGAGGAGCATCTCCACGGAATCAGGGCACGATCTCGATCGTCGGCTCGACGACGATCTCGGACTTCACGGAGTTGGCCACCAGGCTGTACTTCTGGGCCGATCTCAGGGCCCTGCGTGCACGGGCCTCGACCACGGCCGGCTGCTCCGCCCCCGCGCTGATGCGGATCTGCGGCCACAGACGCAGGTGGGTGAAGGTCTCCGTCCGGTCGAGCTCGATCAGCTTGGTCCCCTCGGCCCGGCAGTCGTACGCCTGCAGGTCGAGCCTGAACCGCTCGGTGGCCCAGATGAACATCATCATGACGCAGGTGTTCGCCGCAGCGACGAACGCGTCCTCGGGCGTCAGCACCCCGGGATGTCCCTGGGCATCGGGCGGAGCGGAGAAGCGCATCTCCGGGCCGTTGCCCAGGGTGATCTTCCCCCAGTGCTCGCCCGTCCACGCCACCGTCGTGTGGTAGGTCGCCGTGCGGCTCACGGTCAGGCCCCCTTCTGTCGGCAGAAGGCGGCGTACTCGCGCGCCAGCGCCACGGTGTACGCCTCGTCGGTCCCGCCCGGCACGTCGTTGTAGATCTTGACGGTCTCCAG
>Ga0209014_10002624_pt1 | contig 10418 bp, 8 predicted proteins | sample BarGraNGADG00212_FD_184491 | JGI IMG/M metagenome (GOLD analysis project Ga0209014, IMG submission 184491) | Arctic peat soil microbial communities from Barrow, Alaska - Barrow Graham LP Ref core NGADG0002-212 (SPAdes) (version 2) | ecosystem: Environmental > Terrestrial > Soil > Wetlands > Peat... | reverse complement strand
GAAGGGTAAAATGTGCGAAGGAACATAAATAAAGGAAATTTCCTTTTGTTCCTTCGTATTTTGTTTTTATGAGCCAATTTTCCCGAAAAATTCTCGAATGGTATTCCCGTCACCGCCGGGATCTTCCCTGGCGCGGCCACCCTGATCCATACGCGGTTTGGATTTCGGAGATCATGCTTCAACAAACCCGGGTTGAGACGGTTATTCCGTATTACGGACGCTGGATGATACGGTTCCCCGGGGTAAAGGAGTTGGCAGCGGCATCCGAACAGGAAGTGCTATCCATATGGGAAGGGCTTGGATATTACAGCAGGGCGCGAAATTTATTAAAAGCTGCCAGGATGGTGGTTGAAAATTATGGCGGTGAAATTCCCCGAGATTTGATCGAGTTACGGAAATTACCGGGGATCGGACGGTACACGGCAGGAGCAGTTGCCTCGATGGCTTTTGGGCTGGATTCAGCCGCACTGGATGGCAATTTACGGCGGGTATATTCAAGGGTGTTTAATGTCGCCGAACCTGCTGACTCCTCAACTGGAATGAAAATCTTATGGGGGCTGGCTGAAAAGCACCTGCCCAAAGGGCATGCAGGTGATTATAACCAGGCACTTATGGACCTGGGTGCCACAATATGTCTGCCGCATAATCCAGCTTGCCCTCTTTGTCCGCTCAGGAGGATATGCGAAGCGCGGGCGCTTGGTCTCCAGGAGCAGCGCCCGGTAATGAAACCCAAATTGAAGGTCCCTCATTATATGGTCACCGCAGCGGTCATCAGGAGAAAAAACAAAATCTTGCTGGCAAAACGCCCTACGAAAGGCTTGCTGGGCGGGATGTGGGAATTCCCCGGAGGTAAAGTGGAGAAAGGCGAAAGCCTGGAGGCTTGCCTCGTCCGGGAAATCCGGGAAGAGCTTGGAGCCAGTATTTGTGTAGGTGAAGAATTTGGCATATATAAACACGCTTATACCCATTTCCGGATCACCCTGCACGCTTTTATGTGTGAATTGACCGGTGGCAAACCACGTCCGCTTGAAGCCTCCGGGTTGGCGTGGGTTCCTCCAGCTGAATTGGATGATTACCCAATGGGTAAAGTGGACCGGCAGATCGCCAGGCGTCTTCAAACCAGGATATGATTTTTATCAAATTTGCGTGATTGGACTTGCAACAAATATGAACGGTGATGAGTATCAGATTACCCGTAAGCATATGGTGGAAGATCAAATAGCTGCCCGCGGAGTGCTGTATCCGCCCCTGCTCGCGGTGATGGAATCGGTACCACGCCACCGGTTCGTTCCACTCGACGATCTTGCCTGGGCTTATGCAGACGGTCCCCTGCCGATTGGTTATGGACAGACGATTTCCCAGCCTTACATTGTTGCCTTGATGACAGAATTACTGCACGTAGAATCCACCCACAAAATTCTGGAAGTTGGCACCGGTTCCGGTTACCAGGCCGCGATCCTTGGAAAACTGGTGGCGGAGGTGCATACGGTGGAAGTGATCCCCGAATTGGCCGCGCAGGCTTCACGAACTTTGAATGATTTAGGTTACACCAACATCCATGTCCACCCGGGAGATGGGTCACTCGGCTGGCAGGAAGCCGCCCCTTTCAATGGGGTCCTGGTGGCTGCCGCCGCTCCATGTGCTCCACAGCCTCTGCTCGACCAGTTGGCTGACGGAGGGCGGCTTGTCATTCCGGTGGGGGAGCGCGGTCACCAGCACCTGGAAGTTTGGACGCGCACGGGTAACGAGTTTAGCTGCAAGGTCGACATTGAAGTGGCGTTCGTCCCCTTGCTGGGGGTTCACGGTTGGAATCTAACTGCATAACAAAAAAGCCCTCCTTGCCACATTCAGACCATGAAAAGAATCCACGGATTTCCAGGATCTGCGAGTCCTGGTTAGTCTTCCCCAACCATCAACTTTAACCGTTCCCAGGGCTTTAAATTCTCATCATCTGCCAGGATCGATTTCAGTTCGTACATCTCATCCCGCAAAGCTGCGGCACGCTCGAACTCCAGGTTCTTGGCGGCTTCCTTCATTTGTTTCTCCATCTCGGAGATTACCTTCATAAGTTCGGAGCGCGTGGTGACGTCCCGGTGTTTTCCGGTTTTGTACTCGCCCTTCATTTCAGAAACAGCCTGGGGCGACATTTGATCGGTGAGGTCACGGATGGCTTTGTGGATGCTGACAGGGATGATCCCGTGTTCCTTGTTGAAGTTGACCTGCTTGGTGCGCCTGCGGCTGGTTTCATCAATGGCCCGCTTCATTGAATCCGTGATCCGGTCGGCGTACATGATCACCCGTCCATCGATATGGCGGGCCGCGCGTCCGGTGGTCTGGATGAGGGCGGTATCGGAGCGCAGGAAACCTTCTTTATCCGCATCCAGGATTGCCACCAGCGAAACCTCCGGCAGGTCGAGACCCTCACGTAGAAGGTTGATGCCAACGATCACATCAAACACGCCCAGGCGCAGGTCCCTCAAGATCCCGATCCTTTCCAGGGTCTCAACTTCCGAGTGGAGATAATGGACCTTTATGCCGAGTTCCATCAGGTATTCCGACAGATCCTCGGACATGCGCTTTGTCAAAGTTGTAACCAAAACCCGCTGCCCGTTCTCGACCCTTGCCCGAATTTCCTTCACCAGGTCGTCCACCTGTCCCTTGGTGGGGCGGACCTCCACTTCCGGGTCCACAAGCCCGGTGGGGCGGATGATCTGTTCCACCACCTGTTCTGCATGGCTCATCTCGTATGGACCAGGGGTTGCAGACGTGTAAATGGTGTTGCCCATCACCTGTTCGAATTCATCGAACTTGAGCGGGCGGTTGTCCAGCGCGGAGGGCAGGCGGAATCCATACTCCACCAGGGTCTCCTTGCGGGAGCGGTCGCCGTTGTACATGCCGCGGATCTGCGGAATACTCATGTGCGATTCATCGATCACCAGCAGGTAATCACTCGGCAGGAAGTCCACCAGGGTCCAGGGGTGTGTTCCCGGAGCGCGCTGGTCGAGCTGCCGGGAATAGTTTTCGATCCCCGCGCAGGTACCCACTTCCCGGAGCATTTCCAGGTCGTAGCGGGTGCGCTGTTCGATGCGCTGGGCTTCGAGTAATTTCTCGTTGGACTTGAAGAATGCCACCCTTTCATCCAGTTCTTTCTCGATATTGGAAATGGATACCTTCAACCGGTCTTCCCCCGCCAGGTAGTGCTTGGCAGGATAGATATTCACCTGCTCCGGTTCGGAGAGGATTTCACCCGTCAGCGGATTGACCTCCGAGATGCGCTCCACTTCATCCCCAAAGAATGTGACCCGGTAGCCGCGCTTGTTTTCGTAAGCGGGGATGATCTCCAATGTGTCGCCGCGCACGCGAAAAGTCCCGGGGCGCAGGTCAATATCATTGCGCTGGTATTGTCCATCCACCAACTGGCGGATTAGGGCATTGCGCCGGCTGATCTGGCCCACTTTCAACCCCACCACGCCCTTCCCGTATTCTTCCGGGTTGCCCAGGCCGTAAATGCAGGAAACCGAAGCCACAATGATGACATCCCTGCGGGACATCAAGGCAGTGGTGGCAGCCAGGCGCATCCGTTCGATTTCCTCATTGATCTCGGTTTCTTTTTCAATGAACAGGTCATGCCGGGGAACGTAGGCTTCCGGTTGGTAGTAATCGTAATAGGAGACAAAATAGGAGACTGCGTTCTCCGGGAAGAACTCGCGGAATTCGGCGTAAAGCTGCGCTGCCAGCGTCTTGTTATGCGCCATGATCAGGGCTGGCTTCTGCACCTGCTGGATGACCGAGGCGATCGTGAATGTTTTGCCGGTGCCGGTGGCGCCGAGCAATACCTGGTGCTTGAGGTGCCGTTGGACTCCATCCACGAGCTGGCGGATGGCTTCCGGCTGGTCACCGGTTGGTTGGAAGGGGGCGCTAAGTTTGAAGTCCATAGGATTATCGTTTTGTTCTAAAAAGAACAGGAGTTCTATTCTATCACAAAATCGCTTCCTTAAAATTGCTGCAATTGATTTTTTCCTGATTATTTGATACACTTTCGCGAGCAAATATGTATTAATCAAGTAATTTTGATTTCGGTGAAAGGAATAAATTTTACGTTTATATATAGTATTTAGACAAAATATCAATACTTTCGATAAATCATGTTTCACAAAGCAAAATAGTAACTCAAATATAAGCACATTTTCGAATTTTGTTCTTCTTGGTTTCTTGGTAACGAATAGTCCCAAATATATTCTTCTGAATTTGAATGCATTATGTGAAGATTTTTTATTATGCCTCATGGTATGGTCATGATATGCCATGATAATAAAAAATTAAATGGAACATACTGTGCAAATAATATATTGGTTTTAACGATATTTTGCGTCTGGAAATTTGCTCCAATAGAATATAACTATTTCCAAATGAATTATCGCGGTATAGCAAAAGGCTCAGGAGGAATATGGACACCAGCAATAATAACTTTTTCGTAGAACGTCGAGGAAAACTTAGAATGAAATGTGCGTATCCAGCCATGGTGCACGGCTTTTCAGCTGTGGGGAAGAAATTTGAAGAAAATGCCACTGTTCTTAACCTAAGCGCAAGCGGCATTTATGTTTTATTAAACTATATTATTCAAAAGGGGCAGGAGTTGTCTGTAAAAATTGCATTCCCTACTGGTTCGCTTGAATGGGGAAGCTCCAAACTATCAATGAACGGAGTGGTTGTTAGGACGGAAGCGTTATCCGAGGGAGTATCAGGTGTTGCTATTAATTTCAAACATAATCGTTTCATTTAATATTTCGATAACTTACCGTGCTATTAACTAAGGGGGTTTTAAATAGTGTGGGCTGTTGCCTTTTAAGTCATGATTTACATGGGACGCATATAATAGCTATTCAATCCATTGTCGATTTAACTTATGATTTGGCAAGATGATGTGTTGGTACACAGTAAAAAGGAAACCACAAAAAGAAACGATCCTCTCGGAGGAACTCCGGTTCCAACTGAAACCGTTATCGTTGTTCCCACCGATACACCGGTGCCCCCAACAGAAGAACCTACAGCTACAGAAACCGAAACCCTCATACCGACAGAATCCCTGCCCTAGGGAAATCTCTTGTCGTTTGTAGGCACCCGGCGTAACCCACTACCGCTTTTTCCCCCCTTGACTTAATAGAACATATATTCTAAAATAATAATGACGGTGGAAGGTTGCTGACCTTCCTTACTGTGCACGCTGATATGGCATCGCGCCATAATTTGCAGCATCGATGAAATGAATCGTCGATATCTCGCACATTAACAATCTAATCCGATTTTGTTGTGCTCTACAACGTCACCTCGGTATTTCCGTAGCGAGCCCTCCTGGTGTGCCTCCGTCTCCACCTGATTGGATTTGCTGTGAGTGGATTGCCTGATCATTATCAATCATCCAATTCCCCTCACCCTGCAGCCACAGTGCCAGCGAGAAAACCCAAATAAAAATGGGTGTATGGGGAAGATTGTCCCTAATGGGTCAACCTTCAGTGCCGTAAATCCATATGGGCTGTAATCATGAGCGACGTGTAGCAATACCCTGATGCTTCGTTTAGAGCTGGTCGGTTGTAAAATTTCTTATGGAATGGTCTTTCGTGCCAAACTGTTTCACACAGGCATGAGCAAAAATAAACGACCCAGAATCAGTCATTCGTTTCTAATCGTTTTGGCGCGTTTATCATGAAAAATGGACTTGTTTCACGCCCTGTGTCGGCTGGAGGCCGACACAGGGCGCACCGATCACATGACATCGTACCCGAAGGGTAGTCGTCGATGGATGGCTTAAGATATAAAAGGTTTCTCATGGGCATGATCAAAAATAAACGACCCAAAATCACTCACTCGTTTCTAGTCGTTTTCGCGCGCGCATGAAGCAAATGGGGCACCCTCCCCAAATACTTTATATTTGGGGATCGCAAAGCATCCCGTAGCGCAGCGGAGGGAGGGACGGGGTAGGGCTGGGATGAGTAGCCGAAGTTAAAACCCTTCACGTGCCAACTCATCGAATATTTTTACTGAAAGATTGGTGATCGCCTACGGGGTTGGCATGGCTGGGAACGTACCTGCAGGAGCATACCAGTCGCCCGGGTCGATCCCGGTTGTGGTCGACCCGCCAGTTACCCTCACGTCGATGAAACCATGATCGTTGCAGCCAACTGCCAGGCCGCACGGCACCATTTGGGTATAACCGCCTGCCAGGGTCGGGTCATCTATTCGATAGGATACGACATGATATACGCCGGCTGGCAGGCCCGATATTGTGTAATCAGACTGGTTCTGGAGGGTGTCAATGTAGAAGTAGGTCGCAAGGTTCACCGCATCAAACGCAACCACCCGCAGCGGGGGAATAAAACTGCCTGGATACGAAAGATGCCCGGAGATCCCCCCGGTTGCAGGAACAGTCGCGACCGTTGGGCTGGGTGCCCTCGTCGGAATTGTAGTGGGGCTGGCAACGTTCGCCATCGCTGTCAGCGTGGCATTGACCATCGCATTTACATCGGGGGTCTGGGTTGCTTGTCCAGCTGGTTGCGAGGTACAAAAAATTGTGGACAAAGAGAGCGCGATGATAACCACGATCATTCTCTTTTTCATTGATTCTCCGCAATCCAAATCTGAGGAAATTAATATTCCTTTATAGGTTGGTGATTTGCCTGGGAACGATCTCTCGCAGCCGCTGCCCGGACAATAACCTGGGATTTGTTACGGGTTTGGAACTCCAGCAGGTTTCGCCGGGTACCCTCCGCCCCAGTTGGATATGTCGCAGGTCACAGTCTGGTTGGTTACCACTTGCACGATCGTCGGGCAGCCACCGGTGTGACCCGAGGAGTCATAAGCCACCATCTGGTAATGTCCTGTCGTAATATACCCATCCATTGAAAAGTAAGTATTTCCGGTCCCCGTGATCCAGTACCAGTATTTGTAAGGAGGTTCCTGGCCGAATGCCACGATCGCCAGGGCTGGAACGGAACCGTACGGATACCCAATAATGCTCCCCGCAATGGTACCCAGCCCCGGGGTGGGGGAAGGTGTCGCTCCCACCACCGTCGGAGTGGGATGCAGCGCCGCCGTCGCAGTGAGAGTAAATCCGATTGTTGCACTGGGCGCCAGGGTCGCAGCTTGTGTCACGGTTGGCTTTAAAGGGGTCGGAGATGCCGGAACGGTTACCGGAGTTAGCAGTGCGGACTGGGTCAGTCCGGCCAAAGTTGCCGCCACCTTGGTTGCCACAAGGTCAGAATCTGATATCGGGTTTGCCTGCTGCAGGGTGCACGCGGCTAAAAGGATCACCAGGAACAGGGAGACCCCCGATCGGGAATGGGTGCGTTTCATTTGACTGAACACTCCTTCATCTTATCCATTATTGCGGGTGCAGTTACCCCGGGAAAAAACGCAGTTGTCCCGCACACGTTCACATTACATATCCCGGCGTCCCATAATTATAGAGCTATTCCGCTCGAAGATACATACGCAATTCAGGGATATAGGTATACAACTTCGCGCATGGGAACGGGATGGTTGTATGCAAAGGTGGTACGGGCGCAACTATCCAGGAATTTCCTCAACTAAACTACTGCTTGCAAACCATTTTCCCCTTTCATTATTCTTTCAAATGAAAGGGAACGTCAATGATAACGCGCTCCATTCCAAGTGTACGACGATGATATAGAAGCGCTGCTTTTATTAGCCATGCTGTCTGGTTATGTAATAGGCTCTCCCACCATTTTCCCGGGATAAATTCTGGCAGGACCACCGCAGCCAGTTGACCGTCGTTATGTTGCGTGTCGGTATCTTCCAGGAATTGCAGCAAAGGGTCGATTATCGACCGGTACGGGGAAGGCACGACCACGAAGGGTACATCCGGCCACCAGGCTTCCCATTCCAGCCTTGTTTTCTCGCCTGCTCCGGGTTCCAGTTCCACATAAACCGCCGTTACATTCTTTGAAATCGATCGGGCAAAGTTCACAGCATCGACCATCCCGCGGTGAATCCCGGAAATTGGGATGACCACGCGTGTGGTCTCGACCGGTTTCAAGGAAGGAGGCAATCCTCTCAAAGATAGCTCTTTTCCCACCCTTTGATAATGGACAGATATTTGACGAAAGGTGATCACGATCAGCGGGATGAGTAATATCGTGATCCATGCGCCTTCTCTGAATTTGCTATATATGACCACCACCAAGGTTGTCAATGTTGCCAGGGCCCCAAAACCATTAATGAAAGATTTCAACCCCCATTGCCTGCCGTGTATCTTCCACCAATGGATGACCATCCCAGCTTGAGAAAGGGTAAACGCCAGGAATGCCCCGATTGCAAATAATGGGATCAGGGCATGGGTGTCGCCGCCAAAAGAAAAGATTAACACGGCTGTAAAGAATCCCAAAATTAGAATTCCGTTGGTAAATGCCAGCCTGTCACCGAGGCTGCCAAACTGCCGCGGCAGGAAGCCGTCTTGTGCCAGGATTGCAGCAAGCCGCGGGAACCCGGCAAAACTGGTGTTAGCTGCCACGGTCAGGATGCCCAGCGTGGCGAACTGAATGACATAATAAAGGACCCCGGTATTAAACAGCCTGCGTGCGAGTGCAGATAGGATCGTCTCCTGGGGGCCGGCGATTACTCCAAGGAATTGCGTAAGGCCGATGCTTCCGGCGAAAAGCAGACCCATTAAAACTGCCATGATCATGAGCGTGCGACCGGCATTTTTAGCTTTAGGCTGCTGAAAAGCAGGGATACCGTTACTGATGGCTTCCACACCGGTCAACGCGGTGCTGCCGGTTGAAAAAGTATGCAGGATAAGGAATAGCGTCAATGGCTGGAGTGCGGGGGGCGCCACTACTGACAATGGGGTTGGTCCGTCGATGGCAAGCCGGATAATTCCATACAAAAGCATTAGTAGGTACGACCCCAGGAAAAAATACACCGGAATTGCCATGAAAGTGCCAGCCTCCTGCAATCCGCGCAGGTTGACCAGTGTAATAACCAGCAGCAGGAAAAGGGCAATGGCAACCCGGTGTGGCCACAGATTGGGGAAGGCCGATGCCAGTGCCGCCACGCCAGCTGTTAGGCTGACTGCTGCGTTCAGAAGATAGTCCACCAGTAACGCGGCCGCTGCCAGCAACCCGGGCAGGGTACCCAGGTTTGTCCGTGCAACGATATATGACCCGCCACCGGATGGATATCCATGGATGGTTTGGAAATACGACAGGGCAACAATGAATAGCAGGCCGGTTATTCCCAGCCCAATGGGCCAGGCATAAGACAACCCCATACTTCCGGCGACGATCAATCCCAGGTAGATTTCCTGGTTGGCGTAGGCAATGGAAGCCAGGGCATCTGGTGAGAATGCTGCCAGCGCCTGGATCTTATTCAGCTGTTTATGCCCGAGGATCCTGGTTGGGAGCGCTGGACCGATCAGGATATCCTTCAATTTGGACAGCATCCGTTATCTCTTCCTCCTGACTTTCGCAAGCGAGCGAAAGCTTCTTCTTGATTACTTACTTCACCATTATAGGGCAAAATGCCCCCGGAAAGCGATTACTAGAATTACCTGCGTATTCGCCTCTTGACACCTCCTTCTTACGGGCATATACTGCCCGCGTTGTCGATCGAACCCCATATGGACGCAAACCTTTCGTTAGATGTTGATCATAGAAACCATTCCAAATATCTCCCTGCCGGGTGGAAGATGCCTGAGTGATGGCCTGCGCGACCATGATTCTACGGTGAATCAAGCCTGCCCCCGTGTCTCCACAAACGCGGGGGCGGATTATTTTTTCAGGAGATGAACCATGAGCTTTTTGCCCGCTGTCAAAATTCCCACCCGACCTCTTGACCAGGGACACACGACCGGGGTGCAAATATCCAAAAAATTGGTTGAAAGTGCCCGGTCTGATGTTGATTCGATACTGGCACAACTCGAGACCACGTCCAATGGATTATCCCAGGACGCGATCACGGCACGACTCGAGCAGTACGGACCGAACGAAGTCGCCAGGGAAAAACGGCGCACCTGGCTCATGCGTCTATGGGACAACATTAAGAATCCGCTTGTGATTCTCCTCGTTCTTTTGGGGGTCATTTCCTTTTTGACTGGCGACATGCGTGCAACCATCGTCATCCTGACCATGGTAATCCTGGGTATCATCCTTCGTTACGTCCAGGAAAGTCGTGCCGACAATGCTGCAGAACAGCTAAAAGCCATGGTCCGCACCACCACCACGGTTATTAGGGACGGTCAACGAAAAGAAATTCCTCTACAAGATTTGGTGCCGGGAGATATTGTGGCCCTTTCTGCCGGTGACATGATCCCGGCTGATGTTAGATTGGTCACCACGAAGGACTTGTTCTTAAACCAGGCGGCTCTTACCGGCGAATCGCTGCCGGTGGAAAAAACCCAAGCC
>Ga0209014_10002623_pt1 | contig 10421 bp, 8 predicted proteins | sample BarGraNGADG00212_FD_184491 | JGI IMG/M metagenome (GOLD analysis project Ga0209014, IMG submission 184491) | Arctic peat soil microbial communities from Barrow, Alaska - Barrow Graham LP Ref core NGADG0002-212 (SPAdes) (version 2) | ecosystem: Environmental > Terrestrial > Soil > Wetlands > Peat... | reverse complement strand
CAGCGCGCGTGCGCTGAGCGACCCGCGCCCCGCGCGCCGCTCAGCGCGCCGGGTCGGCGCCGCCACTCCCCTGCCGCGACGCGCGGCGGCGCTCCGCGTACATCCGCTCCTCGGCTGCGCGCATCGCGGTGTCGAGCTCACCCACGGCGGTCGGGCTGGCCCAGCCGATCGAGAGGTGGAGGGCGACGGCGCCCGACTCGAGCCAGCGCTCGCAGGCGACCCGAACACGCTCCACGTAGTTGATCGCGGCGACCTCGTCCGTCTCGGGGAGCAGGACCAGGAAGCGGCCGCCGCCCACGTGGGCGACCTTGTCGGTGCGGCGCGCGAGGCGACGCATCGCATCGCCGACGGCCGGCAGGACCCGGCGGGCCGGCTCGGCCCCGAAGCGATCGACGAGGCGGCTGAGGCCGTCGATCTCCGCGACGACGACGCTCACCGGCCGGCGGTACCGGACGTAGCGATAGTTCTCCTCTGCCAGTGTCCGCTCCCAGGCGAACAGCGTGTCGAGCCCCGTGAGCGGATCGATGGTCGGGTCGGGCGTCGGGCCTTCGTTCGGGACGCGCCCCGGCTCGAGGGCGAGGAATCCGGCAATGGCCGCCTCGGCGCCGGGTTCGTGAAGGCGGTCGCCGACGGGGAAGCGCCGGCCCGCCTCGTTGGCGGCGTCGGCGGCCCGCAGATTCCGGGCCACCGGTGCGGCGTCGCGCGCGTCGAAGGGGTCTGATCCGCCCTCCACCGCGACGCGCGATGCAGGACCGGGCTCGGCGCTGTCCGCGTGGACCGAGTCGGACGGCGCGACGGGCGGCGTTCCCCCGGGACGCGCGATGGGAGCGGTCCTGGCCGAGGCGAAGAGCCGTTCGGCCTCCCTGGAAGAGCCCCTGTCGCGTCTCCGGGCGATGAGGGCGACGACGACCAGGAGACCCAGGGCAAGACCCGCCACGATGAGCGCAATGAGGACGTAGGTCAGCTGTTCTGGCGACACGAGATCCTTCCCGTTTCACGGCCTGTACATCCGCCGTACCCGAGGCGGTCGGTCGGCACGCGGTGCCGCAGCGGCGACTCTACACGCGGTGGGACCGGAAATGAGACGGTCGGGTGGCCCCTTATGACGATCTTGCGGTGCTCACCGTCACCGTGCGTGGCGTGCGGTGGGGTCCGGTGCGCACGCGAGCCGCGGCCTGCTTCCCGGTCGGTCCGCGGCCGGGCGTTCGGGTACGCTTCCCGCACGCCCTGACGAGGTTCCTCCCGCATGACCGAATCCCTCCCGCCCGGTGCCGACGTCCTCGAGACGGCCGACACGGTTGAGCCGCCGCTCGAGGCCGAGCCGCCGCTCGAGGCCGTACCGACCGAGCCGGTCGTCCCGATCGCCGCGCGACCGACGGCGGCGTCGACAGGCCGGGGGCCGTCGGTCCTCCTCGGGTACCTCGCGGCGGCGCTCGCGGGGGCGCTCCTCCTCGCGGGAAGCCTCGCGGCGGTCGGTGGCCTTGGGCGCCCGGTCCCGTCGCCGTCACCTACCCCCACCGCGACCCCAACGCCTCCCCCGAACGCCGCGATCGGGCCGTCGCTGGGCAGCGCTGCCGCTCCCGTCAGCATCGAGATCTGGGCCGACTACCAGTGCCCCTACTGCCGCCTCGAGGCAATGGTCTTCGGCGGATCGCTCGAGCGCGCTTTCGTCCTGCCGGGCATCGCCCGCGTGGTCTACCGCGACTTCGCGTTCCTGGGACAGGAGTCCACCGACGCGGCGGTGGCGGCGCGATGTGCCGGCCGCCAGGATCCAGGCGCGTACTGGCGCTTCCACGACCTCCTGTTCGCCTCCCAGCAGGGCGAGAACCAGGGCACGTTCAAGCGGGAGAACCTGGTCACCCTCGCGGGGCTGGCGGCCCTCGACGCAACGGCATTCACGGCCTGCCTCGACGACCCGGCAGTCGCCAGGGCGGTCGCCGACGAGACCGCGGCCGGCAGGGCCCTCGGCATCGAATCCACGCCGACGATGCGCGTCAGCGGACCGGGCGGAACGAAGACGCTGGCCGGCTTCAGCTCGGGCTGGTCGGCGATCCGGGACGCCATCACGGCGGCCGCGGCGCCTCCGCCGTCCGTCGGCCCGTCACCCGGCGCGAGCCCTTCCCCGACCGCCTCGACCGCGCCGACGGCGACACCCTAGCCCACTCAGCTGGGAGCCGCGAGGTCCCTTCGCGGGAAGACCCAGGCGGCCCACGCGACGGCGACGGCGAAGATCGCGCCGAGGACCAGCAGGTCGGCGGGCTCGAAGGTGCCCGCGAGGATTCGCGTCGGCTGGAAGTAGCGGAACGGCGAGAACGGCCGGAGCCACGCCGCGTCGGGCCAGAGCGTGCCCAGGAACTCGACCGCGTAGCCGACGAGCGTGACTCCCAGCGCGATCCCCAGGGCGGGACCGACGCGGTCGAAGCTGACCGAGGCGGCCAGCGAGATGGCCCCGAGGGCACCGAACAGCGCGACCCCGTTCAGCCAGCAGAGCGCGATGTCGGCAGCCTGAAGGTCGCCCGCGACGCCGAACAGGAGCGCGCCGGCGACGATGCCGCCGAGGACGGCGGCTTCGGTGAGGGCGGCGAAGAGCAGCATCGCGGCCAGCAGCGTCAGGTGGAGGACGCGGCGCTCCAGGGGTCGGGCGAGAAGCACCTCCAGGGTGCCCCGCTGGCGTTCGCCCGCAACCGCGGCCGCCGCGAACCCGACGACCTGGATCGTCACGAGCGCCAGCGCGATCGGGTGGACGAGCCCGAGGGCGACCGTGCCGCGGATGCTGAACACGTCGCCGCCGGTGAAGCGCGACATGACGTCGAACACGTTTGCGAACGTGCCGCTCCGGGCGAGCGCCCCCATCTCCTTCCCGAACGTGGCGAAGACCACGGGCAGCAGGAATCCCCAGACGACGAGGCCGAGCATCACGAACGAGAGGCGGACGCGCTGGGCCGCCCAGGTCCGCCGGAAGAGGATGGCGCTCATGGGGCGGGCTCGTCGTAGAGCTCGAGGAATGCATCCTCGAGGCGTGCCGGCTCGATCGTGAGATCCGTCAGCGCCGCGCCCTCGAGCACGCGCAGCAGCTGCGTCACGTCGCCGTCGAGCCCGAACGCGAGCCGGTCGTCGCGCGCCTCGAAGGCCGACACGCCCGGCAGCGCCGCGATCGCGGACGCGAGCCCCGGTGCCGGGCCGCCCAGCCGAACCTCGACGTGGCGCCGGCGGCGCGCGACCAGATCGCCGACGCGCTCGAGCGCGACGAGGCGCCCCGATCGCACGATCCCCACCCGGTCGCATACCCGCTCCACTTCCGAGAGCACGTGCGAGCTGAAGAAGACCGTGCGGCCGGCCGCCTTCCGCTCGTCGAGGATCGCGTAGAAGGCCCGCTGCATGAGGGGATCGAGGCCCTCGGACGGCTCGTCGAGGATAGCGAGCTCCGGGTCGTGCTGGAGCGCCTGCACGATCCCGATCTTCTGGCGCATCCCGCGGGAGTAATCCCGGATCGGCCGCCCGAGGTCGCGCGCAGACAGTCCCAGCTGTTCGACCAGGCCTCCGCGGAGGATCGGGGGACGGGCGTAGTACGCGGCCAGGTAGTCAAGCAGCTGCGTCCCCGTGAGGCCGTCGTAGAGGGCGATGCCGCCCGGCAGGTAGCCGATCCGGCCCCGGAGCCCGGCGCCGGCCGTGGCCACGTCGAGGCCCAGGACCTCGGCGCTGCCCGCCGTCGGGTGGATGAAGCCGAGGAGGAGGCGGATGGCGGTGCTCTTGCCGGCGCCGTTCGGACCCAGGAAGCCGAACACCTCGCCCGCCGTGACCGCGAGGGTCAGGTCGTCGAGGGCCCGGATCGGGGCGGCTCCGACGGACCGGCTGCCCCAGCGGCGCGCAGACCCATAGTGCTTCGTGAGGCCGTGCGTCGCGATCGCGTCCACACGGCGGAACGGTACACGAGCACCACGATCCGGCATGATCCCTGCGATGACCGCTGCGCCCGCCGACCCGCCGACCCCGGCCGTGGGCGTCCGGCCTCCCGTGCTGCCGCCGCACCCGCCCGTCGTCCGACCGCTGCGCACGGCGGCAGGCGGGCTCTCGGAGGCGGAGACGGACGCGCGCCGGGCACGCGGCGAGGGAAACGCCTACCGCCCGTCCACCTCGCGTACCTACTGGGAGATCCTGCGCCAGAACGCCTACCCGGGGATCAACGGAATCCTCGTCGTCGTCTCGGTCCTCCTGCTCGCCTTCGGCATGGTCGTGGAGTCGCTGCTGACCGCCGGCCCGGTGCTCGCCAACATCGGGATCGGCGTCGCCGGGGAGTCGCGAGCCAAGCGAAAGCTCGACCGGATCGCGCTGCTGTCGCGCCCGCAGGCACGCGTCATCCGCGACTCGGAGGAGCGTGGCATCGGTCCGGCGGAGGTCGTCCTGGGCGACCTCCTCGTCGCCCGTCGCGGCGACCAGGTGGTCCTCGACGGCACGCTGGTCGGCGACGGACGCGTCGAGCTGGACGAATCCCTCCTCACCGGGGAGTCGGACGCGGTCTCGAAGGAGGCCGGCGACCCGGTCCTGTCGGGGACGGCGGTCATCTCGGGCACGGCCGTCTTCGAGGTCACGTCGGTGGGCGCGGCAAGCTTCGCCAACCGGCTGCTCGCCGAGGCGAAGCGGGTGGGCGACGAGCGAACGCCCCTCCAGCGCGAGATCGCCGCAACGATCTGGGCGGTCGCCGCGCTCGTCCTCCTCGCGGTTGTCCCGGTCGCGATCGCGCTCGCCGCGCTGCCGGGCGGGTTCGGCTCGACCCAGACGCTGACGGCGGCGGCGGTCCTCGTGACGCTCGTCCCGCAGGGCCTCGCGATCATGGTGACCGTCACGTACGCGACCGGGGCGCTCCGGATCAGCCACCTCGGCGCTCTCGTGCAGCGCCAGAACGCGGTCGAATCCATGGCCCGCGTGGACACGCTCTGCATGGACAAGACCGGCACGCTCACGACCCAGCGGATCTGGTATGCGGGCGCCGACGTGCTGGGCGACCACGACCCGGGAGAGGTCGCCGCCGCCCTCGGTTCGCTGGCCGCGAGCACGACCGCGACGAACCGCACCACCGAGGCGATCGCGGCGGCGTGTCCAGGGCTCGCCCGGACCGTGTCCGACGAGATCCCGTTCGCGTCGGAGCGGCGCTGGTCCGGCCTGCGCTTCGCGGATGGGGAGGCCTGGCTGATCGGCGCGCCGACGGTCCTCCTCCCGCGCCCGGCGGGAGCCGGCGGGGAAGGCCGGGAGACGCCCGACGGTGGCGCGGACGGTGCCGTCGGGGCTCCCGGCGCCCTCGGGGCTCCCGGTGCCGTCGGGGCTCCCGTTGCCGTCGAGACTGTCTCGGCGGACCCAGGGGATGTGGCCACGCGAGCGGCCGCCGTCGCCGCCGAGGGCGTGCGGGTCCTGCTCCTCGCCCGGGCTCCTGCCGCCGCGGCGCTCCGCGACGCCGAGGGTCGGCCCGCACTCCCGGCCAACCTGGCGCCCGTCGCGCTCCTGCGTTTCGGCGAGGAGCTTCGCCCCGATGTCCGCGAGATCCTGGCCGGGTTCGCACGGGCCGGGATCGAGCTCAAGGTCATCTCCGGCGACGACCCCGCGACCGTGGAGGCGCTCGCTCGACGGGTGGGTCTCGACGTCGCGGGCGAATCGGCCTCCGGGCCCGCCCTGGCCGCGCTCGGCGACGCCCAGGCGGCCGACGAGGTCGAGCGACGCTCGATCTTCGGGCGCGTCGAGCCTGCCCTCAAGGCACGCCTCGTCGCGCTCCTGCGGAGCCGCAGGCACTACGTCGCGATGGTCGGTGACGGCGTCAACGACATCCTCTCGCTGCGCCGGGCCAATCTCGGGATCGCGATGGAGTCGGGCTCGGCCGCGGCACGCGGCGTGGCCGACCTCGTCCTGCTCGGGGACCGCTTCGACGTGCTGCCGCGGGCCGTGATCGAGGGCCAGCGAATCGTGGCGGCGATGGAGGCCACCCTCGTCCTCCTCCTGTCACGCACGTTCTACGTGCTCCTCATCATCGCCGGCGCCGCGATGGCGGGGCTCCCCTTCCCCCTGACGCCGCGCCAGAACTCTGTGCTCGCGTTCGCGACCGTCGGCATCCCGCTGATCGTGCTGGCGATCTGGGTTCCGCCGCGGCGGCTCCCGCGCAGCCTCCTCGCGGAGACGCTGCGGGTCTCGATCCCGGTCTCGTTCGCGGTGGTGCTCGTGGCGCTCCCCACGTACGCGTACGTGCTCGGCACGGGCGTCTCTCTGGTCGAGGCCCAGACGGTGCTCACGTCGGTCACGGTCTTCTGCGGCCTGGGGCTGCTGCCCCTGATCTCCTCGGGAGCGCGCGAGGAGTCGCCGGGACGCCTGGTGCGCTGGTGGCCCTGGCTCCTCGCCGGCATGATGCTCGTCGTCTACCTCGTCATCCTCGCGCTCCCGATCGCGCGGGACTTCTACGAGCTCACGACCGTTGCGCCGCACGAGATCCTGGTCCTGCTCGGCATCGGCGCGGCGTGGACCGTGGCGGTCCATGGCCTCCGGCGCACAGGCCTGGTGCGACGCGCCGAAGGGATGCTCGTGCGCGCCGTTCGACGCGGTCCGGTGTCCCGGGACGTTCGGCCCGGCTGACGGTTCGCGGCTGCTTACCGGTTGGTTGCCCGCCCGAGGAGTCCCCGGAGCGCATCCGCGAGCGCGACGTAGTCGGGGAGCTCGTTGTGGAGGTGGGCGGAGATGCGGACGAGGCGCCACCGTCGCTCGCCGGGCCCGGGGTCGCGGGGCCACGCGACGAGCGGGACCTCGATGCCGGCCCGCTCCCGCAGCGCTGCCTGGAGCGGGTCCTCGTCGACCGGCGAGACGGGCGGCGGGCCGAAGGAGGCGGGCAGCTCCACGGCCGCCATCGCGCCCAGCATCGACGAAGGTGCGATCGCCGTCCCGCCGAGCGCACCGAGGAGGATCTCCCGCGCTCCAAGGGCGAGGGCGCTGTTCCTCGCCATCACGGCCGGCCACCCGCCCTCGAGCATCGCCCCGACCGCGGCGAGGGCGATCGGCGCGGCAAGGTACGCCGTGGGGTCGAGGGTGCCGGTCCAGTCGAATGCCCGCACGAACGGCGACGGCGCGGGCCGCGGGTCGTTGGCGGCATGGCTCACCGCGAGCGGGCGGGCAGCGGCCTGCCGATCTCGCCGGACGTGGAGGAACGCGGCGCCCTTCGGGGCGCAGCACCACTTGTGGAGGTTCGCCACGTACCAGCTCGCGCCGAGCGACCCGACGTGGAGCGGGATCATGCCGGGCGCGTGCGCTCCGTCCACGAGCACCGCCACGCCGCGCGCCTCCAGGAGCGGCACGAGCCGCTCCACCGGGAAGACGAGCGCGGTCGGGCTCGTCACGTGGCTGAGCAGCGCCAGCCGCGTCCGCGGCGTCACCGCCGCGAGGACGCGCTCCACCACGTCGTCCGGGCCGCCCACGGGGAGCGGGATCCGCGCCAGCACGACCCGGGCACCGGCGTCGGCGGCGCCGACCCGCAGCGCATTGAGCGCCGCGTTGTACTCGTGGTCGGTGGCAAGAAGCTCGTCGCCAGGGCCGATCCCGAACGAGCCGAGGACGGTCGCGATCCCGGCGGTCGCGTTCGGCACGAAGGCGAGGTCGTCCGGATCGGCTCCCACGAACGCGCCGACGGCGGCCCGAGCCGCGGCGAGCCGGTCCTCGAGCCGGCGGGCGAGGAAGGCCACCGGGTTCGCCTCCATCTCCGCGCGGAGGGCCTGCTGGGCATCGAGCACGCCGCGTGGACAGGCCCCGAAGGACCCGTGGTTGAGGAAGACCACCTCCGGGTCGAGCGCCCACCGCGCGGCCAGCGCCGCTCGCCGCCGGCCCGGCGTTTCCGGCACGGCGTCCCGTTCGTCGCTCATACCGGGTACCACTTCCCGGGCCGGGGGACGCGCGCCCGGCGCAGGTTCGGAACGAGCGCGAACGCGCCGCTCGCGACGAGCAACAGGGCGCCCATCGCGGCCAGCGTGACGCCGCCGTTGGTGAGGTCGATCAGCGCGCCACCGACGAACGATCCGATCGGCATCAGGCCGACGGAGATGGTCCGGGCCGTGCTGCCGATCCGGCCCAGCATCGCGTCGGGCGAGAGCGCCGTCCGCAGGGTGATGTACCCGATCAGCACGACCGACTGCGTGATGCCGGCCACGAGCGCGCCCACGACCATCACCTCGATCGGTGCGCCGATCGTGAACGCGAAGAGGATGACGCCCGTCACGACGGTCCCGATCAGCAGGGCGCGGCCGACCGCCTCTGGGGGTCGCCGGCCGGCCGCGAGCGAGCCGACCAGCGACCCCACCCCGAACGCGGAGAGGACGATGCCGAGCACGTCGGCCGCGAAACCCCGGTCGCGGGTGATGTAGTAGGTGAGCGCCGTCGCAAGGGCCGCGGTGACGACCTGCGAGGTGGCCCAGAAGAGGATCACGGCGCGCAGCGTCGCGTGGCCCGCCACGTAGCGCACCCCTTCCCGGATGTCCGTCACGAGGTGCGGCTGCTCGGCGCGGGGGGCCGGGCGCAGCGGGCGGTGGACCAGGAGCAGCGCGCCCGAAGAGATCACGAACGTGATCGCGTCGATCGCGATCGTCGAGGCCGGCCCGATGGCCGCCGAGAAGATGCCGGCGAGGGCCGGTCCCGCGATCCAGCCCACCGTGAAGAACGATTCGAAGATCGCGTTGGCCCGTGCGATCTGGGGCCGTCCCACGAGGCCCGGCACGGCCGCCGTGTAGGCCGCGAGCCACACGACGCGAAGGGCGTTGAGCGGGAAGGTGATGAGCAGGATGACCGCCATCGTCGGACCGCCCAGCCAGAACGTGAGCGGCACCGCGGCGGTGATGACCGCCCGGCCCAGGTCCGCGACGAACATCATTCGGCGCCGGTCCCAGCGATCCGCGTACGCACCGGCCGGGAGCCCGATCAGGAGATCCGGCAGGGTCGAGAGCGCGCCGACGATCCCCATCGCGAACCCCGAGCCGGTCAGCGCGAGCACGAGCAGCGGGAGCGCCGTGTTGGTGATCGCGTCGCCGAACGAGCTGACGCCCTGGCCGACGAGGACGACCTTGAAATCGCGGTTGCGGGCCAGGGGCTCCGGGACAGCCTCGGCAACGTCGGGCAGGGTGCGTGTCGTGGTCACCATGGGTCGCCCGATCGTACGATGTCGGCCGCGGGTGCGGGCGGCCGCGGGTGCGGGCGGCCGCGGTGGCCCGCCCGGAATCCGGCCGCACCGTGCGCCACCGGAGCGAACGCGCGATCCTGCGCGTGATGCCAACGCCCGACCGCCCCCGGATCCTGCCCGGCGACGACCCGGGGTCGATCGCGATTGCCGCGTCGCAGCTGCGCGCAGGCGGCCTCGTGGTCTTCCCCACCGAGACGGTCTACGGCCTCGGCGCCAACGCGCTCGACGCCCTCGCGGTCGCGCGCGTCTTCGCGGCGAAGGAGCGGCCCGCCTTCGATCCGCTGATCGTCCACCTCGCGGACGCATCGTCGGTGGCGCTCTACGCGCTCTCCGAGGATGCGGACGATCCCCGCGTCGCCCGGCTCGCGGGGCGGTTCTGGCCCGGCCCGCTGACCCTCGTGCTCCGCAAGCGGGCGATCATCCCGGGAATCGTCACGGCCGGGCTCCCCACCGTGGGCCTGCGGGTGCCCGACCACCCGGTCGCACGCGCCCTGATCCGGGCCGCCGGGATTCCCGTGGCGGCGCCCTCGGCGAACCGGTTCGGCGGCCTCTCCCCCACCCGCGTCGCGCACGTCATGGCGGGGCTCGGGTCGCGCGTCGACCTCGTCCTCGACGGCGGGCCGTGCCACGTGGGGGTCGAATCGACGGTCGTGCTGCTCGCGGCGGGCCGGGCGGTGCTCCTGCGCCCCGGGGGCCTCGCGGTCGAGGCGATCGAGGCGGAGATCGGACCGCTGGAGGTCCCGGACGACGGGGCCCCGGGCACCGCCGAGCTGGCGCCAGGCCGGGCGGGCGCGCACTACGCGCCCCGCGCGCCGCTCGAGCTGGCGGACCCGCGTGACCCGGCGGCCGCGGCGGCGTTCGCGGTACATCGCGGCGAGCGCGTCGGCCTGCTTGCCGCATCCGATGCGGGCCGGGCGGCGGCGGAGGTTATCGGGGGACCGTTCGCGGCCGTCGAGGTCCTCGACCGCGACGGCGACCCCGTGGGCGCCGCTGCCCGCCTCTTCGACGCCCTCCACGCGCTCGACGCCGCCGAGCTCTCGCGGATCGTGGCCGAGCCGATCCCGGATTCCGGGCTGGGTCGAGCGGTGATGGACCGCCTCCGCCGGGCGGCTCGCGGCGCGCCCGACGGCGGTGGCGCGCCGAGTGTCAGTAGATGAACGGCACCAGCTTGCGAACCCGGGCCCGGTAGGCGGCGTACCCCGGGTACGCGGCGAGCAGCCACGCCTCT
>Ga0209014_10002622_pt1 | contig 10422 bp, 10 predicted proteins | sample BarGraNGADG00212_FD_184491 | JGI IMG/M metagenome (GOLD analysis project Ga0209014, IMG submission 184491) | Arctic peat soil microbial communities from Barrow, Alaska - Barrow Graham LP Ref core NGADG0002-212 (SPAdes) (version 2) | ecosystem: Environmental > Terrestrial > Soil > Wetlands >... | reverse complement strand
CCCTCCTTTGGGAAACCGATGTTCGGTAACATCGAATTATGAGTCAACGATCCCTTTTTCAGCTCTCCTTCGGTAACATTTTATTTGAGGCAATTCGCCAGCAACTATTTCTTGACAGCCTTACGCTGAATCTTATATGCTCCCGCGCGAAATTGAGGGCGGAATTCGTTCCCCACGCCGCTTTAAAAACAAGATGGGGATGTAGCTCAGCTGGGAGAGCGCGGCGTTCGCAACGCCGAGGCCAGGGGTTCGATCCCCCTCATCTCCACCAAGACGGGAAAAGGGGGCGGGCGCTTTGAAAACAAAGTGCCTGCCCCCCTTTTTTATGCCCGTCCATTTCTTCCGGCCATTCCCACATCCGGTCCTCTGGCCGTGAGAATGCTATCATTGGGGCCGCGGCTGCGTGATCAGTCGGCGAACAGTTTCGCGAAACCCCACCGTTTGCGCTTCTTCCAGTTCCCCCGATGCCAGGCGTAGCTTGCCAGAAGCGGAAGGACGGAGGTGGCTTCCGCATAGACCATCTGCTCAAAGCTGCTGTCCACCTTTCCCCAGGAGTTGGCCTCCTTGAGCGTGGAGCTGGAGCAGGCCCCGTCGCGGGCGTCGGCCACCGTGATCTGGACGGCGTACTTGTGCATCGGGACCTCTTTCCCGAGCACCTCCGCGCAGACGACCGTGTCCTGGGCGAAGTTCTTCGGCGCGCCGCCGCCGATCATCAGCAGGCCCGTCGTCCCCGCCTTGATCTTGACCCGGGTCAGTTCCAGGAAGTCCTTCACCGAGTCGATGGAGAGGTGCCCCTTTGGGTGTTTCACCTGGTGGAGGACGAGGCCGAAGCCGGCGCTGCTGTCCGTGAAGGCGGGGCAGAAGATCGGGACGTCGTGCTCGAAGGCCGCCTGGGCGAGGGATTCCTTCTTCACCGCATGTTCGGTCAGGTAGCGACCCATCTCCCGGATGAACTCCCGCGAGGAGTGGGGCCGGGGGGGCAGGCTGTCGGCAATGGTCTGGATGGTCTTGTCGCAGATCTGGAGCTCGGTCTCATCGATATAGGTGTCGTAGATCCGGTCGATGTAAAGGCTCCGGAGGACCCGGTCATCCACGAACGGCGTTCCCTGATAGTGGCGGAAACCGAGCGCCTCGAAAAAATCCATGTCGACCACCGTTGCCCCCGTGGCAACGATTGCGTCCACCATGTTGTTTTTCACCATCTCCACGTAGATCTGCATGCATCCGGCGGCGCTGGTACTCCCGGCGATGGTCAGGATGATGCCGCACCTCTTTTCGGCGAGCATCCGGTCGTAGATGCCGGCCGCCGTCGCCAGGTCCCTGGCGGTAAACGACATCCCCTGCATCGCCTCGATGATCGGCGTGGCGTCGAACGAGGTGATGTCGATGTGCCGGACCGGCGTCTTCAAAAAGTCTTTCTTTTTCATAACCTCCCCTGTCAGACTGTGATCGGGACCCCCGCTCCCGGAATCGAAACCGGGGCGCAGGGAAACGGAAGGGACTGAAAACCCCCTCATGAAAGGTTATTATGGAGGAGGTAGGGGGTAAAAGTCAACGAATCTGTCATTTCGGGCGCCTCCCGGACGATCCGGGACGATGACCCCCCGTAAATTCGATCTTGTCACGGCGGCCGATATCTGATAGTCCCTCGCCATGGATAGCGGAAACTTGAAAGAAATTCTGACCGTTTCGGCGCTCAACGACCGGATCAAGGCCATCCTGGAGGGGCTTGCCATTGTCTGGGTGGAGGGGGAGGTGTCGAACCTGCGCCGCCCGGCGTCGGGACATGTCTACTTCACGCTGAAGGATATGAAGAGCCAGATCCGGGCGGTGGTCTTCCGAAGCCCCTTCGGCGGGGGCTGGAACCGGCCCGCGGCTTTCGCGATCGAGGAGGGGATGAGCCTCGTCTGCCGGGCGCGGGTCACGGTCTATCCGCCCCGCGGCGAGTACCAGCTCGTCATCGATGCCGTTGAGCCGCGGGGGCTGGGGGCTCTCCAGAAGGCCTTCGAACAGCTCAAGGCCCGTCTCGAGGCGGAAGGGCTTTTCGATCCGGCCCGCAAAAAACCCCTTCCGTTCCTGCCTGCGCGGATCGGTGTCGTTACCTCGCCGACCGGCGCCGTCATCCGGGACATCCTGACCGTCACCCGCCGCCGCTTTCCGTCGGTGGACATCCTGATCGCCCCGGTCCGCGTCCAGGGAACGGAGGCGCCTGCGGAGATCATCCGCGCCCTTGGCGATCTCCAGATCGCGGGCGGCATCGACGTGATCATCCTCGCACGCGGCGGCGGCTCGCTGGAGGACCTCGCCCCGTTCAACGACGAAGGGGTGGCGCGGGCGATCGCCCGGTCGCGGATTCCCGTTATCTCGGCCGTCGGCCATGAAACGGACTTCACGATCGCCGACTTCACCGCCGATCTCCGGGCGGCGACCCCGTCGGCCGCGGCTGAACTGGCGGTGCCGCTCTGCGCGGAGCTTCTGGAAACCGTAGGGTCGTTCCGCCTCCGGCTGATCCGCCGCCTGCGTCAGGAGAGGGGGCGGCGCCGGGAACGGATCGCCGAACTCCAGGGGAGGCTCCGGGACCCGAAGCGGCGTCTCGCCGACGCCCGGATCGCGCTCGACGATCATCTCGAGCGTATGAGGCTCTCCGTCGCCCGCCTGCGGGAGGCCCGTCGACAGGCATGGGTGCATCTGAACATCCGCCTCGAACACCGGAACCCGAGGTCGCGGATCGTCGAGGGTCGCATGGGGATGCAGGGCCTCGGGAGGACCCTGCGGGCGGCTTGGGAGAAACAGGCCGTGCTGAGGAAAAACCGCACGCACGCCACGATGGCGCTCTTGTCATCCCTGAGTCCACTGGCCGTCCTCGGCCGGGGATACAGCATCACGCGTCGTCGGCCGGACGGTCTCATCCTCCGTCGCGCCGGAGAAACCACACCCGGGCAGGAGATCGACATCCGCCTCGCTTCGGGAAATCTGAACGCAATCATTATCGAAACATTCAAGGAGCCGTCCGATGTCCAAGGAGAAGTTTGAAGAGGCGCTGGAGAGGTTGGAGGAGATTGTCCGCCGGATGGAGGCGGGGGAGATGACGCTGGAGGAATCCCTGAAGGCCTTTGAGGAGGGGATCAAGCTTTCCCGGCTCTGCACGAAGAAGCTGGACGAGGCCGACCGGCGCGTGGAGCTCCTCCTCCGGGAAGAGGGTGAGCTCGTTGCCAGACCGTTTGCGGGGGAAGAGCGTGAATCCTGACTTCTCCCTGGTCACCTATCTCAGCAAACGGAAGGCGCTCGTCGACGGCGCCCTCGATGATTATCTCCCCGGTGAGCAAAACGATCCTCCGGTGATCGTCCAGGCCATTCGCTACAGCCTTCTGGCCGGGGGGAAGAGGATCCGGCCGATCCTCTGTATGGCAGCCGCGGAGGCGGTCGCCGGGGACGCCGAAGCAGTCCTGCCGGCAGCCTGCGCGCTGGAGATGATCCATACCTATTCCCTCATCCACGATGACCTGCCCGCGATGGACAACGACGACTACCGCCGGGGAAAACCCACCTCGCACAAGGTCTTCGGAGAGGACATCGCGATCCTTGCAGGCGACGCCCTGCTGACGGAGGCCTTCCGCCTGCTGACCAACCGGGAGGGTATGCCGGGCATGCCTTCGGACAGACTTCTCGACGTTGCCCGCGAGATCGCGGAAGCGGCAGGCTATCGCGGCATGGTCGGAGGTCAGGTCCAGGACATCCGCGCGGAAGGGGAAGCGGTGGGGTTGGAAACCCTCTACGCCATCCACCGGCGCAAAACGGGCGCGCTGCTTCGCGTCTCCATCCGGGCGGGGGCAATCCTCGCCGGGGCCGGGGAGGAGGCGCTCGCCGGCCTTTCCGACTACGGCGGGAAGATCGGCCTTGCGTTCCAGATCGCCGACGACATCCTCAATGTCGAGGGTGATCCGCTCCTTCTCGGGAAGGGGACCGGAAGCGATGCGGCCCGCGGGAAGGTTACCTTCCCGGCCCTGATGGGGATTGAGGCCTCGCGCGCCCGGGCGGCGGAACTCGTCATGGAGGCGATTTCATCGCTTGCATCTTTCGACGACGGGGCGGCGCCGCTCCGCGCCATCGCCCGGTATATCCTGGAACGGAGGTCCTAAAGAGAACACGATGGAAGAACCAAAACAGGGGATCCTTGCAAAAGTGAACGATCCCGAAGATATCCGGCGACTCAGCGTGGCGGATTTGAATCTTCTCGCGGAGGAAATCCGGGAGATGATGATCGAGACCGTCTCGAAACGGGGGGGACACCTGGCCTCCTCGCTGGGAACGGTGGAGCTCACGCTTGCCCTCCACTATGTTTTTGACACGCCGCGGGACCGTCTCGTTTGGGACGTCGGGCATCAGGCCTACACCCACAAGATCATTACGGGACGGAAGGGGCGCTTCGACACATTGCGCCAGCGGGGCGGGATCAGCGGTTTCCCGAAACGAGAAGAGAGCGTCTACGACACCTTCGACGTGGGACACAGCGGAACCTCCATCTCCGCAGCGGCGGGGATGGCCGAGGCGCGTTGTCTCCGGGGAGAGAATTTCCGGATCATCGCCGTCATCGGCGACGGCGCGATATCCGCCGGGATGGCCTTCGAGGGGCTGAACTGGGTCGGGGACCGCAAGAAGAACCTGATCATCATCCTGAACGACAACGAGATGTGCATCTCCCCCAATGTGGGCGCCCTCTCCTCCTACCTGAACCGGATCATGACCGGCCAGACGGTGAACCGGATCCGGGCGGAGGTTAAGACCTTCCTCAAATCGATCCCCGGTATCGGCGAACAGATGCTGAAGTTCTCCCGTCAGGTGGAGGAGTCGCTCAAGACCTTCTTCGTCCCCGGGGCGATCTTCGAGGAGCTGGGTTTCACCTATGTGGGGCCCCTGGAGGGGCACCATCTCGACCACCTCATCATGAATCTGAAAAACGTCAGAACGCTGGAAGGGCCCGTCCTCGTCCACGTCGTCACGCAGAAGGGAAAGGGATACAAATTCGCCGAAGACGATCCCTTGCGGTTTCACGGCATCCCGCCGTTTGACGTCGACACGGGGGAGACGTTCGCCTCCGGCGGTTCGCCGCCCCCCCTCTCCTACACGAAGGTGTTCGGCCGGACGGTTGTGACTCTGGCCGAGGAGGATCCGCGAATCGTCGCGATCACGGCGGCGATGTCCGAGGGAACGGGGCTCGACCGTTTCGCAGCGGAATTTCCGAACCGGTTTTACGACGTGGGGATGGCCGAGCAGCATGGGGTGACCTTTGCCGCCGGGCTCGCTACCCAGGGATTCGTCCCGATTGTTGCGATCTATTCCACCTTCATGCAGCGGGCCTACGATCAGGTGATCCACGACGTCTGCCTGCAGAAACTGCCGATGGTCCTGGCGATGGACCGGGGCGGCTTCGTTGGTGCGGACGGTCCCACCCATCACGGCCTGTTTGACTACGCCTTCCTCCGCACCGTTCCGAACCTCATCGTCATGGCGCCGAAGGATGAAAACGAACTTCAGCACATGCTGAAAACCGCCGTGGGCTGCGGCCGAGCCGTTTCCGTGCGCTACCCGCGAGGCGCCGGGGTCGGTGTGCCGCTGGATGAGAATCCCCGGACCCTCCCCATCGGAAAAGGTGAAATTCTTTTCAATCCGCCGGGCGCCGCACTTGCCGTCGTCGCGATCGGCGCCTGCGTTCATCCGGCCCTGGACGCCGCCGAACTTCTGCTGGCCGAGGGGATTCCCGTCCGGGTCATCAATGCCCGGTTTGTCAAACCCCTCGACGGGGAGCTCCTCTGCGTCGCCGCGCGGGAGCTGAAGAGGGTCATCACCGTCGAGGAAAACGCGCTGATGGGGGGGTTCGGCAGCGCCGTTCTCGAACTCTTCGCGGAAAAGGGGGTCAGCGGCGTTTCCGTCCGGCGACTCGGTATTCCGGATGAGTTCGCCCCGCATGCAACCCAGAAGGAACTCCGGCGGATGTACGGGATCGACGCGGTGGGAATCGCCGCCGCGGTGCGGGAGATGTGGAGGTGAAAACGCCAAAAATCCGTCTGGATTGCCTCCTTGTCGAGCGGGGCCTGGCCGAGAACCAGCAGCGGGCTCAGGCGCTGATCCTCACGGGGGAGGTCCTCGTCGGCGAACGGCCTCTGGACAAAGCGGGAACCCCGGTCCCCGTCGATGCGGAGATCCGGATCCGCGGAGAAGAGAACCCCTATGTAAGCCGGGGCGGCCTGAAGCTGCGGGGCGCCCTCGAAACCTTTGGCATCTCCGTCCGGGATCTTGTCGCCCTCGACGTGGGGGCCTCCACCGGCGGTTTCACCGATTGTCTCCTCCAGGCGGGGGCCGCAAAGGTCTATGCCGTCGACGTCGGCTACGGACAGCTTTCCTGGAGACTCCGGGAAGATAAACGGGTTGTGAACATCGAACGGACGAACATCCGCCATTACGACGGCAGCGACATCACGGATGGGATCGACATCGCTTTCATCGACGCCTCCTTCATCTCGCTCAGGCTGGTGATCCCGCCGGTTCTCAGGCTGATCCAGGCCGGCGCTCGCCTGGTTGTCCTCGTCAAGCCGCAGTTCGAGGTGGGGAAGGGCGAGGTCGGCCCGCGCGGGGTCGTCCGGGATCCGGCGCTCCATGAACGCATCCTGGAGGAGATGGAAATGTTCTGTCGGGGTCTCGGGCTTGAAATCCTCGGGCGCTGCGACTCCCCGCTCACGGGACCGGCGGGAAACCGGGAATTCTTTCTCTGTCTGAGGAAACCACGGGGGGAGGAGAACGTTCCATCATGGGCGTAAAACTGGCGAAAACCGCCGGCTTCTGCATGGGGGTGAAAAGGGCCGTGGATATGGTCCTCGACATGGTTCGTCAAAAGGGCCATGGGACCATCTATACGTACGGCCCCCTGATCCACAACCCCCAGACGGTTGAACTTCTCCGGCAGCGGGGAATCATCCCGATTCGGTGCCTGCCGGAGATCGAAGGGGTTCCCACCGGGGCCTTCATGGTCATCCGCGCCCACGGCATCTCCCCCGGAGAGAGAAAAAAAATCAAGGAGAAAGGGTTCCGGATCATCGATGCCACCTGTCCCAAGGTGGCGCACGTCCAGGCGATCATCCGGAAGCGCGCGGGGGCGGGCTTCACGGTCCTGATTGCGGGTGATCGGGAGCACCCGGAAGTGAACGGTCTGCTCGGCTTTGCGGGCGAGGCGGGAATCGTCATCGGCGCCCCGGAAGAGGTGGATGGTCTGCCGGCGTTGACAAAGGTGTGCGTTGTCGCCCAGACGACGCAGAGCCTGGAGGAATACGCCGCCATTGTCCGCCGGGTCAAGGAGCGGTTCCCGGAAGCGGTGATCTTCGATACGATCTGCGACTCAACGGAGAAGCGTCAGACCGAGATTAAGGCGCTCGCCGCCGGAACGGACGCCGTCTTCATCGTCGGCGGCAGGAACAGCGCGAACACGCGGCGCCTCGCCGAACTTGCAAAGCTCCGGGGCAAACCCGCCTTCCACATCGAGACCGCCGACGAACTCAAGGAAATCGAGGTCGAGACCTACCGCCGGATCGGTGTCTCGGGCGGGGCTTCGACCCCCAACTGGATCATCGGCCGGGTGGTAGACCATCTGACCGGCCGCTTGGGAAAGCGGGAAGAAATCCTCCGGCATCTCTTCAAGATCTGGGTCTTTGCCGTTCGCACGGATATCTACTCTGCTGCGGGCGCAGGCTTTCTCTCCTTTGCCGCCATGCTCCTCCAGGGGTTGCCGGTGAACCCCCTCCTCATCCTGACCGCCTCCCTTTACGTCTACGCCATGCATGTGCTCAACCGCTTCATCAACCGGAAAGCCAGCAGCATCAGTTCCTTCCGTGAAGAGTCCTACCTCCTCCATGAAAAGATCTACGTGACATTGGCCGTTCTCTCGATGATTCTCGCTATAGGCGCCTCCCTCGCCGCGGGGATGGCGCCTTTCATTCTGCTGTTCGTCATCTCTCTCTCCGGCGTTCTCTACAATACAAGAATTCTACCGCGGGGATGGCGCTTTCAGAGCCTGAAGGATATTCCGGGGTCGAAGAACATCGCCACCGCCGTAGCCTGGGCGGCCGTCACGGCGTTGCTGCCGTGGATCGAGGCCGGACCGACGCTCACGCCCGGGGTTGTGATCGCCTTTTTGTTCATTGCCGGCATCGTCTTCACCCGTTCCGCGCTGTCGGATATCCTCGATATCCAGAGTGACCGCCTGATCGGCCGTGAGACCATCCCCGTCCTGATCGGCGAGCGGAAAACGCTGATCATCCTCCAGGGGATCTCCGGTTTCCTGTTTGTGCTGCTTTTTGCCGCCCCTCCGGCCGGGTGGTCGACATCACTCAGTTTTTTTCTATTAACCTGTGTATTTTATATATGGATTTGTTTCAAACTTTATGATAGAAGGTCCGGGTTTTCCGGAGTCGTTCTGGAAGGTCTCTTGGAGAGCGGCTACATGATCGCCGGGGTCAGCGCCTTTTTGTGGCTCGTAGCGGTCCGGGGCTTGGCTGCATAAATCGGAGGGATCGTGATCACTAAAACAGGGATAAAGGCCGTCATTGCGATCCTGTGCCTGGGCATCCTGGGCTGCGGAGGGCTTCGTTATTCCGAGATTTCGCCGGACACCCGGGATTTTCATCCACGGCGGATCGCCGTCCTGCCTGCCGACACGACGGCTTTTGCGGAGGCGAAGGGCGTCGTCGACCGTCTTTTTACCGAAGCCCTGATCGAGCGGCAGTGGTTCGACGTGGTTGGGGGAGAGGCCGTTGGTCGGCGTCTGGAATCGGATGAGGCCTTCCGAAAGGTCGTCGCGGGCTATCTGGCCAAGCGCGCGAACGTCAGTTTTTCTGATCCGGAACTGAGCGGAAGGATCGGCGGGTTGACCGGCACGGACGCGTTTCTGCTCGTCCGCGTCGATTACTGGAACTACGCGACGGAGAATGACAAGAAGATGGCCAAGGTGAGCCTCAGCATCACCATGGTCGAGGCGAAGACGGGGAAGGCCCTCTGGATGGCGGCCCATCACAAGATCAGCGAATACCTGATCATCAGACCGGACCTTCCCGATGTGGCGAAGGACCTCATCCGTGAGATGATCGGTTACATGCCGCACTGACCTAGTGACCCTTGAACCGGTGGGAATGGGAGAAAAAGGGATGAAAGAAGAAGTGCAGAAAATCATCGACCGGATCAGGCCCAATCTCCAGGCGGATGGCGGAGATGTGGAATTGATCGACGTGGGCGACGACGGCGTCGTCAAGGTGAGGCTGGTCGGGGCCTGTCACGGCTGCCCGATGGCCCAGATGACCCTGAAGAACGGGATCGAAAAATCTCTGAAACAGGAGATCCCGGGGGTCAAATCCGTGGTTTCCGTTTAGACGAACGGACCGGGTGCACCGGTTTGCAGGATAAAAAACAGAAGAAGGAGAAAAAACATGGCGTATATCATTACCGATGAATGCATTGCTTGTGGTTCCTGTCAGGATGAATGTCCGGCGGAGGCGATCAGCGAGGGGGAAGACAAATATGTCATCGATCCCAAATTGTGTACCGACTGCGGCACCTGCGCGGAACAGTGCCCGGTCGAGGCCATCACGCCCGGGGAAGAGAAGTAGCTCCGGATCGGCTTGAATTGGAAGAGGGGGAAACACCGCGCCGGCGATGGGCTGCGGCTTTCCCCCCTCTTTTTTTAGGGCCCTGCGGCCTGACCATGCGGTTTTTTGCGGGGCGAAAAAATGAAGTGTTTCATTACGTTCGATGGCGTCGAGGGGTGCGGCAAGACTACGCAGATGAGGCTTGCAGAGGCTTGGCTCCGGGAGCGCGGCGCCCCCGTCCTTGCAACCGCCGAACCCGGCGGCACGCCGCTCGGCCGGAAGATCCGGGAAATTCTGCTCAACCGCGGATCATGGGCGATCGGCGCCGAAGCAGAGCTTCTTCTGTTTGCCGCCGCGCGCGCCCAGCACGTCAGGGAGGCCATTCTCCCCGCCCTCGAAAGGGGAGAGTGGGTTCTCTGCGATCGCTTTGCGGACGCGACCCTAGCCTACCAGGGATTCGGCCGGGGGCTCGATGCCGGTTTCATCCGGACCTTGAACGCGTTTTCCGCCCAGACGCTGAAGCCGGAGATGACGCTCCTGTTTGACCTGCCCGTGGAGGCGGGTCTGGCTCGGGCGAAAAAACGGGTGTCCGGCGTCCGGCCCGAGGCGGCGGAAGACCGATTTGAGCAGGAGGAAAGAGCCTTTCACGGGAGGATCCGCGAAGGTTATCTCTCCCTGGCGGCGGCGGAGCCGGAGCGCTTTCGGATCATCGACGGCGCGGGGTCGGTAGAAACCGTCCACCGCGAGGTCTGCCGCTGTCTGGAGGCCTTGCCGCAGATCCCTTTCCGTGAGG
>Ga0209014_10002618_pt1 | contig 10427 bp, 8 predicted proteins | sample BarGraNGADG00212_FD_184491 | JGI IMG/M metagenome (GOLD analysis project Ga0209014, IMG submission 184491) | Arctic peat soil microbial communities from Barrow, Alaska - Barrow Graham LP Ref core NGADG0002-212 (SPAdes) (version 2) | ecosystem: Environmental > Terrestrial > Soil > Wetlands > Peat... | reverse complement strand
GCGTCGATGTCGGGTTCGACGAGCCAGATCCGCCTGCTCCTGGTCGAGGATGTGCCACAGGTCGCCCAGTACGTCCGCGGCCTGCTCAACGCCCAGCAGGCGATCAAGCTGGTCGACGTCGTCACCGACGGGGGCCGCGTGGCGGCACAGGTCCAGCAGCTGCGCCCCGACGTCATCGTCGTCGACTGGCTGCTCCAGGGTCGGACGAAGGGGCGCCGGGTCGTCGAGGTCCTCCACGAGGGCGGCCTGCACATCCCGGTGATCGCGCTCACGGTCCCGCAGAGCCCCGTCGAGCCCGATCCGAAGGCCGGGATCGCCGCGGTCATCTCGATGCCGTTCTCCGGGTTCGAGCTGGTGAACGTCGTGAACGCGGTCCACGCTGCCGCCTCGGCGGGCGACGGCGTGCATGGCTCCCGCGTGATCGCCGTGTTCGCGCCGAAGGGCGGCGTCGGGAAGACCACGATCTCGTTCAACCTCGCGGTCGCGCTCGCGACGCTGGGCCACCGCACCTGCCTGATGGATGGCAGCCTCCAGTTCGGCGACCTCCGCTCGCTCCTCAAGGTTCCAGGGGACGCGCCGTCCATCCTCGACCTGCCGACGGATCGGGTCGGCGAGTCGGACCTCGCCGACGTGCTGTGGCGCGACCCGTCGGGGATCGACATCCTGCTCGCGCCGCCCCGGGTGGAGCTCGCCGAGATGGTGAGCGTCCGCGACGTCGACAAGGTCGTGTCGCTCCTGCGGCGTGTCTACCAGGTCGTGGTGATCGACATGGCGGCCACGCTGGGGGACGTGTCACTCGCCATCCTCGACGCCGCCGACACGGTCCTGGAGATCGTCACGTACGACTCGACCACCATCCGCAACACGCTCGCGGTTGCCGACGCGTTCCGGGCGATCGGCTATCCCGCCGGCAAGGTGCGCTACCTCGTGAACCGCGCGGACTCCGCGGGCGGGATCCGGCCCGACGACCTGGCCCGCGCGCTCGGCAAGGCGCCCGAGCACTCGGTCGTCTCGGACGGCAGGCTGGTCGTCGAGTCCAACAACCAGGGCGTGCCGTTCGTGCTCGCGAGCCCGGAAGCGCAGATCAGCCGCGACGTCGCGACCATGGCCGCGTCGCTCCTCAAGGCACCGGCGCCGGCCGCCGCCCGGCGCTGAGCCGATGTCCGACCCACGCCCGATCGGGGTCTTCGATTCCGGCGTGGGCGGGCTGACCGTCCTGCGCGAGATCCTGCGCCGGACGCCCCACGAGAGCCTGACGTACCTGGGCGACAACGCCCGGGCGCCGTACGGGACGCGGCCCGACGCCGAGGTGCGCCGGTTCTCGATCGAATGCCTCGATCGCCTCGTGGACCAGGACGTCAAGGCGCTCGTGGTCGCCTGCAACACGTCCACCGCCGTCGCGCTCGGCGAGTACCGCCGCCGCTACGACATCCCCGTGCTCGGCGTCATCAGGCCCGGCGCCCAGGCCGCGGCGCTCGCGACGAGGACGCGCCGCGTGGGCGTGATCGCCACGCCGGCCACGATCCGCTCGCACGCCTACTTCGACGCGATCAAGGAGGAGAACCCCGCCGTCGAGGTCTACGAGCACGCGACGCCGACGCTCGTGCCGCTCGTGGAGGCGGGAGTGCTCTCCGGCGGCGCCGCCGTCGCCGCGGTCGGGGAGGCGCTGGGCCCGCTGCTGGGCCGGCGAGACGAGCGCGGCGAGTTCATCCACCCGCTGCCGCCGTCGGCGAAGATCGACACGCTGCTGCTCGGATGCACGCACTATCCGCTCCTCCGGCCGATCATCCAGGCGGCCGTCGGGGAGGGCGTCGCGATCGTCGACAGCGCGACGGCGACGGCCGGGGCGCTCGCCGAGCTGCTCTCCGTGAACGGCCTCGAGGCGCCCGGGACCACCCGCGGGACCGCCGCGGACGCGGGCGGCGCGGGCCACGACGCGCCCGTGGAACGGGCCGTTCCCCCCACCCGTCGCCTGCTCACGACCGGCAACCTCGCATCCTTCCAGGCGCTGGTGGACCGGCTCTTCGGGGCCGACTTCCCCTCCGCCGAGACCGCCGCGGTCGGCGCGGACGCGGCCTGAGGGCGGCGATGGCGGCGGGACGGGGCGGGGCGCGGCGCCCGGCCGGGCGATCGTCCGGCGGCACCTGGCAGGCCGGGTTCCTGGTGGGCGCGGCGCTCGGCGCGGTCATCACGGTCCTCGGCCGGCGGGCCGAGGACGAGGCGCGCACGGGTCTGGTGGACTGGCACGCCGTTGGCCGTCTCGCCGAGGCACGCCTTCGACACGCCCCGGGCCGGCTGGGCGCGCCCGAGATCGCGGCCACCGAGCCGGCCTACGCGGCCGCGATGGCGCGCGTGGTCCCGGCCCTGGAGAAGGCGCTCGGGGTGCCGCTCCCCGGGATCGTCGATCGCGTCGCTGTGGTGGATCGCGCGGGCTGGGTGGAGGCCAACCTCGTCACCTTCGCCGACCTGTTCGGGAAGCTGGAGAACGGACTCATCGACCAGCTGGTGCCGCAGGGCGCCGGCCTCGTCAAGGCCTCGATGGCGCTTGCCAACCGGTGGGTCACCACGCGGCAGCTCGCCTTCCTGCTCGGCTTCATGGGCCAGCGGGTGCTCGGCCAGTACGACCTCGCGCTCCTCTCGGCGGAAGCCGCGCCCGGCCAGCTGCTCTTCGTGGAGGAGAACATCCGGGCGACCGCGGCGGCGCTCCGTGTCGACGTGGCGCCGTTCCGGACCTGGATCGCCCTCCACGAGACGACGCACGCCTTCGAGTTCGAGGCCCACCCCTGGCTGCGGCCCTACCTGGCGGAGCGCCTGGACCGGCAGCTTCGCGCGTTCTCACGGAGCACGTCGTCGCTCGGCGGTGACGCGACGAAGGCGCTCGGGCGTGCGCTTCGCGGCGGCGACGGTCACTGGCTGGAGCGCCTCATGTCCGACGAGCAGCGGACGCTCTTCCGCGAGACCCAGGCCGTGATGAGCCTGCTCGAGGGGTTCGGCGACCACGTCATGGACTCCGTCGGGAAGGACCTGGTGCCCGGCGTCGAGACGATCTCCGCGCGGTTCCACGCCCGGCGCGCGTCGCGAACCCCGATGGAGCGGGCGATCCTGCGGATCACGGGGCTGGACCTGAAGATGGAGCAGTACGCGCGCGGCGAACGCTTCGTGGCCGGGATCGAGCGGCTCGGCGGCCCGGCCGCGTTGCGCCGCCTCTGGGACGGCCCGGAGACGCTGCCCCGCGCCGACGAGCTCGACCACCCCGAGCGCTGGACGCGGCGCGTCCTCCGGACGGTCGCATGACCGGCGAGCCGGCCGGCACCACGACAGGCCCGGGACCGGGGAGCGGTCCTGGTCCGGGGCACGGCCCCGATGGCGTCCCCCTCGCGATCGCGCTCTCGCCGATCCTGTCTGCGCGCTACCGGCCCCAGGACGTCGCCCGGATCGCTGCGGCGGCGCCGGGCGCGCGGCTGGTCACGCTCTCGCGGGAGGGGCTCGCCGACGGCCCCGTCGACGACGTGGAGGTGCTGCTCCACGGGTTCCTCGCGACCGATGCCTTCGAACGGCTCCTGGCGCGCGCGCCGTCCCTGCGCTGGGTGCACTCGGCCGCGGCCGGCGTCGAGCGCCTCCTCACGCCGGCGGCCCGGGCACGGGGGCTGGCCATCACGAATGCCCGCGGCGTCTTCAGCCGGCCGATCGCGGAATACGTGCTGCTGATGATGCTGGCGGTGAGCCGCCGCCTCCCGCAGCTCCTCGAGCTCCAGGCGGAGCGGACCTGGCAGCCGCTCGAGGCGCGCGAGCTGCGGGACGTCACGCTCGGGATCGTCGGCTTCGGGAGCATCGGGCGGGCGGTCGCGGAGCTGGCCGCGCCGTTCGGGCCTCGCGTGATCGCCATGCGCCGCCACCCGTCGCTGCGGCCGGACGAGCCGCCGCTCCCCGCCGGCGTGGAGCTGCGCGGTCCCGAGGCGTTCGGCGACCTCCTCGCGATCTCGGACTTCGTGGTCCTGGCCCTTCCCCTCACCGTGGAGACGGAGGACCTCGTCGACGATCGCGCGCTCGCGCTCATGAAGCGGACGGCGTGGCTCATCAACGTTGCGCGCGGCCGACTCATCGTGGAGCGGGCCCTGCTTCGTGTGCTGCAGGAGGGCCGGCTGGGAGGCGCCGTGCTCGACGCGTTCCGCGACGAGCCGCTTCCGCCGACCTCCCCCTTCTACGACCTCTCCAACGTCATCCTGACGCCCCACACGGCGTGGTCGAGTGGGCGGGTCCTGGATCGGAGCGTCGAGCTGTTCGCGGACAACCTGCGCCGGTTCGCAATGGGGGAGCCGCTGCTCAACAGCGTGGACGCCGGGGCCGGATACTGACGGCATGCAGATCGCGATCGTCGGGCTGGCCGGCTCTGGCAAGACCACCGTCTTCAACACGCTCACCCGGGGCAACGTCCAGACCGGCGGCTTTGGCGGGCTGGAGCTCCACGTGGGCGTCGTCAAGGTCCCGGATCCGCGGCTGGACCGCCTCGCCGGGATCTTCCACCCCAGGAAGGTCGTCCACGCGGACGTGACGTACGTGGACCTGCCCGCTCCGCCGGCGTCCACCGAGGGCCACGTGGGCACCGAGGAGCTTCCTGCGGAGCACCTCGCCCGACTTCGCGACGCCGATGCGCTGCTCCACGTGGTCCGCGCGTGGGACGACCCAGCGCTGCCGCATGCATCCGGGTCCGTCGACCCCTGGCGTGACCTCGAGCAGCTCGACCTGGAGTTCGTCCTGGCGGATCTGTCGGTCGTGGACCGCCGGCTGGAGCGGCTCCGTGGCACCGGCCGCCACGGCACCCCGGCAGAGCGCGAGGCGAACGAGCGCGAGGCGCCCCTGCTCGAGCGGCTCCGGGCGCGCCTCGTGGATGGCCACCCGATCCGCGACGAGGCGCTCGACGCGGACGAGGAGAAGCACCTGCGGGGCTTCCGGTTCCTGACCCAGAAGCCCGTCCTGATCCTGCTCAACGTCGGCGAGGGCGACCTGGCCGCGGCCCCGGCCCGGGTGGCCGAGATGACTGCGCGGTACCCCCACCGTCACGCCCTGATCGACCTCCTGTCGGCCCGGATCGAGATGGAGCTCGGCCAGCTGGACCCGGACGAGGCGGCGGTCTTCGGCGCGGAGCTGGGCATCACCGAATCGTCGCTCGATCGGGTGATCGGGCTCTCCTACCGGCTGCTCGGGCTCGTCTCGTTCCTGACCGCCGGGCCCGACGAGGTCCGCGCCTGGCCGATCCCCGATGGCTCGACGGCGGTCGACGCGGCGGCCGCGATCCACACCGACCTCGCCCATGGCTTCATCAGGGCCGAGACCGTCCTGTACGAGGACCTCGTGGCGCTCGGGACGATGGCCGAGGCCCGCCGTCACGGCAAGCTGCGGTCCGAGGGCAAGACGTACCGCGTCCGGGACGGCGATGTCCTCGAGATCCTCTTCTCCAAGTGACCGTCCGGCCGGGCTCCGGCGATCACGCTCACGGCGCGATGTCGGGCGAGCCCGAGGTCGTGATCGCGGGCTCGGCAAGCCGCGACATCGCCCCCGACGACCCGCGCGGCTGGCGGCTGGGCGGCGGGGTGACGTACGCGGCGCTCACCTGCGCGCGCCTCGGGGTGCGGACGGCCGCGGTCATCGGCCTCGATCCGCAGGCATACGAGTCGCACGAGCTCGAGCTGCTCGCGGCCGCGGGCGTGACCCTGCTCCGCGTCCGACTCCAGCTCGGCCCGGTCTTCCGGAACGTCGATTCGCCGGGCGGCCGGATCCAGACCTGCCTGGAGCCGGGGCTCCCGCTGCCCCACGTCGCGGTGCCGCTCGCCTGGCGGGCTGCGCCGGCCTGGATCCTGGCGCCCGTCGCGGGGGAGCTCGACGACGCCTGGGCCGACCCGATCCCCGCGGACGCCTTCGTGGCGCTGGGATGGCAGGGATTGCTGCGCACGCTGCGGGCCGGGACGCGCGTCGAGCGCCGAGCACCGGCCCCCGGGCGCCTCGTGCGGCGGGCCGACGTCGTCGGGGTGAGCGAGCACGACGTGGCGCCCGGGACGTCGCCCGTGGACCTCGCCCCGCTGCTGCACCCGGGCGCGTGGCTCGTCTTCACCCACGGCGTCGCCGGCGGGCGCATTGCCGAGGTGACGGAGGACGGCCTCGCGCGCGTCGTCCACTACCCGGCGATCGAGGCGGCGGGCGAGGTGGACGCCACCGGCGCCGGCGACACGTTCCTCGCGGCGCTCGTCTCGAGCGTCGTCCACGCAGGTTCGGTCGACGCGCGCGACCGGGCCGAGCACTCCGGGCCCAGGGGCGCGGCGAGGCCCGTGCCGGATGTCCGGTTCGCGGCAGCAGCCGCCTCGTTCACGGTGGAGGGGCCGGGCCTGGCGCCCGTGCCGGATCGAGCGGCGGTCCTGCGCCGGCTCGCGGGCGGCGCGGGTCAGTCGTCCCCGGAGCCGCCGTCCTCGCCGACATACTCGGCGAAGGCTCCCCGGTAGTCCGCGTTCGCGAGGCCGAGGGCGCTGAACTCGTCCTCCGACGCGATCAGGAAGTTCTCGTCCTCGTCGGTCGACACGTTGACCGCCGCGGTGACTCGCTCGTCGGAGATGAACAGGAAGGCGTAGTTGCGCTCGAGCTCGACCGCGATCGCCTCGATCAGCGTGTCCTCCTCGTGGTGGCCCTGGACGTTCTTCCGGATGCCCTGGACCAGGTCGAAGAACTCGTCCGCGGGCATCTCCTCCTCGCGGGCGAGGAGGACGTCGGCGTAGAGCTCGTCGTCGCCCTCGTGGAGCTCGTAGAAGTGCACCGGATCTCCTTTGGGTGGGTGGCCCCCGATTCTAGCGGGCGACGGGGCGTGACCCGACCGCCACCCGCGCGGCGATCGTCGCGAGCGCCTCGAGGGTCCGGTCGACCTCGGCGTCGGTGGAGTAGTGGACCAGGCCGAGCCGCAGGACACCCCCGCGTTCGTAGAGCCCAAGGCGCTCGATCAGGCCGCGGGCGTAGAAGTCGCCGTCCCACGTGAAGATGCCCGCCCGGCCGAGCTCCGCCGCCGCGTCCGCCGGCGAGGTCCCCGCGATCGTGACCGCGAAGGTGGGTGTCCGCTCCGCGAGCCGGGCCGGGTCCGCGATCCCCCAGAGGCGCAGCCCCGGGATGGCGACGAGGCCGTCGAGCATCCTGCCGGCGAGCGCCCGCTCGTGGCCCACGATCGCATCCATGGCCGCCACCAGCTCCTGGCGGGCGTCCCCGGAACCCGCGCCGCGGGCCTCGCTGCCGTAGGTCCGGCCGAGCTCGCGGAGGTAGTCGACGGCGGCGAGCGTGCCCGCATACGCCTCGAACGATGGCGTCCCGGTCTCGAAGCGGTCGTGGGCGGGACGGACCTTGTAGGCCGGGAGGTGATCGAGGACGGCGGCCTTCCCGTAGAGGGCCCCGAGGTGCGGCCCGAACCACTTGTAGACCGAGCAGACCAGGAAGTCCGCGTCGAGCGCGGCGACGTCGATCGAGCCGTGGGGCGCGAAATGGACCGCATCCACGTACGCGAGCGCCCCGGCGGCGTGAATGCGCCTGATGATCTCGCCGACGGGGCTGACCGTGCCCAGCGCGTTCGAGGCGTACCCGAATGCGGCAAGCCGCGTCCGGGGACCGAGAGCAGCGTCGAGCGAATCGAGATCGAGGGTGCCGTCCTCCGGGTGGATGTCCACGGTCCGGACCACGAGGCCGCGATCCGCGGCGATCGCCCGCCACGGCGACACGTTCGCCTCGTGGTCGAGCGTGGTCACCACGATCTCGTCGCCGGCCGCGAACGTCGCGGCGATCGCCCGGCTGACGTGGAAGGTGAGCGTCGTCATGTTGGCGCCGAGCTTGACCTCGTCCGGGGAGGCGGCCCCGAGGAAGGTCGCGACGGCGGCATGCGTGGCGGCCGCGAGGGCGTCCGTCGCCTGGCTCGTGACGAAGGCTCCGCCGCTGTTCGCGTTCATCGTCCGGTAGTAGCCGGACACCGCGTCGATCACGCGGTCCGGGACCTGCGTTCCACCCGGCCCGTCGAGGAACACGACGGGGCGTCCATCCTGCTGGCGACGCAGGGCCGGGAACTGGGCGCGGATCGCGGCGACGTCGAAGGGAGGCATGCGAACTCCTGGGTGCGGCGGGATCGCCACCGAGCCTATCACCGTGGTCCGGCGCGAGCCGGGTGGAGTGTGGCCTCTTCGGGTGGAACGCGGCCAACGGCGGGAGCGTGGCGGGATGGGGCATCGCTGGGCGGGAGGCCGGCGCCGGCGCGCCGCAGCAGCTCCCCGAGCCGTCGGCGGCGATGGGCGAGGGCGGGCTCCAGGGCCGGGTCGGGCAACCCCAGGAGCCGGGCACGCTCGGCGGCGCGCTCCGCGGCAGCCGTCGCGGCGAGCGCCCCGGCATGGTCCGCGAGGGCGTGCTCCCGGACCTTCGCGACCTCGACCCAGGCGCGGGCGGCGCCGGGACCACCCGCGGCCGCGATCGTCTCCCATGCGGCGGCCGCCTCCCCGGGGCGCCCGAGGCGGCGGAGCGTCCGGGCGCGCTCGGCGCGGATCCGCTCGCGCGAGACCGTGACGATCGGGAGCACGGCGCCGTATCGCCACGCGTCGGATCCGCGCGCCGGCGGTCGCCAGCCGGCGTCGGCCTCGTCGAGGCAGCCGAGCGCTGCGTCGTGGCGCCGTTCGCGGGTGAAGCCGCGGGCGAGCGCGACGAGATCGCCCGACGGGGCCAGCGGACGGCGATCCGGGTCCGCGTACCGCTGGTCGAGGTGGACGAGGAGCCGACCGAGCGAGCGCACGTCCTCCGCGTTGTGAACCACCACGGGGGCAAGCGGCACGGCGCTCCCGCCGCGCACGAACGAGAGGTAGCGCTCCGGGATCTCCCAGCCGCCGACGTCGCCGTCCCGCCGCACGCCGAGCAGCTCGCGCTCCACCGTGGCAAGCCTCGCGTCGCCCAGGCGGTGCCGGAAGAGGCGCCGGACATGGGGCAGCAGGTCGAGCATCCCGGCGTGTACGGGCGCGGCCCGGCGCGCGAGCCGGTAGCGCGTCACGAGGAGCGGCCAGTCGAAGCCGCGGCCGTTGTACGTGACGAGCCACGCGTCGCGCGGGATCGCCGCGTCGAGCGCGGCGAGGAGTGCCGGCTCGTCGGCGTGGTCGGGGCAGAGGAGCTGGACCTGGCGGAAGCGGTCGCCCTCCCACCAGCCGAGACCGACGAGGAACGCGAGGGTCCCGGCGGCTGTGCCCAGCCCGGTTGTCTCGGTGTCGAGGCAGACGAGGCGCGCGTCCGCCGGGGGCTGGCCCGGCAGCGACGCGAGGCGCGGACGCACGATCGGCAGCGCAATGGTCGTCGGCTCCACGCGGACGACATGGCCGCCGGGCCCGTGGAGCCACTCGCCGCCGACGGCCGCGGCAAGGCGCTGCGCCCGGGCGCCGCCGCCCTCGTGGACCGTGGACGCGACCTCCTCGTGCCGGGCTGCCGGGAGCGTCGCCCGCGACGCCCGAAGAGCGGCGAGGCGCCGCTGGAGGAGCGCCGTGTCGCTCATGCTGCCCCGACGCTCCGGGCCCGGCTCGCGACGCCTGCCCCAAGCTCCTCGAGAAGCCGCAGTGCCAGCCGCCTGGCGTCGAGATCGGCCTCGCCGCCCGAGGCACGCGGCCCGGTGCACGACGGGCAGCCGGATTCACAGGCGCAGGCGGCGATGAGGTCGGCGGCACCGGCGACGAGCTCGTCGTGCCGGTTCCAGAGTCGTTCGGACATGCCGACGCCGCCGGGGACGGCCTCGTACAGGTAGATCGTCGGCGCCTCCGAGTGCGGCGAGCGCACCTGGGCGACGAGGCCGAGGTCGCGGGGATCGACCATCAGGAGCACGCTCGCGACGGTCTGCATGGCCCGCCCCGCGCCGAGCAGCGCGACGTCGAGCTCCTCGCGCCGCCACCTCCCCGGTAGGGCATCCGCCGCGACCCAGTAGGCGGTGGTCTGCAGCTCGATCTCGGGGAGGTCGATCGGTCCCCAGCCGACGTTCTCGTCGGTGCCGAACTTGAGCTTCTTGTAGAAGGTGACGAGGCTGGCGACCATCACCTCCCCGTGGACGCGACGACCTCCGGTGGCGGGACCGGCGCCGAAGACGTCGATCGGCTTGAGGGTCACGGCCCGGTTCGCGTACGTGTAGTGATCGGCGTCGATGCGGTGGACGTAGGCCTTGCGCTCGCCCCATTCCAGCCGGTCGACGTGGTACTGGATGGATTCGTGCATGTAAATGGCGTGCTGGTGGACGAGCACCTGGGCCGAGAACAGGTCGACCTCGCCGAGCACGCGCGGCCGGTCCGGCGTCGTGTCGATGATCACCACGTTCTCGGGCGCCGCCGTGCGCAGCGAGATCTCCGAGGCCGGGAAGTTCTCCGAGCTCCAGTACCAGCGGCCGTCCTCGCCCT
>Ga0209014_10002615_pt1 | contig 10433 bp, 10 predicted proteins | sample BarGraNGADG00212_FD_184491 | JGI IMG/M metagenome (GOLD analysis project Ga0209014, IMG submission 184491) | Arctic peat soil microbial communities from Barrow, Alaska - Barrow Graham LP Ref core NGADG0002-212 (SPAdes) (version 2) | ecosystem: Environmental > Terrestrial > Soil > Wetlands >... | reverse complement strand
GTGGTCGAAACCCTGAGCGGCGATCAGCTCGAGGTCGCTCTGCCCCATGTACGAGTCGTAGTGCGCGGCGCTGTACCCGGGCGCCACGTACACCTGCGAGAACCAATGGCTCAGGTTCACGCCGTGGCGCAGCCGAGCGGCCGCCGCCGGCACCTGTGTCTGTGTCACTCGAGCTCCTTCGAACGGTTCATCCAACACCGGGGTGCAAGCGTCATGGTGCGGGCGGGCGCGAGCGCGAAGGTGCGGACGAGCCGGCCCCAGCCAGGTCGATCTTGGCACCTGGTCGCACGACGAGCCCGCGTACGCGCCGTCGAGCGCCTGCTCGTCGCCGGCCGATGGTCCGGATGCGGCCCGCGTGGGGCGGCGCGGGGGTGCGGCTGCTGCTCGCGGGCGTCGGCCTGGCGGCCATGCTCATCGCGACGATGCTCGAGCGCGGGCGCACGGCAGTGCGCGGCGCCCTCGGACGGGTCAATGAGGTGACCGCCGGCTGGGAGTGAGGGGAGCCGGCCTGTCCCGGCCTTGCCTGTCACGGACCTATCCCGTAACGTATCCAATCGGATACGGAGGTGAAGAGTGACTGGTTCAGAGCTGCTGCGCAGGGCACGACGCGAGGCTGGCCTGTCCCAGGAAGCTCTGGCGCGGCGCGCGGGGACCTCGCGCGCGACCGTCTCCGCGTACGAGCACGGGCACAAGTCGCCGACACTGGCGACCACGGAGAGACTCCTGACTGCCATCGGTCGGCAGCTGATCGCCACCTCGGTCGTGGGCTTCGACGAGAAGCCGTTGGCGCGAGGGCGAACCGCGTCTATACCCAGTGAGCTACCGCGCCTTGCACCTGCAGCCGCGTTCGCGCAGGTCAGCCTGCCGCTGCGGCTCAACTGGTCCCAGCCCCGGCGGGTATTCGACCTGGCGGACCGCGGTGATCGCGCTCGCGTGTACGAGGCGGTCCTCGCAGAAGGCGGACCTGCTGACGTTCTGGAATACGTCGACGGCGCGCTCCTGATCGACCTGTGGCACGACCTCGTCCTCCCGTGGGACGTGCAGGCCGCGTGGGCGCCGGTCGTTGCATCAGCCCTGTCGCCGGCGCCGGCGGCGCGGCCCTCGTCGTCCACGGCTTGACGCAACGCCCCACCCAGGACCTGGACCTCTTTACGAAGAACCAGGGTGGAGTGGCCGCCGCGAGGGGCGAGCTCGAGACCGCCGCTATTGCCCGGGGGTGGTCCGTGACGTGCGTGCGGGAGTCGGCAACCTTCTGTCGTCTCCTCGTTCACGGCGACGACGAGCTCGTCGTGGACCTCGCACTGGACGCCCCGCCGAACGAACCACCGACGGTCAGCGCCGTCGGGCCGACGTTCGCACCGGCAGAACTCGCCGGACGCAAGCTGCTCGCCTTGTTCGATCGAGCAGCCGCCAGAGACTTCGCCGACGTGTACGCCCTGTCCAAGAGGTTTAGTACCACCGAGCTGATCAGACGCGCGACCGAGGTCGACGCGGGCTTCGATACCGAGGTCCTCGCACAGATGATCGGGAACCTTGGGCGCTTCGCGGACAAGGACATCCCGGTCGAGGGTGCTGAGGTGGCGGACCTTCGGGCGTTCTTCGCGGTTTGGGCCGCTGAGCTCGGCAACTGAGCCGATCCGGAAGCGTCAAATTGCCGGGCGCGTGGCTTCGAGTCGCAATCCTGACCGCGTCGCTACCCGGATGTGAGGGTGCCGAGGGCGTCGAACGCCGGCTCCATCGCGGTGATCTCCGAGGGCGTCAGCTGGTTCTGACCGGCGACCGTGCGCCATTGCGAGACTGCGGACGCCACCTCGCGCAGGATCGCGCGTGCCTGGTCGTAGTCGAGCCGGAAGAACTCGGCCACCTTGAGCGCGGCGGCGATGCTGGCAGCGTCATCGGACCCGTCGATCGCGGTGCTAAGGAACGTGGGTCCGGGCGCCGGGTCGGGGTTGAGGTCGAACGCCGGAGCCAGCCGCCAGACGTCGTCGTGCACGTGGAGGAAGCCGTGGTTGCGCAGGTGGTCATCGGTGTTGGAGATGAGGACGGAGAACACGATTCGCCGCCAGAGCTGCCGCAGCTCGTCGGTGGCGCGCGCTGAGGTGCGTTCCACGACGTCGGCGATCTCCAGGTAGCTGCGCTGGTCGCCGTCGGACGCCTCGAGCATCGTCCTGGCGCTGACGTACCCGATCCGCTCGCCGGCAGCGGTGCGGTCGAACCGGTCCACCACCAGCACGTTGCGGCCGGCCAGGTTCAGCAGGCGTGAGACCGGTACGTCGAGGCCCGCTCGTGCGGCCAGGTCCAGGGCCACCTTCTCCCAGGCCATCACGTTCCAGGTGTCGTGGTTGGCGCTGGGGAACTTCGCGATCGCGATCCGGCCGTCGGGGTGACGGACGTGCGCCTTCGGGCGCGCTCCGCCAAGGGAGCTGCCGACCCGGAAGAGGCGTTGCAGGTCGGGCAGGTCCGCCGTGTCGCTCTCGGCACGCGCGGCGAGGTCGAGCAGCTCGGGCAGGTCGGTCAGCGCCGGCACACCCGCGTCACCGGCAGCAAGAAAGGGGCCGACGCCGGAGCGGAAGCGCAGCGCACCCTGGCGCAGGTCGTCACGCACGCCCAGCAGGAAGTCGATCTCGCCGAGCGCCCTCGCGGCTCGCTGTTCGTCGCGGGCCAGCGCCGCCTCACGTCGAGTGATGAGGGTGCGGCCCCAGCGGTCCGGTGCGCAGTCCGTGAGGGCGCCGAAGAGCGGCCGGCCCACCCGGGTCTGGTGCGCACCGCTCCGCAAGGGCAGCTCGGGGTCGAGCAGATAGGCGCCCCGGGTGGCCAGGTACTCGGATGCGTAGGTGAACGTGGCGGACTCGGTGGCGCGGCGCCGATGGGAGTACAGCGTCCCGGCGAGCACGTCGCGGCCGTCGATGCTGACGTAGACCTGAACCTCGGTCACCGTGGCCTCCGGTGCCGCACCCGGACGGGCAGGCTCTCGTCCGCGCGGAGGCGCCCGACGTCGGTGGCGTACGGGTCGAGGGCGGCGGCGACGGCGTTGAGCATGCCCAGAGCCCGCGCGACGCGCAACAGGTTCTCCAGGGTCGCGCCGCGGCCGCTCTCCAGGCGCAGCACGGTCTTGGCTGCGATGCCCGCGCGATCGGCGACCTCCTCGGCGGTCAGCCCGCGGAGCTTGCGCCACGTGCTGAGGTTCTCGCCGATGTCGCGCAGGGCGCGGGAGACCGGGGCTGGCGTCGTAGTGGCCACCCGCTCATCTCCTTAGAGGTTATGCGTGTCTGGTTGTCGATGTTACACGGACATAGTTGTCCCTTTAGAGTACGCGGCTCTCGGTGGGCGTCAAGGGGGTGGCGAAGGGCTGCTGGGCGGTCGGCTCGTGCTCCACGGTGAGGACCTGCAGCCCGGCTTGTTCGGCGCAACGGAGTACGAGTACGCCGTCGCCGGGCCGGCATCGGACGTCCCCGCTCTGATCTCCGCGCTGGGTATGGGGACGGCCGACGACTAGGCATCGGCGCAGACGCCGGTACCGAGTCTGGCCGTCGGGCCCCGGTTCAGCCGGCCAGGCGCCAGGCGTACAGGCCGAAGAGCACACCGAGGCTGTTGGTGGCCCAGTGCATGCCGGCGCTGGCCAGGATGCTGCCGCTGCGGCGGCGCAGCTCACCGGCCACCACCCCACCCAGCGCGGTGAAGACGACGATGCCGGCGATGACCAGCACCCCGGCGGCCGGGCCCGCGCCACGCGACGCCTGGGCGACGCCGTCATTGGCGGTGGCGAGGTCCAGCGACGGCAGGATGTGCCACAGCCCGAACAGGGCTGATGAAATGAGCAGCACGCGCCAAGTCTTGGCGTGCCGGGCCAGCATCCCCCAGAGCACCGAGCGGAACGCGACCTCCTCGAGCAGGATCGTGCCGACCGGGATGATCACGAACGCCGAGAGCAGCGCACCGTGCAGGCCGAGGTGGTAGCGCGCGTCCAGGAAGGCGGTGCGGGTCAGCGGCACGAGCACCCCGACCAGGTACACGGCGGCCACCACTGCGATGGCGCCGAGTCCCCATCTCAGGCCGGACCAGTGCCGGTTCCGGTGCAGGCCGAGCTGCGACCAGGTCAGTCCGCTCCAGCGGGCGAACGCGAGAAGGGCCACGGCTGCCACCGGCCCGAGCCACAGGGTGTCGCGCATCAGGTAGTCGGCAAAGTTCACCGTCACCAGGGCGACGACGACGACGGCGGTCGCGGCGATGGCCGGGACCCGCGGGCGTGCCGGGGCCGCAACTGCAACGAGAGTCATCCGATGGTCGGCTGACTCTCGGGGGCGGGCATCGTTCAAGTGTGACAGCCAGGGGATGGGCGGGGCGCCACGCGGTGCCGCGGTGCTGTGTGGGGTGGGGAGGGGTTTGGTGGCGGGGGTGCGGGCGACGAACCTCCCGACGCCGCACGCCTCCACCGGCACCCGGCCGTGACCGGACCCGCTACGGCGTCGTGAGCTCCACCAGTCGGGCAGGCATCCAGGGGTAGGGCTCCGTCAGCGGCTCGCTGTGACCGAACTCGGCGACGATCCGCCCGAGCCCCTCGCCCCGCACGTAGTACCGACCCTTCGTCTCGCCGACGGCGCGCAGCAACCCGAGCACGGTCAGAGCCTTGAAGTCCCGGCTGGCCGTTCGGACATCGATACCGGCCTGGTCGACATACGTCGGGCGGCGGAGGCGGAAGCCGAGCAGCGCGGTGTAGAGCGGGTCGACGACCCGGTCCGGCAAGCCATGTTCGGTCACCAGTTCGTCGAGCCGCCCGTAGGTGCGAAGCGCCCGGTTCCACCGCCGGCGGACCGTCTGCGCTTGGAGGTGGTGGGCCCGGAGGTTGAACTGCACCCAGAGGTGCGCGTCACCCTCGGGCATCCAGGTTCCGCGCCCCGTGGCGGCCAGCACGCGGTAGTAGTCCTCGGTGTTGGCGCCGAGCCACTCTTCGATGCTCGCGAACTCCGGCGCGCCGATCCCCTTCTGGGCCAGGACGAGCGTCTGGAGCGCCCGTGCCATGCGGCCGTTGCCGTCACGGAACGGATGGACCATCACCAGGTTGAGATGAGCCATCGCGCCCTGCACCACGGGGTCCTCATGGTGATGGTCCCTCAGATCACCGACGAGCTCCTCCATCAGCGCCGGGACGTCGTCGGCGGGCGGGCCGGTGTAGACGATCTCCTCGGTCCGGTCGTCGTGAACGAAGATCTCGCCCCGGCGATACTGCCCCGGGCTCCTGCCCAGGTCGTGCGAGAGCATCATGAAGTGCATGCTCCGTAGCGCCGACGCATCCAAGCTGAAGTGCTCGTCTCGCGCCACCGCCAGGACGTAGCCGAGCGCCTGACGGTAGCCGCGGATCTCCGCGTACGTGCGCTGGTCGGCGCTGAACGGTCCCTCGTCGTCCAGGGCAGCATCGGCATCGTCGAGCTCCACGTGGTAGCCCTCGATGCTGTTCGAGCCGCGGATCGCTGCCGCGATGGCGGTGCGCCGGAGTCGCCCCGTCCACCGGCGCGGCACACGGAGGTGCTCCGCCAGCTCGTCTCGCATGGCGGAGATCTGTTCGAGGACGACGGAGTCCTCGAGATCGAGGTCGGGGAAGCGGTAGAGCACGGGGTGTCCTAATGTCTCGATTCTTGTGACGTCACGTCACGAGCGAGATGAGTGTCTCAAGAATTAGGACATTCGTCCAGGGCGGTCGTGGCGGCGAGCGCGTCCAGTAGGGCCGAGCCACGGTGTGCGGCCACGCGGCGACGCTTCCCAGTCGGTCAATACTGGGCGGAGGTCGGATGCGAGGCGTTGCGGGTGCGCCGCCCGATGTGGCGGGGCAGCAGCACGAAGACCACCGCGGCGGCGCCCAGCACGATCAAGCCGGAGAGCGCAGTGGTGACGTGCGTGGCGTCGAGGTAGGCGGTGAAGGCCCCGTCCTGGATCCGGTCGACCAGCGCGGCGGGCGTCCCTGCGGCCGATGCCTGTGTCAGGACGGCAGGAACGGCCGCGACGCTGGATGACAGCGCGTCCTTCCCGGCCTGGGGGAACTGCGCCGGAAGTGCTGTCAGGGTGGTCGCCAACCGATCGGCGTACTGGTTGCTGAGCACAGTCCCGATGATCGCGACGCCGAGGGCGCCGAACACCTGCCGGACGGTGTTCTGCACGGCGGAGCCTGCGCCGGTCCGGTCCAACGGGAGACTGTTCTGGATCACCGTGGACCCAGGGGCGATCACGTTGCCCATGAACAGCCCGAAGAGGAAGAACTCGACGAGCAGCACCCACAGGGGCGCCGAGCGCGTCAGGCAGGAGAACGCGCCGAGGATGACCACCATCCCCAACGTGCCCACTCCCATGACCTTTCGAGTTCCGAAGCGCTCCACCATCGACGCGCTGCGAGGCGCGGAGATGAGCTGACCGACGGCGAACGGCAGGAAGCACAGTCCTGCGGACAGCGTCGACATGCCACGCAGCACCTGGAGGTAGAACGGCAGCGTGAACATCACACCCGACAACGCAAAGAACGTCAGGCTGATCGAAGCGATGCTGACTGAGAAGCCCCGGTGGGCGAACAACGTGACGTCGAAGCTCTGGTGGACGCTGCGTCGTTCGTAGAGCACGAACAGTGCGAGCACGACGAGCCCCGCACCGATCGGTGTGAGCACCGACACGTCACCCCAACCCTTCGTGTCGCTGGCGTGCACGATCCCGTAGACCAGCGCTGTGAGGCCACAGACCGAGAAGAGCGGACCGACGACATCCAGCCCGCGCGGGTGGGGGTCGCGGGTCTCGGGGACGACTCTGAGCACTCCGATGATGCCGAGCACGATGACCGGGACGTTGATGAGGAAGACCGATCCCCAGTCGTTGCCGATGAGCCAGCGGAACCACTGGGGGTTCTCCAGCAGCAGCCCGCCGATCACGGGGCCGAGCGCCATCGCCCCTCCCACCGCCCCGGCCCATGCGCCGATCGCGCGGCCTCGTTCGCGACGCGGGAACACCACCGTGATGATCGCCAGCGTCACCGGCATGACCGCGGCACCACCCACCCCCATGATCGTGCGGAACGCGATGAGCTGCGCCGGGCTGGTGGCCAGGGCGCTCAACGCAGAACCGACCGCGAACACCGCCAGGCCGAGAACGAGGACGAGCCTGCGCCCGAACCGGTCTCCCAACGTCCCCCAGGTGAACAGCAGCGCCGCGAAAGCGAGGATGTAGGAGTCGACCGACCAGAGAAGTTGGCTCTGCGAGGCACCCAGGTCACGCTGGATGGTCGGCAGGGCGATGTTCAGCACCGTGTTGTCGAGCACGACGATGACCAGGCTGACCATGAGGACAGACAGGATCGCCCAACGCCGTGGATGCCCGTCGGCGCCGAACAGCGTCTCCTCGTCAGCGGGAAGATCGGCCCATACCACTTCACCGACCGGCGCCGAGCGGACGTCATCGTCCTCAGCCAGGGTGTCGGCGGGCATGACTTCGTCGTCGGGCACGATGGGCTCCCACGTTGATCAGGTGAGACGGGAAGGATCCAGATCTGAGCACGGCGGAGCGCGCTCAGCCTAGTGATCGTAGCCGGACGGTCTTGTGAGTGGCGGCGGGCTTGTCCCCAGCCGAGTTGGGCGCGAGCACCGAGCCCGGCAAGGAGGCGGTGTCGAGGCTCGGCACCCGTCTGACGGTTTGGCCCCGTCTGTCGGATTGATTTGTGGGGGCGGGAGCACGAGGCTCAGCACTGCGAGTCCGACGACGGCCCGCTGCGCTCCGCCTAGCGCCCGGGCGACCACTCCTGCGCGTCGTGCAGGCGACGGCGGACGGCCTCCCCGCCGAGGCGTTCGATCTCCGCGCGCGGGCCAGCCACCACCAGCAGCACCCGCGCGCGGGCCAGGCCGGTGTAGAGCATCCGGCGGGCGCGCTCGGCCTCGCGGAAGCCGTTCACGGCGAGCACGACGACGGTGCGCTCCAGTCCCTTGAAGCCCAGCACGTGGCCGTAGAACACGTCCGTGCCGGCGAAGAAGTCGTCCCAGTAGGCCGCGTAGCCGCCGTGGTCGACGGCGTTGCGCTGCTCGGGGTGGCGCGGGCCGGTGGCCAGCAGGGCGATCTGGCCGGGCTCCCAGCCCTCGTCCAGCAGGGCCTCGACGGCGTCGTCGGCCGCGGCGATCGCGTCGTCGTAGGGGACGTCGACGACCCGGACCGGTGACCCGGGCAGGCCGCGCGGGCTCAGGCGCGCGTCGCCGAACGCGCCGAACAGCTGGGCGATCTGCTTGGTGGAGCGGAGGTTCTCGTCGAGCTCGACCGGCGGCAGGTCGATGGGGGCGGCGCCGTCGCGCGCGAAGACGTGCTGGGACTCGTCCATGAAGACGAACAGGCCGCCGTTGACGGGGTCGCGCAGGCAGCGCAGCAGGGACGGCCACCAGAGGGCGCCGAAGTCCTGGCCCTCGTCGACGACGACGGAGTCGAACAGTTCGGCGGGCGGGCGGGTGGCGGCGAGCTCGCCGAGCTCGGTGGGCAGGCGGCGCTCCCAGTCGTCCAGGTTGTTCTCATCGCCGGGCGCGGCGCCCCACAGAACGGGGAGCTCGTGGAACAGACCGACGAAGGCGGGTCGCTGGCGCAGCGGCCAGGTCGCGGTGATGCGCTCGAGGTAGCGGCCCAGGCCGCGGGAGTAGCAGAGCAGGGCGACGCGCTCGCCGGCTGCGGCGCGGCGTCGGGCCTGCTCCAGGGCTAGCCACGTCTTGCCGCTGCCCGCGCCGCCGATGACGCGCATCCGGTTCTGGTTGCGCAGCGCGTCCAGCAGGTGGGCCTGCTCGCGGGTCAGCTGGTCGATCCGGTCCTCGTGCTCGGCGGCCGCGATGAGGACGTCGACCTGGGCGGGGAAGGCGCCGGCGAGGGCGGTGATCAGGTCGTCGACGTCGGTGTCGGTGGGGACGGCGTGGCCGGCGCCGTGTGCGTCGATCGCCTGCCGGACGAGGGCGGCCGCGTGCGGGAGGTCGGCGCGGTCCAGGATCATCGCGCGTGGGGCGTCGGGAAGCTCCCAGTCGGCGGGGATGCGGGTGTGCGGGAACGCGGCGAGGTGGGCCGTGCGGGCGCGGGCGGCGGGATGGTTGCGGGCCGCGAGCCATCTTGTGAGGGCGTGGCGGGCGGCTTGGACCTGGCCGAACGGGTCGATGCGGTGCTCGTGCGGGGGGTTGCCCTGGTGCCAGGTGCCGGCGTCGCGGGTGATGTAGCCGCCCTTGACCTCGATCGCGGCGAGCCCGACGCCGGGCCACGCGACCAGCAGGTCGATCTCGTGCTCGTGGGCGGCCTCCTGGATGCGCAGGCCGTGGAAGAGCGCGACGTCGTCGGGGAGCTGGTCCGCCAGGGCGCGCCAGACCGCGTGCTCGGCGCCGCCGTCATCGGGCGGGAAGCGCGGAGAGGGCGGGTAGAGGCGGGGCATCAGCTTTTGGGGGGCAGCGGAAGGTCCTTGTCGCTGGCGATCTCCAGGCTCCGAGCGTGGTCCTGGCCGTGCATCCAGACGACGACATCGAATACCCGCAAGGGTGAGACGAGGGGCCCGGCGCCGGGCGTGTCTTGCAGGCCGACGGCACGCCGGTTAAGCGCCCCGCCGTCTGCGAGGAGAACCTCTCGCATCCAGGCCCAGTGGCCCTTGCTTCCCTTGAGGCCCAGCTCCAGCGCCACCACGGAGTCGTAGATCGGGATCAGTTGTGGTCGCTTGCGGGCCATTAACTTGCTGGTCGTGGTCCGACCGATCCGCACGTCCTCGCGCAGGAACGTCCACAGCCTCCCGGCGGCGGAGGTTGGTGCGATGTCCGTCTCCTCTGCGTCGACCAAGTCCAAGCCAACCGGGATGTCGCGCAGCAGTGAGGTGACGCACCCGGCGTCGGACCCGAGCAGCGAGATGGACGCGTGCGCCGGCACGTCCACAGAGAGGGTGGAAACCGCGACAATGTCCCCTGCCGTGATGGCGTCGCGGCATTCATCCGAGTCGCCGCGGCCTGCGAGGACCTGGAAAGACGCGCCCGTGTACGGCGCGTCTCGGCCGTCGGTGCCGGAGTAGATGCGGAGCAGCTGCTGAGCAACCGGCTCATAGCCCGACTTGAGCACCCAGGGAACCTGCGGGAGTCGTACGGCTTTGGTCATCGAACCAGGGTGACAGGCAAGCCCGACATCTGGCTGTCGGCAGCGGGTGAACTGTCGGTGGGGGCTGGGACCGTCTTAGCTGTGACGGATCTGCACTTCGACGGGCCGATGATCGCCGGCGGCCTCGGGTACAGCGTCGAGGAGCTCCTCGCCTCACCCACCCCCGCGACGTTCCACACCGGTGTCGACTGGATCGACGAGTTCACCGGTGGGATTGCGCCCGGGTCGGTGTGGACGGTGATGGGCCCGGCCGGCGTCGGCGTGACGACCTTCGTCGCGCGTCTCGCAGCCGCCGCCGCACGGAGCGGAACCGT
>Ga0209014_10002613_pt1 | contig 10434 bp, 7 predicted proteins | sample BarGraNGADG00212_FD_184491 | JGI IMG/M metagenome (GOLD analysis project Ga0209014, IMG submission 184491) | Arctic peat soil microbial communities from Barrow, Alaska - Barrow Graham LP Ref core NGADG0002-212 (SPAdes) (version 2) | ecosystem: Environmental > Terrestrial > Soil > Wetlands > Peat... | reverse complement strand
CCCGACGACCGTCGGCATCCTCGCGGCCGCCCAGGTCGTCAAGCAGGCCGGCAGCGCGGTCAAGGTGACCGGCCTCGGCTTCCCGAACGATATGAAGCCCTTCGTCAAGGACGGCACCTCCCCGGTCTTCGGGCTGTGGAGCGTCCCTGACCTTGGCTACCTCTCCTACCAGGTCGCCGCGAAGCTCGTCAGCGGCGAGATCACCGGCAAGGAAGGCGAGACCTTCACGGTCAAGGGCCTCAACGGCGACAAGCCGTACACGATCGGCAAGGACAGCGTCGTGATCCTCGGACCGGCGTTCCGGTTCGACAAGACGAACGTCGACAACTTCAACTTCTAGTCCCGCCTTCGGCAAGACGCGGGTCAGGGCCCCGGAGGCATCGCTTCCGGGGCCCTGCGATTCGGAGGAGCCGCCATGGAACGTGTCGCCTTCACGATGAAGCTCCTGCCCGGTGCGGAGGCGGAGTACCGGCGCCGTCACGCGGCCGTGTGGCCGGAGATGCTCGACACGCTCCGGGCCGCCGGCTGCGGCAACTACTCGATCTACCAGCGCGACGACGACCTGTTCGGCGTCTTCGACGTGCTCGACTTCGACCGCTTCCGGGCGATGATGGACGCGTCGCCCGTCAATGCCCGCTGGCAGGCGGAGATGGCGTCCCTCATCGATCCGTGCACCGACCCTGCGACGGGCTTCCATCGACGCCTCGAGGAGGTGTTCCGCCTTGACTGACTCGCCGCTCCGCCTGGTGGCCATCGACCTGGGCGCGGAGAGCGGCCGCGTCGTCGTCGGGACCTTCGACGGCGGACGCATGGCCCTCGACGACGTCCACCGGTTCGCCAACGTGCCGGTGATGCTGGCGGGCACGCTCCACTGGGACTTCCTGCGCCTCTTCGGCGACGTCACCGCGGGCCTGCGCCGGGCCGCGGCCGGCGGCCCCGTGGCCTCGATCGGGGTGGATACCTGGGGCGTGGACTTCGGGCTGCTCGACGCTCGCGGCAGGCTCCTGGGCAACCCGGTCCACTACCGCGACGCACGCACCGCCGGCGTGCCCGAGCTGGCCTTCGGGGTGGTCCCGCGCGAGGAGATCTACCGGGCGACGGGCATCCAGTTCATGCCCATCAACACGCTCTTCCAGCTCCTCTCGATGGTTCGCGCCGGCGATCCGCAGCTCCGCGCGGCGGATCGGCTGCTGATGATGGGTGACCTGTTCGCCCATTTCCTGTGCGGGAGCTCGGTCGCCGAGTACACGAATGCCAGCACGAGCCAGTGCCTGGACCCGGTCGCCCGCGACTGGGCGCGCCCCTTGCTGGAGCGGCTGGGCATCCCCACCGGCTTCCTCCCGGAGATCGTGCAGCCCGGCACGGTGCTGGGCTCGCTCCGCCCGGACGTCGCCGCGGAGACTGGCCTCGCGGGGGCCCGGGTCGTGGCTCCCGGATCCCACGACACCGCGTCCGCGGTCGTCGGCGCGCCGCTGGCCGGCCCGCGAACCGCGTTCCTGTCGTCGGGAACGTGGTCGTTGATCGGGCTGGAGGTCGCGGCCCCCGTGGTGTCGGGCGTGACCCTCGCGGCCAACCTCACGAACGAGGGCGGCGTCGCGGGCACGATCCGCCTGCTGCGCAACGTCATGGGGCTCTGGCTGGTGCAGGAGTGCCGCCGCGCGCTCTGGCCGGCGGGCGACGTCCCTACCTACGAGCAGCTCGCCGCCCGCGCCGAGGTGGCGCCCGCGTTCACCGCCTTCATCGACCCGGACGACGAGCGCTTCCTGCGCCCGGGAGACCTGCCCGCCCAGGTGCGGGCGTTCTGCGCCGAGACCGGGCAGCCGGTCCCGCAGGACGCCGGTACGCTCATCCGCGTGATCCTCGAGAGCCTCGCGCTCCGCTACGCGGTCGCCGTCGCCGAGCTGGCGCGCGCGTCGGGCCATCCGATCGACGCGATCCACGTGGTGGGCGGCGGGTCGAACCACCGGCTGCTCTGCCGGTTGACGGCCGGCGCCACCGGCCTCCCCGTGCGGGCCGGCCCGGTCGAGGCGACGGCCATCGGCAACCTGGCCGTCCAGGCGATCGCCGCCGGGGAGCTCGCCTCGGTCGGCGAGGCGCGGGAGCTTGTCGCCCGCTCGTTCACGGTCACCGCATACGACCCCGAGGGCGACTGGGCCGAGGCCCGCGCCCGCTTCGCAGACGTCCTTGCCCGCCATGCACCAGCGCGCGCCCGCGCGGCCACCGCCCCCTGACCCGCAAAGGAGATCGCCATGCCCGTGATCGAGTCCGTCGCCCGCCCTGCCACCGCCCCCGCCATCGACCGGATCGAGTGGGCCATGTCGGGCCTCGCCATCGAGCTGCCCTCGTGGGGCTTCGTCAACACCGGCACGCGGTTCGGGGTCTTCCAGCAGACGGGCGTCCCGCGCACCGCCTTCGAGAAGGTCGACGACGCGGCCACGGTCAACCGGTACACCGGCGTGACGGGCTCCGTCGCCCTCCACATCCCATGGGACCGGGTCGACGATTGGCCGGCCTTCGCGGCCTACGCGGAGGAGCGCGGCCTTCGAATCGGTGGAATCAACAGCAACACGTTCCAGGACCAGGACTACAAGCTCGGCTCGCTGTGCCACCCGTCGGCCGCGGTACGCGCCAGGGCGGTGGCGGCGATCATCGAGTGCTGCGAGATCGCGGCGGCGACCGGCTCACGCGCCGTCAAGGTCTGGCTGGGCGACGGGACGAACTACCCCGGCCAGGACGACATGCGCTGGCGGCGCCACCGCCTCGTGGAGGGCCTGCGCGAGGTCTACCCGCACCTGCCGGCCGGGGTCCGCCTGCTCCTCGAGTACAAGCTCTACGAGCCCGCCCTGTACTCCACGGACGTCCAGGACTGGGGCCAGTCGCTCTCGGTCTGCCGCGCGGTCGGCGAGATGGCGACGGTCTGCGTCGACACGGGCCACCACGCGATGGGGGTCAACATCGAGCAGATCGTGGCGATCCTCCTCGCGGAGGGGGCCCTCGGCGGCTTCGACCTCAACGACAAGAAGTACGGCGACGACGACCTGATGGTCGGCTCGATCGACCCGTACCAGCTGTTCCGGATCGCGCACGAGATGGTCAACGCGATGCGCGACGACGCCGACCCGATCGCCCAGCGCTGCGCCAACGAGACCGTCTACATGCTCGACCAGTGCCACAACATCGAGCCGAAGATCCCCGCCATGATCCGGAGCGTCATGAACTTCCAGGAAGCCATGGCGAAGGCCCTACTCGTCGATCGCTCGGCGCTCCTCGATGCGCAGGCGACCGGCGACGTCCTGGAGGCGAATCGCCTCCTCGCCGACGCGTTTGCCACGGATGTCCGGCCGCTCCTCGCCGAGCTGCGCACGGCACGCGGCCTGGCGACAGATCCGTACCGGGCGTATCTCGAGAGCGGCGAAGCCGAGGCGCGGGCAGCGGCCCGCGTGGGCGGCACGGCAGCCGGCTGGGGCTGAGCCTCAGCCGCTCGGGCGGATCTCGCGAACGGCGTTGAGGCGAAGCGCGCTCACGCCTCGCCGGCGTCCCCGGCGGTCGCCAGCAGCGCGTCCTCGGCGGCGCGCGTCCAGCGACCCTCGCGGAGCGCCGCCGCGACGCCGGGGAAGCGCGCCGGGAGCTCCGAGAGCCGGACCATGCCCAGGTCGTGGAGCGCCGGGTAGACGACGATCTTCCCGCCCGATGTGCGCGCCTCGACCGCGGCGAGCGCATCGGTCACGCCCTCCATCCCCGTGATCGCGTCGACCGAGATGTTGGTGTCGAGCTCGCCCCGCTCGAGCTTGGCGAGCACTGCCTGCATGTCCGGGATCTGCGACCCGCTCGTGCCGAACAGGTACACGCCCTTCGCCAGCACGGCGTCGAGATCGATCGCGGCCCGCGTCCCCGCCGCGAAGCCGGCGAACACGTTGATCCGGGCGCCGTCCGCCGCCAGCTCCACCGCCTGCGACACGAGGGGCGGCGCGGGAACCATGACGGCGACGTAGCTGAACCCGGGGTCGAGCGTGGTCGTGCGGCTGTTGAGGAAGAGCGCAGGGATCCCGCGCGAGGCCGCCAGGGGGCCGGCCACTTCCTCAAGGTGCGCGAGGCGGGCGTCATCGATGTCGACCGCGGTCAGGCTGAGCCCCGGCATGGCCGACGACGCGGTCCGCACGACGTGCATGACGCCCATCGGCCCCGCGGCACCGATCACGGCGACGCGGTCGCCCGCGCGCAGCTCGCCGTTGGCGGGCGCGATCGCGTAGCCATCGGCGGCACTGCTGCCCGGCGTACCGACCCAGCGCGTGAGGGCGTAGTGGATGCGCCCGACATCCACCGCGACGGGTCGCCCGACCCGGTCGCCGCCCAGCACGATGTCGATCACGCCGCCCGTGGCGAGCAGCCCCTGGAGCTGCTCGATCCGATCCGCGTCGGCGCCGTAGTAGACGATGTCGTCGAAGGATTCGGCGGGCAACGTGCTCGCGTCGGCGGCGACCACGAACGCCGCCGCGCCGCCGCCCACTGCTGCTGCCAGCTGCGCCCGCTGGCCGGGCTCGCCGGCCACGACGGTGATCGCGGCGGGCGTCACGGCCACCAGCAGCGGCGCCAGCCCATCGACGCGGTGACCGGCGTCGGCAACCACGAGCAGGCGACCCGACGGGGTGAGCGAGGCCCGCCCCCGCGACGCGTACGATGCTTCCACGCAGGCCCACGGCTCCAGGAGCGCGATCGCGGAGCCGCTCGGCGCGTCGTCGACGGGGATCAGGAAGCGTGCCCCGGTCGCGGGCTCGATGATCATCCGCTCGTCGAGCAGGACGTACTCCTGGAGCCCGCCCTCGAAGTTGTAGCCGAACGCCGCATTCGAGCCGGGCGTCGCAAGGTGCCGGTAGTCCGTCTGCACGAGGACGCGTTCACCGACCGCGTGCCGGGTGACGGCATCGCCGACGACGACGATCCGTCCCGCTACCTCATGGCCGGGGACCGTCGGCAGCTCGCCCGGCACATAGCTCGAGATCTCCGCGAGGGCGGTCTCGCCGATGCCGCTCGAGACGCGGGCCTTCCGGAGGTGCGTCGAGAACGCCTTCAGGAGCTTCGTGTCGGAGAAGCAGATCCCGACCGCCTCGACCCTGACGAGGAGCTGGGTCGGGCCCGGTGCCGCCACGATCTTGGCGCGGTTGTGGACCAGCTGCCCGGGACCCACGAACTGGATCGCGTGCTGGGTCATCGGCAGGGCCGGGACGAGCGGCGGGGTCTGGTTCACCTGGCGGTTCCTCGTGGCGGCTGGGCGGGACGCGCGCCGCGGGGCGCGGCCGCCTGCGATGGGTGGCAGCTCAGCTCAGCATCACCTGGCCGCCGGTGACGGGCAGGGCCTGGCCGGTCTCGTACCGTTGGGCGACAAGGTAGTACAGCGCGACGAGCACGTCGGCCGGCGTGCAGCCGCGGCCCATGGGGACCCGGGCCTCGTAGAAGTGGCGGACATCGTCGATCGTCTTCGCCCCGGGCACCTTGCCCTCGCGGAGGTACTGGACGAAGAGGCCGCTGTCCGGGTCGGCCCACAGCGGCCCGTCGAGGAAGTTGCCCGGGCAGATGGCATTGACCTTGATGCCGTCGCCCACCAGCTCCAGCGCGAACGACTGGGTCAGCCCGATCCCGCCGAACTTCGACCCCGCGTAGGCGCTGTTGCGGCTGGAGCCGACGAGCCCGGACTTGGAGTTGATCTCGACGATGTCGCTCCACGCATCGGGCTTCACGCGGTGCTGCCGGGCCATGATCGGGGCGGCGAACCGGACGCCCAGGAAGTAGCCGCGATAGTTGACCTTCGTGACGAGGTCGAAATCGGCGACCGGCTGGCTCGTCACCCCGCCGGCGCGGAGCACGCCCGCGTTCGAGACGAGGAGGTCGAGGCCGCCGTAGCGCACCACCGTCGCGTGGAAGCCGTCGGCGACGGATTGCTCGTCCATGACGTTCATCGCGACCGCGCTCGCCCGGCCCGGCCCGTACCGCACCTCGAGGTCCCGGGCATTGGCCTCGGCGAGCGCCGCGTTGACGTCGGCCAGCACGACGTGGGCGCCCTCGGCCACGAGGTCGGCCGCGATCGCGAGCCCGAAGCCCTGGGCCGCCCCGGTGACGAGCGCCACCTTGCCCGCGACCCGGCCGGTCGGCGGGGCACCGGCGGCCACGCCCTTCCGGTACGCCTCCGCCTCCCATGCCTCGATGAAGGCGCGCTCGCCGTCGGCCAGGGCCCGAACGCCGCCGAGGGCGATGGCGCCCCTGGCCACGCGCAGGGAATCGAGGTGGACATGGCGCGCCGTGCTGGCCTGGTCCCACGTGTCGCCGGCCGCGAAGAGGCCCAGGCCCGGGACGACCACCACGATCGGCAGCGACCCGCGGGACGCGACGTGTGCGGCCAGGCGTTCGCGCATGAGGGACGCCACGTCGTCGGGGGCGATCTCCGGGGGCAGGTCGAGGAGGAGCGGCCACGACCCGGTGTAGACGATCTGGTCGGGGGTCAGCGGCCCGCCGAGCACGACGCCCCGGCCGGCCGTGGTTGCGGTGAACGCTGCCGCGAGCGGAGCACCATCGAAGGTGACCACCCGGAACGTGCTGCCGCCCGAGAGGAGCCCGCGGAGGGACGGCCCGATGGCGTCCACGAGCAGCCGTGCGCGATCCGCGTCGATCTCCGCCGGGGTCGCGGTCGTCTCGCCGGACGCGGACTCGTCTCCAGCCGGCGGGGCGTCCATCGCCGCACGGACCGTCTCCACGAGCCACGCCGAGCGCTCGTCGATCTCGGAGGGCCTGTCGGCCGCGACGATGATCCCGTGGTTCTGCATCAGGGTGACCTGCGGAGCCGGCCGACCCGTGCGCGCCACGAACGCGCGGCGGGCCTCCACGATGGCGCGTGCGAGGGGAAGGCCCGGATTCGTGTAGGGCACCCACAGCGCCTCGTCCCCGAAGAGGCGCGTCGCCAGCGCGGCGCCGTCGCTGTTGCAGGTGACCGCATTGATGGCGGGCGGGTGCGTGTGGAGGACGAACCTGTCGGGCAGGAACGCGTGGAAGAGCACCTCCACCGAGGGCCGGCGCCCGCCCGCGTGGGCCAGGCGGGCGGCCATCGCCGTGCTCATGAGCACGTCGCCGCGGACGTCGCCGCCGGCGGCGACCGCGCCCGGCCGCGGATCACCGGCCGTCGCATCGTCCGACGCGGGATCGTCGGCGTGGAGCAGCGCCAGCAGCGGCGCCATGTCGAGCGGCACGAGATCCGCGGCGGTCAACGTGGCGAGGGCGACGCCGCTCGGCTTGATGTACAGGACGCCATCGACCTTTGCCGAGGCGTTGCCGCCCCCACCCCGCGAGAAGTCCGGGTCGCGGCCGAACCGCTGGGCGAGCTCGATGAGTTGGTCGAGCACCGCCACCGGCGCCGGCGGCAGCTCTCGGGGGCCGAATCTCCCTCCGCTCATCGAGCGACCCGGGATGCCGCGTCGATCAGGTCGGCACCGAGCTCGGAGAACCAGCGGGTTCGCGAGAGACCGTCCGGGAAGCCCGGGTTCAGCTCGCCGCGGCCGTCGACGAAGCCCGGCTGGCCGGATGCCCGGAGGTGCTGGTGAGCGGCGACCACGCACGTGGCCTCCCAGAATGCCGCACGCGCGCCGGCCGACGGCAGTGACCCGTCTGCGCAGCGGGGTTCGAGGGGGATCCGCTGGCGCGTGTTGTGCTCCGTCCCCGCCATCACGAGGAGGCCGGCCCGGCGGAATGCAGCGACGTACGCGTCGACGACGGCCGGCGCGTTCCGGTTCGGGATCAGCTCGGCGACGTGAATGCCCACGTCGAGTACGCGCCGCGCGAGGGCGTCGGGCGGCTCCTCCCACGGGCAGACCGGCGAGGCGCCGTCCGCGAGCGTCGGGTAACAGGGAATCCCGCCCGACCCGAGGATCAGCTGGTAGGCGTCGTCGAACGATACCGGTGACTCCGGGACGAACGCCGGGCGGCCCGCCTTCATCAGGCGCGAGCGGATCTCGTCCTGGACCGCGATCGGATGCCTGGTGGACGCGGCCGCAGGCCCCCCGAAGGCGCGGGTCAGGACGTCGTGCCGCCGCTCCGGCGCCACCGCAAGGAAGAGCGCCTCCTGGAATGCCATCGCCACGTGGCGCTCCTGCAGCACGACCCATTCGCGCGGACAGCCGGCCAGCTCCGCGACCTCCTCCGCGATGTTCTCGGCAGTCAACGCCGTCCCGAGACCGGCGGCCGTGAAGCGGTCGGCGAGCAGCGCGACCATGGAGCGCATGCGCGCGTCGTCCGCGTCGCGCGCCCGTGCCGCGAGGGCCCCGGCGGCCGCGGTGGGCGTCGCGAACGGATCAACGCCCTTCCCGCAGAGGTAGATCCGGCCCGGGTTCGCCGGGTCGTTCACCTGCATGCCGGCGTCGCGCTCGGCGTCGATGATGCTGATGGACTCGATCCCGAACAGCGGGACGATGCCCGCAGCCGCGGCCGCCTCGGCAAACCTGCCGTAAATCCGCCGGTCGTGGAAGTTCGAGGCCCCGAGGACCCGGATGTCCTCCGCAGCGGCCGTCTCGACGGCGTCCTCGGCGGTCTCGAACGCCGAGAAGTTCGGGGGCAGGTGCACGTGCGTGTTGACGATCGGCCATCCGGTCCCGCCCGACCGGATGCTCTCACGCGATCGGATGGCGCCCGTGCTCCCGTCTCCGCTCATTGGCCGTCCTGCCTGTTGCCCACGCGCCGGTCGCAGCCGAGCGCCTGGCGCACCTCGGATGGCGTCCCGGCGGGACCGGGATGCCGACGAACGAATCCATGCGGGTGTTTCCGAATGGTTTCGACTTGGCATAGAATACACGCCCAAAGACGAAGCCTCAAGCAGCAACCGAGAATCGAGGTGGCGCATGCCAGCCAGGGAGCCGTTCCCCGAGCTCAGCGAGATCCTGATCTCCATCGGCGAGGCCGGCAGCCGGATCGCGGCGATCGGCGCCAGCGAGGGTGGCGCCGGCAACATCTCGGTGTGCGTCGGATGGCCCATCGAGGTCCGTCGCCAGTTCCCGGTCGCCCGGGAGATCGAGCTTCCCCTTGCCGCACCCCATCTCGGCGGCTGGCGGATCGTCGTGACCGGCTCCGGCCGGCGGCTGCGTGACATCGCGAGCGATCCGGCCGCGAACCTCGGTGTCGTCCTGGTCCACGCGGACGGCGCGACCGGCACGCTCTTCACGTCGCCCCGCTGCCTGTTCGACGGCCTGACCAGCGAGTGGAACTCGCACCTGGGCGTCCACGACGACACGATCGCGCGGGCCGACACGAACTTCCACGCCGTCATGCACGCCCAGCCGCCGAACCTCGTCTACCTGAGCCACGTGCCCGAGTACCGGGACGAGGCGTATTTCAACCGGCGCCTCCTGCGCTGGGAGCCCGAGACGATCGTCAACCTTCCGCAGGGGGTCGGCGTGCTCCCCTTCATGGTGCCCGGCTCGGCCGAGCTCATGGCCGCGAACGTCGCCGGGCTGCGCACGCACCGCGTCGTCCTGTGGGGCAAGCACGGGGTGATGGCCCGATCCGACATCTCGATCACGCGTGCCGCCGACCGCATCGAGTACGCGGAGACGGCCGCGCGATACGAGTACATGGATCTGCTTGCCGGACAGCGGGCGGAGGGCCTGAGCGTGGGCGAGATGCGCGCGGTGGTGGCCGCCTTCGACGTCAAGACCTCCGTCGTCTGAAAACGGTCCCGAACGGCCCCTTCTGGGGTGCCGAAATGCCCCCGCGCGGCTATTGACACGTGCGCTAGTCTGCAATGTGTTATCGATAACGGATAGCGATAACACCCGGCGACGTCGAGCCACCTGCGCGTCCCCCGCGGGTCCGATGGCCGGCCGTGGACCCGCCCGTCCCGTCCACGCGACCGCAGGGAGAATCCGCGATGGTTGAGCTCCTGGTCGAGATGACCGGCATCAGCAAGAGCTTCCCGGGCGTGCACGCCCTCGACGACTGTCGCTTCGACCTTCGCCCCGGCGAGGTCCACGCCCTCGTCGGCGAGAACGGCGCGGGGAAGTCCACGCTCATGAAGATCCTCGCGGGGATCTACCGGCGTGACGCCGGCACCATCCGCCTGAAGGGGCGCGAGGAAGACATCTCGAGCCCCCACGCCGCCCAGACCCTGGGGATCAGCATTATCCACCAGGAACTGAACCTCATGTACCACCTCACGGTGGCCCAGAACATCTTCATCGGCCGCGAGCCACGCCGCGGGTTCCTCCTCGATGAAGGGGCGCTGAATGCCAAGGCACAGCAGCTCTTCGACGATCTCCATCTGAACCTCGACCCACACACACGCGTTGGCTCCCTGGCAGTCGCCCAGCAGCAGATGGTCGAGATCGCGAAGGCGCTCAGCTACAACTCGGCCGTCCTGATCATGGACGAGCCGACGGCCGCCCTGACCGACACGGAGATCGA
>Ga0209014_10002606_pt1 | contig 10448 bp, 8 predicted proteins | sample BarGraNGADG00212_FD_184491 | JGI IMG/M metagenome (GOLD analysis project Ga0209014, IMG submission 184491) | Arctic peat soil microbial communities from Barrow, Alaska - Barrow Graham LP Ref core NGADG0002-212 (SPAdes) (version 2) | ecosystem: Environmental > Terrestrial > Soil > Wetlands > Peat... | reverse complement strand
GCGAGCGCAGCTCGCGTCGATCGCCCGCCGACCCGTGACGACAGGTCTCGCCCACCGACGCCCAGAGCCGCGCTGATGCCGACGCCGGCCGCGTCCAGAAGGCAGAGCACGTGTTGCGCGCCGGTGCCGGACGCGGCGACGACCCCGACCGGACCCGGCTCCAGGGTGTGCGCGAAGCCGAGCCCCACACCGCCGACCACGGCGGTTCCGCAGTCCGGTCCCAGGACCAGGAGACCGCGTTCGGCGGCCACGTCCTTGAGACGGATCTCGTGCTCGACCGCGACGTTGTCCGAGAAGATCATCACGTCGCAGCCGGAGTCGAGCGCGTCCATGGCCTCGGTGAACGCGTGCGGTCCCGGCACCGAGATCAACGCGAGCGCCGGACCGGTGGAGCGGGCGGCACTCGACACGGTCCGCGGGGGCTCGGCGACGAGCAGTCCTGGTGCCGCGGTCGGGCGGGCGGCGAGCGCGTCGGCTAGGACGGCGAGCGCGGTCGCGAGGGCGGGCTCGTCGCGGGCTCGTACCGCGACGATCAGGTCGTTCGGGCCGGCAGCGGGTGGGGCGGTGAACTGCATGCCGTCGAGCAGCTCGAGGTTGAGCTCCGTACCCATCGCGATGAGGGCGGCACCGACTCCGTCCGCCGACGCCACCCGGCGGCTCACCTGCATCAACGTCACCGAGTCGGCGTAGGCGCCGGCTCGCGCCTCGACGTGATCGACGCTCATGACATCGCTCTGCTCGACAGAGCGCGCGTGAACGAGGGCGCGCCCTCGGCCGCGGCGAGCACGCCGGCCGCGAGTGCGGCGCCCGACGTGTGGCCGACCGCGAGCAGCCCGTCGACCGCCGCAGGCACGCCCGTCCGGCCCGTGAGCGCGTCCACCAGTGTCGCGACCTGCGGGATGCAGTCGCCGTCCGCGGCGTGGCGCAACAGCTGCGCCGACAACGCGGTCGTCCGCACCGGCGCGAGGTCGGCGACGCGGTCGGCCACCGCGGCGGCGGGCGGTCCGAACGCTCGAGCGCCGATGAGGAACCCGGCGAGGACGTCGTCACCACTGGGCGTCAGGCCCGGCCCCCGGCCCAGCAGAACAACCACTGCCGAGGCGTCGCCGTGGCGGGGCCCGCCCAGCGGCCTCAGCGTCCGGATCACGTCGCGGGCCACGCCGAGCTCGCGCCCGCGCAGCGCGTCCCTCGCTTCGCGGACAGCTCGGGGCACGGGGGTTCCGGCCGTCGGCCGCGCGGGTGCCCAGTAGCGGGCCACCGTCACGGTCACCCTGCCGCGACGGCCGTGCCACGTGATCCGGCCCTCGCCGACCACGGCCGTCGCCTCCGCGAGTTCGACGGGATCGGGAGCGATGGCACTGAGCGGCAGCTCGTCGCTACGACGAGGCACCACGATCGCGCACGGCAAGCGCACCGCGTCGTGCGCCACGATCGCGAGGACCGCCGACGTGCGGGTCATCAGGTAGACGGCGCTCGGGCCGGCACCCAGCCAGGTGAGCTGTTGGGGGCCGCCGGCGAGAACTGCGCGCACGGCGGTGCACGAGGCGGCCGGGATCCTCATGATCCGTGGACGCTAGTGGCGCCGCGTAGGGTCACCACATGGAGAGTGTTGCCAAGGTTGAGCGGTCCAAGGGTCGGGATCTGCCAGCGTTGACCGGCTACACCGTCACCGTCCGCGACCTGCTCTCGCTACCGAGCCTGGCCGGCTCCGAGGTGGTCGCCGGTGCCGCGGGGCTGGACGAGGTGGTGCGCTGGGTCAACGTCATGGAAGTGCCCGACATACTCCCCTGGGTCAAACCCAACGAACTGCTGCTGACAACCGGCTTCCCGTTGCGTCACGCCGGTAACGGCCCGACGGTCGACCCGGCCGCGCTCGCCGAGCTGGTCGAAGGGCTCGCGGAGCGGGGCGTCGCCGCGCTCGGCGTCAAGGCCGGGCGGTACCTCGACGAGCTTCCGCCGGACATGCTCGAAGTCGCCGAGAGGCGTCGCCTACCGCTGCTCGTCCTGCCACGTGGCGTTGCCTTCGACGAGGTCATGTCCGAGGTGTTCACCCAACTTGTCGACAGGCAGTCGTGGGCGCTCGATGTCGCCGACCGGCTTCACCGCGCCCTGACCGCCATCGTGCTGGAGGGCGGAGATCTGCCGCAGATCGCAGGGGAGTTCGCCACCCTGTTCGAGACGGCCGTACTCGTCTGCTCGCCTGACGGACGGGTGCAGACGACCGCCGGATCCGAGCTTGACACCAGTGCGCTGGCCGCGTTGCCGATGTTCGACGAGTCCGGCCGCTTTCGCACCGAGCGGGTGCAGCCTGGACTGCAGGACGCACCGGTCGGGCATCCGGGCCAGATCGCCGTCGCACCGGTGATCGCCGGCGGCACCGACCACGGACTCATCGTCGCTTACGGTGCACGAGGTGGTCTCGGCCCGGTGACGTTGCAGGCGCTGGAGCGGGCCGCCACCGTCGCCGCCCTGGCGATCACCAAGCAACTCGCCGTCTCGGCGGTCGAGTCGAAGTTCCGCGGCGACTTCCTGCGCGACGCGCTGGCGGGGGTCGCCGGATCCGCGGAGCAGGTGATCGAACACTGCGCCCAGCTCAGCTGGGACGTCTCGCGGCCGATCGTGGTCCTGGTCGCGCAGCTGGACGAGGCCACGGAGGCGCCCGAGCCGGCCGGCCCGCCCGCGGCGGTTGCCGGACGCACGCCGCAGGACCGCCTCACCGCTGCCTGGCAGCAGGTCGTCCGCACCCGCGACCGAGGCGCGCCGGTGGTGGGGTTCAGCCATGAGGTGGTGGCCCTGCTCCCGGCCAGCACCGACACGGTCGGCGCGCTGGTCGGCGACGTCGTCGCGGCCGTGACCGGTGATCGCGGCGGCGGGCGCCGCTCGTTCAGCACCGGTGTCAGTCGGGTGATCGAGTCGGTGGCCGAGCTTCCGGGCGCCTACCAGCAGGCGCGCAAGGCGGTACTCGTCGGCCGCCGCATGCGCGGGCCAGGGGCGGTCGCGCACTTCGACTCGTTGGGCGTGCACCGGCTGCTCTCGCTGGTCAGCGACGCGGACGAGCTGCGCAGCTTCGCCGCCGAGGTGCTCGGGTCACTCAACGGCGACACGACCGAAGCCGTCGACCTGCGCCAGACGCTGCAGGTGCTGCTCGACACGAACTGCAACGTCGCCGAGACGGCCCGAGCCCTGCATTTTCACTACAACACCCTGCGATATCGGATCGGCAAGCTCGAGTCCATCGTCGGCCCGTTCACGGCCGACCCGAATCTGAGGCTAGACGTCGCGGTGGCGTTGAGAGTCGTTCAGATGCGCGGTCTCTGACCCCGCACCCTGCCGTGATCGCCGCACCCCTGCCGTGATCGCCGCACCCTGCCGTGATCAACAGCGGATCTTGGCTGCCAGGGCGACCATCCGGCGCTGTTGATCAACGGTATGGAGCCCGCCCCGACAGACACGTCCAGCCAAACCCCGGTTCCTTCGTCAGGTTTACACAATGATCGGTGCTTGACGGCGGCCCTACGGTCTCGGTGAGCGCGGTCACATCTGGCCGCCCCTCCGAGAGGTGGGTCTGCATGGCTATCGGATGGAAGCTCGTGTACGACGGCAAGACGCCACCAACCGGGGCGGTGGTCCGCCCGGACGAGAGGTTGTCGTCGCTGCGGATGGCCGGCCTCGGCGCCCAGCACATCGTCGCCATGTTCGGCGCCACGTTCGTGTTCCCGGCGATCATGGGACTCAACCCGAACCTCGCGGTGATGATGTCCGGCGTCGCGACCATCCTCTTCCTGCTCATCGTCAAGGGGCGCGTCCCGTCCTACCTCGGCACCTCGGCGTCGTTCGTCGCCGCGGTTGCCGCGATCCGGGCGCAGGGCGGCGACTCGGCGCACGTGACGGGCGCGATCCTGATCGCCGGCCTGATCCTGGTCGCCGTCGGCGTGCTCGTGCACCTCGGCGGTTCTCACTACGTTCGGGCCGTGCTGCCGCCCGTGGTCACCGGCGCCGTCGTGATGCTGATCGGCTTCAACCTCGCGGTCGTGGCGACGACGATCTACTTCCCGCACGAGCAGTGGATCGGCCTGATGACCACCGCGTTCGTCATCGTCGTCGCTGTGCTCGGTCGCGGCTTCATCAGCCGCATCGCGATCTTCCTCGCCCTCGTCTTCGGTTACCTCATCGCGTGGATCGCCGACCAGATCAACCAGGTGAAGGCCGACCCCACCTGCCACCTGAAGTGCGCACTGACCGACCGCGTCGACTGGACCGGCGTGAAGTCGGCGCACTGGATCGGGCTACCGAAGACGATCACCAGCCCGACGTTCGGGTCACTCACCGGGCCGCACCTGCCGGCGTTCAAGTTCGCGTTCATCCTGCTCGTGATCCCGTCGGTGATCGCTCTTCTCGCCGAGAACGCCGGCCACGTGAAGGCAGTCTCCGAGATGACCGGACAGGACCTCGACCCGTACCTGGGCCGCGCGTTCATCGGGGACGGTGTCGGCACCGCGATCGCGTCGTTCGTCGGCGGGTCGCCGACCACGACCTACGCGGAGAACATCGGTGTCATGGCCGCGACCCGGGTGTACTCGACACTCGCTTACTACATCGCGGGCGTGGTCGCGATCGTCTTCGGGTTCTGCCCCAAGTTCGGCGCGGTCGTCGCCGCGACGCCCGGGGGAGTGCTCGGCGGAATCACCCTTGTGCTCTACGGCATGATCGGTCTGCTCGGCGCCAAGATCTGGATCGAGAACCGGGTCGACTTCGCCAACCCGGTCAACCTCGTGCCGGCGGCTGCCGGCATCATCGCCGGCGTGGGCGGGCTCGCCGTCAACTTCACCAAGAACTTCTCGATCACCGGCATCGCGGCCGGGACGATCATCGTCCTGGTCGGCTACCACTTCGTCCGGTGGCTGGCTCCGGCCCACATGCGCGAAGAACCGCAGGTGACCGGCCGCGCGTACGAAGGCGGCACGATGATCTCGGCGGGTACCGTCGAAACTCCTGAAGGTGAGGTGTCCCCGTTCCGTGGGGAGTTCGGAGACGATACGAGCACGTGAAGCCGCCCCCGTTCGGATACGCCAGGCCGGAGTCGGTCAGCGAGGCGCTCTCGACGCTCGCCTCGCTCGGGCCGGACGGAAAGGTGCTCGCGGGCGGGCAGTCGCTGCTGCCGCTGCTGTCCATGCGGCTGGCCGCACCCCATCACCTGGTCGACGTCAACCGTCTCGCCGAGCTGTCCTACGTCACGGTCGACGCCGACCGCGTGCGAGTGGGCGCGCTCGCCCGCCACTCGCGGGTACTCGCTGATGCACCCGCGCAGGCGGCTCAGCCGCTGCTCGCTCAGGCGCTGCGACTCGTCGCGCACGCGACGATCCGCAATCGAGGCACGACGGTCGGCAGCATCGTGCATGCGGACCCGTCCGGTGAGATGACTGCCGTCCTGAGCCTGCTCGGAGGATGGGTGCTGGTGGCGAGTTCGTCGGGCCGGCGCACGGTCGCGGCCGGCGAGTTCTTCCTCGGACCGCTCGAGTCGGCGGTGCGGCCGGGGGAGCTGGCGATCGAAGCCTGCTTTCCGGTCCTGCCGGCCGGTGCCGGCACCGCCTTCGTCGAGGTGGCCCGCCGGCACGGCGACTACGCAGTGTGCGGCGTGGCTGCCCTGGTCGAGGTCGACGACGACGGCGGCGTGCGGACGGCACGAGCCGCATACCTTTCGGTGGCGCCGACGCCACTCGTCCTCGACCTCACCGCGGACGTCGGCGCGTCGGGTGACTTCGCGAACGGCGCGGCGAGCGCGCGCGAGCGGGTCGACCCCGAGGCCGACATCCACGCAACGGCCGACTACCGGCGCCACCTTGCCGGCGTGCTCACCGAACGGGCGCTGCGCGACGCGTACCGTGCGGCTCTGGGGCGGCGATGACAGAGGAGCAGCTGCACGACGTTCGGCTGACGGTCAACGGCGCCGCCCACCAGGTGCGAGTGCCGGCCCGCCGGTTGCTCTCGGACTGCCTTCGGCACGACGTGCGGCTCACCGGCACCCACGTGGGTTGCGAGCACGGCGTGTGCGGGGCCTGCACGGTGCTCGTCGACGGCACGCCGGCCCGCTCGTGCCTGATATTGGCGGTAACGGCGGACGGCCTCGACATCACCACCGTCGAGGGGCTCACCGAAGCCGACGGTTCACTGTCGCCGGTGCAGCAAGCCTTCGAGGACTGCCACGGCCTGCAGTGCGGCTTCTGCACGCCCGGCTTCCTGACCACGATCACCGCCGGTCTGCGCCGCAAACCTGACCCCACCGAGGCCGAGGCGCGCGAGATGATCGGCGGCAACCTGTGCCGGTGCACGGGTTATCAGAACATCGTGCGATCGGTGTTGCGCGCCGCGGAGATCGCGCGCGCCCGGGGGAGCGGCTCATGACGAGGATGTTCGGCGAGCCGGTGACCCGTGTCGAGGACGACCGGCTGCTGCGGGGTCACGGTGCCTACCTCGACGATCTCGGTCACGATGCGCTCGCGTGCGCGTTCGTCCGCAGCCCGCACGCGCATGCCGACGTGCTCGACGTCGATGTGACCGGCGCGCTGGACGTCGACGGTCTCGTCGCCATCTACACCTACGAAGACCTGCCCGGGCGCCTCGCCGAACCGCTCCCCCTCCTGATCCCGCATCCCGCGTTGACGCACGGAAGGACGCAGTACGCGCTCGCCCGCGGCGTCGTCAACCACGTCGGCGAGCCCGTGGTCATGGTGGTGGCCCGCGATCGCTACCTGGCCGAGGACGCGGCGGAGCGGATCATCGTCACCTACCGTCCGCTACCGGCCGTGGTCGGGATCCCGGCAGCCCGGGCGGCGGAGCACCTCGTCCACCCTGACGTGCCGGGCAACGTCGCCGCCAACCTGGTGCAGGCTGTCGGGGACGTCGAGTCCGCGCTGGCCGGCGCCGCGCATCTGCTCGAACTCGACCTGTCGATCGAGCGTTCGGCGTCGACGCCCATGGAGGGGCGCGGCGTGCTGGCTCGGTGGGATCCGGAGTCTCATCGGCTGCGGATGTGGACCTCGACCCAGACGTCGACCGGTGTGCGTGCGGCGGTGGCGGCGAAGCTCGGCCTGGCGTTGGTGGACGTGGACGTGATCACGCCGGACGTGGGCGGCGGCTTCGGTGTCAAGATCATGCATCCCTGGCCGGAGGAGTTGCTGGCCCCGTGGGCCGCGATGCTGCTGGGCCGGCCCGTCAAGTTCGTCGAGGACCGTCGCGAGCACTTCATCTCCAGTGCGCACGAGCGCGCCCAGCAGCATCACGTCCGGGTGGGGTTCGACAACGACGGTCACGTCCTCGGCCTTGACGTGCGGTTCTGGCATGACCACGGCGCCTACATCCCGTACGGGCTCATCGTCCCGATCATCACCTCGACCCAGCTGCTCGGGCCGTACAAGCCAGGCGCGTATCGAGTCGAGTTCGACTCCCTCTATACGAACACGTTGATGGTCACGCCGTACCGAGGCGCCGGGCGCCCGCAGGGTGTGTTCGTCATGGAACGCACCATGGACGCGATCGCGGCGTTTCTCGGTCTCGACCGGGCCCTCGTGCGTGAGCGGAACTTCATCCGCCCCGACGAGATGCCCTATGACCACGGGCTGATGTTCCAGGACGGCCGTCCGCTCATCTACGACTCCGGCGACTACCCGGCGTCGCTCGAGAAGCTGAAGAAGCTGGTGGGATGGGACGAGTTCGAACACGTGCGTGACGCCGCGCGGGCTGATGGCCGGCGGGTCGGCATCGGGTTGGCGTGCTACGTCGAGGGCACCGGTGTCGGGCCGTACGAAGGCGGGCACGTGGTGGTCGAGACGACGGGCAAGGTCAAGGTGGCCACCGGGCTGACCACGCAGGGGCAGGGTCACCAGACCGTGTTCGCTCAGATCGTCGCCGACGAACTCGGGGTGCCCATGGCAGACGTCGAGGTGGTCACCGGCGACACCCGGCGCTTCGGGTACGCGGTCGGTACGTTCGCCTCGCGTGCGGCGGTGATGAGCGGCTCGGCGATCGCGCTCGCGGCGCGCGCGGCTCGCGCGAAGGCCCTCAAGGTGGCCGCGGAGGCACTCGAGGTCGACGCCGGGGACCTCGAGATCGTCGATGGCATCGTCCGGGTGGTCGGCTCGCCCGGTGCCGCGATCAGCCTCGGGACGGTAGCCGTTCTGTCGAATCCGCTGCGTTACGCCTTCGACGACGCGGCCAAGGCGGCCACGCAGTTCGCGGTGGGTGACGTGAGCAAGCCGCCGGTCGCAGAGGACGACGAACCGGGTGTCGAGGGCCGCGGCTTCTTCTCGCCGATGCAGTCGACGTTCGCCAGCGGCATGCATGCAGTGGTCGTCGAGACCGATCCTGACACGGCCGAGATCAAGATCCTGCGCTACTGCGTCGTGCACGACTGCGGCCGGCTCATCAACCCGCGAATCGTCGAGGGGCAGATCCACGGCGGGGTGGCGCAGGGCGTCGGTGGTGCCCTGTACGAGCGGATGGTCTACGACGAGGCGGGGCAGTTGCAGAACGCGTCCTTCATGGACTTCCTCATGCCCTACGTCAGCGAAGTGCCGGAGCGGGTCGAGATCGATCATCTCGAGACACCGTCGCCACTCAATCCGCTGGGTATCAAGGGCGCGGGCGAGGCCGGCGTGATTCCCGGTGCGGCGGCGATCGCGTCGGCCATCCAGGACGCCGAGGGATTCGCGATCACGGCCATGCCGATATCGCCGAGCGACCTCTTCGAACTGCGCCGACGACATGAGCGCGCGGCTCGAGCGAACGGCGGCTCACACGAGAGGAGTACGGCCGAATGAAGGTGAGTGGCGACGCGATGTTGCATGCGCCGGTCGAGAAGGTGTGGACCGCATTGAACGATCCGGCCGTGCTCGTGCGAACCATCCCCGGATGTGAGCGGCTCGAGGCCACCGGTCCGGACTCCTACCGGATGGTGGTCACCGCGGGTGTCGCGTCGATCAGGGGCACGTATGCGGGCGAGGTGTTGCTCAGCGAGCGCAGCGCGCCGCACTCGTTTCTCATGACGGCGTCGGGGGCCGGCGCGCCGGGCACCGTCAGTACGGAGGTTCGGGTGCTGCTGGCTGACGTCGGCGACGGTTCGACGCGGCTCACCTACGACGCCGACGCGGTCGTCGGCGGTGTGGTGGCGGGTGTCGGACAGCGGATGCTGGTGGGGGTTGCGCGGCGGATGGCGGGGGAGTTCTTCAGCTCCGTCGACGACGTTCTCACCGGCGCCGCACCGGTCGCCGCGGTCGCGCCTGGTGTGACCCCTGAGCCGGGCGTCTTCGTCGCGCCGCCCACTGCCGCGCGGCCGTTCGGTGGGGACGCGTTCGTCCGCGGCGCACTCGTCGGTGCGGCGATCGCCCTCGCCGGCGTGCTCGTCGGTGGCCTGCTCGGCAGAAGGAGGCGCTGATGCGCGCTGTCACCGTGGCGGCGGTCCAGGTGGCGCCGTCGTCGACCCCGCTGACCGCGGCGTCGATCATCGGGAACTCGACGCGGGCGGTCGCGCTGGTGCGCGAGTGCGTCGCCGCCACCGGTGCTGAGCTGGTGGTGTTGCCCGAGTCGGTGACGACCGGCTTCACGCCCGGCGTCTCTGCTGAGCAGCTGTGGGACCTCGTGTCGGTACTGCCGGGCCCGGTCCTCGATCCGTTCACGGCAGTCGCCGCCGAGCTCGGCATTCATCTGGTCGTCGGCACCTACGAGCGCGGACCCGAACGCGGCATCGTGCACAACGCGGCGGTCCTCGCCGGTCCCACCGGTGAGGTGCTCGGGGTGTACCGCAAGACGCATCCGTTCGGAGGCGAGCGCGCTGATCGCGGCGGCTGGGTGACTGCCGGTGACGACATATGTGTCGTCGAGACGCCGCTCGGCACGATCGGTCTGATCATCTGCTTCGACGGTGACTACCCCGAACTGTCACGCATCACGGCGATCAAGGGCGCCGAGATCATCTGCCGGCCCTCTGCGCTGCTGCGCTCGGCTGACCTGTGGGAGCTCACCAACCGAGCCCGCGCCTACGACAACCACGTCTACGTCATCGGCGCCAACGCCACCGGAGTCGATCCCGCGGGCGTCATCTACTTCGGCAACTCGATGATCGTCACGCCGATCGCCGAGGTGATCGCGCGGGCGGCGTCGCACGAGTGCTGGGTGTCGGCGCGTCTCGACCCGGCGAGCGCGCTGGCGTCGTTGACCCCCGGATCGTCGGTGCCGCAGCCGTTCGACCACCTCGCCGACCGCAACATGGCGCTGATCCGACGTCACGCCGACGCACTGCTCGGCGATGCGGCAACCGCCTTCCGCTACAACCGCACGTCGGACGCGATCGTCGACTAGTTGAGCTAGGCGCGGCGGAGCCGCGATTTTGAGTCAAGTTTTGCAGTGGTGGTCATGCGGCGAGGCGTTCGGTCTGGATGAGGTTGTCGATGGCG
>Ga0209014_10002604_pt1 | contig 10451 bp, 6 predicted proteins | sample BarGraNGADG00212_FD_184491 | JGI IMG/M metagenome (GOLD analysis project Ga0209014, IMG submission 184491) | Arctic peat soil microbial communities from Barrow, Alaska - Barrow Graham LP Ref core NGADG0002-212 (SPAdes) (version 2) | ecosystem: Environmental > Terrestrial > Soil > Wetlands > Peat... | reverse complement strand
CGCGCGGCAGAGGGCAGGAGCGCAATGCCAATCGCGGCGACGAACGCCGCACGACGCAGGTTGACGAGATGTCGCATCAATCGGTTCCTCGATGTAGTTACCGTCATGAACTACTGCACCATCCGGCCTCAAGCGGGTGCGTAGCGTGATGAGCCCATCAGTCAGACAGCAGCCTTGAGATCCTCAGCTCCCGATGTTCGGATTGCCGATCCGCTCGACCGTCGGCAGCGGGAGCCCGGAACGCAGAATGTCACGCGCGGCGATGAGGCCAACGCGTGGTATTCAGGCACTTCCATAGGGCCTGAGAGGAGTTGAACCTCTGACCTCACGCTTGGCGCGCGCCGTCGTGCTCGCCGCCGCCTACACGGCAACGCCCGAGCGCTTCGTCCATCGTCCGCCCACGCCCGCCCTGTTCCCGACCATGCCGTGGATCAACCCACCCAAGCTCCTCGTTTCCGAGGACGTCGCTCAGTAAACTCAGCCTACCTGGTGTCTCAAACTCGTTGACAGGTTCCGCTGATGTTGCCCTCCTCGGTCGTTGAGAAATTCACCTTCAGTGAACAGGCTTGCGTGAACTTTCTGGCACGACGGCGGACCGTGCCATACCTGCCGGATCAGCCTTCGTATAGACGGTCAGATAAAGCTGCCCAGCCACCAACTCCGTTCGTTCGTCCGCGCGAAGCACCAAGTCTCCTGCGGCTTCGGAAACACCTAGTCGGGTGAGACGGTGAATGATCGGACCTCTCCGCGCTGGACCGCCCCGACTGAGGGCCGTTGCATAGATCTGCGTGGAGGGTACGCCGGACACCAGCACGTGATAGCGCAACTTGCCTCGCACAGGATCGAAGCTGAATGTCGCGTGCGCTGAACCGCCACGTGCTACCGCAGCCTTCGCGGCGAAGGCGAGCGGCTCCGGCGCGTGTGCATCGATCAATCGCGGCGTTGTGGGTGGCGACCGACGAGGGTGCGTTGCCTGTTCGTAAGCGTACGCCCACGCGATTAATCGTGCATCTTCCAGTGGCCGCGCCAGGAGTTCGAGCCCAACAGGCAGTCCGCGCCTCGTAAACCCGGCCGGCGCGGCGAGAGCCGGAAACCCCGTGACGGAAGAAAGTAGGCAAGTGGCGCCGCCCACCGGCTCACCAATGACGGCCGGCACGCGCCACATCGTGGGGTACACTAGCGCATCGAGATGTTCTCGATCGAGGAGTTCGAGCAACGCTTGGCGTACCACTACCCTCTGTGCGAGAGCTGCTCGGTAGAGATCGCTGTCGCGAGTCCGGGCGGAATCGCGGCGGAGCAAGATCGGCTCGAGTGCGGCATGATACAATCCTCGTTCCAGGATCTCTGCCAGAGACCGAACAGGCGCGAGAGGAGTGGCGGCAAGGTACTCCGCCAGATCGAACTTGAATTCGAGGTTCGTGACGTCTGCTCGCCGAACGAGGCTGTCCGAAATGGACAGTCTTACCTCGACCAACTGAGCGCCGCGCGAAGCCATTTGCTTGAGCGCGGCCTCGACAACGCGGGATACTTCCTGATCGTCGGGCTGGTCGCCGAAGTAGGCCCGCAACACGCCGATCCGGACTCCCCGGAGTGCCGCGGTGTCGAGCGCGTCGGCGAAGCGCGGAATCTGCCGTCCCTCGAGAATGCGCGTGGCGGAATCCAGGGGATCAGGCCCCACCGTGGCATCGAGCGCGAGCGCGAGGTCGGTTACGGTGCGCGCGAGTGGCCCAGCAACGTCTTGCGAGTGCGAGAGAGGAATGATGCCGGCGGTGCTCGAAAGACCCTTCGTGGGCCGAAGACCGAACAGGTTGTTGAAGGCGGCCGGAATTCGAATCGAGCCACAGGTATCGGTGCCGTAGGCGACCGCGGCGAAGCTCGCGGCGGTCGCCGCTCCGCTCCCTCCGCTCGATCCGCCTGGGATTCGGGCTGGATCGTAGGGATTCAGCGTTTGCCCGCCGATCGAGCTGATGGTGGTGATGCCGCTCGCTAGCTCGTGCATGTTGGTTTTGCCTAGGATCACGGCGCCGGCGTCACGGAGCTTTTTCACCTGGAAAGCGTCGCTTGGCGGCACCGACCCGGCGAGAGCGATCGAGCCGCCCGTGGTCGGCAGGTCGACCGTGTTGTAATTGTCCTTGAGGAGAATGGGAATGCCGTGCAGCGGTCCGCGAACGTGTCCGGCCCTGCGCTCTGCATCCAGTGTCGCGGCAACCGCCCTCGCCCGAGGGTTCAGACGCAGGATCGCGTTCAGGCGCGGCCCGCTCTGGTCGTAGGCCGCAATCCGCGCCAGATATGCGTCCACGAGGCTCACGGACGTAACGCGGCCCTTCGCCATCCACGTCTGCAACTCGGGGATGGTGGCCTCGAAGACGTCGACGTGACAGGGCGCCGGCGCATGCTGGGCCCATGCCGGCGCAGAAAGGCAGCAAGCGAGCAGCATCGCCGCGATCGGCGCACGTGGCCCATTGGGCGTCGCGACAGCACGCGCCCGAATGTGCCCGAGATGGAGAACGTTGGCAGCGAGACTGCTCGTGCTGCGCACCGCCGCCGGAAGATCGATAACCTGCTCCTCGACCACGTATTTGCCAGCTGGTTCGGCGGCGACAGACGCCCGCCTCACGGACCCTTGGGAATGTTTGGATTGTTCAGCCGTTCTATATCGGGGAGCGGGAAGCACGTCTGAGCGGCGTATGTGCCACTCCCATCCTTGAACACCACCCCCGGGGCCGGGGTGAGTGGAAGGGTGTACTGTCGGATGTCCCCAAGACCGTGCGACTCGAGAAAGAGTTCGACCTTTCGCTCGTACATGAGCTGATTGCGGATCGCGGCCGAGTCACTGCTCGCGAACGGCGGGAGCCCAGCCGTGGCATGCAGTTTGTTGATGATGTCGACCGCCGTTTGGCCGCCAGTCGCTTCAGCGACGATGAGCTGCGCCTCCCGCCACGACGCGAGCGGCATTGGACTGCTGATGGTCGGATACTTCGTTTGCTGCCAGAGCGGTGTCCTACCGTCACCGGCTGCGAGCTTCCCCGTGTTGACGAGGCGAACGCGCGGATCAGGCATCCCATTGTATGTGAGATTTCGATAGCTCGGGTCGATCGTGAAGTTTTGATCGCGGTAATTCCTGGTCCAGACACCGTTTTCGCGGCGCGGCGTCTCGGTGGAGTACGTCGCGTTGAACACGAATCCATCCGGCACCTGCCGGGCATCGGCGGCGGCTTCGGCCAGCTTCCCCTGCCGGTGTCGAGCGCGTGCCCGTCCGACGAGCGCCGCGTTGAGGGCGCTCGTGTTGCCGGACGTTTGCGCCGCGCTGATCGCCGTGGCGAAGCGCGTCTCGGCAGCCTGAAACAGCTGCGCCGCTGTCAACTCCGGTCCGAGATCGATGGCCGCCGTGCACATCGACTCACCGAGGAGAACGAGGCTGTAGCCGCCGTAGAGCGCCGACGAGGCGAGCAGCGACGTACGATTCGGCACCTCGGCATCCGTCCACTTCTGAAGGAGTGAGACGAGATGGTCCGCGTCCCAACGCGCCGTGGACAACGGTTTGTACACGCCGACGTCGAAAACCGAGCTGCAGGTGTTGAGCGAGTACGATGAGCCAAACGATTTGAAATCGCGTCGGTCGTACTCCTTCATGACGATCAATCCGGTGGCAACTTCCAGCTCGTTTCCAACGAGGCCCTGGGCCACGACGTACTGCGCGAACGCGCACTCGAAGTCCGCTCCCACACTGTTCGCAAGAAGATCGGCATTGGAAGGAATGTCCAAGCCGTCCGCGATTACGCGTGATGGCGCTTCCACGGTGACCAATCGATCGCACGCGCCGAGCAGCAACACCGCTGCCGCGACGAGTGCCGTCAGTGCTGCGATGCCGCGGGGGCGGGGCGGCGTCACTCCCCTCTTGATCCTTTCCCGTGGTCCGGCGGTGCAGTGCCGCATCTCATATCCTCCAAGGACGGCTGCGATCCCGCAGCCTGAGTGCTGTTTTAGAACGTGATGTTCAGCTTCGTGACAAACTGCATTAGCTGCGGGAGCTCGTTCTGCTCGAACTGCGTGCCGAACGAGGAGGCGGCGAACGTTGCGACGTTCTCAGGGTCGAGCCCCTGAAAATGCGTCCACGTGTGCAGGTTTCGCGCGGCGACGCTGATGCTGACGCGATCCCCGCGGAGTCGCTGCGACCACCGCTCCGAAAACTGGTAGCTCATCGCGATCTCACGCAGCTTCGCGAAGCTGAGGTCCTTGATCCATTCGGCGTCGTCCGTGTAACCGAGTACCGAGGACGCGGCCAGCACCGGGTTCACTTGATCAGGGTAGAGCTTCTCATAGCAACCGAGGATGCCCGGGCACCACAGACTGGAGCTCCACGCTCGCTGTCCGAGCTTGAAGTCGACCATGCCCGAGATGGTGAGCCGGTTGCGAATCGTCACGCTCGAGGTGAACGAGCCCTCGCGGCTCGGGTCCGGCCGGCCCACGTACACACGCGGTGCCGTCGCGCAGTCCACCGGCGGTCCGCCGGGCCGGAAGCTGGGCGTGCCGCCGTCGCACTTGATGTTGATGATCGTACCGTTCGGCCCGTGGTCCGCGCTCACGACCTTGCGCACGAAGAAGCCGTAAGCAGGGAAGCCTGGCTGGAACCGGTTGCCGTATCCGAACTCCAGATACGGAGTGTTCTGGAGACCGAGACTCAGAACTTTGTTCTCGTTCGTCGACAGGTTGAACGAAAGGTCCACCGATAAGTTGGGCGATTGGAGCGGCCGGGCCTTGAACAGCATCTCGTAGCCGGTGTTGCTGAGGGAGCCCAGGTTGACGAACTGCTGCTGCGGGAAGCCGGTGGACGGTGCGACATCGCGCAAGACGATCGCGTCGTTCGTCCGCTTGTTGTAATGCGTGAAGTCGACGCTGAAGCGGTTGTCGAAGAGCGCCGTCTCGAAGCCAAGCTCCAGCTCGCTCGACCGCTCGGGTCCGAGGCTCGGGTTCCCGATGAACTGCGGTGAGACCGCGGGAGCCCCCGCTTGGCCCGTGACGGGCTCAAAAGTCCGGAGCGCCGCGAATGCCGCGGGCTGCTGGCCCGAGGCACCGTACGCCGCGCGGAGGCGAAGCAGGTTGACGGGTTTCAGCCGCCAGAACGGCTCCTCGTTGACGACCCACGACGCGCTCACTTTCGGGTAGGCAACGGACTTGAACTGTGCGCCGAACGCGCTGTTGCGGTCGAAGCGAACTGCCCCGGTGAGAAAGAGCCGCTCGCGCCAGGCGAACGCTTCCTGTACGAAGCCGCCGACGGTGACATTCTCTACTCGATCGTCGCTCCCCAGCCGCTGAGCCGCGCCGGCGATCGACGTGACGTCCCGCGTAGGGAAGCGTAGCCCGTTGGCGCTCAGCAAGCTGGTGTTCGTCCGGTAATACTGAAAGCCGCCGGTAGTGGCGGCGCTCAACGTCGACCGAATCGGCAGCGTTGCCGTCGCGCTGTAGTCGACGGTGTTGCGAAGCGTGTTGGTCTGAGCCTGCGTCTTCGACCCGGCGGCAGTCGACGGGCTGAAGAACTTGGCGTCCTGCGGGAGCATGTCGGGAACCAGGGTAATGTTGTCCTGGTTGGACAAGTCGAGCCCTGTGCGGAGCCGCTGGCTGAGCCACGATGCGGGACGCTGACGAACCTCCACGCCGGCAGTGATTCGGTTGACGTTCTGGTCGTACAAGTACTCGCGCCTCCAGACTTCGGACGGGGCGGTATAAAAGCCGCGCGTGGCAGTGTTACGGTTCAGTGGCCGGGTGAGGACGGCGTTGAACATCAGGTTGCCGCCGTCGGCGAGATTGTTCCTCGCCATCATCACGGCGAACTGGCTGGTCGCGTCCCAATTCGACTGTGGGGTCAACGCGAGGTTGAGGCGTGCGCTGAACTTGTTGGCCGCGTCACGGAACTGCGCACCCTGGTCGTTGTCGTAGGTGGTCGATCCATAGTACTGCACGACCTCCGACCCGCCTCGCACGCCGAGATTGTAGCCCTGAAGGGAGCCGTTGCGGAACAGCGGGCGACCGGCCGCGACTTCCACCTGCGCCAGATTGAAGCCGGCTATCGCACCGCCCGCAGAGGTGTCGTGATAGAAGCTCGTGAGCCACCGACCCTCGTAATTGTGGAACCACTCGACGCCCTGCCGAACCGAGAGATCGAACTTTGGAGGCCCCGACCTGCCCCTTTTCGTGATGATCTGGATGACGCCATTCGCCGCTTCCGTTCCGTACAAAGTCGATGCGGCTGGCCCCTTGATGATCTCGATGCTCTCGATGTCGGCCGGGGCAAAGTCGTTGAGCCGCGAGGTCGCACCGAAGCCATTCCCGCCGGTGGGGCCCTGCGCGTCCACGCGCACGCCATCCACGTACACGACCGGATCGGTGGAGAGCGAAAAGCTCGATCGTCCGCGAATGAGAATGCGGGAGCCGCCACCGGCCAGGCCCCCGGGCGGCAGGATCACGACACCCGGTGCGCGCGCATTGAGGAGCTGTCCCAAGTCTCTCACGGGAGCCGCCTCGACCAGCTCGGGCACGCCTAGTTGCACCACGGCATTGCCAATCGCGCGCCGCTCCGCGCCACCGGCGGTGCCGGTAACGACCATCGCGTCGAGGTTGAGCGCGAGTTGGTTCAACGCCACGCGCACATTCATGTCGCCAACTCGCGCTTCGCGCGTGATCGGTTCGTAGCCGAGGCTTGTCACGCGAAGGCTCACCGTGCTACCCGTGAGACTCTCGATGTGGAACCTGCCGGCGCTGTTCGTGACTGCCCCGTTGTTGGTGCCGACGACACGCAGTTGAACGCCCTCGATGGGCCTCGCGCGCGAGTCGGTCACGACGCCGGCGATCCGGTCGGGACTCTGCGCGCCGCTGAAACGCGTCACGGTAAACGAGAGCAGCGCCGCGCCGAGCAGCGCCACGCCGACGCGCTGTGTGGTGAAAGACATGTGGTCACCTCTCAAGAGGACCTCCAGGCTGCGACGTGTAGTGCGTCACTTGGTGGGAGACTGCTCATGGAATTGCCGCGCTCAGACGCTCGAAGCGAAGGTTCCGGGCCTGTGCCGTTTGAACCACCACCGCTAGCAGGCGCTTCGCTGCATCGCGATCGAAGGTGAAGCCGATGCCGTCGGCGGCGAACGCGTCGCGGATGGTGGGGACAAGCGCCAGCTTCTGCCGATTCGGGATCTCGACGAAGAGCGTGTCACCGATGGCAGAAAACGTGTACGTCGTGAGAAGCTCGCCGCTCCGATAGCGCCCCGCGTACGGCGCCAGTTGCGCCGCCGCGAGCGACGTTCGCTCGATCCGGTCGTACCGCTCCGGCTTTGCATCCGTTCCGCCAACGGCCACTGCTACGCGAGCGGGCGCGCCCGGCGGACGCGGCTCGAACACGAGGTCGAGCGCCACGGGACTGGCACCGCGGAAATGGATGGGACTGACTGCGTTGAGTTGGACCGTGGCCCGGAAGGCGCTCGCGAGGAGATGGCCGTCCTTGACGGTGAGCTCATAGATCATCCCCGTCGCCGGATTCCGATACGTCCCGCTCAGCGCTCGGAGCGTAGTGGAGGCGACATCGACGAACGGCACTGGCGCGCTGTCGGCGGTCGCCAGCCCGCGCGGGAAGTCTCCGGCGAGGTAAATGTCGGCGACTTTTCTCGCGCGCATCGACGGGTCGCTCGTGCTCAGGTTGCAGAGACAGATCACGGAGAGGCGGCGTCCGGGGAACCGCAGAAACTCCGTCCGATATCCCATGAACGAACCGCCGTGGCTCACGGTCTCCAGGCCGCGATAGCGGCCGAGCATGAGCCCGGAGCCGTAGCTGATGGTGTCGCCGTTGTTGAGCTGCCCCGGTGTGAGTTGTTCCCGCACGAGCTCCGGACCGCCGATCTTCGGGTCGTAGAAATTGCGGTCCCACAGAGCGAGGTCCTCGACCGTGCTCCACAAGCCGCCGTCGCCGACCCCCTGAAAATTCGCGTAAAAGTCGATGCGGAAGCCGCCAGCGGCTGCAGCGTCGTACCCGATCACGCGGCGGCGAACGCTCTGCAGGCGATCGTCGTGGAAGTGGGTGTGCAGCATCCCCAGCGGACGGAAGATGTTCGCGTCGGCGTACTCTCTCAGCGACATGCCGGTGACGCGCTTCACGATCACGCCGAGGAGAAAGTAGCCGGAGTTGCTGTAGGAGTACTCGGCGCCAGCGACGAAGTTGAGTGTCTTCTGGCGGGCGATGAGTGCGATGATGTCGTCGTCGCTCATGACGTTCTCCACCCGACCGGCGCCCAGGCCCATCAGCAGCGCCAAGTAGTCACGGATGCCGCTGGTATGGTGGAGGAGATGGCGGATGGAGACGCGCGCACCGTAGTCCGGGAGCTCCGGCACGAAATGGTGGACGTCATCGTCAAGGGAGAGCTTCCGCTGCTGGGCGAGGAGCAGGATGCTCGCGGCCGCAAACTGTTTCGACGTGGACGCGATGTAAAACGCCGAGCTGGGACTGAGGGCGATGTCCTCGTCCAAGTTGGCCATACCGTAACCACGGGCGTAGATGAGCGCACCGTCACGGATGACTCCCAGGGCGCAACCCGGCGAGGACGTCGTATTCACGTCGGCGAAGATGGCGTCGACCTTGGCGGAGACCGTGTCCGACCTCGCCTGCGCACCGGCGCGGGTGGGACGCGCGAGGGCGGTGGCGACAGCAGCCACGGCCACGGCCAGGGTCCAGCAGCGGCCGGCGGCCGTGCTGCTCGCGCCGTGGCCGATCTTGCCGGGCCGCCGGTTACTCAATAATGTGAATGTGTACATTCCTCGCACTTTGACATGTCGACCATGGATGTATACATGCGGGAGCCAATTTGGCGGTAAACGATGGAAAGCGCAAGAGCAGGCGTGTGATACCGCCCGCGACGACGACGGAACCGGCGGGCATCGGTGACGCAGTGGCACACGGGGAACGGCCTGCGGCCGTCTTCGAGCACTTACGGGCGTCGATCGTCCGTGGCCTCCTGGCCCCGGGGACCCCGCTCATGGAAGCGGAGATCGCCGGACGCCTTGGCGTGAGCCGCACGCCGGTGCGCGGCGCGCTCCAGCGCTTGCATCAGGAGGGACTTATCGTCCAGACCACCACTCCCCGGCCATTCAAGTTCACCGTCGCGCCATTGACGCGCGGCGATGCGCAGGCGATCTACCGCATCGTCGCGGAGCTCGACGGCCTCGCCGCCTGCGACGCCGCCGCGGCGTCGCCAGCGGACCGGCGTAGACTGGTTCAGACCCTGCGCGCCCTGAACGACGACCTGCGCGCGGAAGCTGAGTCGGGACGGCGCGAGCGCAGCCGGCTGTACGAGCTGGACCACCTGTTCCATCACCGTTACATCACGCTCGGCGCCAGCCCGCGGCTCCTCGCGCTGCACGCGGCGATCAATCCGCAGGTTGAACGCTACGCCCGCGTATACGTCATGCTCCTGACGGACGAGATCCACAAGTCCGTGCTCGAGCATGCGGCAATCATTCGGGCGCTCGCCCGGGGCGACCGCGACGCGGCGCAGAGCGCCGCGCGGACGAACTGGCGCAACGCCGCCGAACGTCTCGCCTTCGCGATCGACCGGATGGGCGAATGGGGCACTTGGTAGCGCGCCCGATCGCTGCGACGGCGGCCGCCCTCTTTCTCGGCTGCGCGCCTGCGCCCGGTGCCGGCGTCGCGCCGGCGCGCGAGGCACCTGTCGCTGCCTACGACATCGTGATCGAGGGCGGCCTCGTCGTGGATGGCACCGGCGCGTCGTGGTACCAGGGCGACATCGGCATCCGCGGCGAACGCATCGCGCGCATCGCGCCGCCAGGAATGCTCAGGGATGTTCCGGCGCGGGAGCGGGTCGACGCGCTGGGAATGGTCGTCGCCCCTGGTTTCATCGACATCCAGGGACACTCACGCGAGGCCTTCCTCGCGGGAGATCCGGATGCAGCGCAGCCGACGTACCAACGCGCCTTTTTCTTAACTTCGTCCCGCGCCGCCTGGAGGATTTCCACCTTCATCCCCTTCTTGCCCACGAGACGCTCGAGCTCCCAAATGCGCTGCTGCGCCGCCCGGAGCTCGCTCGCCGGCACGACATCTTCATTCGCGGCCACCGCCGTGACACTCCCCCCGGTCGATCAGATGCTTCCACCGCCGGATGACGGACTGATCGACCGGTACCTCATGACTCAGCTCCGCGACCGTGAGCTCTCCGCGCCCGATGCGTGCGAGCTGCTCCCGTTTAAACTCGGCGCTGAAGGGCCGCCGTCCGTCCGAACCCCGCCGGTGTGTTTCCACTGGATCGCCCTCCTCTGAGAAGTGATACTACGCTTCCCAAAGTGCCTCGTCCAATTGAGGTTCACAGCAGACTCGGGGTGGCAGACGGCGCAACCAAAGTGCCGAGCGCTGTCGCGCCCTCGGGCTCGACGCTATCTTCACGCGGCACACGGGCGAC
>Ga0209014_10002602_pt1 | contig 10454 bp, 10 predicted proteins | sample BarGraNGADG00212_FD_184491 | JGI IMG/M metagenome (GOLD analysis project Ga0209014, IMG submission 184491) | Arctic peat soil microbial communities from Barrow, Alaska - Barrow Graham LP Ref core NGADG0002-212 (SPAdes) (version 2) | ecosystem: Environmental > Terrestrial > Soil > Wetlands >... | reverse complement strand
CACGATCGGTGTCCGCTCGCGGCCGCGACTCCGGGCGAAGTAGCGGCCGGCGCCGTGCGTGTCGCCCAGCTCCTTGCTGAGCCAGCCGAGCCGCGACGCGATCTCGGCCCGGTCGTGGGCCGGGGCCCTTCGCTCGGCCTGCTTGTAGGCCTCGAACGCGGTCCGGAGCGATCCGGCGCGGACGCGAGCGGCGGCGACCTGGCGCCACGCCGCATAGGCGGATGGGTTCTCCGGCAGGCGCGTCACCTGCTCCCAGCTCCACAGCGCGCCGGCCTCATCGTCCAGCCTGAAAAGCGCCTCCCCGGTCCCGAGCAGCGCGGCCCCGGTGATCGCGGGGTCCGGGAAGCCGATCAGGCGAGCGTAGTGCGCGCGCGCGGCCTCGAACTCGCTGGCCGCCAGCAGCACGTCCGCGCGAGCGAGGAGCGCCTCCGCCGTCCCGCGATCAAGGGGTCCCGCGATCGCCGGGTCGCTCGTCGTCGGTCCGCTCATCGACGTGACCGTAGCAGAAGGCGGGGGCGCGCGCCCCCGCTGCTAGACTCGCGCCGATGTGCGGCCGCTTCACCCAGCAGCGCCCCAGCGCCGAGCTCGCCGCGCTGTTCGCCGCCGACGACCGTGCGGCGACGCCCGGCGGCCGGTTCAACCTGGCGCCCCAGCAATCCGGGCTCGTGGTCGTGGAGCGACCCGACGAGCGCCGCGCGATCGTGGCCTGGCGCTGGGGACTGGTCCCGACCTGGGCAAAGGACACCAGGATCGGGAACCGCCTCATCAACGCCCGCGCGGAGACCGTCGCGACCACGGCGGCCTTCCGGGGCGCGTTCCAGAAGCGGCGCTGCCTCGTCCCCGCGGACGCGTTCTACGAGTGGGAGCGCGTCGCCGAATCGATCCGCCAGCCAAACCTGATCCGCCGGGCAGATGGCGAGCCGATGGCATTCGCAGGCCTCTGGTCGCCCTGGCGCGACCCTGCGGAGCCGGACGGCGAGTGGCTGCGCACGTTCACCATCATCACGACCACCGCGAATGCCACGCTGGCCCCGATTCACGACCGGATGCCGGTGATCCTCCCGGCGTCCGAGTGGGGCGCGTGGCTGGATCCAGCGGCGCCGGACCCGGTCGCGCTCCAGCGCCTGCTCCGCCCAGCGCCGGACGACCTGCTGATCCGGTACCCGGTCACGAAGCGCGTCAACAGCGCCCGCAACGAAGGTCCCGACCTCGTGGTGCCGCTCGGCCCGCTCGGGCCCGAGCCCGGCCAGCGCCAGCTTCCGCTCGACTGACCGAACCGCTCCGGGCGGGCGTGGCGCTCAGCCGCCTGCGCGCTCCCAGCCACCCTCGGCGGTGGCGGTGCGGAACGCGTCGGCGGCGTCGACGCCGCGATCCAGGGCCGCGGCAAGACGCCCGACGAGCGCCGCGAACGCGCCGTCCGGATCGGCCACCGGTGCCTCGAGGATGACGGCGCTTCCGGGCAGGCCGGTTGCCGCCCGCCCGGGCGGAGTCACCAGGACCAGGGCGGCTTCGACGAACGCGGCGGCGTCGGCGACGACCCCGACGGACGGCTCGTCGAGCGGACCCGTCGCGACGAGCACGCGGAATTCGCGGATGTAGCGCAGCCCGAGCGAGATGTCGGCGGGTTCCAGGACGAGGCCGGACGACGACGACGCCACTCCCGCACTCGGCGTGATCGCGTCGTCGTCCGGCGCTTCGGCGCGCGCGAGGAGCGCGACGACGGGCTCCTCGCCGACCGGATCCGTCTCGGAGACGGCGGGCGGCGCGATCGGGGTGGGCTGGCCGGGATCGCGAAGGAGGGCGAGGTGGCCAACGCCCCCGCGGGCGAGCGCGAGCAGCACCGCGTCCCCGGCCGGGTCATCCCCGACCTTCCCGACCAGCTGGACCTCGGCTCCAGCCGCCGCCGCGGCGAGCGCGATCGCAGCGGCGAGCCCAGCCACGTCGCCGTCCGGGCCGGCTATCGACCCAGGCGTGAACGATGGCGAACCGACGACGGCCAGCATGCGACCAGCCTAACAGGGGCGTCGGGCCGCGAGGAGTGCCGGGCCGCGACGAGAACCGATCGGCCGGCTACCCGCCCCCGGTGCCTCCGCCCTGGCCGGAGGTCGGCTCGGGCGTTCCGGTTGGCTGGGGCGTCTCGCCAGGCTGCGGTGTCTCTCCCACATTCGGCGTCGCGGTGGCCTCCGGCTGAGCTGTTGGCTGCGAGCCATCGCGGGGCGTGCCGGTCGGGTGGACGCTCCCGCCGTCGGGAGCGGCCGGCGTCCGGGCGGGCGCCACGGTCGGTTGGGCCGCGGCAGAGGGCTGGGGGCTCTCGGATTCTTCGGGCTGGCCGCTCGGCTCCGGCGATTCGGCTTCGGTCGGCGAGGGCGACGAGCTCGCGGAGGGTTCCGCCAGCGAGGACGACGCGAGCGGAGCCGACGACAGTCCGGGTGTCGCGTCCGGCGCCCGGCCCAGGAGCCCGGCAACTGCACCGGCGCCGAGGGCCCCGGCCCCGACCGACCCGACCACGAGCAGCAGGACGAGCGCGATCGCCGGCACGCGGACCGCGAACGGGCGGCCGCCCGAGAACGCGACCCGCCAGACGTCGCCGAGGGCTGAAAGGGCGGCAATCGGGCTTCGGCGGCGGGTCGCTCCGATCGCGGCCGCCAGCGGCCGAGGCGTGGGCTCCCGGCTGACGGCGGCCATCACGCGATCGGCGAACCCGGCGCCGGGTCCGACATCGTCGCTTGCCGCGAGCCACTCGAGCTCGCGCGCCGTTCCGAGGAGCTGCGCCTCGGCGCCCGGACCCAGGTCGCCGGCATCGAGCTCGGCCGGGCGGAATCGGCCAGGCTGCTGCGCGCCGGCCATCAGGCCATCCCCTGCGCTTCGAGCACGCGTCGAAGCCGCTGCAGGCCGCGATGGAGGTGCGTCTTGACCGTCCCGAGCGGACGGCCGGCCTGGTCGGCGATCTCCGCCAGCGACAGCTCCGAGAAGAAGCGAAGCGCGACGACCTCGCGATATGGCTCCTCGAGGTTGGCGACGGCCGCCCGGATGGCCGCCGCCCGCTCGGCCCGGACCGCCAGCTGCGCCGGGTCCATCTCGGCCCGGCCGAGAGCGGCGAGGAGGCCCCGCTCCCCGATCACGCCGGTGCTCCCGGTCACGCCGCCGCCCTCGTCAGTCCCCGCCGGCGAGGGATCGATCCAGACGACCGGCCGCCGCCGCGCCGCCTTGCGGACCGCGATGCGGACGCCGATCCTGGCGAGCCACGCGCCGAACGGCCCATCACCGCGCCACGTCCCCAGTGCCCGATAGGCGGTCACGAACGTCTCCTGCGCCGCATCCTCGGCGTCGTGAAGGTCGCCGAGGACGCGATAACAGCTGCGCACGAGCGCGCGGGACTCGCGCTCCACGAGGATGCGGAAGGCATCCCGATCCCCGCCGAGGACGGCCGCAACCACCCGGCGCGCCTCGAGGTCATCCTCGGGCACCTCGCGGAGGGCGGGGTCGCGCGGCGCGTCGATCGGTGGGTCTCCTGCGTCGGGGCGTCGATCGCCGTGGTTGGGAGGCTGGCCCGAAGACGATACGCCGCGCGAAGCGCCGTGCGCCACATTGCCGGTCTCCCTGGTTCCCGGGATCGCCCCGATGCCGGAGCTCTACCCGTTGCTGCCCTGGTTGGAGCCGCCCTGATCCTGGCTGGATCCGCCGCCGCCCTGGCCGCCGCCATGCTGCGCCCAGGGCGATTCGGGCGTCTCAGTCGGCTCCGAGGCCGTCCCGGACGTCGAAGGAGCGTGGTCGGCGTCGTTGTCGGTGCCCGACCCGTCCTTGACACCGGTCGGCTCGGTCGGCTCGGCCTTCTCGGTCGGCTCGGCCTTCTCGGTCGGCTCGGCTGGCTTCCCGGTCCCGGTCGTCGCGTCCGTTCCGGTCGTCGCGTCCTTCCCGGCGGGCTCTGCGGTCTCGGCGGGCTCTGCCACCTTCGCCGCGCCGATCATCGAACCGGCCGCTGCCGGGACGAGCTCCGGGCCGGGGCCGGGAGCGCCCAGAACCGAGTTCGCCGCGAATGCGGCTCCCGCCACGAGGAAGACGGAGACGGAGGCGGCGACGACGCCGCGAATGAGCTTCGGACTGGATCGATCCATGGGTTCGCAACCTCCCGGCGCCTGGTGGTTAGCGAGTCGACCGGCCACGCGTGCGCGGCCGGGGCGCTGCATCGACCCCGCTACCCGTCCTGAGGCAGCCACCCGGCGAAAGGTTTCGTGCGAGCAGGCGCCGGGCGTCTCGAACGCGCGCCGCGTCCGCCCCTCGGATCAGCCGTTCTCGGCGAGCGGCTCCGGGTCGCGCACCACCTCGACGTCGCCGATGCCGGCCCGCTCCAGGTCGGCCCCGACCGCGTCCGCATCGCCCACGATGATCACCGCGAGCCGCTCCACGTGCAGGTGGGCTCGGGCAGCCGCCAGCACGTCGGACGCCGTCACCGCCGTGATGGCAGGTCGGTAGCGGTCCAGCTCGTCCGCCGGGAGACCGAAGGTCACGAGCCCGCCGAGCGCGCCGACGATCGGCCCCGGCGTCTCGAAGCGCAGCGGGAAGACGCCGACGAGGTAGTCGCAGGCCGCCCGCATCTCGGCGTCGGTCGGCGCCGCGTCGCGGATCCGGCGGAGCTCGGCCAGGAGGTCGGTCAGGGCAGGGACGGTCGCGTCGCTGTTGACGGCCGCCCGGGCCGAGAACGGCCCAGCGAACCGCCGGAAGTCGTAGCCGGCCCCGGCGCCGTACGTGTAGCCCTTCTCCTCCCGGAGCTTCATGTTCAGCCGCGAGTTGAACAGGCCGCCCAGGATCATGGCCATGACGGTGACGGCGTGGTAGTCCGGGGAGCGACGCGGCAGGCCCAGGTGCCCGACCCGAAGCTCGGACTGGACAGCGCCCGGCCTGTGCACCAGGTGCACCCGGGTCCGGTCAAGGCCGTCCTCGACCGTGGGCGCCGCCGCAGACCCGCCGCCGACGACCAGGTCGCCGAAGAGCGGCTCGACGAGCTCGACGACATCGAGGCCGGCGAGATCACCGCCGATGATGAGCGCCGTCCGGCCCGGGTCTCCCCGGCGCGAATATGCCTGCCGGAGGACGCCCGCGTCGAGCGTCGCGACCGTCTCGCGGCGGCCGCCAGCGACCCGCGCATACGGCGTCCCGGGCGCATAGATGGTCTCGAGGAATGCCTCCTCGGCACGCCGAGCCGGGTCCACCCTGGCCTGGAGCAGGTCGTTCAGGCGCTGGTCCCGCAGCCGCTCCACCTCCCGTTCGGGGAACGCCGGCTCGCGGACCAGCTCCGCGAGGAGCTCGAGGGCGAGGCCCAGTCGCTCGACCGGAACGTCCACGCTGACCACGGTCGCATCCCAGCCGGCCTCGGCGCGGAGTGAAGCGCCGAGGCGCTCAGCCGCCTCGGTCAGTGCGACGGCGTCTCGACGCAGCGTGCCCTCCGTCAGCGCCCGCGCCGCGAGGACGGTCGCGCCGCCCTCGGCGGTGGGCTCGTCCACGGCGCCGTTCGGCAGGTAGAGGCTGGCCGAGATGAGCGGTCGCCCGGGCATGTGGACGGCCACGAGCGCGAGGCCCCCCGAGAGATGCCCCCGGGCCGCGGCCGGGAACACGAACGGCCGTGGGGTGCCCGGAACCGGGCGGAGGCCCAGCGCCGCCTCGATGGGATCGCGTGCGCTCATGCCGTCTCGGCAGGTTCGCGGCCGGCATCGGCCGGCACGTACGTCAGGACGACGCGGTTGTCCGCGACGAGGCACTCGGCGCAGGCGGCCCGGACGTCCTCCGGCGTCACCGCCAGGTACCGCTCGAGCTGGCGATTGATCTCGCCCGGGTCGTCGAGCTGGGTGGCGTACCCGCTGAGCCGGTCCGCGCGCTCGCCGACGCGCTGGAGCCCCCCCAGCTCGTCCGTCTCGATGAGCGCCTTGGCGCGGCCCAGCTCGTCGTCGCTGATCGGCTCCCGGCAGATCCGCGCCAGCTCGTCGAAGAGGCCCGTCTCGACCGCCTCGACCGTGGCATCCGGCCGGACCGTCGCCCAGCCCATGAACACCGACGGCCCAGAGGAGAAGGCGAGGCCGAACATGGCCACGTCCTGCGCGATCTGCGCGTCGCGGACGAGCCGGCGATGCAGCCGGCTCCCCTTGCCGCCAGCGAGGACCTGGGCCGCCATCTCCAGGGCGTACAGCCGGACGTCCCCGAGCTGGGGGGCCCGGTAGCCCACGTAGATACGCGGCAGCGGAACCCGGTCCGGCACGATCTCGCGGTGCTCGCCGCCGAGCGTCAGCGGGAGCGGGTGAGGGCGGAAGGTCGGGATCGCCGCGTTCGCGGCGAGCGGCCCGAAGTACCGGTCGACCCAGGTACGCGCCAGGGAGGGATCCACGTCGCCCACGATCGACAGCACCGCGTTGTTCGGCGCGTAGTAGGTCCGGAAGAAGGCGGCCACGTCCTCGAGGGACGCGGCGTCGAGGTCCTCCATCGAGCCGATCGTGGGGTGGTGATACGGGTGGCCCTCCGGGTAGAGGTGGCCGAAGAGCTTCTCCTGCCAGGACCCGTAGGGCTGGTTGTCGTAGCTCGACCGCTTCTCGTTCTTGACCACTGCCCGCTGGTTGTCCAGGTTCTCCTGGCTGAGCGCCTCGAGGAGCGTCCCCATCCGGTCTGCCTCGAGCCAGAGCGCGAGCTCGAGCTGGTGCGAGGGAACAGTCTCGTAGTAGTTCGTCCGGTCCAGCCAGGTGGACCCGTTCAGGCTGCCACCGGCGGCCTGGACCAGCGCAAAGTGCTCCGTCTTCGCGACGTGGCGGCTGCCCTGGAACATGACGTGCTCGAACAGGTGCGCGAACCCCGTCTTGCCCGGCTGCTCATGCTTGCTGCCCACGGCATACCAGAGGTTGACCGCCACGACGGGCACGAGGTGGTCTTCGCTGATCACAAGGCGGAGCCCGTTCGGCAGGCGCTCGTCGGTGTAGCGGACGGTCGGGACGGTCATGCGTGGCCTCGTGAGGGCGGCCGACGGTCATCGGGATGCCGGGTCGCGCCGATTGTACGGGCGGGCGGCACGGAGGGTCGGTGCCGCCGGCGTACCTCCGGCACCTCTTGACGGGAGGTCATCGAACGTGTTAGCTTGTCATCGAACACGTGGACGACTACTGAGGAACACGTATGGCCAGCCCCGCCCGCCCCACGGACGCGCCGATGTCGAACAGGGCGCTCGTGCGCAACATGACCGGCTCGGCAGCGGCTTCGCTGGCAGCCGCCCCAGAGGTGGTCCTCGAGGCGCGGCCCGCCGTCGACTTCCTCGTCAGCCTCATGCTCGAGACGGACTCCGAGCTCCTTCCGGCGGACCGCACCTGGTACGAGGCCTCGCGCGCCTCCCTCTCAGGCGCGCTGCGACGCGACCTCGCCCACGTGCTCGGCGACGGCGACCATGGGAACGGCGTGAGCATGGCGATCATGCCGCTCGCCGTCCAGGACCCGGCCGTTCGGTCGTCGGCGGATGTCGTCGCCCTGGCGGGCCGGATCGAAGCCAGTGTCCTCCTCGACGCCTTTTGCGGCGGTGACGACACGACGGATGCCGTCGCGCTGGCACGGCGCGTCCTCGCCGGGGAGCGGGAGTCGCGGGATCGAGCGGTGGCCCTGTGGCCGGAAGAGTCGCGCGTTGCCGTCGGCCGCCTCCTCGACAACCCCGACGGGGAGCTGCGGGCACTCCGCCGCGTGCTCCGGGCGTGGCACGAACGCTTCGAGCCCATTGAAGCCCGCATTGCCCGCATGGAGGAACGCGACGTGGCGGGCCGGCGCGCGGATCTCGAGCGCCTTGGCCTCGGCGACTTCGTGGAGCAGGCCACGGGTGGGGTCCGCTGGGTCCCCGAGCCCGGCACGCGCCGCCTCTACCTGAACCCCAGCTACTTCACGCGACCCTACAACTACGTGTTCGGCGGTCGGGACTGGCAGATGTTCGCCTACCCGCTCGCGGATTCCGCCCTCGACGGGGAGGGCAGCGGAGTGCCAGCCTCGAGCGTTCGCCTCTTCAAGGCCCTGGGTGACGAGAGCCGCCTCCGGATCCTCCGTCTCCTCGCCTCCGGTGATCTCTACCTCACCGAGATCGCCGAGCGGATGGGCCTCTCCAAGCCCACTGTCAGCCACCACCTTGCCCAGCTTCGGGCGGCCGGCCTCGTGACCATCACGCAGTCAGGTTCCGTCACCTACTACGCCATTCGCCGCGACCGGATCGCGGAGACCGGGCTCGAGCTCACCCGCCTCGTCGGCGGACCCGCCTGATCGGCCGCGTGGTCGGACGCCACGGCCGAAGTCAGTGACACGCAAGGTTAGATGTTGATCGAACGGAGGGACGATGGGATGCACGGGCAAATGCGGTGCGCCAGTTCACCGAGTGCGCGATGGATCAGCGACGGAGCGGTTCCGATGACGTGCCACGAAGTCGAGTACCGAATGCGTCGCCTCCTGGACGAGGCCGCCAGCGAGCGGCTGGTCGCGGGACGGGACGGCATCCGCCAGCACCTCGGCCACGCCCTCATCGCGCTCGGGCGGGCGATCCACGGGGTCCAGCCGGAGCACGTGGCGCGGCCCGCCCTCCGCCCGGGCTGAGGCTGGCGCCGGGCATCGGGCGAGCTCCGGACGAGGCCGCAGCGGTCGTCCGCCGGCGGCCCCTCGCCGCACTACTGCGGCAGGAGGACGAGCAGGAGGGCTCCGGCAAGGCCGACCGCACCCGCTGCGCCGCCGGCCAGCGGCAGTGCCACGAGCCAGCGGACCGCCGTCGGGGCGCCGACGAGGAGGAGCCCGGCGGCCAACGCCAGGGCGGCAACGATCCCGAGGATGCCGGAGCGTCGGCGACGGGAGATCTCAGCGGGTCCGATGTTGCAGACCCCGGGTCGATACACCTCGGACGGCCTGCCGTGGGCGATCGGCCGGGTGCTCATGACCCTGATTCGTCGGCCGAGGCTGCGCGGATTGCCCGGCGGGGCAGCCCCGGCGCGGGTACCCAGTCGCCCAGGGGCCGCACGTCGGCCAGGAGCGCCTCCAGGTCCGGGTCGATCGCCTCGGCGGCAGCGACCGCCGTCTCCATCGCGGTCAGGCACAGGACGCCTTCGGCGATCGTCGCCAGGCGGATGTCGGCCGCGTCGCGGACCGGGCCGGAGCGGGGCGTGGGCGTGTTGACCACGAGCCGGACCCTGCCCGATGCGATGAGATCGAGGATCGGGATCTCCCCGTGCACGGCCGGCTCGCCCAGCTTCGCGACCGCTTCGGCTGCCCAGCCCAGGCCGTTCAGCGCCGCGCGTGTCCCGGATGTCGCCGCGAAGCGGTAGCCGGCCCGGGCCAGCGCCGTCGCGAGGGCCGGCACGAGCGGCTTGTCGCGATCGGCGACCGACAGGAGCGCCAGATCGCCACCAGGCACCGGGCGCGGCGGCACCAGCGATGCGGCAAGGAGCGCCTTGGCGGTCGCCACCCGGACGTCGGCGTGGATCCCGATCACCTCGCCGGTGGACTGCATGAACGGGCCCAGCGAGGGGTCCACGCCGCGCAGCTTCGTCGTCGAGAATGCCGGAGCCTTGACCGCGACGAAGGGCGGCCGCGGGAGCAGCCCGTTCGGCCATCCGTTGCCCTTGAGCGTCTGCCCGAGCGCGACTCGCACCGCGAGGTCGACCAGCGGCACGCCGGTGACCTTGCTGATGAACGGGACGGTCCGGCTGGCGCGCGGGTTGACCTCGATCAGGTAGACACCGTCCTCGCGGACGATGAACTGGGCGTTGACCAGGCCTCGCACACCCAGCGCGTGCGCGATCCGCTCCATCGAGACGACGATCAGGGCCTGGTCCGCCTCGCTCACGGTCTGCGGCGGGAAGACACCGACCGAGTCGCCCGAGTGGACGCCGGCCCGCTCCACCTGCTCCAGGAGACCCGGGATCAGGACCGTCTCGCCGTCGGCGACGGCGTCCACGTCCACCTCGATCCCCTCGAGGTAGCGGTCGATCCGGACCGGCCGATCCGGGTCCACGACCGTCGCCGCGGCCAGCTGGGCGACGAGGTCGTCGCGCGAGTAGGCGAAGTCGATCGCCAGGCCGCCGATCACGAACGATGGCCGGACGATGACCGGGTAGCCGACCTGCTCGGCGAGCGCCTCCGCCTCGTCGATGGAGCGGGCCATCCCGCCTTCCGGCTGCGGGATCCCCAGCCGTTCCACGAGCGCGCTGAAACGGATGCGATCCTCCGCCTGGTCGATCGTCTCGAGCGACGCGCCGAGCAGCGCGACGCCGGCCGCGGCGAGGGGCCCGGCCAGGTTGAGCGGCGTCTGGCCGCCGAACTGGACGAACGCCGGCAACGGCGTGGCGCCGGCCGGAGTCTCCGCCGCGATCACCTCGGAGATCGACTCGACGTCGAGCGGCTCGAAGTAGAGGCGGCTCGAGGCGTCGAAGTCGGTCGAGACCGTCTCCGGGTTCGAGTTCACC
>Ga0209014_10002597_pt1 | contig 10467 bp, 10 predicted proteins | sample BarGraNGADG00212_FD_184491 | JGI IMG/M metagenome (GOLD analysis project Ga0209014, IMG submission 184491) | Arctic peat soil microbial communities from Barrow, Alaska - Barrow Graham LP Ref core NGADG0002-212 (SPAdes) (version 2) | ecosystem: Environmental > Terrestrial > Soil > Wetlands >... | reverse complement strand
GTAGTGCCTGTGACGTGTGACTGTGGATCGACCTGTCTGTGGGCAGATGGTGGTATTGCCGAGCATCGGCCTGCGCCCCGGGGTCCAAGTTGTCACACCAACTATCTCCGGCTGTTCTTAATGCCCGCCGTCGAGATTGGTGTCGATGGTGATCTTGTATTTGTTGGTAGCGCGAGCGAGCGGGTGGTCCCGGCCAGGGCCAATGCCATCAGGACGATGAGAGGGCCGGTGTTGGGGTCGGTGGCCTGCCCCGAGTACAGCTGGCCGATGTTCTGACCAAGGATCCCGAAGGCTGCGGCCGCCACTTCTCCTGCCGCCGCGGCTGCCATCCTCAAAGGTCGACAGGCGAGTCCTACTAGACCCACCAGGGCCATCACGGCGACCAACGTGATGGAGGGTGCGCTACCGCCGTGGCTTGAGAATAGCCTCGGCACTGTGATGCAGACCCGCGAGCGACCCTGGTACACCGTCGGTGCTGTCGATCTGGTCGCACAGCGCCGCGCTGGTTTGGGAGCATTTGCAGCCCCGCACCGCCGATCCACAAGATGGCCCACGCCGAGGGCAATCATCCCGCGACCGTTGCTTTGGCGGAATGATGTGGGGCTGCGATGATCGCTGGTCGGCCAGGCTGCGGACGCCAGGACCACCTACAGGAGGACGGCACCGGGGGCGCCAGTGATCAGGGAGGCATGCCCGGTGGCAAGGCCGCCCAGACCCTCACTGAGCCACCACAGCGCAGCTGACCATGCCAGGAACCCACGGATCGCGGGTCGGACCAGTCGTGGGAGAAACACCCGATGCCCAGCGCCAGTTGGATCAGCACGAAGCCTGTGTTCAGCGATGCGGGGTGCGCGGCGATGAGATGAGCGAAGAAGTCGACTGGGCCAGCCACCCAGCCTGGCTGGTCCTGACCGGCAGGTGCCAACACCTGCTGGGCAAAGGCAGCGGTAAACATGTACGGCTGCACTGCAACGCGGCGTCCACCAACCACAGCACGCCGAGCGTGACCTAGACGCCGCGTCGGATGATCCCCTGCCCAATCTGCCGGTGCTTGTTGACCGTGCGCACCCCGCCTTTGGTGGTGGCCTTCTCGTCAGCAATCAGTTCGGTCATGATCCTTCGCCTGTGAGCAGGCCGACTCCCCCGGTGCGAGTCCCCGACCGACAGGGCCCGCGTTGGCGCACCGCTTGGTGGCTCCTGCGCTGAGGCTGACTGCGCGCTTGTCGCTGCAGATGCAGCTCGGGCCGGCTGCTGGCTGTGCCCCTCAGGCTCGTTCGGGTCGGCCATCCCATTGCAGGGTCGGGTCTACGACGGGGACCGGGCTCGGGTAGACCTCCTCACCCTTGAGCGTGTCGCGGGTCGCGGTGCTGGACGTTGCCTTGCCGTCGCTCTTCATCTCGTTGACCTCAGACTTGAAGATGCGCATCGAGCGACCAAGCCCGCGAGCGGCCTCTGGCAGTCGCTGCCGTCCGAAGAGGACCACGACCACCAGGATGAGGACAACGAGGTGCGGACCCTCGAGAAGGTCTCTAATACCCATGCGGACACTGCCTTTCGCGATGGCTGCTCAGAACACAACCGGGGGTGAGGCCAAACAGTCAATCTAGGTCTGGGCGTTCAATCCCTCCTCAGAGGGCTGCGGTGACCTCCCGAGGGCCTTGACCCACGACCGCGAGCTTGTCCCGGTGCCGCCAGAACCGGCCGATCCAACGCCACGACAGACACGGCGAACACGCCATATCTGGGTAATCAGGGTCAACCAGATGGCCGCCACGATGGCGAACAGGGCGATCACCAGGACGTCACCCACGCTGGCCAAGGGTTTGGCTGGGGCGGGGTGGTAGGCGGACTTGGCGACCGTCACCGTGACGGTGGTGCTCGACGTGACAGGCTGCTCGCCTGCGGCGGCGTAACTGGCGACGAATATCTGCGGTCCTTTGGCAGTGGGTTGGTAGAGGTGGTCAGCGTCGCCACCAAGAGTCAGCCGCGCGATGCCGGTTTGGTCGGTGGTGGCCGAGCCCAACCGCACGAGCCGGGCCGGGGTGCCGAACTCCGTGCTAAGGAAGCCGAACGCCACCGCTGCGTTCGGCAGCGGAAGGCGGTGCCCGTGGGTCAGCGTCGCGGTGAGCTGCACCGACCCGCCGGCCTCTAGGCCGGTGATCGTGACTGCGGGCGTGCTTGCGGTGCCGCTGCGGGGCACGGCAGCACTTGCGTGGGCGGCCGAACCTACCCCGAACATGCCCATGAGGGCCACGAGCAGCAGGACGCCGGTAGCCCCGGCCACGCGGTGGGATTTGCTCGTCGCGCCGACCAGGGTGTCATTGCTGGTTCCGGGCAGACCTGGGCCGGTGTGCGGACCGGCGGCATCAGCCTTTTGCCCGATCTCCTGCATTTGCTCGATCTGCTCGATCTCATCGATCTCATCGATGGACAGCAGCGGTACGACCCGGAAGAGCAGCATGAGCAGTAGCGGGATTGCCGCCGCCGCGGCGAGGGTGATCGCGATCGGGACCCAGGTGAAGTGATATGTGCCGAAGGTGCCGGTCACGGTGTCGTACGTGGATGGTCCGACGACCATGAGGAACCGCTTGAGCCACATCATGGGAACCACGAGAATGGAGGCGGTGACCATGCCCCACACGTTCCTGGTCCAAGGCAGCGCGACCAGTAGCAGGGGCAGCAAACCTCCGACGACGGCGAACATCCAGAACCAGAGCGCCAGACGACCGACCAGCAGGTCTGTGAACACTGAGGCGGTCGCAGGATCGGCGACATAGGAGCCGGGCAGCAGGTCGGCGAAGGTCAGGTAGAGGTAGGTGGCCGAGAATGTCGCCAGGATGAAGCCCAGGCGTACAAAGTGGCGCTCGTGGATGAGCCCCTGCAGGTGGTAGCCGCGGCGGAAGCCAGCCACGACGAGGATGACCAGGGCGACGCCGGAGTAGAGGGCAGCGACCACGAACTGCGGTGCCCAGATGCTCTCGTGCCACCACGGTCGACCGGTGCTGGAAAAGGCCCACGAAAGGACCGAGTGCACGGACACGGCCAGCGGGATGATCATGATGGACACCAGGCCCAGAGCCCCGGCCATGACGCGCCGCTGACGTGGTGCCCCTACCCAGCCGCGAGACACGGCCGCGTAAAGGCGCGCCCGCCGAGTTCCCAGACGCTTCTTGTGTCCCTTGTGCAGGATTGCCATGTCGGGCACGAGCGGCAGGGCGAAGAACACGATGGACCCGAAGGTGTAGGTCATCACGGCGACGAAGTCCCAGAACACCGGAGCGGACAGGTTGGGCCGGGTCACCAGCTCATAAAGCCGAATGGGGTTACCGATGTGCGGGATGATCAGGGCCGCGCCGATGAGCACGGTGACTACGGCTGTGCCTTCGGCCAGACGGGTCAGTGGTGCCCGCCAGGTGGCGCCGGTCAGCCGCAGGATTGCCGAGACGACGGCCCCGCCGTAGCTGACGCCGATGAAGGTGATGACGTCGGCGATGTAGATGGCCCAGAAGGCATGGTCGTTGTAGCCGGCTGCTCCCATCCCGTTCTGGAGCTGGACGACCCAGGCGGCGATACCAGCCAGTACCACCAGGCTCAGAAGAACTATGGTGAGCCACCACAGGCGGCTGGGCTTGCCGAAGGAGCGCAGCGATGCCTCGCGCGCAAGGGTGGCCATGGCGTTCGGCTCCGACGCTGGCGTTGTCAAGGCTGGCGCACTTAGGGCGTGCGTGCTCAGGGCTTGCGCGGTCATGCTTGGTCTCCGATGTTCTGGCCGTGGCCGAGTATGTAGTAGACGCGCGGGTTGGTCCCGAGCTCCTCCTTGAACCGAACTGCGTCGTTGTCCCTCAGGAACTGGGAGAGCACCACAGTGTTGCCCGGTCCATTGACTGCGACGTCGGTGACCAGGTCGCCGATATACAGCACACCCATGGGGCATCCCGCCACGCAGGCGGGCAGCTCGCCTTGTGGTAGCCGGTCGGCGCAGAACACGCACTTGCCGACGGTGCCTTTCTGCGGCACCGGCATCTGAGGTGTCGCAGGCATGGGCATGCGGTTGAGCGGAAGGGGGTCGGTCCAGTTGAAGTAGCGGGCCTCATAGGGGCAGGCAGCCATGCAGGCGCGGGACCCGACGCAGGCGTTGTCGTCGACCAGAACGAGGCCCTCGTCGGTGCGGATATTCGCTCCTACCGGGCAGACGTACACGCACGGAGGGTCCTCGCACATCATGCAGGGCCGCGGCATGTGGTAGGTCCCGCCGGCGCTGTCCGTCATGCCGAAGACCTTGATCCAGGTCTGTTCCTCCCGCAGACCGTGTCGCTGCTGACAGGACTGCGTGCACACCTCGCAGCCATCGCAGTGGCGTAGGTCGATGACCATGCACCAGGCGTGCTCTGCGGCCTTAGCGCCCTTGGACGCGGTCATCGCCTTGGGTGTGGTCGCCGCCTGCGCGTCGTCCCGGTAGCTGACCATTGTCAGGGCGCCGGCTGCCGCCGCGACACCCACTGTGGCCAGGAGGTTGCGCCGGCTCAGGAACTTCTTGACCTCCTGGGCGACTTCCAGAGGGAGACCTGCGGGCACCTCGAGGTCGGTGGTGTGGGGCTTCATGTCGTTCTCCCTTCCGGTCGTTCTGGGGTCACTACTGGGTCAAGGAATCAGCTCATGGCTCGCGTCGGGTGATTCCCGCCCACGCCACAAGTAACGACAACACCGTCCAAGCCGCCATGGAGGCGCAGACCGCCAGCGCCGCCGCCGTGGTGCCGAGGGTGTTGTTCAGGTAGGAGCCAAACGGCCCCAGGGTCAGGGCGTCGGCCCCTGACGCCAGAACCATCAGGATGCGTCCTGCCTCGAGCGGGTTGAGCAGAACACCGACAAACAGTCCCACCGGACCCAGATGGACCGCAGCGGCTAGGCCCGCCAGGATGAGGTCGATGGCGAAGGCGAAGAGGAACCACAGCCCCATGGATAGCCCAAGTGCCTGCAGACGGCTGCCCGCCAACGCCGAGATGGCGACGCCGACAGCGACCGAGACCAGGCCCACGCCCAGGGCTGACCCCACTATGGCCAGGAGGCCAGAGACGTCAGCGGTCCCGGCGACATGGGCAAGCAATATTGCGGAGGCACCAAAGCCAAAGCCAATCGTGAGCCACACCGCGCCGACGAGGCCCAGGACGACGCCGCAGACATGGTCAAGTCGGGAAAGTGGTTGCACGAGCATCAGCGGCAGCAGGCTTCGTTCGCGCGCCGACGAAAGGCTGTTGGCACCCAGCATCATCCCCATCAGCGGTGGGAAGAGGATGGCGAGGTTTATCAGTGCCCCTGTGCCGGGCCCGACCCCAGCCAGACCCAGGTCACTGACCGAGCGAAGTCCGAGCAGGGTCGCGAGCACGCAGACAACGGTGAATGTCACGGCCGTCCCCATGACGAGGCGTCCTCGCACCGCGAGGCGCAGCTCCCATCCTGCGACGGCGAACACAGCCGAAGGATTCATCGCGAGCCCCCCGCCATCGACAGTCGTCTACCCATGGCCGGCGACGGCCGAAGTGACTCGACGGGGCCGTCGTGAACCACCCGCCCCGCCTCCAGCAGCACTGCCCGATCCGCAACACTGGCGAGGTCGTGGCGCAGCAGGCTGGTAACCATCAAAGGCATGGCGATCAGCGCGGTGCCTCCAGCAGCTCGAAGCGCCTGCAACGTCTCCCACAACGACGCGCTGTGCTCCTCGTCCAGACTCGCGGCAGGTTCGTCGAGCAGTACCAGCGGCGGAGAGCCAAGGATCGCCACGGCCAGCGCGACGCGTCGCCTCATACCGCCGGAGAGCGCACCGATCGGGCGCTCGAGCGCCGGCAGGAAGCCGTCAGGCAACGGAACGGCAGCCGCGAGCTGGTCAGGCCGGCCCACACTGACTCCCCGCAGGCGGGCGAAGAAGGATATGACCTCACCGACCGTCACCGACTGGGGCAGGGCAACGAGCTGCGGCAGGTAGCCAATCAAGCCTCTGCCATCGGCGGACCTGGGGTCGGCGCCGAGGACTCGCACCGTCCCCTCGAAGGCGGTGAGTCCGGCGACACAGCGCAGCAGCGTGCTCTTGCCGGACCCGTTCGCCCCCACCAGGAGGGCGATGTCTCCCCTGCGCAGGTCGATGGACACGTCGTCCAGGACGACCTGCTCACCGAACGCCTTGCTCACCCCATGTACTTCGAGCAGCTCGGGGTCTTGTGACGGACTCGATCTGTGCGTGCGCATCATGGCTCGATCCTTCGTGTGTGACGCTGGGGACGCCTCGTGAGACGCAACAGGGCCAGGGAGCACACCGCCAAACTGGTCACACCCACCGCTCCGGTTCCGAGCGCCAGGTGAACGGCAGTGGAGGGCAGCGACGGCGATCGGGGATCGACGATCGGAAAGGGGTCGACGGACACGGGATGTTGCCCAGCCATGCGTTGATCGACCGCCCGCAACAGCATGAAAGAAGGGCTGGAAGCAAGGGCGAGCAAGCTGGGGTCGCTGGCCAGCAGCGTGCTGGCCGCCGCGCCCTCAACGTGGGGGATCTCGCCGATCCCGCTTCCCGGACGCTCGTAGCCGAAGTAGTCACTCCAGTAGTTACCGACGCCGCTGCTGCTCCAGACCGCGTTGCCCCCTCCCCCGTCCGGGCCCAGGCCGAGCACCTGAACGGTGTTCTCAACGAGGCTGTTCTGCGACGCAGTGGCGTTCGCCGTAGGATACAGACCGACCCCAACCTGGTTCAGGGCAATGGTGTTGAGCTCGACCGCCGTGGGCCTGGGATCGTCCAGCGGTCCCTCGATCTGCAGGCCTACCCGGTTGCTGACGATGACATTGCGCAGCAGGCGCACCTCGCTGACGTCCAGCAGGAGCACGCCAAAGCCGGTGACCGCTGACTGCTCGTCACGGATGACGTTTCCCTCCAGCGTTACAGGACCGCCGTACATCATGACCGGACCAGACTCGTTGGCCGTGAAATGATTGCCGGCCACCGTCATGGCCTCGCCGTACATGCTGTGTACGGCGTAGCGGCCACCGGCGACGTCGTTGCATTCGATCCTCGCACCGCTGCCATATTCCAGGTACACGCCGTCGCGGGCATCGGCGATCGTGTTGCCCGTGACTACTGGGCGGATCGCGTTGAACAAAGAGACACCGTCACCTCGCCCGTCCTGGGCTCCCTTGGGACCAGAACCCATCGACATCCCGGCCATACCCACGTCCTTGTGTGGCGTCTCCCCGGACGCGGCCACCGCCTTACGTCCCTCGATGACGTTGCCGATGATCTGGGCATCGCTGACACCCTCGACCCAGATGCCTGTGTACGTATCACGGATGTGCAGGTTCTTCAGGACGACGCGGTCAGCCTGAACACTGACCCCCGCGGGGTTGTCGACCGGTCCCGGTCCGCTGCCCTCAATCATGAGGTCGCGAACTGTAGTCCCGGTGCCGCGGATGGTAAGGACCGTGCCCGTCCCGTTTCCGTCAAGGACAGGGTGTCCGATGCCCACAAGGGTGACCGGGCGGTCGATGACTAAATCGCCCCGGTAGACACCCGGCTGAACCGTCAGCGTGCCCCCCGAGGGTGTGTGAGCCAGCCGGTCCCTCAGCTCCTGCGTCGAATGCTGCGAGGTGCTGCTGGCGGGCGTGCCGGACATATCCATGGCAGGCATGGACGCCATGCCACTGGGAGTTGCCGAGTTCGACCCCGTCTTTTCCGTTGCGGCGAGGTCCCGCGTGGGGGCGCACACGGTGGGCGCGGCCGTCGCACTGCCCGTACCGGCGGGGCCCATGGCCCAGGCCGGCCCGACAACAAGCAGCAGCACCGCTCCAGCTACAGCGGTGACCGAGATGACACCGACACGACGGCGACTCATGGCGCGTTCAGCCTGGCTTCGTCCACCTTGGCGTCCGTCAGCTTGGCATCCGTCAGTTTGGCATCCGTCAGGTCCGGGTCAGTTGTGGGAGCTCCACCGTGCATCAGTGCCTTCGCGACGAAGGGAGCCGACGTCACCAGAGCCGCAGCGACCGCGATCAGGACGAGCGCCATCCCGGGAAGGCCGTTGACCGTGAAGTTCATTAGGGTGGTCGGCCCCAGAACACGAGGCGTAAAGGGGGCTACGCGGATCGGCGACGTGGGGTCCAGGCTGTGGCCCACCTGCCAGAGGCGGAACTGGACGTCGGCAAGGGCTCCCACCGGGATGAGCCAAAGCGTCGTGCAGGCAGGCCACCGCATCCAGCGCCGCCGGGTCGTGACGGCCAGGACGGCTGCCACCACCCCGACGAGGATGACCAGCGGCCAAAGCCTCATCTCGGGCATACCGGCGAAGTTGAACGGGGGCATGCCGATGTAGTGGGAAAGCTCATTGATCTCGCTCAGGTCGCCCTCGACCTTTCCACCGTAAGCCGCGATATTGAGGCCATTGGGGTATTGGGGAGCAGAGAACTTCGCCTGCCAGATAGGCAACCGGGCTGCCACGAGCAGCAGAGCCGTGGCGCCGAGACAGATGATGGCCGGAACAAGCACAGGAAGGAAGGTCCGCTCCTTCCCATGCCCCGCGATCGCGTGATCTGGTTTCTCAACTGCGGGGGGGCCGCTCATGTGCCGGCTCATCTGACTGTCAACTTCCCCTGCATACCGCTCTGGCGATGCCCTGGTATCGCGCAGTAGAACGTGTAGGTACCCGCCGTCAGGGTGACGGTGGCCTCACCCGTCTTACCCGGTGTCTCGGTGAGGTGCACGTGCAGGGAGTCGATGCTGAAGTCGTGATCCACCGCTCCCCCGTTGGTGAAGCGGAAGGTTGTCGGCCCGGGGGCCGCCTTGAGCGCAGGGGGCGCAAAAGAGTACTCGGTGCCCGTGACGCTGAGCACGACACCAGCCGCAGAGGGGGACGCAGTGCTGGTCGCCGGTTCGGCGCCCTGACTTGCGCTGCCGCTGCCGCAGCCTGCAACCAGGAACATGACGGCGCAAGCGCCAGGGACAATGCCACGGCGAATGGCGTTGTGGGGCCTGGACGTGAGCATCATCAGGCTCCCTTCGGTGCCACGAGGAGCCAGCCATACATCTCCATGTGGAGCGCGGAGCAGAACTGGGCGCAGTAGAAGGCAAAAGAGCCCACCCGATCTGCCGTGAACTCCACGTTCACGACCTCGCCCGGGTCGAGGGTCGCCTGGATGTTGTACTCGGGCACGGCAAATGTGTGCGTGGCGTTCTCGGTGGCCTCGATGTTGGTCAAATGCAGCCGCACTGTGTCGCCCACTGTGACCGGGATCTGCTCGGGGGTGAAGTGACTGCGCATCAGCGTCCCGTAGACCTCGACGACGCTGCCGCTACGTGTGATCCGCTCTTGGCCGGCCATGATGGCGTATGGGGACCTCGCCAACGTCGCCGGTTCGGTTCCGGGAGCGTAGATCTTCAGCGGATTGAGTTTGTCGACATTGATGATCTGGGCATAGTGGGGCTCGGAGTTGCCCAGCGGCATACTGCTCAGCGTCTGCAGTGTCGCGGAGGTGAGATCGATGAGCTCCAGGTTGACCGGGTGTGAGGGCCCGAGCTTCTGCACCTGGTCAAGGGACCACTTGTTCAGGGCGACGAGGTACTTTCCCTCCGGCTTGACGGTGTCGCCGCCGGGGATCGCGAGGTGGCCAATGTTGTAGTGGACGGGGACCTTCTGCACGAAAGTGAAAGGCTTGTCGGTGACTCCCGACTCGGGGCCGAGAGTCCACTTGGTCACCGCGCTGTCGATGAACAGGCTGGTGTAAGCGTTGCCCTTACCGTCAAACTGGGTGTGCAGCGGTCCGGCGCCTACCTCGACCTGGGTCACCAGCGCGGCATCCATGGGGATGATGGGCACGCCGTAACGGTCTTGGCCCTGGTAGTGCTTGGTGGCGATCGCGTCCTTGATCTTGTCGATCGAGAAGATCGTTACATGGGGATCGAGTTTTCCGGCGATGACTATGTAGTGGCCGTCCGGAGAGACGTCGACGCCGTGCGGGTTGCGTGGCTCGGGGATCAGATGCAGGACGCCCTCGCTGGCCGCCACGCTCAGCGAGATGACTCGCATGCCGTTGCGCATCACGTACTTTCCCGCCGCGACGACACTTTCCGCCTTCTTCCAGTCGATGACGTGCATGTAATCGAAGTTGTTCTTGGTCGCGCCGACCTCGATCGGCACGGTGTCGCCCACCGCGAGCTCAGTGTTGAAGGAGTTGATGAAACCGAAGCCGTAACTGGCGAGCTTGCCCATGTCGGCCAGGTCCTGGTTGTACGGCGGGAGCTCGATCTGGAAGCTCTTCTCCGGCACAAGCCGTCCGGTCTTCGGGTCGATGTGGTACCAGCTCGAGTAGCCGCGATACAGGTCCGCGTAGTCCGCCAGGGGGGCATATCCATCGGCGGTCGTCGGGCGCGGAGTGAGTGAAGAGATCTGGGCGTACTCACTGTTCGGGGTCACGACCATGCCGTGGGAGCTA
>Ga0209014_10002595_pt1 | contig 10471 bp, 7 predicted proteins | sample BarGraNGADG00212_FD_184491 | JGI IMG/M metagenome (GOLD analysis project Ga0209014, IMG submission 184491) | Arctic peat soil microbial communities from Barrow, Alaska - Barrow Graham LP Ref core NGADG0002-212 (SPAdes) (version 2) | ecosystem: Environmental > Terrestrial > Soil > Wetlands > Peat... | reverse complement strand
GTGCGCCAGCGCGTCATCGCCACTGATCAACCCGCCAGCGAGTAAGCCGCTCGCGCCTGCTCGCGTTTACACGGCTAGCCAATATCAGTTATTTAGCAATAACTGCATAATCACCCCGGTGGCGATTGCAGCCAAAACATAGTCGCCGCCAGTCTGAACCCAATGGTAGCCGCGGGGCGGCGCACTCAGGTTGTGGCCGCGCCAGTCATCCACCACGTACTGCCTGCTACGGTACTGTGCTGGAAGACGTCCGCCTTGATGGAAGGCATGGTCTGGACCGGCGCCACGCATATCCCGTTGCATATTGTTTTGTGGTCGTCCCTGGTTTTGCTGCGGGGTTGGTCGGCGCGCATTGTCGTTGGGGCGGCCCCTCTGGTCGGCGCGTTGTCCCTGTCCAGCTCGATTCTCATCTTGACGATTTCCATCGCCCTGGGCAAATGAAAATCCACTCATACTCATCGTCACGGCAATGATGGACGAAATAATTTCTTTACTTTTCATACTGCTCTCCATTGGGTTGGTTGTTGCCTGATCTCATGCACTCCGTTTGGAGCTTTGTCTTGACCGGGTGCTAGTGGAGGCTAAGCCCAGGAAGTCATGCGGTCTGTGCGCTAGCGTACCAAGAAAACATGAATCACCGCCAACTGGAGCAGCAGGTCGTTTGGGTAGGGGCGCTCATGCTCTACAGCCGAAGTTGATAGACTCCTAGTGATGACTAACAGTTCCCAAAATCACACCCCTGCTATGGCCCAGTATTGGGGCCTCAAGGCGGACTACCCCGACACCTTGCTCTTTTACCGCATGGGGGATTTCTATGAAATGTTCTATGCGGATGCTGAAAAGGCCGCGCGCCTGCTCAACATCACATTGACGCAGCGCGGTCAGTCCGCGGGGCAAGCGGTGGTGATGGCGGGCGTGCCGTTTCATGCGCTCGAGACTTACCTGGCGCGGCTGATCAAGCTGGGCGAATCGGTGGCGATTTGCGAACAGGTCGGCGAGGCCGAGGGCGGCGCCGGCAAAGGTCCGCTGCAGCGCAAAGTGGTGCGCGTGGTCACGCCCGGCACACTGACCGACCTGGAGCTGCTGAGCGACAAAACCGAGTCGCTTCTGCTGGCAGTGCAGCAGGGGCCGCGCAACACCTGCGGCCTGGCCTGGCTGAGCCTGACGCAAGGTGAGCTGCATCTGGCGCAGTGCGCGCCCGACGAATTGGCGCAATGGGTCGAGCGCATCAGCCCGGGTGAACTCTTGTTTAGCGCTGGAGCAACGCCGGCGTTTGAAGCGCGCTTGCGCAAGCTGCAGCCAACGGGACGCTTGGCCATTACAAGCCGGCCCGACTGGCAGTTTGACCCGGGCCTGGGCCAGCGCAAACTGTTGGAGCAACTGCAAGCCGCCAACCTGGCCACCTGGCAAGCACAAGACCTGCTGCAAGCGCACGCTGCCGCCGCTGCGCTGCTGGCCTACGCCGAGCACACCCAGGGCCGCGCCCTGACCCACCTGCACAGCGTGCGCGTCGAGCGCAACAACGACGCTGTCGACTTGCCGCAAAACACCCGGCGCAACCTGGAACTGACGCAAACCCTGCGCGGCGAAGACTCGCCCACCCTGTTTTCACTGCTCGATACCTGCATCACCGGCATGGGCAGCCGTTTGCTGAAAAACTGGCTGCTCTCGCCGCAACGCGACCGCAGCCAGGCGCAGCAACGACTCAACGCCATCACCGCCTTGCGCGGTGATGCGGCGCAGGCGGGGGTCTGGGCCAAGCTGCGCGAGCAGCTCAAAGGCTGCTCCGATGTGGAGCGCATCACCGCCCGCATTGCGCTGCGCCAGGTGCGTCCGCGCGAGCTGGTGGCATTGCGGCAAACGCTGGCAAAAACCGAGCTGCTGGCACCCGTTCTACTGGGGCTTGAAACTTGCCTGGCCGCTATTTCAGAGCACTTGTCAAGCCCCGCCGGCTGCGACAGTTTATTGGCCAGTGCGGTCGATCCGGAGCCCGCCGCCCTGGTGCGCGACGGCGGCGTCATCGCCACGGGTTTCGATGCCGAACTGGACGAGCTGCGCGCCATCCAAACCCATTGCGACAGTTTTTTGCTCGACCTCGAAGGGCGCGAAAAAGCGCGCACCGGCATTGCCAATTTGCGCGTGCAGTTCAACAAGGTGCATGGCTTTTTCATTGAAGTCACACAAGGTCAAGCGGACAAAGTGCCCCCCGACTACCGGCGCCGCCAGACCCTCAAGAACGCCGAGCGTTTCACCACTCCCGAGCTCAAGGCGTTTGAAGACAAAGCGCTGAGCGCCCAGGAGCGCGCGCTGGCGCGCGAGAAATGGCTGTACGACCAGGTGCTTGAGCAGTTGCAAGCCTTCGTTCCGGCGCTCACCCGGCTGGCCCGTGCGCTGGCCGCGCTGGACGCGCTGTGCGCCTTGACCGAACGATCCCTGACGCTGGATTGGTGCGCGCCACAATTCGTCAAGGAGCCGTGCCTGGAGATCACACAGGGCCGCCACCCGGTGGTGCAGGCGCGCCTGGCTGAATCGAGCTCCGGCGCTTTTATTGCCAACGACACCCACCTCGGCCCGAGTCAGCGCATGCAAATCATCACCGGCCCCAACATGGGCGGCAAATCGACCTACATGCGCCAGATCGCTGTGATCGTGCTGCTCGCCAGCGTGGGCAGCTATGTGCCGGCAAGCGCCTGCCGCCTCGGGCCGATCGATGCCATTCACACCCGCATTGGCGCTGCCGACGATCTGGCCAACGCCCAGTCCACCTTCATGCTGGAAATGCTCGAAGCCGCGCAGATATTGCACGCAGCAACCCCGGAATCACTGGTGTTGATGGATGAAATTGGCCGTGGCACCAGCACCTTTGACGGCTTGGCACTGGCCGCGGCAATAGCCACCCAGTTGCACGACAAAACGCAAGGCTACACGCTGTTTGCCACGCATTATTTTGAGCTTACCGAGTTTCCGGCGACTCACCATGGCGCCATCAACGTGCATGTGAGCGCCGCCGAGTCGGGCCGCGACATTGTTTTTTTGCACGAAATCCAGAGCGGCCCGGCCAGCAAAAGCTACGGTATCCAGGTGGCGCGCCTGGCCGGCATGCCCGCCGCGGTGCTGAACCAGGCCCAGCACACGCTGGCCGCGCTGGAAGCGCAAGCCACGCAGAGCCGGGCCCAAGTCGATTTGTTTGTCGTGCCGGAAATTGCGCCAGCCCCCCTGGCCAGCGCCGTAGAAGCCGCAGTGGCAGCGATCAACCCGGACAATTTGAGTCCACGCGAAGCGCTGGAGGCGCTGTATCAACTCAAGAAGCTAAATTTTGAGTGATTTAGGGTTGCAACACACGGTTCATCGCCGTCACCGCCTGGGTGTCAGCGTCGCCCACCAGTGCCAGCAGCCTGATTTTTGACATCAGGTACATGTAGCGCGCTTGCGCCAGGTCGCGCAGCACCACCATGCGCTGCTGTTCGGCGTTCAAGACATCCAGCACGGTTCGACTGCCGGCCTGGAAAGACTTTTGACTTGACAACACCAACTGATCAGATGAACGAACCGCCTGCTCCAACGCCCTGATCTTGGGGATATTTTCAGTCACACCTCGAAACTCTTTGTGGACCCGCACCCCAAGGTCGCGTCGGCCCGCCTCAAGCACTTGCTCGGCGCGGTCCAGTGCGGCAAGGGCTTGCCGGACTGAAGAGTTCACATATCCACCCGAAAAAATTGGAATATTGAGCTGCAAGCCAACTGCATTATCGGTATACCGAGAATTGATACTTAAGACGTTTTCACTATCGCTACGCGACCACTGCGCCACTGCATCCAGTGTTGGATAATGCCCTGCTTTGGCCTTGTCCACCTCCTGGCGGGCCACTTCAAGCTGGGCTTTGAGTGACTGCATTTGGGGGCTGTTCTGCTCAGCGCGCTCGGTCCAGGCCTCCAGGCGATTGGGCTGCGGGTCAAGCAGTTCCAGCTTCGACACGTCCAGCGTCGCCAGCCCGTCAATCGGCTGATTGACCAGAATCTGCAATTGCCGCAATGTGTAATCAATATTCTGCCGGGCCTCGATCTCCTGGGCCACGGTCATGTCAAGCCGGGCCTGTGCTTCGTCCACGTCAGTGCGAGTGCCGGAACCGGCCGCAAACAATTTGCGGGCAGCATCGAGCTGTGTGTTGTATGCCGTGCGCTGGGCCAAGACCAATGCAAGCTGTTCATGGGTCAACATGGCTTCAAAATAGGCACCGCTGACCCGCACCGCCAGATTTTGCTCATCCTGCGCCAGCGTGGCATCAGCGTCATCGACCTGTGCTTTGGCTTGCCGGTATTGGGCCGTCAGGTAGGGGCGAAACAAGGGCTGGCGCACGGTCAAGGTCTGATTGCTGCTGGGATAAGCGCTATCGGTGGTTTGCTCCTGACCCAGAAAATCGGGTGCAGTGCTGGCCAACTTGTTTCTGTTGCTGGCCACGCTGGCGGCAACATTGGGCAGCAATTGGGAGCGCGCCTGCGGCAAGCGCTCGCGCCCGGCCTGGGCGGCGGCACGCGAGGCCAGAATGGTGGCGTCCTGTTGCTGCGCTGCCTGGTATGCCTGTAGCAGGTCCATCGACCAGACGCTTGAAGACAGGCCCAGCAGCAGGCTGCACAGCACCAGACGCTTGAAAGGCACGCCATGAGTTGCCGGAGTTATAGGGTTATGCATCATGATTTCACTCCTCTTTCATGGAGGCGGCCATCCGCTTGAGCATTGGACTGAGCAGATAAGTCAACACGGAACGCTCGCCGGTCAGGAACACCACCTCCACCGGCATACCCGATTGCAGTTGGCGTTTGCCAAGTTTTTTGTAACCTTCGGCGGTCACTCCGACGCGCGCCAGGTAGTAGCCGGCACCAGTATGCTGATCCACCAGTAAATCGGCCGAGATCGAAGAGACCTTGCCGTTCACCACCAGTTGCGGCGAATGGGCAAATGATGAAAATCGAATGTCCACCGGCAAATCTTTATGGACACGGTCAATCAGATGGGGTGGAACGCGGGCCTCGATCAACAAAGCCTGATCTTCCGGCACGATGTCCATCAGTTTTTGTCCCGGGCCGATGACGCCGCCGACGCTCTGGAACGCCAGGCCGACCACCTGCCCGGCGACGGGTGACTTGATCTCGATGCGCCCTAGGTCATCCTGGGTGGCACGAAATTTATCTCTGTCACCAGGTACTTCGCGCCCGACATCGGCCAACTGGGATTCAACTTCCTTGCGGTATTCCTGCTGGCGCATGATGGCGCGCTGCTGCAATTCGGAGATGGCTCGTTTGGCACGGATGGTATTGCCCTGCAACTCGGCAATGCTTGAACTGGCATCGGCCGCCGTGCGCTCGAGCTCGAGTTGCCGATTGCGCGGAGCGTAGCCCTCGGCCACCAATCCACGGGTGTTGTTGAGTTCCTCGGTCAATAGAGCTTGCTGATTTTTTCGATTAACCAGCATGCTTGCATAAGCCTCTATCAAACCAAGTTGCCCCTGAATACTCTCTTCACTGGATTGCAAATCTGCACGCAAGGAGGCGCGCCGCGAGTTAAACAATTGTTCTTGCGTAAAAATCACTTGCCCGATTTGTGGGTCGCTACTGGCTGCCTGCACATCTGGATGAAACACTATTTTTGCCAGACCGCGCTGCTCAGCCAACAAGCGCCCTTCCATGGCAAGTAAACCGATATAGCGTTGCCGCGCGGCCTCAAAGTTGGCGCGCGCCACGGCGGGGTCCAAGCGCAGCAAAAGCTGCCCTTCCTTGACACGATCACCCTCGCCCACCAGCACCTCTTTGACAATGCCGCCGGTCAGGTGCTGCACTTCTTTTCTTTTGGTATCAATTGAGACCATGCCCTGGCTGGGCACGCCTTCGTCCAGCGGCGCCAAACCGGCCCAAAGCAGGACGCCGCCAAAACCCAGCCCCAGGGCCCACAGCCCGATGCGCGCGGCGCGCCCGGTGTGTTGTGAAAACTCATGCACGCCCGAGGTGGCAACCGCAGGCACGCTCGCTGAAGCCGACTTGGGGGCGACGCTTTTTAAAATATCTTGTATGGACATGGCAGACTCAACAATCAAAGTAAAAAATAAAAACTTAGGCCGGCAGGGCGGCGGCATCGGGTATTGGTGCCGGCTTTGGTGGTGGCTGACGTTGCGCCTGCAGGGCGGCGATGACGGCATCGCGTGGTCCGTCAGCCGCCACCTGGCCGTCGCGCAAAATCAGAATCCGGTCAGCGACCTGCACCGCGCCGGGGCGATGCGTAATCAGGAACACGGTTCGGCCTTTGGCTTTGAGTTGCTCGATAGTGCGCAAGAGCGCCGCTTCACCGGCATCATCCAGATTGGCATTGGGTTCATCAAGCACAATCAATTTCGGCTCGCCATAGATGGCGCGCGCCAGTCCGATGCGCTGGCGCTGGCCGCCCGAGAGCAAATTACCGGCTTCACCAATCGGCGTGTCGTAACCCTTGGGAAAGCGCAGGATCATCTCGTGCAAACCGGCGCTCTGGGCGGCGGCAATCACTTGTGCCGGATCAACCTCGCCAAAGCGGGCGATGTTCTCGGCAATCGAGCCTTCAAACAGTTCAACGTCTTGCGGCAAGTAACCCAAATAGGGCCCGAGTTCGACCCGGTTCCATCCGTTGATCGGTAAATCATCCAGCAGCACATTGCCCGACACCTCAGGCCAAATGCCCATCAAGACGCGCGCCAGGGTCGATTTGCCGGAGCCCGATGGACCTAACACGGCGGTCACCGTGCCAGCGGGAATCGTCAAGTTGATGTTTTTGAGGATCGGCTCAGCACGGCCTGCGGCGATGGCAAACACGTCATTCAACGTGACCGCACCGGCGGGTGCCACGCGCTTGAGGGCGGGGTCGCGCGGCGGATATTCAAGCAGCATCTGCTCCAGCCGGGCAAAGGCGTAGCGCATGCCGATAAATTGACGCCAACTTCCCACCAGCATGTCGATCGGGGCCAGTGCCCGCGTCATCAGCACACTGGCGGCGATCATGCCACCGGTAGTGAGTTGTCCATTAATACACAACAAGGCGCCGGTACCCAGCGCCAATGATTGCTGGCTGTAACGAATGAACTTGCTCCAGGCGGTGATGCGGTGCGTCAGATGTTGGGCGCTGGCACTTTTGTCCAGGAACATTTGATGACGCATGGCCCAGCGCGTCTGCAGGTTTTGTACCATGCCCATGGATTCGAGCACCTCGGCATTGCGCAGCTTGCCTTGCAGAAAGGTGTTGGCATCGGCACCCGCCTTGACTGCAGCTTCAGACGGTACCAGTGTATTCCGGTGGCCAAACCAGGCCAGCGCCGCCTGCACGATGGCAAAGAAAATGCCGAGCATACCGAGCCAGGGATGCAGAAAAAACATCACTCCGATGTAAATCGGCATCCAGGGCGCATCGAAAAAAGCAAAGATGCCGTTACCGGTGAGAAACTGACGAATCTGGAGCAGATCGCCAAAGGCTCGTGACGGACTGGTCCCGGCCTGGCTCAAGTGGGATTCAAAGCTGGCGTTAAATACCTGGGTGCTGAGTTGTTCGTCCAGACGCACGCCGGCACTGACCAGCACGCGCGAACGCATCCATTCGGCAAACGCCATGATGGTGAATAAAAGCAGAGTGAGCAAAGACATGGCGATCAGCGTCAGGTCGCTCTGACTGGACAGCACCCGGTCGTAAACCTGCAGCATGTAGAGCGTGGGCGTGAGCATCAGCACATTGGCCACCATGCTGAAAGCGCCCACGATCAGAAATTCCCGACGAAAACTCCAGAGCGTGGAGGTCAATTCGCTGCGTTGGAAAAATTCAGGTGTTTTCATAGGATTGAGCTGTTGGCCATCAAGGGGTAACGGGTTTTGTCGTGTCCATCTGGCGCGCCTTCGCTGCGGCCTCGTTCAAGGCCTTGAGCACGTCGTCACGCGGCCCGAACATCTGTGCCTGACCGTCGCGCAGCAGCAATATCTTGTCGGCCACGCCCAGCACGCTGGTGCGGTGCGTCATCACAACAAAAGTGGTGCCACGCGCGGCAAGTTGCGAAATAGCTGCGGCCAGCGCTGCGTCACCCTGCTCGTCCAGACTGGAGTTGGGTTCATCGAGCACCACAAAAGCCGGTTTGCCATACAGCGCCCGGGCCAGGGCAACGCGCTGGCGCTGCCCGCCGGAGAGCATGGCGCCTTCTCGCCCGACCGGGTTGTCGTAACCTTGCGGCAAAGCCATGATGAAATCGTGCAGGCCAACTGCGCGTGCCGCCGCCTCGACCTTGACCTGATCCACTTCGCCAAAACGGGCAATGTTTTCGGCCACCGAGCCGTCAAACAACTCCACACCCTGCGGCAAATAACCAATGTGTGGACCGAGCTCAGCTTTGTTCCAGGAATAAACGTCTGCGCCATCGAGCCGCACTTTGCCATTGGCGGCTGGCCACAAACCGACCAGCAACCTTGCCAGCGTGGTCTTGCCAGAGGCCGACGGACCGACCACCGCCAATACTTCGCCGGGTTCCAAGCCAAAGCTGACGCCTTTGAGAATGGGAGCCTGGGTTCCGGGTGCACTGGCCACCAGGTTTTCAACCTGCAATGCGCCTTGCGGCGCGGGTAGTGCCATGCCGGCCGGTCGCAGCGGCACATTGGTCAACAAGCTGTCGAGTCGGCTGTAGGCATCGCGCACATTCACCACGGCCTGCCACTGTGCCACGATTTGAATCAGTGGCGCCAGCACCCGGCCCCCCAGAATGGAGCCGACGATCATGGCCGAAGCGCCACCACTGAGCTCGTTGTGCAACAACAACCAGGCACCCAGACCGAGCAGCCCGGAGCTGACCGTGTTCTGCAAGAATTTGGAGAGCGCCTGATAAAACCCGGCGTAGTCGGAAGCCGTCGCCTGCAGCCCCAGAAATTCGCGTTGCTTGCCAATCCAGCGCCGGTGAATGTCGCGCAACATGCCCATGGATTCAATCACCTGCGCATTGCGCAGAGTGCCGTCGGCGTATTGCTGCGCCGCAAATGCGCCGCGGTTGGCGGCCAGCAGCGGCGGCTGGGTGCTGCGCTCGTTGAGCCAACCCACAAACGTCTGCAAAATGGCGGCCACCACGGCGGCCCAGCCCAAGGCCGGCGCGATGCCAAAAATCAGCACCAGAAACACCAGCGCCACCGGCGCCTCCATCAACGCCAACAAAACCGGCGCATGGATAAAGTCGCGCACCGAGCGCAAATCATTCATCGGCTGCGTCGTGCCGCCGGGCAGGCGCTTCAGATTGGCCTCAAATATGGCAGTGAAGATGCGACTGTGCATGTGGCCATCAAAAACCAGGGCGGCTTCGTGCATGACCTCCGAGCGCACCCACTCGAGCACTTCCATCAACACGAAGGCGAACAGCACCAACAGCGTGAGCATCGCCAGCGTCATGTAGTTGCGGCTATTGACCACCCGGTCATAGACTTCCAGCATATATCCCGTGGGTGCCAACACCAGCAGACTGGCGAGCACGCTGAAGCCCGCTGCCTGTCTGAAGTAAGGCCGCAAGGTGTCCAGTGCCTGGCGCAACTCGGATGGGGGTTTTCTAAGATTCATTGGGCCTCCTCGACCAATACATATTCTGGAACCTCAGCGCTGGCAGGTGTGACGGGCTCTGGTACCGCTCCGTCTTGCTCATCGCTGAAAAGGAAAGAAAGTTCAAAGGCCCCATCCAGGCGACGCGACAGCACAATTTCACGCAGTTTTTTGTCATGAAAATTGGCTTCGTCGGCCGGTTTCAGCGCCAATGCAAAGCGCATGCGACCATCGAGCGTGTACATGGAGAGTTGCCCGTCCTTGACGCTCAGCGTATGGCGGTCAAAATAAACTGGGCTGTTATCCGTAAAGCGCAGCAAGGGCAGCGGTTTGTCGGCCAGGCGCGACAAATTGAACGGGCTTTGCGGGTGCTGGAACACCACGCGGCAGGTGCGCGCCACCGAGTAAATGGCGTTGCACACCATCTGCGAGCCAAGCTCCGGAAAGCGCTCGCGCAGGCTGTGGTACATCAGGTGGTGCAGCGCGACCCGGTTCCAGACCCGGGTCTGCTGCACCGTCGGCGCCAGTGCGTTGCAAACCCGCGCAAACGCCGCCTGCAGGGCCTGCAAGCGGGCCAACTGCTCAGCAGATGTGTTCAGCGGAATACGCAACATAAAGTTCATATAGGAAAAATTCTAGCACGCTCATATATGAATATTCCAGGCGCTGCGGCAAGTGTGGTTTTGAAGATACACTACACTTCCCACAGCCTCTGGATCAATACCATGAACCGCTGCCTATCAGTGCCGATACTCCGTCTTCTCAGGACGCTAATCGTCATCATGGTCTGGACCGCAAGCGTCAGTCCAAATCTGGCTACGGCACAAACCCTGCCGCGCCAATTTCCAGTAGCTGCCAAACGAGGCATGCTGGAGGTAACGCTGCCGCCTGCGGTAT
>Ga0209014_10002594_pt1 | contig 10478 bp, 12 predicted proteins | sample BarGraNGADG00212_FD_184491 | JGI IMG/M metagenome (GOLD analysis project Ga0209014, IMG submission 184491) | Arctic peat soil microbial communities from Barrow, Alaska - Barrow Graham LP Ref core NGADG0002-212 (SPAdes) (version 2) | ecosystem: Environmental > Terrestrial > Soil > Wetlands >... | reverse complement strand
CCGCCCGCGTGCGAAGCGTGTCGCCACGAGGCGGCGCAGTCACCGGCTTCGCCGGTGGCCGCACCGGCACCTGCGCGCGCGCCATCGACGCGAGCCCTGTGCACGACCCGACCAGCAGCAGGAGCAGCACCCGAATGTGCTTCACGCCAACGCATCTCCGGCTTCGTCGGCGCCCACGACGAGCGCCGCCAGCGACCAGATGATCCGCCAGCGCAACTCCTCGAGATGGTCGAGAAAGGGCATCTCGGCCGCATTCTTCATCGTCGTCTGCTCCACTGCCGCCTATCGAATGGACCGCAGTTGTTCTTTCGCGAGTGCGGCTTCATCCGAGCGAGGATAGTTCTTGATGATCCGGTCGAACGCTGCCCGTGCCGCGGCCGACTGTCCGGCCGCCTTCATGGAGAGAGCACGCTTGTAGAGCGCCGTCGCCGCCTTCGGCGACTTGGGGTACCGCTGAATGACGAGCCCGTATACCGAGTCAGCCGCCACCTGGTTCCGTTCTGCCGCGAACGTCTCCGCAATGAAGACCATCGCCTCGGGTGCATCTTCCGTGTTGGGATAGTTCCGCAGCAGCTCCTCGAAGCCATTTCGCGCGACGCCAGTTGCGCCTCGGCGAAGCTGATCGAGCGAGCTCTGGAAGAGCTGTGCCGGACCGGGCGCCGCGGGTGCCGGATGCGCCATGTCGCCGGGCGTCGCCGGAACGACACCCGCCTGATTGTTGCGCTCCTCTAGCGAGGCCCGCAGCTCCTGGACCCGGCGCTGGCCCTGCCCGCTCAGCTCCTGGAGCTGCAGTATCTGGCGGCCCATCTCGTAGTGGTCGTTCTGCACGTCGCCCTGCAGCTTGGCGAGGCGCGAGCTGACGACGCGAACGGAATCGTTGTTCCGGGCGATCTGCGCCAGGATCTGTTCGATGGCGCGGTCCATCTGCGCGCGCTGCGCTTCGCTATTGCTCGCGGCAGCCTGGCTCATCGTGTTGAGGTGGTTCTGCAGCAGCGCGACATCGCCCTTGGAGGCGAGACAGCCCGCGAGCACGAGCGCCGACAGCGGCGCAAAGCGGCCCGCGCGCATCATGACCGTGGGCGCGCGAGGGCGCCGGAGGCGTTGCCCGCTACGAACTCGGCGCGACGGTTTTGCTGGTACGACGCTTCATCTGTACCCTGCACCGCCGGCTGCGAGTCACCAAGACTCTGCGCCGTAAGGCGGCCCTCCTCAACGCCCTTGCTCACGAGATACCGCTTCACCTGCGCCGCTCGGCGCTGGCCGAGCGCCAGATTGTACTCCGCGGTGCCCTGCTCGTCGGTGTGACCCGTGATGGCGAGAGTCACGGCTGCATTCGCCATGAGGATCGCGGCCTTGCCGTCGAGAATGACGTGGGCCTCGTCGCGGAGCTGATCCTTGTCGTAGTCGAAGTAGACGGCTTGGGAGAGATTCTGTCTCAGCACGTTCTGCACACGTTGCGCGTCGGCGTCGGTAGCCGAGCCTCCACGCGCATTGGCGAGCGAATCAGCCCGGCGGTGCGCGGCCTCCGCGGCGATCGAGTCGGCGCGACGGCGCGTAGCCTCCGCGGCGATCGAGTCAGCGCGACGCTGCGACGCGGCATTGTCCGCCACCGCGACAGTGGTAGGCGCGGGCGCAGGCTCCGGCTTCTTGCGGCACGCGCCGAGCCATGCTGCGCCGAGAAGTACGACGAATGAAAGAACGATGCGACGGGTCATGCAGGTCTCCGAAGTGGAAGAGTCGGCAAGCGGTGACTCGGGATACTCAGTTGGACGACAGGCGAGGCGACCATGCAGGGTTCCGTGCCTCACCCGCACCGCGCGTGAGCTGGCGCGAGCGGCTAGTTTCGACGTCGAGCACCCAGAGCTGCTTCACCCCGCTGCGATTCGACGTGAAGGTCAGATGCCGGCCGTCGGGCGCCCACGACGCGTCCTCGTTGCGACCATCGCTCGTGAGCTGCTTGAGCCCGCGATCGCGGAGACTGATCGTCATGATTTGAAAGGTTCCGCCAATCTTCGAGTGAAACGCAACGGACCCGCCGTCGGGCGACCAATCGGGGGCCGCGCGATGCGCGTTTTCACCGAACTCGAGTGGCGTGAGCAGATCGACGTTCGTCCCATCGGCATCCATCGTATAGATCTCGGGATGGCCCGCGCGGCCCGACATGAACGCGATGCGGCGCCCATCAGGACTGAAGCTCGGCGAGACGTTGTCGCTGCCGCGCCCCACGGAGAGCCGGCGTCCGCCGCCCCCGGTGACGGGCGCGATGTAGATGTCGACGCCGTCATCCACACCGTGACCGTAGACGACGCTCGAGCCATCCGGAGTGAAGACCGGAGAAATGAACACCCCGCTTCCCCCGGCGACCGTGCGCTCTCGTCCAGACGACAAATCCTTGACGACGACTTGCGACGGGATGAGGGTGGTGTAGGTGATCATCGTTCCGTTCGGATGCCAGGCGGCGGAGAGCGGCGTTCCCGTCTCTGCGACCAGCACCATCTGCTCGCCGTCGCTATCTACGGCCCACAGGCGATTCGCGCGCGCGAACAGCACCCGCGTGCGCGCGATACCGCGCGTCCCCGTGAATGACTCTTCGAGATCGTCCGACAGCCCGTGTAGCACGGCGCGCCATCCCCGCATTTGCGACATTGGCGGCGCGACGTAGTCCCGAATGAGCGCCGTGGTCTGCTTCGGCACGTCATACACCGCGAGATGCAGTCCCGTGGACGTCAGTGTCACCTGCACCGCCGCCGCCGCACCGAGCTTCGCGAGCACCCGCCAATTGGGCGACGCGACGCGATTCGCTTCACCAAGCGCGCCGGCGTCGAGCTCGATCACGCTCACCCGATCGCCGAAGTCGAGGTCACGTTGAATAATGGCGCGTATCGAGTCGGCGCCGACGCCCTTGCCGGGCAGCACGACGACGCCCGGCCTCGCGCCGGGATCGTAGGTGAGGCCGATGCGAACTCCACGCGTCGTATCCTGCGCGACGAGCGGAGCCGAGATGAGGAGCAGCGCGCCGAGCGCGCGGCGAATGATCATGAGCGACATTACCGAATGAGACGTGGGTCGAAGCTGAAGATCACCGGAAGCACGTCGTCCGAGAATCCCTGCGGCAGGGGACCAAATGCATGCGACGCCAACTCGATGGCCGCGAGCGCATCCTGATCGAATGAGTACACGGACGACCGTTTGGTGAGACGCGACCCGGCGACCGTTCCGTCGCGCCGAATCATGAACGCGACCTCCGCCGTCAACGCACCTCGTGCCGACGGCTTGAAGTTGAGCGCGATCTGCCGCACGATGTTCGTTAGATACACGGGATACGGAAATGCGATCCCATCGGCCTTCACGTTGGCGACGTCGGCGCCTCGGCCGCCCTGTGGTCCACCGCCCGCGACAGGTGCGGCCGAGGAAGCGGGAGCGGCCGGCGCGGCGTTCGGAGTGGCCATTTTCGCCGTCCGAACAGGTGGCGTCTTGGAGGGCGCTTTCATGCGTGCCGGCTCGGGCGTCTCTCGTGCGAGAGGAGCGGGCTTCGACGTGGGAGGCGTCCGCGTGACCACGGGCGGAGTGGGCTGCACGACGCCGATCTGGCGCGGGCCTGCCGGCGCCGCGATCAGGCTCACCTTGTAAATGGGCGCCGTCGGAGCGTGGGGAGCCGTTCGGACGACGAGAAAGGCCGCGCCCGCCAGGATATGCAGCGTGACGGACAGGGCGAGCGGCGCGCGCAACGAAAAACCGTCGTGCGCCGCCACCGCGCTCACTTGGCGTTCTCCGGATCGGTCATCAGTCCGACATCGTTGACTCCGGCCGCGCGCATGATCGCGATTACCTTCATCACGACGCCATACGGCACACTGGCGTCGCCTCGCAGATACACGCCGTCGCTCGTGCGCTTCGACGCGAGCGAGCGAAAGGCCGAGCGGAACTCGGAGAGCGTCATTCGCGTCTCGTCCACGTAGACGGCGCCCGACCGATCGATCGTCACGACCATTCCGCTCTTCGGGTCGAGCGGCCTCGCCTCGGCTTTCGGCAGCGCGACGTCTACCCCGCCCTGCATCATCGGCGCGGTGATCATGAAGATGACGAGCAGCAGGAGCATCACGTCGATGAGGTTGACGACGTTGATCTCTGCGTTGAGCGGCATCTCGCGCCGGCGGCGGCTCACCCTAGGCGCGCCCTTCGCGCACGAGCATCGCGATCACCGTCGTGCCGAATCCCTCGAGCAGGTTGTCGAGGCGGTTCAGCCGGTTGGCGAGAATGTTGTAGCCGAAGGTCGCGGGTATGGCGACGGCGAGCGCGGCCGCGGTTGCGATGAGCGCGGCGGCGACCCCCGGCGCGACGGCGGCGAGATTACCCGATCCGCGCGTCGCGATTCCGAGAAATGCGGTGATCACACCGAGGACGGTGCCGAGCAGGCCGATGAGCGGACTCGCCGACCCGATCGTCGCGAGCCAGGGCAGAAAGCGTCCGAGCCGGTCGCGCTCGGAGAGCGCTTCGGCGTCGAGCACAAGCCGTAGCGTCTCGACGCGCGAGGCAGCCGCCGTGGGCGAAAACTGAGCAACCGAATCGTCGGAGAACGAATCTCTCGGACGCGACGGCGCGACTTCACCGACGAATTGCAGCGCTCGCAGCAGCAGCCGCTGCGCCGCATTCGGCGCCGCGTGCCTGGCCGCCTCGCCCGCGGCCGCGAGCCGCGAAGCGCGCTCGACCTCGCGCGCGAATGCCGTCGCCAGCCGCAGCGACCTGGAGAGCTCGCGTCCCACGCCGAACATGATGGCCCAGCTCACGAGGGAGAGCACGATGAGAATGCCGAGCACGACGTGTGTCTCCGTGCCCGCGCTCATGACGAGATCCTTCGCCGTCGTGGGAACCGCGGTACCCACCTGCAGCAGTGCGATCATGCCCGCTCCCGCGCTGGGCTCTTCGGCCTCGACGCCTTGCGCGCCTGGAACCACTCGAAGCTTCGCGCCAATCCCTCCTCGAGCGAAACCGCGGGGCGCCAATCGAGCTGCCGCGCCGCCTTGCTGACGTCGAGATACGAGGTGCGCTGTTCCCCCGGCCGCTCCGGCGCATGCTCGACCGCTACCGAAACGCCGGCGGCTTCAGTCAACGTGTTCGCGAGACGCAACACGTCGGTGGCAATACCGGTTCCGACATTGAATGCTCGCGTATCGAGCAGCTCGGTCTTCGGAAGTGCGCGCGTCGCGCCGCGATAGGTCGCGTCCACCACGTCGCCGACGTACACGTAGTCGCGCGTCTGCAGGCCGTCGCCGAACACCGTCATTGCCCTGCCGTCGAGGATGCGGCCGCAGAAGATGGCGACGACCCCGGCCTCACCGTGCGGATCCTGCCGCGGGCCGTAGACGTTCCCGTAGCGCAAGACGGCATACTCCAGACCGTGCACGCGACCGTAGTACGCCAGGTAGTGCTCGACGGCGAGCTTGGAGATCGCATACGGTGATTCCGGGTTCTTGCTGAACGTCTCGATGTTCGGTGGCACAGTGAAGTCCCCGTAGAGGACGCCACCCGTGGAAGAGAAGACGACTCGCGTGCCGGGCGAGTGCGCACGCACCGCCTCGAACAGGTTGAGCGAGCCGAGCACGTTTACCTGCGCGTCGAAGATCGGCTCCGCAACGCTCTTCCGCACATCCATCTGCCCGGCGAGATGCAGGAGGACGTCCGGCGCGAGCGTCCTGATCAGATCGGCCGCCGCCGCGTCACGGATGTCGAGCTCGTGAAAGGTCGCACCTTCCGGGACATTCTGGCGCTTGCCGTTGTACAGGTTGTCGATGATGTGCACCGCCCATCCCTCGGCGAGAAACCGGTCGGCAACGTGTGAGCCGATGAATCCTGCACCGCCAGTGATGAGCGCTGTCTTCATTCTTTCGGGTCCGTAGTGATGGATGGGGGCTGCTTCTCGTCCGGCGTGAATGCGAGTCGCTCGCGCACGTCGAGCGGCGCGCCGTGATGGCTCACGCCGAGCACGATCACGGCCATTCGGCGAGCCGTTCCGAGAGCTGCCCGCGTTCGACCGCGTCGCAGAACTCGGCGTCGATCAGCTCGGGCGACTTCTCGCGCCAGCGATGCGCTTCGCCGCTCGCGATCATGCGCTTGCGCAGCGCGCTCAGATCGCTCAGCGCATCGCCGTAGCGCGCGTCAAAGCGCTCTGCGAGCGCGTCGCGAATGCGAACCGCCGCGGCCGGCACTCCGCCCGCACTCACACCGATCGTCAACGGCCCTCGGCGATGCGCCGCCATCATGGCGAAGTTGCCGTCGTCGGAATGGTCGGCCGCGTTCAGCAGACGGCTCCCGGCATCGGCGTCGCGCGCGACGTCGGCATTGACGGTGCGATCGTCCGTCGCGGCGATGATGAGCTGCGCGTCGCCGATGTCCGCGCTTTCGTAGGGACGGCGCTCGACGGCGAGGCCGCGCTCGACAACGAGATGCTCGAGTTCCTCGTCAAGCTTCGGCGCGACGATGCGCACCACGGCGCCCGCCTGCGCGAACTGCTTTGCCTTTCGCGTGGCGACGGCGCCGCCACCGACGACGAGCACGCGAAGCCCGCTCGCCTCGACGAGAATCGGAACGCCGCTCACAGGAACCGGCCTCCGCCATTCGTCTCCGTCAAGCTTAAGGCGACATAGAGCACCACGACGGCCGTGAAGCTCACACTCGAGTAGATCGCCGCGCGCCGAGCCTGCCATCCGCCCACGGAGCGCCCCAGCGCGATGCCGCTCACAGCGAGCCACGCGGCCATCGCCCACACGATCTTGGGCGCGCTCAGCTCGTGATAGGTGAGCGCGTATGTGATCGCCAGCACGACGCCGAGCGTGAGCACCAGCCAGCCCGCGATGGCGGCGACGTGGTTGACGCGATCGAGCGTCGCCAGCGGCGGAAAGAACCGGAAGATCGCTCCGAATCGCCGCGACTCGAGCTCGCGTCGCTCCACGAGATACATGCAGCCCGCCGCGGCCGCCGTTGCGAACGCGGCGATACCGATGAAGCTGAGCACGATGTGCGCGAACAGCCATGCGCCTCGCGCACCCGCCGGCTCGTTGCCGGGCACGAGCCCGATGAGGTTCGCGCAGATCGTCGGAATGGCGGCGAGTGGCGCGGCGATGAGCGTAAGGCTCACGTCACGCGCGACGATCTCGACGATCAGCAGCGTGCCAGCAAGGACGAACCCGGCAAAGGAAAGCGACGGTCCCAGGCCGGTGAGCGGAAGCTGGCCGACCCGCTGCACGTAGGCGAGCAGGGCGGTCGCGTGCGCCAGAACGCCGACGGCGAGAATGGCGACGACGCCGCGCACTGGGGCCCCCACCGGACGCGCAAACGGCGTCGCGGCGAGAGCCGCGGCGCCGATATAGCAAGTGATGGCGATGAAGTGGGCGATCGCGGTCATGTCGGTCGCCTAATCTAATGCACGGACACGCGTTACGTCATTCCGACACGATCCGTCGCGAGCGGAACTCAGGGCATGCGTGCCGTGAGGCGCACACTCTCCCCAACGCGAATCGCCGGCTGCTGCTGCGAGGTGATCCGCGCGGTGCTTCCGTATGGCGTCACCCGGACGACCTGACCCGTCGCGATCGCCACCTCGGGGATCGCCGGACGCTCATCCTGGATCGCTTGTTCGCGCGGCCGGAAGATCTGCACCTCGTCGCCGATCCTCATGCCATCTCTCGACGAAAGGTCGAAGATCACGTCGTAATTGAGCGAGGGCAGCACGGCCGGGCGATAAATCGCGCGGATCTTCGTCGTTCTGGCGTCGCTGTACGGCGTCGGTCGCGATCTGGCGCCGGCACCGGTGGTGTCCAGTGCGATCACCGGCGCGTCGGCCTCGACCATCCCGTAGACCGCCAGCACTTCGACGATCGCTGCTTCGCCGTCTCGTGGAGCACGAACGACCTGCAGAAGGGCAGTCGGAATGACGACGGTTCCGAAATTCTCGATCGTCTCGCCGACCGTGTAGCTGATGAACTTCTCGTGCTCCGCAGCCGTGCTGCCGACGGGAGGAACCATCACCAGCTTGTCGAACATCTGGAAGTTCGTCGTCAGCCGGTCCTTGGCGATGCCGGGAATGTCGGCGCCGAAGAGAATCTTGCCCGCTCCGCGCGGCCCCTTCTCCGCCGCGACGAAGCTGGCACGGATCACGTCGCCGATCGCGACGTGAGCTGCCGGCGGGGGCGCGGCGACCATTCCCGCGGTGCTCGAGATGACCGCATGCTTGAACACGGTCGGACCCGCCTTGCTCGTCGGCTGCTCGGCAATCACCGCGGCCGGAGCCTGCCCGGGAAGACGCAGAATTTCGCCAGGGTAGATCCAGTGCGGATCTTCGATCTGATCGGTATTGAGCCGATAGATCGTTGGCCACAGGTACGGGTCTCCAAGGTACGTGTGGGCGAGGTCCCACAGCGTGTCTCCGCGCTTCACCGTGTGCGAAGCCGGCAGATCGGCGCGAACGTCCTGCGCGCGAACGACGGTGGCGGAGGCGAGGGAGAGGATGACGGCGGCGGGGATCGACCAGCCGAGACGAGGAATGTTCACGCGCTCAAGGGCTGCTGCGCCGTGTGCGGCGCATGGGAAACGTCGGATTCGACCGCCGACTGCGGCGGGACTGCTCACAGGACGATCGTTGGCCGAATGAGAAACCGGCCGGTCCGCGATAATAGTCACGGACCGGCCGGCGACACAACTGTAGAGGGGGGGGCGCCAGTTGGCTCGCGTCGATTACCGGACGGTCATCGGCTGAGCTTCTCCAGGCTGTCCCGCACGGTGGACGCTCTCAGGCACCGTTTCCATTCTGCGCCCGCCTCGGCGTCGAATTCAGCCCACTTCGCGCTGTCCACGGCGGTCCCGAGGCGCTTCACGAGCGCCTTGTGCGCGTCGATGCCCTGCCAGCTGCCTTGCCACCCAACGGCGAAGGCAAACTCGTGCGCCGCGGCGAGCGTGTCTCCGCGCGCCAGCAATGCCTCGCCTCGCGAGTTGCGCCCACCCGTCGTCCCGCACCTCCCCGCCAAGTCGTCCAGCGCGACGCCGGAATCAGCCAGTGCAAGCGCGTGGGACGTCTGCCCATCGAGTAACGCGATACCGGACAGCGTGGACAGCGCGCCGGCCCGCCAGCCTCGGCAATAACGGTCTCTGCGCTGCTCCAACGCACTGCCACGAGACATCCACCGTGGCGGCCACTCGCAACGAGCTGCGAGGCCGGCGCGAAGCACGAGCGTCGCCTGGTCGCGAATCTCCCGGTCCGTGAGCCATTTCCGGTCGAAGTCCAGCGACAGGACGGGACCCTCGGTCCGCTGGAGCGACCGCAGGATCCATCGACGTTGCATGGCTGGGTCTCCGTAGCGCGTCACCAGCCCGTCGGCGTCCGAGACAGAGCGGACGGGGCCAGCGCCGGCGAGCTCATACAGCGTGTCGAGGAGCGGAAGATACGACCGAATCGAGTCCGCGGGCGGTTCCTTGAGTTCGATCTGATGCACCATGTTCGCGTAGTAGGGGAGCGAGCGCGGGTCACCCGGATGCTCGCGCACGAGCCTGCGCGTCCACTTCGCCGCTTCGCCCGGCTCCTGGATCTCGTTCGCGAAATCGATCATCGCGGCGAGGCGGCCCGCGTCGAGCGAGGGCTGCCTCTCCAGCTTCGAGTTGAACGCGATGTACTTCCGTTCCGCTCCCTGGAAGAACTTGAACATGTCGGCGAAGATCCCTTCGCCACGATAGCGCTTGGCGGTTGCAAACCCGGCGGGATGCTCCGGGAAGTACCGCTGTAGCGTGTCGAGCACGCTGGCGTGCGCATTGCTTCCATACGGTCCAGGCAGCGAGAGCGCTCCCAGAAGCGAGTTGAGCACCGGCCGCCCCCGGCTGTCGCCACCGACGAGAACCCACGAATACAACCCGTCGGGGTCGTACTTCCACCCGGTCGGATCGACGACGACGATCGACGCCGCCGTGAAGTCGGACGGAACGGTGAAGTCTCCGACCATGGCCCCATCCGCCGCGCGACGCAGCGTCGTGAGCGAGTCGTAGTGGCCCCCGAAATAGACGTCCGTCCAGGCGCGATACGCGGCGGGCAGATACTGGCCGACGAGCACGAGTTGATCGTAGACAGCGAGCTTGGGCGTCGGGTTGAACCGCACGTGCACCATGCTTCCTGGCGCAGGCCGGACTGGCGTCATCGTCAGGCGGCTCGGCGCGCTTGCCAGCAGTGACGGCGTGCGTCCGGTCCCTAGCGCGACCGCGATGAGCGCCGCCGCAGCGACGGCGAGACCGCCACCGATGCGAGCAAGCGAGCGTTTCGTCGGAATCGCCCAGTGCCGAGTCGGGCGCAGCGACGGCGCGACCTCCCAGGGCGCTGCATCGGGGGGAGGCGTCTCACGCGGCTTTGCTGCTTCCTTCGCCGCTTGCACCGCCGCATTCTCGATACGCGTCCACAGCCCGTCCGGCGCACCCTCGGTCTCGGCCTCGGACTCGCGCGT
>Ga0209014_10002591_pt1 | contig 10482 bp, 9 predicted proteins | sample BarGraNGADG00212_FD_184491 | JGI IMG/M metagenome (GOLD analysis project Ga0209014, IMG submission 184491) | Arctic peat soil microbial communities from Barrow, Alaska - Barrow Graham LP Ref core NGADG0002-212 (SPAdes) (version 2) | ecosystem: Environmental > Terrestrial > Soil > Wetlands > Peat... | reverse complement strand
GCGAGTTCTTCCGCCAGGCCGATCGCTTTGACTCGCTCCAGAAGACCGTGCTCCCGGAGATGCTGAAGACGGGGCGACCCCTGAAGATCTGGAGCGCCGGCTGTTCCCTCGGCTGCGAGCCCTACACACTGGCGATCATCCTGAACGAGTTGGACCCGCGGGGTAATCACTCCATCCTGGCGACGGATGTCGACATGCCAATCCTCGCGAGGGCGAAAGCCGGGACGGGCTACCTTCAGAACGAGGTCCGATCCACCCCGCCGCACCTCCTCGCGAAGTATTTCGTCGAGTCGAACGGCACGTACAGCGTGACCGACATCGTTAAGCGCCCGGTGACCTTCCGTCGCCACGACCTGCTGAGTGACGCGTACCCCAAGGACCAGGACCTGATCCTGTGCCGCAACGTGGTGATCTACTTCACCGAAGAGGCGAAGCAGCACATCTATGCCGGCTTCGCGGGAGCGCTCCGGCCTGGGGGACTGCTCTTTGTGGGCGGCAGCGAGATGATCATGCGGTCACATGAGATCGGCTTCTCGACCATCGGGACGAGCATGTATCGCAAAGCTGCCTGAACACGACCGGTCGACGGAGGCAGCCGTACTCGCAGGCCCCGTCGATCGGTGCTGCTCGCCCTGGCCTCGCGCACTCCTCCATCGCGGGTAAAGACGACCCGACCCGCTCATATCCCCAGAGTTCCCGCGAGCTGTCGTTTCTGCTGAAGAAGCCGCAAAACGGATACCGTGTTCTGCGGTCAGTGGATAGGATGGCAGTACGCTCAGCGGAGTTCTCGGCCCCGGGTGGTTTGCCACTCCCTGGTCGCGAACAGACACTGGCTTCGCACGACCGGGGGGGGACAGCGATACTTCAGCTGAGACGCCAACAGACCGCCGGCCCGTCGATCGACCATGATTCGGCGATCGGGTTGTTGACAGACCCGCGGCGCCCCCTGGGGACCCCAACGCGGCTCCCTCGGTTGCTGATCGTCTCCGACACGCTGTGCCCCGACCCCAACGGCGTGGCACTGATCGCTCTCCATACCTCCGAGATACTCAGTCATCGGGCGTCCGTTCACCTCTTCGGACCAGCGGGAGCCGACGCACCGGACTCTGTGACCTATACCCCGGTCAAACGGTCCCGGATCGGCACACCCGATTGCCGGCTGCCCAGCCCCCGGTTCCGTCCGCTCGCTGAGGCGGTCGAGGCGTCCGACCGGATTGTGGTCCACACCCTTGGCCCGCTGGGCTGCGCCGCGCTCTTCTACGCGAGGCGGCTCGGGAAACATTCGACGCTGTTCCTCCACAACGACCTTTCGATGTTGATGCGACACACCGTCGGCCGACGGCTGGGGCGCGCAGCGGCACAGTGGACGGCAAGTACGATCGAACGATGGGCGGTTCGGCGAGCGAGCCGTGTCCTCGCACCTCGCAGTCTCGGCTGGACCGACTGTGAGGTGTTCAGGCTCGATCCGCCGCTGGTTCGCTCGCGCGCCTGCCCGGCCCAGCCCGCTGAGGGGCCCTTGACGATCGCCTACCACGGGCGGGTTTCCCACGAGAAGGCCGTCGACGTCATTGTCCGGGCGATGGCCTGCGCCGACCCGGACCATAGCCGCTTCCGGCTTCGGATAATCGGCGATGGCAGCCAGATGGCTTCCACGCTCGATCTCGCCACGGAACTCGGCGTTCCAGTGGAACACGTCCCCTGGTGCAACGAGCCGATCAAGGCTCTTGCCGACGCAAACATCTACGTGATGGCCTCCCGCACCGAGACGTATTCGATCGCCACCCTCGAGGCGATGAGTTGCGGCCTGCCCGTGATCGCACGGAGCGTGGGTGAGATCTCGACCTACCTGACGGACGGCGAGAACGGGCTCCTGTTCCAGAACGACGATGAACTCTCGGGGCTCTTGCTAACCGTGGCGAATGACTCCGCACTGCGCGCCCGGCTCTCAGCCAGGGCTGCCGCCGCCGCAACACACCGCTCCGTTTGGGAACAGTTCGCGGACGCGTCAGACCGTCCCTGATCATGCAGGCGATGTGGTCTATCCACGACGTCTCACCTTCCACCGCCACGTGGGCCGACGCCATGGTCGGCAGGCTGACCTTGAGCGGCGTGTCTCGCGTGACCATCCTCATTATCCCGGCGGGCGAGTGGCCGCCTGATGCGGTCGACCTGCTGCGTGGCTGGGAATCCGCCGGCCACATCCTGGCGCTGCATGGCTGGGACCACCAGGCGCGACGCCCGGCGAGCCTTTACCACCGCCTGCACAGCCTCGTGCTTTCGCGGGACGCGGCTGAGCATCTAAGCCGGGGCAAGGCAGAGATGATCGCTCGAATTGAGCGAGGCCGGGCATGGTTTGGCACGAACGGGCTCGTGGAACCGGACTTCTACGTCCCACCGGCCTGGGCGGCCGGGGCGGTTACGTCGAGGGACCTGGGGGGGGCTGGATTTCGCCGCGTGGAGACGCTGACGGGCATTACGGAAACGTCGAGCGGGAGGACCCGCCTGCTACCCCTGGTGGGGTTTGAGGCGGACAACCTCTGGCGGAGCATTGCTCTGCGCGTCTCTAATGCGGCAAACACGGTGCTCGCCCGCCTCACTGGCCGACCTGTCCGCATCGCTGTTCATCCGAACGATGATGCGAAGATGCTCGCCGGGGACCTGGATCGCTGGATCCATCGACGGTGCCGGCCCGTTCTCCCGGGATAGGCCGAGGCTATTCGGCCAGGACGGCTTCGGGTTCCTCGCTCTGACCGGCGTCAGCGGGGACCTTCACCATCTCCCGCCGATATTCTTCGAGCACCCGGTCGCGAAGGAACAGGGCCAGGACCATCCCCACGACGCACAGTCCCGTCATCACGAGGAAGGCGTAGTGGAAGGCTTCGACCATGAGCGGGATCGGGGCTGTGCCATCTGAGATGGATGTGCCCGCGGGCGCCCCAACCCATTGCAGGCTCGCCACGAGGACCGTCGTCAATACGGCGGTCGCGAGGGCGCCATTGATGCGCTGGCCGACGTTCACGAGCGATGTGGCCCGCGGTATCTCTCCCGGCGCAATCGTGTTGTAGGCGACGAGCTGGACGGTCTGACCAAAGAAGCCAAGACCGAGCCCTCGCCCGGCGACCACCAACATGATGGGGAGGATCCCCGTGTTCTCGTCGATGCGGCTCCAAAGGAACGTCGTGAGCGCGAGCACACCCAGCCCGACTATCACCAGTGGGCGGGGCCCGAAGCGTTTGTACTGGCGGCCCGCCGTATTCATCGTGATGAAGGCCACGACCCCCATGGGCAAGAGCACCTGCCCTGCTTCAGCAGCGCCGAGCCCGTGCGCCCGTTGTAAGAAGAGCGGCATCAGGAAGTTCAAACCGAAGAGCGAAAAAAACCCGATCCACTGGACAATAATGGCGAGCCGGAACATCGGGTCCGCGAAGAGGCGAATCCGGAGGAGCGGGTCGTGGTTGCGAAGCTCAACCCGGATGAAACCGGCAAGCGCAACGACCCCGACCGCGAAGAACCCAAGCGCCGCGGGGGAATCCCAGCCCACGTCGGCGCCCGTACTGAGCGCCAGCAAGAGGCAGGGGAAGGCGAAGAACGCGAATCCGAACCCCTTGAAGTCGAAGTGCGTGTCGGTGCGGAGTGGCGTTTCTTTAAGGAGGAAATAGGCGAAGACGATGTCGACGATGCCGATCGGGACATTGATCAGGAAGACCGCGCGCCAGCTCGAGTACTCGACCAGGTAGCCACCCACAGTCGGCCCCAACATCGGGGCGAGCAGGGCCGGGATGCCGAGCAGAGCCATGAAGTGGGGCCGCTCGAGCGGGGTGATCATCATGAACACGATCGCCATGCCGAGGGGTTGCAGCATGCCGCCGCCCAACCCCTGCAAGACGCGGAAGAAGATGAGGCTCTGGACATTCCAGGCCAGGCCGCACATAGCGGAGCCAATCGTGAAGAACGCGAGCGTGATCATGTACAGCCGCTTCATGCCGATCCGCTCACCAAGGAACCCGCTGGTGGGGACAACTACCGCGAGGGCCATCAGGTAGGACGTGATCACGAACTGGCCGCTCTGGAGGCTGGTGTTGAAGTCCTGGAGGATGCTCGGCAGTGCGATATTGACGATCGTCGAGTCCAGGATCGACATGAACGATCCGATCGTCGTCACGATGAGAGGGAGCCACCGTGGGTCGAACCGTCGTCCCGCACCCGCTTGAGTCATGCCGGCCATCCAGGGGGTGTCCGGCTACAGAGTGCCCCCCGGAGCCCCTCACTCCCGCGCTTCTGAGCGACAGAAATGGTGGTTCCACGGGCGCGAACCTAGCCGAACCGTATCAATCTAATCCTGACGCTAACGTTAGACCCGGGCAACAAAATCGGCCGAGCAACGCCCGCGAGGTAAAGCTGCCATGACCAATGTTAGGAAAGAGCAAAGCCCTGCCTCGCCCCCTTCCTGTGATGAAAGCGCGGCGTCCTGGAGTCTTCATGGTGGACGGCCCTGTGGGAGCCGCCAAATTGATTGTGGGGGCCCGGTGACGCAGGTATCGACGGGGACTCAAGCGCGCCTTCCCAGCACCCATTCGCGAGCGGGGATCTTCCGCAGCCTGCTCCTCCTGGCGACCGCCCTCTCGCTTGCAGTCGCAGGCGTCGAGACGCTGCGCGGCTTCCAGCCAATCACAGATTCCCGGACCGACGCCGCATTCACAGACCCGTCCCTGACTGCTGTGCAACCGACTTCAGAGGCGCCCTCAGCGACGCCTGCGCCCGATCCTCCTCACTCGGAAAGCGCAGGCTGGGCCGGCTCGATTGCACCCGCAGCGGCGGTCAATCGGCCGGACTTCTATCTGCCGATGGTCGAAGCGCGCCAGCTCTCGGCCATAGAGGAGGCGCTCGCAGCGGCGGTCAATGGCGCCCGAAAGGGAGCTTCGCTCCCGACGCTCACGGTGGACGACGGGTTGTCACATATCGCACTGATCCGCGCCAATCAGATGGCGAACCAGTCCTACCTGGGCACGACTGACCCTGCCGGCTACACCATGTTCTCTGAACTGCTGACGAGGGCCGGCTATTCGTACACGTGGGCAGGAGAGAACCTGGACGCCGACAACTACAGTGTGGCCTCATCGCCATCGGCGGCCCTGGCGGCGTTCCTGGCCACGGAACCGACCCGCGAGAACCTCCTCTCATCAGCCTTCAACCGCATGGGAGTGGGCGAAGTCACCGCCCCGGACGGCCGCCACCTCTACGCGGTCGTGTTCGTCGGCTAGCCAGGGGGAGCCTCAAAGCTGGCAGCCGGTCCGGCACGGTGTAAACACGGGGTCAAAGTAGTAGAAACACCTAACCTTCTTCTAATGCAATACCCACTTAATGTCAGCTATAGTCTCTGTCTATGCAGAGCATTAGGAATACCGTCAGCCGCAGGCACTTCCTGACCTTGTTGGTTTCGGGCGCAGGATTGGCCGCGACCTCGTCGTTCCTCGGATGGAAGGGTGTCAACGCGGAACGCGTGGAGCCTGCCGAGTCGGCCGAATCGGCCCTGGGCGTCCTCGACCCGCGCGTTGCCGACGCAGTCCGACAGCAGGACTGGTACCAGAACATCGACGCGAACCATGTTCGGCTTCTGCAATGGCTCGCCGCCGGGACACTGAACACGACTGGTCTCAACGTAGCCGCACCGGGCGTCGGCTCAACCTTCGGCAAGACGGACATCCCAATCGCAGCGGCCGGGCCGCTCGATACCGACCGCCAGGTCGCAATCATCGAGCAGAGCCTGTTCCTGTTCCTCGCGGATCGCCCGGTGATCTTCTCGTCTGACGTACCGCTGACGCCGGCCGATGCCGATTCAGCGAAGCACCTGGTGGCAAAGTGGTTCCCCCAGGTGGAGGCAGTCCTCGGCGTGCCGTACCCATACGCGGGCACCTACCTCCAACTCAACGTCGAGAATGCCTCCGGCCGGGCCACGACCCGCGGCGCCAGCATCTGGCTGGCGCCAGACTTCAGCTACCTGCCGCACATCCTGGTTCACGAACGCACCCATTCGTTCCAGTACGGTCCGGACCAGGGCGTACGGATGCCGATATTCGCCAGTGAAGGCAGCGCCGAATCGATGGCTACCTTGATTACCGCCACGCCGGCGATCTGGCACGGCGACAACGTGGAAGTCAACGCCGACATGACCGCGTCTTCACCGGGAGCCGGCTCCTCCTACGGCGAGCAATCGTTCAACGGCTACCAGCTCTTCGCCGACATCCTGAAGCTAACCGGCCAGACCGGGTTCATGAATGTCATCCAACAGATGCACACTGGACCTCAGCATCTTTCCGGTGAAGAAATCCTTGGCCTGTTCAAACAGGTGGCGCCGAATGCGGCCGCACTCGACGCGCTTTATGAGCGATCGGTTCTCAACTACGCGAGCCTGGGTGTTCCCTCCACCAGCGCCTGACAAGGCCGCCCCCGGGCTCCTCGCACCCGCCATTCCGACTTCGGATTCGGCCCGGTAAATCATTAGTACGTTCTCATCTAACCCTCATCTACGTCTTAGCGCCCAACGCCAAACTTCAGACAGAACGTTGAGGAGACCTCTGATGAAGGTGCGCACGATGAACTGGATCCGGGCGCTGACGGCCGGCATCGTCATGGCCGGCTTCGCCGGGACATGGGGCTACCTGCATTCGGCCGGGACGGTCGGCACGAGCACCTCCGCGAGCGCCAGCACGATTTCAGGCACGGCTTCAAGCGCGACAACGGGCACATCCGTTACGACGACCACCCTGGGTGTCTCGGGCAGCACAGGCACGACGAGCAACACCCAGAAGGCCCCTGTGGCGACGGCCCGAACGACGAGGCGCTCCTGATGCTCGGAAAGCGACTCTTCATCCCCCTCGGCATTGCCGCCGCATTCATTGACGGGCTCGCTCTCAAGGGGATGAACCTCGGGCAGCAGCCGTGGTTTATCAGCCGGGCTTCCGGCCTCGTCGCCTTCGCCCTCCTCTCTGCCTCCGTCATCCTCGGACTGCTGATGAGCACCAAGGCCGCGAACCGGTGGCTCAACCCCAAGGTTAGCTACGAACTCCACGGGACCCTCAGCGTGCTGAGCCTGATCTTCCTGGCGATTCACGGCGGCGCCCTGCTGTTCGACGGCTTCTTCTCGTTTACCCCGGCCTCGCTGGTGATCCCGTTCCTGAGCCCCTACCAGCCGCTGTGGGTGGGCCTTGGCGTAATCGCCGCCTGGACCACGGCTGGCGTCGCCGCCAGCGTCCGGTTCCGGAAACAGATGGGATACGCCCGCTGGCGCCAGCTCCACTACCTCTCGTTTGTCGCCTACGTCCTGTCGCTGGTTCACGGGATGACGGCCGGTGGCACCGACACCAGCCTGCCGCTCGTCCAGGCGTTGTACCTGGGTTCAGCGGCGACGATCGCCACGCTGCTGATGGTCCGCATCCTGTTCGAGCGGCCCGCGCGGGCCGCGAGGAAGGCCGCCGCGAGGCCGCAGGAATCGCTGCGCGGACTGGCCCGCTAACCGGAGTCCCGGCGCAGGCTGACGCGAGGTTTACCTTGCGCTGACCTCTGCCGGGACCGTAGCCGGAGCGGATGTGAGACTCGATTTTGGAGTCGCGCCGGGGGTCATCCCGGAGCGCTTCTGACACGGACCTCCCCCCTGCCAGCGTCCTCATGGGCATGGCTCTTTCAACCCCGGCCCAGGTACCGCATGAGTTCAGCGCAACGCACTTCTGGCTTCGACCCACGGTGGCTCCCTCTCGGCGTCACCACTATCGGAGCCTTCATGTCGCTGCTGGACAGCACCATCGTCAATATCGCCCTGCCAGACATCCTCAAGGACTTCCACTCCAACCTGAGCAACGGACAGCTCGTGCTCACGGTCTACCTCCTGGCGCTGGCGCTGGTGATCCCCCTGAGCGGCTTCCTCGGCGAGCGCATAGGGATGAAGCGCCTCTACCTGATCACCCTCATCTGTTTCACGACCGGCTCGGCCCTTTGCGGGCTCGCGTGGAACCTCCCTAGCCTGATCTTCTTCCGGGCGTTGCAGGGCCTCGGCGGCGGCATGCTCCAACCACTCGGCCAGGCGATCGTCTTCACGATGATCACCCCCCGGGAGCGCGGCTACTTCATGGGGCTCCTCGGCCTGCCGAGCCTGCTCGCACCGATCCTCGGCCCCACGGTGGGCGGCCTCCTGGTTGAGTACTCGTCGTGGCGGATGATCTTTCTCATAAACGTCCCGATCGGTGCGCTCAATGTCTTCCTGGCCTGGAAGCTGCTCAAAGAGACGCCACTTCGCCACGATGCGCGCCTCGACCGGCTCGGCTTCGGCCTGAGCGCCATCGCCTTCCCCTGCGTGCTTCTCGGGCTGAGCCAGGGCGAATCGGCCGGATGGACGTCATGGCCAATACTCCTGACGCTCAGCGTCGGTGCGCTGACAATGGCATGGTTCATCCGGACCGAACTCCGGCGAGACCAGCCTCTGCTGAAAATCAACCTGTTCGCAAACCGGATGTTCGCTCTCGCGATGGTCATCATCTTCGTGACCCAGTTCGCGCTTTTTGGCGTCCAGTATCTGCTGCCGATCTTCCTCCAGACGGCCCACGGGATGTCTCCGGCCATGACGGGGCTCGTACTCCTCCCAAGCGGATTCGTCAGCTTCATCGCCATGAACCTTGGGGGCCGCTACTACAATCGGCTCGGGCCGAAGCCGCTCTCCATCATCGGAATGGCCGTCCTTCTCCTGACCACAGTCTTCTTGAGCCGCATCTCGGAAAACACGAGTCCGGTGCTCATCGCGGCGCTGGCGTCTTCTCGCGGCGTCGGAGTCGGGCTTTGCGTCATTCCCATTAACACGATGGCCTACAACACCGTCGCCCAGGGTGACATGCCACGCGCAACGGCGATGGTGAACGTCCTCTTCCGCATCTTCGGATCGGTTGCCACGGCCATTCTGACCGCAGTCATCGTCACCAGCCTGAGCTGGCACGGCGCTCCCGCTGGCTCATCTTTCACGGACGGCACCGCCCCGGTCCATTTCATGGTCAAGGCGTTCAGCGATGGGTTCCTCGTGATGGCTGCCTTTGCGGTGGTCGGGCTCGTCCTGTCCTTCTTCGTTCGTGATCGCATCCTCGATGAGCCATTCGAACTGAGCCCTGTACCGGGGCACCCGGAAACGATCGAGATCTAGCCGGGCGGCCATTCTGCCGCTCCCGCCTATGGTTCTATCACTCTTGCGAATAGTTTGCCAGACGCTAAATAAATCGACTTCGCGCCTGCTGCGCTGGAAGCAGGAGTTCCAAAATGTATTTGTCCACCCTTCCCGCCCCGCTTTCCGTCGAGTCGTCCACTCCGTCAAAGCAGACGCTCCTCCGCGAGGAGTACATGACGAACAGCGTGTCCGGAAATCACGTCGCCAGGTCGAAGTCCAGACAGAGCAGAACGCCGCTTTGGGCCCTTCGATGACGCTGCTGCTCGGCCAGCAGTGGTTCTCCATAGCCGTAGGCTAACGCGATGCCGTAACTCACGATGAGTTCGGCGTAACCAGTCAGGCACCAGCGAAAGCCCGGCTCTCGGTCTGAGAGCCGGGCTTTTTGTCCGCTAGCGTTTCGGCAGGACCTCCGCGAGAAAGGCATCCAGCGCCGCCGCGAAATCTTTCGGGTTGTCGCTGTGCACGTTGTGGGTCGCGCGGGGGATGACCACGAGGCGGGCGTTGGTCATCGCCGCAACGGTCGCCTCGGCAACCTCCGGCGCGAGGATCTTGCTGTTCTCGCCGCGGAAAAGCATAGCGGGCTGCCGAATCGCCTTCACGTCCGCCCACAGGGACTCCGCACTCTGCTTCCTGGCAGCAGCGAGCTCCTCGGGGGCCAGGGTCGCCTGGGGCCTCTTACGGTGGTCCTGCTTCCAGGTCCAGCCCTCAGCTGTCGGCTTCAAGCTGTGGGTCAGGCTGTATCGCAGGTGCGCGACCGGCCTGTGGGGCATGAACTTCACGGCCCGATTCAGGAAGTCGTCGAACCCGTTCAGCGTCTCCGTGGCCTCCCTGAACTGCTCCATCTCAACATGGCCTTCGCGCATTGTCTCGGGAGCGATGTCGACGATGCCCACCGCGTCGAGACGCTCCGGGTAGCGGGCCGCGTAGCGGATCGTGTTCATGCCGCCCATCGACATGCCCACGAGCGTCAGATGCTCGTAGCCGAGGTACTCGATGAACTGGCGGGTATCCTCCAGCATCAACGCGCCGTTATCCTCGCCAACCTGACTCTCGGGCGTCCACTCCGTGTCGCCGTGCCCGCGCTGGTCGAGCGCCACCAGGTGGTAGTGGTCGCGGAGGAGAAGCGCCGCCATGTCCCACGTATGCGCGGTGAGTGAACCGCCGTGCAGGAGGACGACGTGGGGCAGTTCAGGGTTCCCCCAATCCAGGTAATGGAACCTGATTCCGTTCAGCTGGACCTCATGGTCCGTCGGTTCGACGATCGTTCTCGGCTCGAGCCC
>Ga0209014_10002590_pt1 | contig 10485 bp, 9 predicted proteins | sample BarGraNGADG00212_FD_184491 | JGI IMG/M metagenome (GOLD analysis project Ga0209014, IMG submission 184491) | Arctic peat soil microbial communities from Barrow, Alaska - Barrow Graham LP Ref core NGADG0002-212 (SPAdes) (version 2) | ecosystem: Environmental > Terrestrial > Soil > Wetlands > Peat... | reverse complement strand
GTTGGCACTGATCAGGCGCACCGCCCGCCTGACCACCGGTTGCGGACAGCGATAGTTGGTCACCAGGTCGACCCGCCGCAGCCCCGGCAGGGACGCCGCGAGGTCGAGCACGCGCCGCACATCCGCCAGCCGCCAGGCGTAGATCGTCTGAACGTCTATCGCATCACTTCCAGATAAGCCTGCTGCCGATCCCATTCGCAGCGCCTGATGATTTGCGTCAGGGTGGGGGAGTGCCGTTTGGTGCTGCCGCCCGCACAGCGAGCCGATACCTCGCGCTAGCAACTGTCACGCGTGGGAATGGTTCGCGTCACGTCCACGCCAACCGCGGCTCGTCACTAGACCGCTATGGATGCTTTCCGAGATTGGCCAGCCCGACTGGCGAAGCTGGGAAACGACACAAGCGAACCTTGACTTCGCAAGGAGCGGAGCGATGCTCCGGAGCGTCCGGAAAGCTGGGGGTGCGCGGATGACCTCGAGGTGAGGCGATCCGTCAGCTTGAACCGGCTCTGCAGGAATCCTCAATTCGTACCGGACACCCTCGCTTCAGCAAAACCTGGGGGTCGAGAGTCTTGTTGGAGGGACAACCCCGGACCGAGATTCTGCCTCGAACTGACGCGAGCCTTGGGCCGATACCCTTCGCCGGTGATCGCGCGCGACCAACTGCTCCGCCGCGCGCTGCGGCTTTCAGAGTTGAGCATCGTCATCAACGCGCTCGCCGGCGGCACCGCAGTCGTGATCGGGTTGACGAGCGGAAGCCTGTCCCTGCTGGGGTTCGGCTTCGACGCAGCAATCGACTCGGCTGCATCCGTCGTCCTGGTCTGGCGCTTCTCGATCGAGGTGCGCGAGCCGCACCGCGCGGAGCGGGTGGAGAAGATCGCGGAGGCCGCAGTGGGAACGACCCTGCTCGTGCTGGCGACCTACCTCGGCTTCAGCGCGATCCGAGCTCTTGCGGAGCGTGCCCACCCGGAGGGGACACTCGTCGGAACCGTCCTTCTCGTCTTGTCCATCGTCGTGCTGCCGCCGCTCGCGCTCGCCAAGCATCGGGTTGCCCGTGCTCTCGAAAGCCGTGCCCTCCGCGCAGACAGCCTCTTGACTGGCATCGCGGCACTTCTGGCGCTCATCAGTCTGGTCGGCCTCGGCCTTTCCGAGGCACTTGGTCTTACCTGGGCCGACGCAGTCGGCGCGCTCGTGGTGACCGCAATCCTTGTCCGCGAAGGCTGGGGCTCGTTGCAGGCAGTGAGGACAGCAGACCCAATCTGACGCGCCGCATGAATCTCAACGTGTAAGACAGCGCGCCGACCTCGAACAGAGGCAAACGCCCCGAGCCCAACTCCGAGTCGCCTCAGTTGGTCGCTCCGAACTTGAGGACTCATCCTGCGCGTGGGCTCGGCCCGGCCTCCGCATTCCCGGTCGAGGCGACCGTGGCTACTGCCCGTGCCTTTTCTTCAGCCGGTATGTCGAGGAGATCATCCACCTCTGGTCCGGCGGCCGGTGTCGCAAAGATGGAGACATGGTCGCCGGTCAGCAGCCGGAGGTCTCCGTGGGGCACGAGGAGCGCGCCGTCTCGCTCGATCGCGACGAGGACGGCCTCTTGCGGCCACGCGACCTCGGAGACGAGTCGACCCGCGAGCGCGGACCCAGCCGCGATCTGGGTCTCGATGATCACGCCGCCCGCGCGGAGCCCGCGCACCTGGCGGATGTTCCCGTTGAGAGCGGTGCGATAAGCGGTCATCGCGTCCCGGACCGACAGGATGCCGATGAGCCGTCCCAGCGAGACGACCGGCGCCCAGTCCCGGTGGTGGTCGGCCAGCGCGCCGAGGGCGTCGTCGAGGCCGTCGTCTGCTGCGAGGATCGGCTCGCGCACAATGCTCGTCGCCCCGATGTTCTGCTCGTCCGGCAACCCGGCGAGCAATTCGAGATCGACCAGGCCCTCGACCGTGCCATCACTCCCAACGACCGGCGCCCCGGGGAGGCCGAGCGCCTCGAGCTTGGCGCGCGCGGTCGCCACGGTGTCGTCTGCGCTCAGCACAAGGCGGGCCTGCCTCACGGCGTCGCCCACCGGCACCGCCGCGAGCAGAGGCATCGCGAACCGGAACCGATGAGCGGGCGAGTCGGCGCGCGTCGCGAGCTGGTTACTGTAGATCGACTTCGACCCCACGACGAATGTCGCCAGACCGACGGCGACCATCGCCGGGGCGAGCATCGAGAGGTTGCCGGTCATCTCGGCGACCATGAGCATGACCGCGAGCGGCGCGTGGGCGACGCTGCCGAACAGGGCCATCATCGCCACGATCACGAACGGCGCGGGGTCGAGCGGGATCGCAGGCGCGATCGGCTCGAGGAGCCGCCAGATGCCGGCACCGAGCAGGCCTCCGATCACCATCCCGGGCCCGAAGATGCCCCCGGAGCCGCCCGAGCCGATCGAGAGCGAAGTAGCCAGGATCTTCGCGAACGGCAGGATCAGGATCATCCAGAGCGGGATTGCGAGCAGGGCCTGGCGGTCGAGACCGGCCTGGACGAAGCCATAGCCGGTGCCGAGGACACCTGGGATCACGAGGCCGATGCAACCGACCATGAGGCCCGCGATCGCCGGCTTCAGCCAGCGCGGTGGGGACCAGCGATGGAACCATGCCGTGAGCCCGTAGAAGTTGCGAATGTAGAGGAGGCCAACCGCGCCGCAGGCGAGGCCGATCAGCGCGTACCACGCGAGCTGCGCCGGGTCGCTGAACCCGAACCGGACCTGGGCGCCGAAGATCGGGCTGAAACCCTCCACCGCGCCGAAGATCGTGTAGGCGATGATCGTCGCGACGAACGACGGGACGAGGGCATCGGACTCCACGTCATCGCGGTAGAGGAGCTCGGCGCCGAGGATCGCGCCGCCGAGCGGGGCTCGGAAGATCGCCCCGATGCCGGCCGCCATCCCGACCGCCACGGCGATCCTGGCGTCGCGTGCGTCGAGGTCGAGCAGCCGGCCGAGATACGAGCCGAAGCCAGCACTGATCTGGGCCGCCGGGCCCTCGCGGCCGCCTGAGCCGCCCGAACCAATCGTGATCGCGGAGGCGACGAGCTTGACCAGCGGGATGCGCGCCCGGATCCCGCGTGGGTGGTGGTGGAAGGCGGCGATCGCCGCGTCCGTTCCGTGACCCTCGGCCTCGGGTGCGAAGCGGAAGACGATGATCCCGGATATCAACCCGCCGAGAGCGACCACCAGCGGGAGCGCCCACGGCCGGGCGAAGTCGGTTATCGGGGCGCCGCCTTCCCCGGCGGGCGACGGCGGCGTGTACCCGCCGAGCAGGCCGAGGAAGAATTGGGTTGCAAGCTGCAGGGCGGTGTAGAAGGCGATCGCTCCGAGACCGCCGACGACGCCGATCAGCGCGCCGAGGACGACCCACTTCCTCAGGTATCTCGCGGCGCGGATGCGATTCCTGACCGAACGAAGCCCGGCGTCGACGCGCCGGGCGACGGCTGCCGTCACGCGAACCGCTCGAGCTCGGCGGCAATGGCCCGAAGTCCGCTGGAGAGGTCGAGCCGGCCAGGTTCGGGGAGAGCGGCCGCGACCTCGCGCAGGGCGGCACGCCGATGCGCCAGGATCGCCGCGCGGACGGCGCGACCCCGTTCGGTCAGACGGGCCCGCGTTGCCCGTCGGTCTAGCTCATCGACCGCGAGTGTTGTCAGTCCGCGCCGCTCCAGCCGCCGCAGCAATCGACTCGTCGCTGGCAGCGTGACTCCGACGCGGGCTGCGACTGCGCCGATCCGAGCTCCGTCTGGGTCCTCGCCGAGCACGAGAAGTGCGCGCCACTGGGGGAACGTCAGCTCGAAGCCCGTATCCGCCTGGGCCAGGGCACGGGTGGTGAGTCCGACCGCGCCCACGGCGATCCGTTCCAGATGGTCCGCGAGCGCATCCTCGGCGGAGCGGGTCTGGGCCGCTCTATTCCGGTCGTCCCTGGTCATCGGAGGGGAGAATAGACGATTAGGTGCCAGGTGGCTATCATTGCGAGCAGCCGATATCGTTGAGGAGGGTCCCGTGATCGCCAGACTGTCGCCGGGCGCAGAACCTGGTGACTGGGCGCGCGGGCTCCGCCCGGTCGCGCGATCCCGGGCCGATGCGCGGCAGGCATACGACCGCGCGAGTCGCTGGAGCCGCGTCGAGGAGCCCTTCGAGCGACGGGCTCAAGCGAGCGGCCTCGCGCTCCTCAGGGTCCAGCCCGGCGAGGGTGTACTCGAGCTCGGGTGCGGCGCCGGCGGGGCGCTCGTCGCGCTGGCACGCGCGGTTGGGCCCGTGGGTCGGACCGTCGGCCTCGACCTCTCCCCACGGATGATCTGTCTGGCCGCGGCGCGGCTGCAGCGTGCGGGGCTCGCCGATCGAGCCAAGCTGGTCGTCGCGGACGCGAGCGCGATCCCGTTCGCCGACGCGTCCTTCGACGCGGTCTTCATGTCGTTCGCGCTTGAGCTGTTCGATACGCCTGAGATCCCGCTTGTGCTCGCCGAGTGTCGGCGCGTTCTTCGCCCGGGGGGCCGCATCGGCGTCGTGTCTCTCTCGCGGGCCGCCCCGGTGTGCTGGCCGACGCGCCTCTACGAGCGGCTCCACGACCGCTTCCCGGCTACGCTCGACTGCCGTCCGATACATGGCCGGCTCGCGCTCGAGGCGGCCGGCTTCGAGCATCTGAGATCCAAGACGGTCCCCCTGTGGGGTCTCCGCGCCGAAGCGGCCGTCGCTTTCCGGTCAACCGCTGTCCCGAAAGCCCTCGGTGAGGAGGCGCTGCGGTGATCACCCCCAAACCTTCGGCCGCATCCGCCGAGCTCCCTCGGACGGGAGAACCCGCGGTCCCGTCGGCCAACGCGGGCGCGGCCGCGGCCGAGCGTACCTCGATCGCGCAGCCGGCCCCGCCGCGCGGCGCGCTCCGCACGCTCCTGGGGCTGCCCGTCCACGTCTATCACGCCCGCCTCGGCGTCCTCCTGGGCCACCGGTTCCTCCTGCTCGTCCACACGGGCCGCAAGACGGGGATGCACCGCGAAACGGTCCTCGAGGTCGTCCGATACGACCCGATCACCTCCGAATCCGTCGTTATGGCCGGCTGGGGTCGCAGGACGGGCTGGCTCCACAACGTGGAGGCCGGCCTGGCGCACGAGGTGCGCACCGGCCGGGAGCGCTTCGCGCCCGTCTATCGCCTCCTCCCGCCGGAAGAGGCGGAGCGCATCTTCGCGGACTATGAGCGTCGCAACCGGCTCATCGCGCCGATCATTCGGGCGGTCCTGAGCCGCCTCCTTGGCTGGCGCTACGACGGCATGCCGGCCGCCCGCCGACTGGCAGTCGAGCAGCTCTCGCTCGTGGGCTTCCGGCCACGGGCGCGCTGATTTCGGTCGGCCCTCGGACACCGTATGCGCAGCTTCGAAAGCATCGGGAAAGACTCCCGTGGCATGACGGGCGGTCATGACCACGCCTGTCCTGGACTGCAAACTGCGAGATGAACGGGTCATGTGCGTTCCGGCCGGTTGCGTGATCTCGCTTAAGTGCGGTCCCGAATGCTGGTGACATTGCGCGACGAGTCTCATACGCGTCGGGTTCGTGACGTCGTGCTCCGATCCGCAGAAGAGCCAACCACCGTATCGTGATCAGGAGGTCTCACTCATGACTCTCGACCAGACCGCAGGCCATCAGGGCCACGCAGAGAAGTCACCCACGCTCAGCAGACTGCGCGACAACGAGAAGACCGTGTCAGGCTCCGACCAGGACATCCGGGGGCGGATGGTCAAGGACAAGGATGGCCAGGACCTCGGCAAGGTCGAAGGCCTGATGATCGACGATGTCGAACACAAGGTCCGCTTCATGGAGGTCGCGACGGGCGGGATCCTGGGCTTTGGCGAACGGAAGTCCTTCGTCCCTGTCGAGGCGATCACGCGGATCACCGCTGACGACGTGCACATCGATCGCACCCGAGAGCACGTGGCGGGCGCACCTCCCTACGACCCAGCGGTCGTTACGGAGGATGCGGGCTACTTCTTCGGTCTCTACCCGTACTACGGGTATGGGGCCTACACGGGGTTCATCCCGACGACCACGGCCGAGCCGGACGTGGTGGAAGACAAGACTCCCACCGGGTATCGAGGTGGCTGACCACCTGATCTGATCAGGCGATCTGCCCATGGCAACAAGGCAATTCAGAACGGCCGTCCGCACGTCGACGGCGCGGGAGGGGACCAGCATGCAGATCGGATTGGTAGGCCTGGGCCGAATGGGCGCCAACATGTCGCGCCGCTGGCTCCGGACGGGACATACTGTCGTCGGCTACGCCCGTCACGCGGAAACTGTGAAGGCATTGCTGGCCGACAAGGCGATCTCGGCTGGCGCCACCTCCCTGAAGGACCTCGTGGGCCAGCTCAACACCCCGAGGGTCATCTGGCTGATGGTGCCGGCGGCCGCGGTCGATGCCACACTCGCCGAGCTCGTGCCGCTGCTGGCGCGGGACGACGTGGTCGTCGACGGCGGCAACTCCTACTACGTCGACGACATCCGCCGCGCAGAGTCGCTCGCGAAGGAAGGCATCCACTACATCGACTGCGGGACAAGTGGTGGCGTGGTCGGCCTCGAGCGCGGCTACTGCCTGATGATCGGCGGGCCGGCGGAGGCGGTTAAACGTCTCGATCCGATCTTCCGCGCCCTCGCGCCGGGCGTGGCCGCCGCACCACGGACGCCCGGTCGGACGGGCGACCCGGACCCGGCCGAGAACGGCTACCTGCATTGCGGGCCGAGCGGTGCCGGGCACTTCGTGAAGATGGTTCACAACGGCATCGAATACGGGCTGATGGCCGCGTACGCGGAAGGCCTGAATATCCTCAAGCACGCCGACGCGGGCCTGCAGCAGCGCGAGGTGAGCGCCGAGATCACGCCCCTGCGCGACCCGGAGCTGTACCAGTACAAGCTCGACATCCCAGCCGTCACCGAGGTCTGGCGGCGGGGCAGCGTGGTTGCTTCGTGGCTGCTGGACCTCGCCGCGGCGGCGTTCCAGACCAACGCTGACCTTTCTGACTTCGCGGGCCGCGTCTCCGACTCGGGTGAGGGACGCTGGACAAGCATCGCCGCTATCGACGTCGGCGCGCCGGCGCCGGTGCTGACCACGGCGCTGTACGAACGGTTCACATCTCGAGGCGAGGCGGACTTCGCCGACCGGGTCCTCTCTGCGATGCGTCTGGGTTTCGGTGGCCACGAAGAGGCGAAGGGCTAGGGTCATGTCCGTCGACCCTCACGGCAATTCGCTTGGTGGGGTGCCCGGCCTGGTCGTGATCAGCGCCTCGTGACAAGTGAGACGCCAAATCCATTCCCGGGATCGGGCCGACCGGCCGTTTGACGAGGCCAGGAGGTGATCGTGGACGTGCAACGCGCCCGTGAACTGGTTGCCCGCGAGCGAGCGCGTATTGAATCCGCGCTCGCGGAGCTCGGCAGCGAGATTCGTGACGAAGGGCGCCTTGGGCGCCAGCAGACCGGTGAATACGAAGACGCCGGCAGCGGTCTCGAGGCGGAGGCGGTCTCCGCTGCCCTTGCCGCCGACCTGCGCAGTCAACTCGACGCCGTCGTACGAGCGGAGGAGCGCCTGGCGAATGGCACGTATGGCAGGTCGGTCGACAGCGGGCTGCCGATTCCGAACGAGAGACTCGAAGTGGAACCGCTGGCCGAGAGAACCATCGAGGAGCAGCGCGTCTATGAAATGGACGGTCGCAGGCCATCTCCGGCGCGCCGCCGCGATTGAAGGGGAATGACTATTCCGAATCATCGCTCGGACGCTTTCGTCTTCTTCGGCGCCACCGGCGACCTCGCCTTCAAGCAGATCTTTCCGGCACTGGCCGGGCTCGTCCGCGACGAGGGCCTCGACCTGCCGATAGTGGGCGTGGCCCGCTCGGGTGATCTCGAGAGCCTGCGCCAGTGGGCGCGCGACAGCCTCCGCGCCCAGGGGTTCACGGACGAGGCCGCGACACGCGCTCTGACGAACCACCTGCACTACGTCAAGGGCTCCGACGACGATCTGGAGACCTTCCACACGCTGCGCCGCGAGCTCGGCGACGCACACCATCCGCTGCACTACCTGGCGGTCCCACCGGCTCTCTTCAGAGAGGTAGTCGACAACCTCGGCGCGTCTGGTTGCGCCACCGGAGCGCGGATCATCGTCGAGAAGCCGTTCGGCCACGACCTCGCCTCGGCGAGCGCACTCAACGAGCGCATCCACACGGTCTTCGCCGAGCCAGACGTCTTCCGGATCGACCACTACCTGGGCAAGGAGCCAGTCCAGAACCTGCTCTACTTCCGTTTCGCCAATTCTTTCCTGGAACCCATCTGGAATCGTGACCACGTCGCGAGCGTCGAGATCAACATGCCGGAGGCGTTCGATGTCTCGGACCGGGGCGCCTTCTACGACGCGGAGGGGGCGATCCGCGACGTCGTCCAGAACCACCTTCTGCAGGTGTTGAGCCTGCTGGCTATGGAGCCACCGTCGGGTCATTCGGCAGAGGCGATCCGAGACCAGCAGTTCAAGGTCATCGATTCCATCCGGCCACTCACGCCCCAGGACATGGTGCGCGGCCAATACCGGGGCTACCTCGAGACGGAAGGCGTCGCGGCGGACTCCGCGGTCGAGACGTTCGCCGCCCTTCGGTTGCGCGTCGATACATGGCGCTGGGGCGGCGTGCCCTTCTACATCCGGACAGGCAAGTGCCTGCCGGTGACAGTGACCGAGGTAAGGGTCGAGCTGAAGCCACCGGCGCAGGCGGTCTTCGGCGAACTCGAGCCGCCGGATGCCGACTATTTCCGCTTCCGGCTCACAGCGGACATGTCCATCTCACTCGGCACCCGCGCCAAGAAACCGGGCGAGGCCATGGTCGGCGAGCCAGTCGAGCTATATGCCGCCCACCACAGCCAAGATGCACGTCCGCCTTACCAGCGGTTGATCGGCGATGCCTTGCGCGGTGACCAGTCGCTGTTCGCGCGTGAGGACTGGGTTGAGGCTGCCTGGCGGGTGGTCGATGGCGTGCTCGCCGAACCCAATCCGCCGTATCCCTACGAACCCGGCAGCTGGGGCCCACCAGAAGCTGAGAGGGTGCTCCTGCGTGACGATCAATGGCACGAGCCGGCCGAGAAGCCGTTGGCCGCAGGCGTGCCCGCGACGGCGCGGGTCATCGCCCGATGAGCGATCCCGACCGCTGGTCGCCAGCGCCAATGGAGCAGTGAACCGTGACGAATGAGACGCTTTCACCGGAACTGCTCTACAAGATCGACGCGTACTGGCGTGCCGCCAACTACCTCTCGGTCGGCCAGATCTATCTCTATGACAACCCGCTCCTGAAGGAGCCACTCAAGCTCTCCCACGTGAAGCCCCTGGTGGTCGGCCACTGGGGCACGACGCCGGGCCAGAACTTCATCTACGTGCACCTGAACAGGGTTATCAAGAAGTACGACGTTGACATGTTCTACATCGCCGGTCCGGGTCACGGCGGCCCGGCGATCGTGGGCAACGTCTACCTCGAAGGAACCTGGAGCGAGATCTACCCCAACGTGACCCAGGACGAGGCGGGGCTCAAGAGGCTGTTCAAGCAGTTTTCGTTTCCCGGCGGGATCTCCAGCCACGTGGCGCCGACGACGCCGGGTTCGATCCACGAAGGCGGCGAGCTCGGGTACTCGCTCAGCCACGCCTTTGGGGCCGCGTTCGACAATCCCGACCTCGTCGTGGCCTGCGTCGTCGGCGACGGCGAAGCGGAGACCGGCCCGCTGGCCATCCAGGCCAATGCACGGGAGAAGAGCGACACCACCCGCCAGCGCTGGCCGATGATCGTCCTGTGGTCCCCCAAGGGCTGGACCGGGCCGAAGGTCGTCGACGGCCTGCAGATTGAAGGCACCTTCCGAGCGCACCAGGTCCCGCTCCTTGTCGACGCCGATCACCCCGATCACGTCGGGCAGCTCGAAAGCTGGATGAAGAGCTACAGGCGCGAGGAACTGTTCGATGAGAGCGGTCGGCTGATTCCGGAGCTGGCCGAGCTGGCGCCCAGAGGCGACCGGCGTATGGGTGCCAATCCGCACGCGAACGGCGGCAGCCTGCTGCGCGACCTGCGGATGCCGGACTTCCACGACCACGCGGTGAACGTGCCTTCCCCCGGCGCCGTTCAGGGCCAGGACACGCTCGTTCTGGGTAGCTTCCTGCGCGACGTGGCCAAGCTCAATCAGGACCAGCGCAACTTCCGCCTATTCGGCCCCGACGAAACGGTGTCGAACCTCCTGCAGGCAGTTTTCGAGGTCACCAACCGCCAATGGGACCTGCCGCAACAGGAGAACGACGAATTCCTGGCGCCCGCCGGACAGGTGCTCGACTCGATGCTCAGCGAGCATCAGTGCGAGGGCTGGCTGGAGGGATACCTGCTGACCGGTCGCCACGGGCTGTTCAACTGCTACGAAGCGTTCGTTCGCATCGTCGACTCGATGTTCAGCCAGCACGCCAAGTGGCT
>Ga0209014_10002588_pt1 | contig 10499 bp, 8 predicted proteins | sample BarGraNGADG00212_FD_184491 | JGI IMG/M metagenome (GOLD analysis project Ga0209014, IMG submission 184491) | Arctic peat soil microbial communities from Barrow, Alaska - Barrow Graham LP Ref core NGADG0002-212 (SPAdes) (version 2) | ecosystem: Environmental > Terrestrial > Soil > Wetlands > Peat... | reverse complement strand
GGACGGCCAAACTGATCCGTCAGCGCATCACACCCACAGAACTGCTCGATCGTCAGATCGATCCGGACTGGTAACCCAGCTTTCACCGAGGAGGAGGCGGCGCCACTAGGGAGGTGCCGCCTCTCTCTTTCTCGCGGGCTCAGACGGCGCATCTCTGCGTTGGCTTAAAGCCAGGCCTGCCTGGCTCGTGCTCCTCGCTCACGGACCAAAGCCAAGCTTGCTTGGCTCCCGTTCGCTCCGGTGCTCAAAGCCGCCTTGATCTGCAAGCCAGGCTCGCCTGGCTCCTCGTCGGAGCCCGCGAGCTCCGTTGCTCTGAGCCGCCTCGGCCTGCGCCCGGCGGCCCGAGCGAGAGGTGCGTGGCGTCCAAAAAGCGAATGGCCCCCTCGGACGTTCCGAGAGGGGCCGCTCGCTGAACGGTGTTGGCGGTCGGAGCCGGGATGGCAGCCCGAACCACCAAGGGAGTGTTAGCTGCAGGAGGCCTTGTACAGGTACTTCTGCATCGCCGGGTCGGTCACGTTGTCCTTGGTGAGCGCGGCGAGCGAGGTCTGGATGACGCTGGTCGTGGGCTGGCCCTTGAGCGCCAGGACGGTCTGCTGCACACCGGCGACGCCGATGCCGTACGGATCCTGGGCGATCAGGCCCTGGACGATGCCGGCATTGAGGTCCTCGATCTGCTTGGGGCCGGCGTCGAAGGCGATGGTCTTGACGACGGTGTTGCTGGCCTGCTTCAGGCCCGTGGCGACGCCCTCGGCGTTCTGGACGTTGGTCGCGAAGACGCCGGCCAGATCGGGATGCGCGGCCAGGGTGGAGGTGGTGATGGTCGTGGCGGCCGTCGGGTCGTCGTGGGTGTACTGGATGTCGAGAACGGTGATGTTCGGATGCTTCTTCATCTCGTCGTTGAAGCCCTGAACGCGGGCGTCAGTGGTCGAGATGCCGGGGTCGACGTTGACGACGAGGACGGTGCCCTTGTCGTTGATGAGCTTGGCCAGAGTCTGCGCGGCCAGCGTCCCGCCGCCCAGGTTGTCCGTGGCGATGGACGAGACGGCGAATGACGTGTCGTCGAGCTTGGTGTCGACGAAGGTCACCTTGATCCCGGCGTCACTCATGGCCTTGAGCGGCGAGAGCAGCGCCTTGGAGTCATCGGGGGCGACCATGACGCCGTCCGGCTTGGCGGCGGTCACGGAGTCGATGACCGGCTTCTGGACCGTGGCATCCCACTTGTTGCCGCCGGTGATGTTGAGTTTGACGCCTTCCTTGTCGGCCTCGGCCTGCGCGCCGCAGGCCATCGTGACGTAGAACGGGTCGCCGGCAACGCCCTGGATCAGGGTCAAGTTGTAACTCTTCGCCGCCGCGCTGGCGGGGGCCGTCGTCGCCGACGAGCCCGAACAGGCGGCTACGGTGATGAGCGCGAGGCCCATCATGGTGACGGTGCGGATTCGCATGAGCTCTACCTCTCTCCTATCGGTATTCCTTGGACTGACTGCGCCGGAACCCCGAACTGACGGGATGCCGTCATGCGCACTAGGTGGGGATCAGCGCCGCTCCCGCCTGCGACGGCGCAGCTGGTCCGTATACACGGCCAGAATGAGAACGGCGCCCACGGCCACGTCTCGCCAGAAGGACTGGTAGCCGAGGATCGTGAAGCCGCTGAAGAGGACCATCGGGATGCAGACGCCTACCGTGGTGCCCGCTACGCTGGCGACTCCGCCCACGAGGCTGGTGCCGCCGATGACCACGGCCGCGATCGCCTGCAGGTTGTCGTTCGCGTGGCCCGAGATGGTCGTCGTGGTGAATATGGCCAGGCTCATGAACGCGGCGAAACCGGCCAGGGTACCGCTCATCGCGTAGACCTTGATCAGATGCCAGTCGACGTTGATGCCGGCCCGGCGGGCTGCCTCCTGGTTGGAGCCGATGGCCAGCGTGTAGCGGCCAAACTTCGTGAAGCTCAGGACGACGGCTCCCGCTATGGCCACGATCGAGGCGACGATGACGACCAGCGGAATCTTATCGAAGAAGTACCGGGCGGACCCCATGTCGCCGATGATCGAGGGAATGTAGCGAATATCCTGGCCGTTACTGAGGATCTCCGCGAACCCCCACGACATCCCGAGTGTGCCGAGGGTTGCAATCAGCGCCGGAACCTTGGCCTTGGCGACGAGGATCCCGTTGAGGATGCCCCAGGCCAGTCCTGAGCCCAGTGCAACGGCCAACCCGAGAAGAACGACGTCCCAGCCGCTGTCTGTTGGGTTGCGGCCGCCCCAGTTCATGGTTTGGGCGGAAGTCACGCCTGCGAAGAGCATCACGTAGCCCACGGACAGGTCGATGCCGCCCGTCGCCATGACGAAGGTCTCGCCGACGGCGATGACGAGCAACACTGCGACGTTCACAGCCATGGTCCGAACGTTGAACTCAGTCAGGAACTTGCCCGGCGCCAGGAAGTTGAACAACCACATCAAGACGACGAGAAGAAGGAGGATCCAGGCGGCGTTGGTGGAGAAGGCTCGGGCGACGACTGAACCGAAACGAGTCTGGCTGAAGGACTTCCAGCGTTCCGCAACCGGACTCAACTTGCCAGCGAGCGCGGCGCGAATGGACTCGGGCAAACTCGGCCTCACGGCGGTCATGCCGCTCCCTCCTCAGCGACGCCGACGGTCATGGCCGAGACGAGCAGCTCGATCGTGGCGTCTTTGGCATCGAAGCGGGCCACGCGGCGGCCCAGCCGGAGAACTTCGATCCGATCGGCAATTTCGAGGACCTGGCGCATGTTGTGGCTGATCAGGACGGCGGCCACGCCGCGATCGCGGATTCGCTTGACGGTCTCGAGCACCCGAGCGGTCTGGACTACGCCCAGAGCCGCCGTCGGCTCGTCTAGGAAGACAACCTTGTTGGCCCAAGCCACCGAGCGCGCCACGGCGACGCTCTGGCGCTGGCCCCCGGAGAGGTTCGCCACGGCGCTCTTGGCGTTCTGGAGGTCCACGCCCAGCTCCCCGAACGCTTTGCGAGCCCCTACCCGCATCGCCTTGTTGTCAAGGAAGCCGAGTGTGCCGAGTACGCCCGGCATCATGATCTCCCGGCCGAGGTACAGGTTGGCCGAGCCATCCAGGTCGGGCGCGAGGGCGAGGTCCTGATAGACCGTCTCGATGCCGAGCTCCATTGCTTCGAAGGGCGAGCCGACGTGGATCCTGCGGCCCTCCAGAAAGATCTCTCCTTCGTCAGCCTGCTCGGATCCGGCGAGGATCTTGATCAGCGTGCTCTTGCCTGCGCCGTTGTCGCCGATGAGAGCGACTATCTCGTTGGGGTAGACGTCAAAGTCACAGCCACGCAGGGCCTCGACGTGCCCGTAGCTCTTGACGATGCCGCGCGCTTGCAGCAGTGGATCGGCCATTCGGTCTCCGGATGAGCTTTGTGGCGCCCCGTCGACGGGGCCGTCTGGTTGGGTCAAGAGGCCCTAGTTGGGCTTGACGGCCTCGTCGTACCGAAAACGCTAGGCGTGCGTCGTCGACGGGCCATCGGGAGCCACCCGTAGGCGATTACTGATCCGCTGCTCCGTACACGTGGTAAGTACCCGCTTCGGAGTTGCGACGACCATCTGTTCGCCGCGAGGAGGTCGCCTACGTAGCCCGGCGTGATGTACATCTCGAGCAACTCACGGCCCATTCCGACGGCCCTCCGCATGACCAGACGCGAACCCCCGAGTTCCTGTGTGACGGGAGCTGCAACACTGTTCCCAGAACGCTAGCCAAGAATGATAACGTTGTCGACAGGCTTGGGATTGGCGGTCGTGCAAGCCTCCCATCGGCGTCCGTCACGCTCAGATGAGGCGACGGGAGCCGCCATGATCGGCCCAGACACAATTGGCAGCGCTGTCAAAGAGCCAATTTCGCGCGCCAACTGGTGTAGGCTTCTGACGTTCTCGCGGGACCACCAGGAGAGCCATCAACCGTGACTGCCTCGACGCACGACGACCCCGTGGATTCGCCAGCCGGCAATAACCAGACGGCCGGGGTTCCGGCACGCTCCGAGTCTAGGAGCCAATGGGTCGACGCCCGCGCCGAGACCGGAAGGACCACGGCCATACGCCCCGGTCAGGCCACCATGCGCGACGTCGCCGTGGCCGCCGGCGTCAGCCTCAAGACGGTGTCGCGGGTCGTGAACATGGAGCCGGGCGTCCGACCGGGGATGCAACGGCGCGTCGAGGATGCGATCGTCGCCCTCGGGTTCCGCCGAAACGTCGCTGCTCGCAGCCTGCGGACTGGGGACCGGATCGGCAGCATCGGGCTCATCGTCGCGGATCTCATGAACCCGTTCTACTCGGGTGTGGCCAAGGCCGTCGAGGGAGTGGCCGAGCGTCACAACGCGGTCATCATCATCGGCAGCTCTGGCGAGAACGCTGGCCGCGAGCTGGAGCTCGTGATGAACCTCCTCCATCGGCCGGTGGATGGGTTGATCGTCGTGCCGGCTAGTGACGACCATCGCTATCTGGAGCCCGAGCGAAGGCGGGGCGCGCAAGTCGTTTTCCTGGACCGGAGCGGCGGCAACATTGAGGCGGACGCGGTGGTCCTGGACAACTTCGGCGGCGCCAGCAGGGCCGTCGCTCACCTGATCCGGCGCGGCCACAAGCGCGTCGGTTTCGTCGGCGACTCGCCCACGGTCCATACCGCGGTCGAGAGACTGGAGGGCTACAAGTCGGCCTTGGCCGATGCCGGTATCCCGTACGATGCCGCCCTGGTTCGGCTCGGCTCTCCTGCCGTGGAGATGGCCGAATCGGCGGCCAGGCAGCTGCTCTCGCTCGAGGACCGGGTAACGGCCATCTTCGCGGCCAACAACCGTCAGTGTGTCGGCGTGTTGAGGGCCATCCGGGCATCGCAACAGCAAATCGCAGTCGTAGGCTTTGACGACTTCGAGCTCGCGGACTTGCTGCCCATCCCTGTCTCGGTGATCGCATACGACCCGGCCGAGCTCGGCCGGGCAGCGGCCGAGTTGCTTTTCTCGCGCATGGCCGGTGATGCCCGGCCGCCCCAACGCATAGTGATCCCGACACACCTGGTCGAGCGTGGGTCGGGCGAGCTCATGGCCTAGCTGCCAGCAAGGCCCTGTAGCCGGTTATCCCTCCTCGTGGCCAGGGGCCGCCGGCAGCCCGGCGGCGGTTGCCTGACGCAGCTCTGCCGCTACTTCGCCCAGTACCAGGCGCTGTTCCCGGCCACGTCGTAGCTCTTCATGAGCATCGTCGTCTGGCTCAGGGCGCGGTCCACGTCCGGGCTATAGAGGAATACCCAGAGCAGGTCCTGCCATTCGTCGAGGAAGGGGAGCGGCGATAGGGCGCCGTGGATCGACGACGGGACTTTCTGCAGGGTCTTGAAGGCCTCCGAGGCGCGCTGGTGCAGTGAATCGGGATAGGTGGAAACGGGCACGTCCTGGTTGGCTGCTATCGACCCCTTCAGGATCGTGAAGTCCGCCTGGGTTTTCGCGCTGACAAGGTTGTGCAACCAATCGGTCGTGGAGTCGGGATGCTGGATACCCTTCGGCCGCGTGAAGGTATCTATGACCATCAGAAAGGCCTCGGTCGGCTTCTGCGGGAACCCGACGGCCTCCCAGTCCGTGCCTTCCTTGAAGCCGGCATCGGTGAGAAGCGGGGCCGCGAAATCGCCCAGGACCATCATCCCTACCTGGCCACTGCCGAGCTTTGCTGGCATGTCGCTCCAGGTCTCGCTGCCGTGGTACGGATCCACGTATGGGATGAGCTGGGCGAACTTCTCGAACGCTTCCTTGACTTTGGGATCGGTCTGCGGGTCGAGAAGACCGGTGTAGAACTTCTCGTAAGCGCCGGGGCCGGCCACCGAGAGCAGGACTACGTCGAAGAGGAAGACGGCCGTCCACTTGTCTCGGGTCCCGAGGCCGATCGGCGTGACCCCGTGGGACGCGAGGACCTTCGCGTCAGCGATGAGCTCATCGACGTCGCTTGGCGGCTTCAGGCCGTACTGGCTGAAGATCGGCACGTTGTAGAACAGCCAGTTCGCCCGGTGAATGCTGACCGGGATCGCCATCTTGTGGCCGTTGAACGTGACCATCTGGCCGAGGACCGGTGGGTACTTCTGATCCAGGTTCTGGGCGGCCCAGACGTCGTCGACGTTGTCCAGATAGCCGCCGTCTACATATGTCTTGAGCTCTCCACCAGCCAGCGATTGGAACGTGTCGGGCGGCACGCCGGCGGCCAGCTTGCCCTGCATCACCGTCTTCAGGGTTATGCCGCCGCCACCCGCCGTCGGGTTGTCGTGGACGTCGATGTTCGGATAGGCGGCGTGGAAGTCCGCCTCGATCTTGTCCATCGCACCGCGCTCCCCGCCCGCCGTCCACCAGTGGTAGACGGTCAGTTCTTGGCTCGCGCTCGACGCCGGCGTAGCCGAAGCCGCGCTGCAGCCCATGGCGGAAGTCGCCAGGGCGGCCGCGCCCAGCATCGCCAGAAACCGTTCCCGAGCGACCATGCGGCGAGGTTGGAAGCCTCGGCCCAACGCTTGCTCTCCTCTGCAAGGGCTCCGGCGCCGGCTGACGATGCCTGCTCGGAGATGACGGCTTCGCGCAGTGGCGCACAACGCCAGGATATAGGGTACCGAGCCCACTACTGACTGACATCCGCAGGGTCCCGTAGTCGGCGACCTATCTTGGACTATGTAGTCGTCCCGCCCGTAACCGGTATGGGCCGCAGAACGCGACCCGTATTGGTTTCGGTGATTCCTCGCATGCCCTGGAGGCTACCCGCCTATAGAGTCGGGGCATGGATGAAGGATCTGCGACGGAGCTGCACAGGCGCACTCGGCGAGCCGAACAGGGCCACGCTGAAGGCGCATCCGGCGAGGCCGCGTCGGACCAGGCCGCGGCGGACGAGGCTCGAGTGCGCTACCGCCGGCAAGGTGTCGAATCGCTCGATCCGGACGAGCGCATCGGCCCGATCCTCGATCCCGGCGAGCAGCTGGTGGCAGTCCGGCGTTCGGCTGTGGCGTATCGCGCCGAAACACCTGGATCGGTCGCGACGCCGCCGATCGTCGTCGACCTGTACGTGACCTCACGGCGGCTCGTGCTCGCAGGGCCGGACATGATCTTCTTCGACCTCGCCGCTCTCGACGAAGCGGTCGTCTCGCACGAGCGGCTTCTCATCGTCTTGCGCGACGGCGTGGGGCTCGTCCTCGAGGTGGAGCAACCGCGCCTGCTGAGGGTGGAGATCGCCACGGCCCGCGCCGCGCAGCGCTGAATCGCCCGAGCTCAGCCCCTGTCGCGATACCGGCGGGCGGCCTCGGCCCGATTCCGGACGCCGAGCTTGTGGAGGATGCTGCTCACGTGTGTTCCGACGGTCCGCGGCGAGATGGTCAGCGCCGCCCCGATCTCGCGGTCCGTCAGGCCGTCAGCGAGATAGCGCAGCACTTCCTCTTCGCGATCGCTCAGGGTAGCCAGCTCCGGATCGTCGGTCGCCGCCGGTGCATGCCGGGACTTCTCCACGAGCCTGCGTATGAGGTGCGCCGCGAGGCGCTGGTCCATCGCCAGGTCGCCCTCGAAGGCGCTCCGGACCGCGCGCTGGAGAGCGTCGGGCGCGATGTCCTTGGTCAGGTAGCCGATGGCTCCGTTTCGCATCGCGTCGAGCAGATGCCGATCTGAGGTCGAGACCGTCAGCATGACGATCCGCGTCTCAGGGAGTCTGGGCGCGAGCTCCCGCACGAGCTGGACCCCGTCCATCCCGGGCAGGTCGATGTCTACCAGGAGGACGTCGGGCCGAACCGTCGGGGCGACCCGAAGGGCTTCCTCGGCCGTGGCCACCTCGCCGACCATCTCGATGTCGGGCGCGGTGATTGCCTGAGTGACGGCTGCGCGCACGAGGGCGTGGTCGTCCACCAGCATCACCCTGATGCGAGCCTTTTGACGCGGCTCCGTCACTGACTCACCTCCCCGGTGGCGCGCTCGCCTGTGTTCAAGGGTACCCTGATCTGGATCCGGGTACCGTCATGCGGTCGCGAATCGATCACCAGCTCGCCTCCGATGATCTGGGCTCGCTCACGCATCGAGGCCAGACCGAAACAGCCTTCCCTGACCTCGGATGGCTCGAACCCGATGCCATTGTCGCCGACCAGGAGCTCGAGATGTGACTCGACAACGCCGGCCCGAACCCTCACGACTGTCGCGTCGGCGTGGTGGATGACATTGTTGAGAGCCTCCTGGGCGATCCTGAGCAGCTCGGCCTCGGTTCGCGGACTAAAGCGAGGCAGTTCGCCCTCGCATTCGAACTCGGCCCGCAGGCCGAAGCGATCTCCGAAGTCGTCGACGTAGTGGGCCATGAGCTCGCGCAGCGACATGGCTGGCTCGCCGCCCAGACGCAGCGCCATGACCGCCTGGCGCGCGTCGGCCAGGCCCGTGTCGATTGCCCCGGTCAGCTCGTCGCAGACGGCCTTCGCCTCGCTGGTCAGATCAGGCATTGCCATGAGTCGGCCGATCTTGAGCTTGGCCAGCCAGAGATCCTGGGCCAACCCGTCGTGGAGCTCGCGTGACAGCCTCGTTCGTTCCTCGAGCGCGGCCTGGCGCACCTCGACGGCCCTGAGCTGGCCCAGGGTCTCGTTCGCGCGACCAAGCGCCGCCCGCGTGGCCCGTGCATCGGCTTCGATGCCGATCAACAGAACCACCGCAAAGGCCACGGTCAGCATGTCGCCGCTCGTGACGAGCCCGCCGTATGTGCCCGGGTAGAACGCGGTATGGAACTCGCCAAATGCCGCGAAAACCAGGCCCACGGCCAGGAACCCGTCGCCCATCGCACCGGTGCGGCGGTGGTGTCGCCGGGTCAGCTCGGCGGCAAGCACGAATAGCCCACCTCCGACCAGATGCAGGCCCACGCCGAGGGGGGTGGGCGAGGGCGGCACGGGTTGGAAGTTCGGCCAGCTGGCCAGGGTATTGGGGGCGGTGAGGATGAAGACGCCGCTCAGCGGAGGCACCAGGTGACTCCACGAGCTGGCGAACTGGATGATGGCCAGCAGAGCGACTGCAGGGCCGAGCAGGATGAGCCAGGGTTGGGGCACACGGATGCCCTTCAGCGACACAGCTGCCCCGATCGCCAGAAGGGCGGCGGCCATGAGATGTCCGGCCGTAGTGATCTGCGGCTGGGCCTCCCGCGGCATGTTCAGCCCGAAGTCGGCGAGGGCCACGTCCAGCTTCCCGACGACAAAGAGCAGGCTGGCCCCGCTGGCGATCGCCAGGACCAGGAAAGCCGACGCCTGGAAGAGCGCCATCGGCGCACCGGTCTCGCGATAGCGGACCCAGGCGACGACGGCAACACCGAGCGTGACCACGGTGGCGAACGTGTCGAGGACCAGGTCCAGCCCCGCCTCGACGTGCTGGCCGCCGAGCATCGGCAGGAAGACCACGGCGGCGGTGAAGGACGCCAGGACGACGACCGTCGCCGCCAGGACAGCGTCCAGTCGGTCCAGTCGAGCGACTCGATGGAGACTTCGCGACAAGAGCACGAACGAATTCTAGGCGCGTTGCCCAACGGCCGATGTCGGAAGGAGGGGCGGCCGCGCCCTGGGATCGGCTCGCTCCCGCTGCGACGTATCGCCGGCAGCGGCTAGTAGCTCGCCTCGTCGACCCGGACCTTGCCCTTGAACTTCCAGTAGACGAAGCCCGTGTAGGCCAGCACGATCGGCATCCCGATAAGGGCGATAACGAGCATGACCACCAGTGTGGTGTCCGACGAGTGGGCGTTGTCTACGGTCAGGCTCCGGACCTTGTCAACGGCCGGAACGAGGTTCGGGTAGAGGGCGATACCGGCCGTGAGCGCGAAGCCGATCACGCTCAGGCTTGAGAAGAAGAACGCCCGCCCGTCGCGGTGACTGCGCATCGCCACAACCAGGTAGATCAGGATGTTGGCCGTCAGGAATGGCCCCACCCAGGCCAGGAGGCTGCCGAAGTTGTCGAACACGCGCCGGGCGTCGGCCCAGGCAAGTGCGGTTGTGGCGATCCAGGTCGCGACGACGAGCACAACCGCTGCTGCGCCCGTCTTACGGGCCCGGGCCTGGACCGCGCCTTCCGTTTTGATCGCCAGCCAGGCCGAACCTTGCAGCACGGCCAGACTCAGGCTGAGCACGCCTACTGCGATCGCGAACGGATTGAGCAGCCCGATCAGGCCACCGCGGTAGGCGCCATCGGCGTCTATCGGCAGGCCCCGCAGCAGGTTGCCGAGAGCGACGCCGAAGAGGATGACCGCCAGCGCCGAACTGACCGAGAAGCCCACGTCCCAGCTGCGGCGCCACCACACCGCCGTCTCCTTGGAACGGAACTCGATCGAAGTGGCGCGCAGGATGAGGGCCCCCAGCAGCAGCATCATGGCCAGGTAGAAGCCGGAGAAGACCGTTCCGTAGACGGTTGGAAAGGCCGCGAAGAGCGCCCCACCACCGGTGATGAGCCAGACCTCATTGCCGTCCCAAACGGGACCGATGGCATTCAGAACCTGACGCCGCTCCGTGTCG
>Ga0209014_10002587_pt1 | contig 10500 bp, 9 predicted proteins | sample BarGraNGADG00212_FD_184491 | JGI IMG/M metagenome (GOLD analysis project Ga0209014, IMG submission 184491) | Arctic peat soil microbial communities from Barrow, Alaska - Barrow Graham LP Ref core NGADG0002-212 (SPAdes) (version 2) | ecosystem: Environmental > Terrestrial > Soil > Wetlands > Peat... | reverse complement strand
CTTGAGAGGGCTGTGTCCTAGGCCTCTAGACGAATGCGGCATCGACGCGGCCGCCACAAACGGCGGGCCGGGATGATAGCAGGCGCCGACGGGCAGTGCCACCTACAGCTCTCGTGCCACCTACAGCGGCGCCACCTAAAGCCGGTGCGACTCCAGGAACGCCCTCACGCCATCGGCCACTTGCTGGTAGCTGGTCTCCCCTATCACCAGCCCATAGTGGGAGTGGGCGCCGAAGGGCTCGTAGGTGCCGCCCAGCCAATCGGCCAGTCGCTCGGCGCCAGCCGCCGACTGAGTCCCATCCAGCCCGGCGCCTACGACCAGGATCGGGACGCCCTGGAGTCGCGACCGGTCGATCGCGATCCCTTCCATGATGTCGCGTCTCGCCTGGCCGGACTCGTGCGGCTTCTGGCCGAAGAGGTGCTGGAGCCTCAGGATGTCGGCCACGGTCAGGTCCCGGTTATCTCGCTGGATCTTCTCGGGCAGCGTCTCCCAGCCGATCAGGTCGTGACCGTAGACGTCGGGAATGTCGCGCAGGACGTGCGGCCGGACCGGCGGCCGCAGGTCGCGCGGCAGCTCGCTGTCGAGCAGCACGATGGCGCTGACGGGGTTGCGCTCCGCGGCCTTGAGAACCAGCAACCCGCCCATGCCGTGGCCGATGGCCACAAGGTTCGGGCCGAGTCGCTCCATCACCGCGACGACGTCGTCCACGTAGGCCTCGAAGTCGGTGCCGGCGATGTCGGTCGTCTGCGACCAGTAGTGGTGGCGCAGGTTCAACGCATGACCTTCCCAGCCGCGGCTGGCGAAGTAGGAGAGGTAGCGCTCCCAGACCCAGGAGCCCGCGAGCTCGCCGTGCACGAACAGCAACGGCCGACGGCGCGAACGGCGCTCGGGCATCCACGACTCGACGTACAGGCCGAGTTCCGGAATCTCGAGCTCGTCCTTGCGGATGGGTCGACCGTTGGCGCCCAAAGGATGCGGCCTCGCGACCCTGAGGCTGTCCAGGTTGTTGTCGCTCATTGCGTCCGGTAATCCTCGTCCATCACCATTCGTGGGGGTTGATGATGAGGCCAGTGAGGGCCTTTGGGTAGAAATACGTCGACTTCTGCGGCATCACGTCGCCAGCCGCGGCCACGGTCGCAATCTCCGCCACCGGCGTCGGGTCGAGCAGGAAGGCCGCATCGGCGCCGTCATGGGCATCGTCGACCCAGTCGAGCGCCTCGTGCACCGACTTCGTGTACGCGAGCCGGCCGCCGGCGATCCCCGCGGCGTCGATCCCGCACAGTCGATATAGCGCCACCTGTAGCAAAGTCACGTCCAACCGCCGGAGCGCCTGTCCGGCGTCCGGCAGGAATGGCTCGAAGGCATCGCGTCGGGCGCGCAACACAGCGCCGCCGTTTCGGGTCCACAGCCCCATTCGGCCCTCGCCGGCTGTGGTCGAATCGACGGAGGCGAACGCGGCTTCCAGGCCCGCCCGGCCGGGCACGTACTGCGACTCGAAGAGCGAATGGACGCTCTCGAGCAACTTCTGGACGCCCTGTTCGCCCAGGCCGCGAACGACCCGGTGCGTCGGCAGCACGGTGAGACTCTGCCCAACCGTGTCGAGGAACAGCATCAGGACGAAGTCAGACGCCGGATCAGTCTCGCCCGTCTTGTTGGCTCGCCGCTCGTCGCGATAACGCAGCGCCGTCTCGTAGCGGTGGTGTCCGTCGGAAATCGTGATGGGATTGCGGCCCGCCATTTCCAGCAGGGAATGGACGAGATCGCCGGCTGGCCCGTCTTCCGCCACAACCCACAGGCAGTGGCGGACGCCCTCGTCGTCCACGACGTCGGCATCGGCCGGGCTCGACGCCAGCTGAGCCAGCACCGCTTCCGACGCGCCGCTCTCGTCGGAATACAAGCCGACCACCGGGCTGGTGTTCACCGACGTCGCCCGCAGCAGCTTGTAGCGATCTTCCTTGGGAGCCGAGAGCGTCCGTTCGTGAGGCAGCACCCCCGAGTCGGGCCCGAAGTTCTCCAGGCGCAGCCGGGCGAAAAAACCTCGCTGCCGGCGCGACTGGTCGCTGCCGGGGATCAGGTAGGTCTGTTCGTAGACGTAGACGCTGGGGTGGCTATCCCGGTGGAGCGTCCCGTCGGCACGCCAGCCGGCGAGCGTACGCCCCGCCCGTCGATAACGATCGTCCGGCTCTTCGCCGGGCTGGATCGCGGGGAGGTCGAGCCGAATGGCGTTGAACCGGCTGCGGGCAAGCAGGGCTTGCTGTTGCTCGGGTCCGATCACGTCATAAGGAGGGCACACGACCTGGCGCAAATCGCCGACCGCTTCGGGATCGAATCGTAGACCTCGAAAGGGTCGGATTTCTGGCACTCGGTCTCCTCCCAAACGCCGATGGCACTCCCGCCAGGTCGGAACAAGGCGGCGGCCCGCAGCAGGACGGACGATTCACGCCTGCGGGGTCGATGCAGATCGTACGGCAACCGGGAGCTTTGGGCGATTCCGGGCCACGCGGCCACTGCGCCCGACCGCAGTGCACGTTTTGTCAAGCACTGTTACTTTTCATTCATGAACCGGGACACCGGCCATGCGCACGTGGCAGCTTCCCCTGACGCAGCTCCCGAGCCTTTCGACGCTGGCCGCGGAACCGGTCAGGCCGGCTCGCATTTGGAGCACGGCACCGATGCGGAGATCATCGAGCGGCGCGTTCGAACACTGAATCCCCTTGCCACGCCGTCGCCCTACCCGGGCAACGCCTCGCCCACTCTGAGGCGAGAGGTCCTGTATGCGCTACGGACCGGCGGACCGGCCTCCCCCGACCAGATCGCCGAACGGGTCGGAGCCAGTCGGACGGGCGTGCTGCAGCAGCTCCGCACGCTCGAGCGGGCGGGGCTCGTCAGCCGCAGCCTGAGCCGCCACGGCGTGGGCCGGCCGCGCCACGTCTACGACCTGACCATGGCCGCCCAGGAACTCTTCCCGGCGAACTACGGCGCGCTGGCGCAATCGATCCTGACGGCGATCCGGTCGGTCGGGGGCGAATCCCTCATCGGGGATGTGTTCGAGGCTCGCTGCGAGCTGATCAAGGCCAGGATCACGCACCGTCTCGAAGAGCGACTCCCCGCCGGGGCGTCGCTATTGGAGCGAGTCCGCGAAGTTGCCGCCTACCAGGACGAGAACGGCTACCTGGGGCGGGCAAGTCTCGACCAGGACGGCACGATCCGCCTATACGAGCACAACTGCGCGATCTACGGCGTCTCGGGCACGTACCAGACCGCCTGCGCCGCCGAGCTGCAGCTGTTCAAGGAGCTGTTCGGGGCGAACGTCACCCGCGAATGCCACATCGCCTCGGGCGGACGGAGCTGCACCTACCGGGTAGATCCGCCTGACGCCAACTAGGCCACCGGCGGCTGCGTCCGTCCGCGCCGATCCGCGGCTGCGCCCGCTACGCCTCTTCGCGCTCGACCTCTTCGCGCGTCGCCGGCTCGCCGATCGCCGTCCGGATTTCGCCCACCTTCGGCACGAATGAGGCTTCCAGCGACGTTTCGGCCGCCCGGAGCTGCTCTTCGAGCGAAAGGATCCCGAGCCGACCGAGGGTCGCCAGTTCGTCGCGAATGTACGTCCGGAGCATCTCGGGGCCGTCGGTGCTGATCGCGTATCGAACCTCGTTGCGCCGGAACTGCTCGAAGATCCAGCGGAACTCCTCCCAGCCCGACACGACGCCCGTCTGGAGGTTCGAGGTCGGACAGACTTCGAGCACGATCGCCCGTTCGTGCAGCATCCCCATCGTTCGGTCGTCATAGGCGGACTTGACGCCGTGGCCGATGCGGTCGGGCTCCAGCAGCTCGATGACGGCGGCCATCTCCTCGACCGAACCTGCCTCGCCGGCGTGGACCGTGATCCCGAGTCCGCACTTCCGGGCGCGGCGGAAGAGCTCCTGGTAGTCGGCGACTTCGAAGCTCTCGTTCTCCGGGCCGGCTATGTCGATGCCGACGACTCCCCGATCGCGCCACGCGATGGCCTTCTCGGCGATGATCTCGTTCAGCTCGAACGGGAAGGCGCGGTCCAGGCAGAAGATCAGGCCCGGGCGGATAGGATATTCGAGCATCGCCCGGTCCATGCCGCGCAGCGCCGCCGCGATGATGTGGTCGAGGTCCTGCTCGCCACCGCGGTTTCGCTTCATCGGGTTGAAGCGGAGTTCCGTCGTCGTGACGTTGTTCTTGCGGTATGCCCCCCCGACCACTTCATAGACGGACCGCTCCACGGCCAGCGGCGAAGATTGGATCAACTCGGTCCAGTGGAACAGGTCCAGGTACCCGTCGAAGGAGTGCCCGCGTGACTGGGAGGCCGTGATCATGTCGCGGAATTCCCAGTAGTCCTTCGTGGGCAGCTTGATTCCCTGGGCGTGGGCGATGCCCCACATGACCGAAGGCGTGACCGCGCTGCCGAGATGGACATGCAGATCGGCGAGCGGCATGCGCCGGGGCAGCTGGCGGGTCATTGCTGGAGAGCATACCCGCCCGGCCGCAACATGCATGGAAGGCCCGCGAATGCGACCCGGGGAAGGCTTCAACGCCGGAGCGGGGCTCAGGTTCCGACATCCAGCTCTTCCGCAACTGACCCGCAACCGAGCATGACGCGCACGCCTTGCAGGCTTTGGCTGGGCAGACTACGCTGCCCGCACGAGACCGTCGGGCCGGGGTTAGTGGAGAGAAGGAGAGGTTCCGTGATTCCAATTCGACTACGAGTCGTAGGCATCTTCGCCGCGGCTGCCATCGTGGCGAGCGCCTGCACAGGCGGCGGCGCGACGCAATCGCCCACAACCGCCCCTACCGCAACGCCTACTGCCACCGCTTCGGCGGTGCCGAGCAGCACCGCGTCGACCACTAGCTCCGCGTCCGTATCGGCGATCCCGACGGTCGCGAGCGATCAGCTCATCAAGGCCGGCACGCTAACGGTCTGCTCCGACACGTCCTATCCCCCGCAGGAGTTCCTCGACGCCAACCAGAAGCCGACCGGCGCCGACGTCGAGCTGATCAATGCGATCGGCCAGAGACTGAGCCTCACCGTCGTTGTCAAGACCACCGACTTCAACGCGATCATCGCTGCCCTCACGTCCGGCACCTGCGACGTCATCATCTCGGCGCAGACGATCACCGCTGATCGCCAGAAGCAGGTCGACATGATCCCCTACTTCGCGGCCGGTCAGTCGTTCGTCGTGCTGAAGGGAAACCCCGACAACATCAAGACCGTTGACGATCTCTGCGGCAAGACGGTCGCCGCCGAGGACGGCACGGTCGAGGCGATGCACATCGGCGGCACGGGCGACTACAAGCCAGCCGACGGCCTCAGCCAGCAGTGCGTGGCCAAGGGCAAGCAGCCGATCACGCTCAAGACCTTCACCGCAGACACGGATGCCCTTCTCGCGCTTCAGGCGGGCACCGTTGCCGCCCACTTCACCGATGAGCCGGTCGCGGGCTACGAGGTCGTCAACGGCCAGGGCAAGTTCGAGATGGTCGCGGATCTAAACCTCGAGCGTGGCCCGGAAGGCATCAGCGTCGGCAAGAACCACACGGGTCTGCGCGATGCCATCAAGGCCGCCCTCGACTCCATGATCGCCGACGGCTCATACGTGCAGCTCCTGACCAAGTGGGGTATTCAGTCCGGCGCGGTCACGAGCACCAACCCGTAGCCGCAGCCTGCTGAGGTACTCCGCCACGATGGCTCGCTCCATCGGCATGAACGGAATCCGGCGAGTTCAACTCGCCGGATTCCTTCTTCTGTTCGCCTTGGTCGCATCCGCCTGCGCGAGCAACAAGGGCTCCACTTACAACTTCCAATGGGATATCACGTTCCGGTCGATAGTCAGCCCCAACGGGAGCATCATCAACGGCCTCTGGCTGACGATCGGAATATCGATAATCTCCCAGCTGATCGGCGTGGTACTGGGCATCCTTGCAGCGCTGGCAAAGATGTCGCGCATCTGGCCCTTCCGCATCATTTCAAACCTATACATCTGGTTCTTCCGCGGCACACCGCTGATCGTTCAGCTCGTGTTCTTCTACTACGGGCCCCTGCTCGCGCACGTCGTGGCCTGGCCTTCGTTCAGCGTGGGCCCGTTCAACTTCACCGACCCTGCGGTGATCATGGGTACCGTGATCCTGGGTGTGAACGAGGGAGCCTACATGGCCGAGATCGTCCGCGCAGGCATCATGGCTGTCGATCCGGGACAGACGGAGGCAGCCAAGTCGCTCGGAATGCCCTACCGGCTGACCATGACCAGGATCGTGCTGCCGCAAGCCGCGAGGGTGATCATTCCGCCGCTCGGCAACGAGTTCAACAACATGATCAAGAACACCTCGCTGCTGTACGTGCTGGCAGTGTTCGAACTGTTCAAGACTTTCCAGTCCTACGCGTCGACGACTCTCATCTACTTCGAATACATGGCCGCCTGCTGCTTCTGGTATCTGGTGCTGACCACGATCTGGGGGGTCGTCCAGGGCAGGATCGAGCGACGGTTCTCGAAGGGCACCGGAGCGACTTCATCGGGCCTTAGCTGGCGCGAGCGGCTTATGAGCCGCGGCAAGCCTGACGAGATCACCGTCCTGGGAGGCCACTGATGACGGCACCGAACATCAGCAGCGACCTCCTGGGTGCCATCGGAGGCGTGCCGCGGCCCGATGTCGACGTGGTCGTCGATGCGCGCGACGTCAACAAGTGGTTCGGCCGGCTGCACGTCCTCAGGGACGTATCGCTCCAGGTCAAGCGCCAGGAGACGGTCGTCATCATCGGGCCGTCGGGCTCGGGCAAGACCACCTTCATCCGCTGCGTCAACCACCTCGAGAAGATCCAGAGTGGTCGCATCTTCGTCAACGGCCACCTCATCGGCTATCGCGAGGCCGGCGCGAACAAGGTGGTCGAAGACAAGGAGAGGAACATCGCCCGGCAGCGTATGGAGATCGGGATGGTCTTCCAGCGCTTCAACCTGTTCCCGCACATGACGGCCCTCGAGAACATCATCGAAGCCCCAATCCAGGTCCGAGGAATGGGACACGACGAGGCCGTGACGATCGGCCGGGCTCTACTCGAGCGCGTCGGCCTGGCGGCCAAGGAGAAGGTCTACCCGAACCAGCTTTCCGGCGGTCAGCAGCAGCGCATCGCCATCGCCCGCGCCCTGGCCATGAAGCCGGCGCTCATGCTCTTCGACGAGCCCACTTCCGCGCTCGATCCCGAAATGATCGGCGAGGTCCTGGAGGTCATGAAGGAGCTGGCGCGCGAGGGCATGACCATGATTGTGGTCAGCCATGAGATGGGCTTCGCCCGCGAAGTGGCCAACCGCGTCGTCATGATGGACGACGGCGTCGTCGTCGAGGAAGGCACGCCGGACCAGGTCTTCAGCTCGCCTACGCAAGAGCGCACCAAGACGTTCCTCTCGAAGATCCTGTAGCCCCGCGGTGGTGGGGCGTCGTCGCCCGCGCTCCGGGCCGCGCCGTCTCGGGCGCTAGGCTGACGTCCCGTGGCGGGCGCGGGCCGATTGCCCTCGAAGTGGCTCGGACGCCCCTCGGACCCGCGTGGCAGGGCCGCGCACGGGGCCGATTGCCCTCACTTCTCCCCGGGGTGACGTTATCCTCGAGTCGCGGCGATTTCTCCCCTCATCGACGCCCCGGGAAGCACTACAGGCGACGGCCCTCGGTCCGAGCGGTCTGGGGTTTCGGCTGATCGCCCGACACCACGGGACTTGAGCGTGGCGTGGGTGACTGCGCGGCGGTCCCCCGCGGCCGGACCCGCATCGACCCTCCTCGGCCCCGCTTAACGCTTCCCGCGGCGTCATTGAGGACAAACCAGATGCCACGGATCTCGCCATCCGGGCGTTTCATCCATTGCCTCACGCCACCGGTCCGAATCGGTAGGGCCGCCGCGAATACGGGGCTGAAACGAGGGACGGCGTTCCGCGCCCAGGTCTCATCCGGCAGCACGAGAAGGGTGCCGAAACTCAGCGGCTTCCAACCGAGTTCGCGCGCCAGGGTCGGGGCCAGGCGGCGCTTGCGATCGATCTTCGAGAGCACGTCCTGAAGATTCGCCAAACGCGTCTTGACCTCCACGTTCAGCACCGCGCGGTGGATCGGGTGCCAGGCCAGCACGTCGATCGAACCTCGCTCGCCCCAGACATTGAACGTGTGCTCTGGGAGCGCGTGCCATCCAGCCGCGGTCAGACGGACCACGACTGTCCGGACCATCCTCGCGTGGCGTTCATCGAGCAAGGCCGCGAGCTCGGCGCCGCGCCAACGGGGCTCGAAGTCGACAGACACGCCCAGCACGCCGGAAACGCGGCGAATCAAGCGAAGCGAAGTCCCCTCGAAACCTCCCCGCTCGACGAGCGACACGACTGCTCGGCTGACGCCCGCCGCTTCGGCCACGTTGGACTGCGTCATGCCGCGACGAATGCGGACCGCGCGAAAGACAGAGCCAACTTGCGCGTCGTTCATGTGGGCACGATATGCGGCGCGGCTTGGCGCCGGCTTAGCGACGGCTTACCGCCTGCCTCGCCGGGGTCAATCGATCCGGTAGATCACCCGACCATCTGCATCGACGGTGGGCCGAGGTCGAGAGGCCGACGCCCCGGCCGGGCCCGGCGCCGACTCCGCGGCCACAGCTGCTCCCGCGCCTACCGCGGTTGCCCGCACCGCGCGACGCGCCTCGGCATCCGGCACCTGGTCTCGGGCGTGGTAGCTCGACCGGACCAGCGGCCCGGACTCGACATGCTTGAAGCCCAGCGCCAGCGCTTCGTCGCGCATCTCGGCGAACTCGTCGGGGTGGTAGTAACGCTCGACGGGAAGATGCTGGAGCGACGGACGCAGGTATTGGCCGATCGTCAGGATGTCACAATCGACCGCGCGCAGGTCCACGAACGTCCGGTGCAGCTCGGGCCGCGTCTCCCCCAACCCGACCATGATCGAGGACTTGGTGTGGACCGCGGCGCCGGGGTACAGCTCGGCCGCGTAGGCCTTGGCCCGCTCGAGGACGCCAAGCGATCGGTCGTATCGAGCCCGCTTCCGAACCGGCTTCTGAAGCCGCGCGACCGTCTCGACGTTGTGATTGAGGATGTCCGGCCCGGCCGCCATCACGGTCCGGAGCGGCTCGACCTCGCCGTTGAAGTCGGGGATCAGGACCTCGACGCCCATCCCGGGGCACGCCACCCGCAGCCGCTGGATCGTCTCGGCGAAGATGGCCGCGCCGCCGTCGCGCAGGTCGTCGCGAGCCACGCTCGTGATGACCACGTGGTCCAGCCCCAACCCTCGGATCGCCTCGGCCACTCGCCGCGGCTCGTCCTCGTCGTAGATCGTGGGCTTGCCGGTCTTGACCGCGCAGAACCCGCAGGCGCGGGTGCAGGTATCGCCCAGGATCATGACCGTGGCGGTCCGCTGGTCCCAGCACTCCCCGACGTTGGGGCAATGGGCTTCCTCGCAGACCGTGTGGAGCGACAGGCCGTGGAGCAGCTGGCGCACTTCCTGGTAGGTCTCGCCGGAAGGGATGCGCGCCTTGATCCAGTCGGGATGGCGCCGCACTGCGGCCGAACCGTCAGCCGCCGGCTCGAACGTGCCGCCGCCCATAGCGATCGTCGGCGGCAGCAGCTGATGGTGCGGGCGCGAGGCAGCCAAAGGAGTCGATTCGGAGGGCAGTTGTCGTTCCATCGTCCGCCTGATAGATCGAGCTAATAGATAGACGTGTCCGGGCCGGTCGCTTCCAGCCAGCAGATCACGTCCTGCATGAACTTGCCGACCTGCGCCCCATCGGTGGCTCGATGGTCGTAGCCGGCGACCATGTTCATCATCGACCGGACTGCGATCACGGCGCCGTCGTCGGTATCGCGAACGATCGGCCGCTTCACGACGGCCTCGGTGGTCAGGATGCAGACCTCGGGCACGTTGAGGATCGGCACCGTCAGGATCGAGCCGAACCAGCCGGTGTTGTCGACCGTGAACGAGCCGCCCTGCAGGTCGTCCAGTCGCAACTTCCCGGCGCGCGCCCGGGCCGCGAGATCCTGGATCGCACGGTTGATGCCGTTGAGCGAGAGCTGGTCGGCGTCGTGGATGACGGGCACGATCAGCCCATTCTCGACCGCGATTGCGATCCCGATGTTGATGCGCCGCTTCCGCAGCAGGCCAGCGTCGCTGTACGTGGCGTTGAGGTCGGGATTGCCCTTCAGGCCCTCGACAACGGCCTTGACCACGAAGGGCAGGTAGCTTAGCCCAACTCCCTCGCGAGCCTTGTAGGAGGCGCCCTGCACGGCGCGGAGGTTCGCGACCGCTGTCATGTCGCACTCGAAGGTGCTGTACGCGGTAGGCACGGCGGCGGCGCGCGTCATCTGCGCTGCAATTCCCCGCCGCATCTGGTTGAGCGGGATCAGCTCCTCATCCTGGCCGGGCGCCCAGACGACGGGTGACGGAGCCGACGGGGTCGAAGGCGCGGACGGTGACGAAGCCGGCGCGGTCGGCGGGAGACCGGCCGAAGGT
>Ga0209014_10002586_pt1 | contig 10501 bp, 12 predicted proteins | sample BarGraNGADG00212_FD_184491 | JGI IMG/M metagenome (GOLD analysis project Ga0209014, IMG submission 184491) | Arctic peat soil microbial communities from Barrow, Alaska - Barrow Graham LP Ref core NGADG0002-212 (SPAdes) (version 2) | ecosystem: Environmental > Terrestrial > Soil > Wetlands >... | reverse complement strand
GTGTCCGTCCGCCAGCCGGTGCACGCCGCCGGTTGACACCCCCGCCGACCCCCAGCAGAATCAGCCACGCCTTCAGATGACGAACACCGACACCTCCCCGGGCGCCGGCGCCGCAGCCCATGCGGTGACCCGAACACGATCACCGCGGCGCCGCCCGTGATCCCCCCCAGTCCCGGCACGCCCGTGCGTCGCACGGTCGCGATCGTGCTCGCGGCTGGCCTCGGCACCCGCATGAAGTCCGGGACCCCCAAGGTCCTTCACGCGCTGTGCGGTCGGCCGATGATCGAGTACGTGCTGGACGCCGCGGTTGCCGCCACGGGCACGCGGCCGCTGGTCGTCTACTCCCCGGTCACGGAGCAGGTCCGGGACGCCGTTGCCGCGGTGGCCGACACGGCCCTCCAGGACGTCCCGCGCGGCACCGGCGACGCGCTCCGGGCCGCCCTGGCCGTGCTCGGCGACGACGTCGAGGAGGTCCTGGTGCTCTCCGGCGACGTGCCGCTGGTCGACGCGAAGCTCCTGTCGTCGCTGCTCGAGGCGCGGTCCATGGACCACGCCGCGATCGCCCTCGTCTCGGTCGCCGCCATCGACCCGACCGGCCTTGGCCGCGTCGTCCGCAACGACGGCGGGACCGTGGAGCGGATCGTCGAGGAGAAGGACGCCACCGAGGAGGAGCTCCAGATCGGCGAGGTCAACGCCGGGCTGTACGCGATCGATGCCGCCTGGCTCCGGCGGCGGATCGGCGACCTGCGCCCCTCGCCCGCGACGGGTGAGCTCTACCTGACGCACCTCGTCGCGTTCGCGCGCGAGGACGGGCGCCTGGTGGCGGCGCTGGACGTGGATGACGACGGGCGCCTCACCGGGATCAACGATCGCTCGCAGCTGGCCCGCGCCGAGTGGGACATGCGGGTCGAGACCAACGACCGCTGGATGCGGGCCGGGGTCACCATGATGGACCCGTCCACCGTGTACCTGGACCATGCCGTGGTCCTGGCCGAAGATGTCGTCCTGGAGGCGAACGTCATCCTGCGCGGCCACACGACGGTGGGCGCCGGGACACGCATCGGGAGCGGATCGCAGATCCACGACTCCGCCATCGGGGAGCGATGCACGGTCTGGGCCAGCATCGTCGAGCGGTCCACCGTGGAGGACGACGTCACGATCGGGCCGTTCTCGCACCTGCGCCCGGGGGCCCACGTTGGGACACGGTCCGAGATCGGCAACTTCGCGGAGATCAAGAACAGCCGCCTCGGCGAGCACGTGCGCCAGCACCACAACAGCTACCTGGGCGACGCGGACGTCGGCCGCGACACCAACGTGGGCGCGGGCACGATCACCGCCAACTACGACGGCGTGCGCAAGCACCGGACGACGATCGGGGAGCGCGTCTTCCTGGGCGTGGACACGATGCTGCGGGCGCCCGTCACCCTGGGCGACGATTCGAAGACCGGCGCCGGGGCCGTGGTGACCAGGGACGTGCCGGCCGGGAAGCTGGCCGTGGGCGTGCCGGCGCGGATCCGCGAGATCCGGCCCATCGCACCGCGGGACGATCCCGCGGCCGCCGATCCCGCGGCCGGGGCCGCCGATGCCGCGCCCGCGGCCACAGACCCCGGGGCCACCGATCCGGAGGCCGACGCCGAGTGAACCTGCCCATCGGCCAGATCCTGTTCCTGGCGATCCTGACCCTGCTCGAAGGGGTCTTCGTTGCGGCCGAGATCGCGCTCGTGTCGATCCGCCGCAGTCGCGTCGAGCAGCTCGTCGACGAGGACCGCCCCGGCGCGCGACGGGTCCAGCACCTGCTGGCGGATCCGGGCCGCTTCCTTGCCGTGTCGCAGATCGGCCTCACGGTCATCGGGTTCCTTGCCTCGGCGTACGCCGCGGTCAGCCTCACCGATGGGCTGGCGACGCTGCTCGCCGACGTCGGGCTGGACCACGACGCCGCGCACGGCGTGGCCCTGATCACCGTCACCGTGATCCTCGCCCTGTTCACGATCGTGTTCGCGGAGCTGGTCCCCAAGACGCTGGCGCTGGCCCACCCGGAGCGCTTCGCTCTGACGCTCTCGGTGCCGCTGGACGTGCTCGGCCACCTCCTGCGCCCGCTCGTGGCGCTCCTCACGACCATCACCCGTGCGATCACGCGGCCCCTCGGGGCGAACGTCAACTCGGAGGCCCAGATCACGGCCCAGGAGCTGCGCCTCATCGTGGAGCGCGGCGGCGAGCAGGGGATCCTGGAGGCCGAGGAGGAGCAGATGATCAACGCGGTCATCGAGCTCGGCGGCCGGCGCGTCCACGAGGTCATGGTCCCGCGCATCGCCATCGCAGGGCTGTCCGTGTCGGCCACGTTCGACGAGGCGATCGACACGATCATCGCGGAGGGGCACTCCCGCGTGCCCGTCTACGAGTCATCGCTGGACGAGGTCGTCGGAATCCTCTACGCGAAGGACCTGCTCCCGCTGCTCAAGTCCGATGCGGCCGCGCGATCGAGCCTGCGGGCGATGCTGCGAGCCCCCGTCTTCGTGCCGGAGTCCACGTCCATCGACGACCTGCTCCACGAGTTCCAGCGGCGCAAGGTGCATATCGCCATCGTCCTCGACGAGTACGGCGGCACGGCGGGCCTGGTCACGATCGAGGACCTGCTGGAGGAGATCGTCGGCGAGATCCAGGATGAGTACGACGAGGAGGAGCCGCTCGTCGAGATGCTGGATGCGGACCGGGTCCGCGTGGACGGGCGGGCGTCCATCGACGACCTGCTGGACCTCTGGGAAATGGGGGTCACGCTCGAGGACGAGGACGAGTACGACACGGTCGGCGGCTTCGTCTACCACCGCATCGGCGGCGTGCCGGTTCCGGGCGACGAGATCCGCCTGGAGGGGCTGCGCCTCACGGTCGAGACGACCGACGGCCGGCGCGTGGGCAAGGTGCTGGTCGTGCGGGAGAGGACCGTGGACGACGAGCCGTCCGACGGCGGGGACGCGTAGGGGGACTCTTCCGCACTCGCAGCAACAAATCCGGTCCAGGAGCGTCGTCTGGTCATGCGCCGGCTACCGACCTGCGGCTGCCCCGGTCGATCGGGTGCCCATGGACCCTTGTCAGGCGCTCGCGCGTATGCCAAAGATGCGCCGAGGGGCGTCCGGTTCAGCCGTCCAGCGGCTGAGGGTGGTGGCAGATGGCGGGCAACGGCACGCAGCAGTCCGGCCAGGACGAGAATCGCCCGGCGAATGGTTCGCCCGGGCGGCAGATCGTCGTGGTCCCCAGGACGCCCGGTCCTCTCCGCGTCCTCGACGATGCCGGTGCCGCCAGGGGCGACGATCTCGACGCGACGACACTGCACGCGTTGCGTGCAGAGGAGAGGGATTCATGAGGACCAGGACGCGCCTGATCGCCGCCCTCGCGCTGACAGTGGCTGCCGTGCTTGCGGGCTGCGCGGCGGGACCCATTTCGACCGGCCTGCCCGTCTATCCGATCTACAACGGCTCGATCGGCTTCCCGATCCCCGACCCGACGATCGGGACCCTCCGCCACGAGGGTGACTGCGTGTATGTCGACACCGACGCAGGGCGCCTCCTCGTTGTATGGCCCGAGGGAACCGCCTTCGACGGGGCCGCCCTCACATACCACGGGCGAGCAATCGCGACTGTCAACGGGCCGGTGCGCATGGTCGGCATCGCCGCCGACGACAACCGAGTCCGCGACCTGCTCGTTGCCGACCTCCCGGCAGCATGCCGGGGTAACGGCGTGACCGTCTTCGTCGCCAACCCGTTCTGAGGAATGCCGGCGATTGCCGGCAGATTCGCAGCCGGTCAGGGGTTCGTCGTGAGCACCGTGGCCCAGGGCGCGTCAATCGCGACCTCGCCGGTTGCCGAGTAGACGCTCGACGAACCCGCGTGGTCGATGCCGTTCGGGCACGGGTATGTGCCGGTCGTCATCCCGGACATCCAGCCGAGCCCCTTGACGTTGCTGCCTGACGTCACCTGGTAGACCGCCGAGCCGCTGTCGCCCGGGCAGGCGGACTGCGCGGTCGCGAGCCGGAGACTGCAGATGCCCGAGGAGCACACGTTCAGGCTGGAGAGGGTGCCGCAGTCGTTGCCTGACATCTTCGAACTGCACACCTGCTCGCCGAGCACCTCGCCTGAGATGGACTCTTCGCTCGTGACGACGCGGACCGACGTCGTGCTGTAGTAGATCCAGTTGGTCGCATCGGCCGCGGCCACCTGGATCCACATGACGTCAGTGCCGGACTGGTAGAGGTGCGGCTGGGTCTGAGTGTTCGACAGGTAGTGGGACGACGGGTGGTAGCGCTTGTAGAGAGGGCCGCCTGCAGGCTGTCCCCAGCAGTGTCCCGCTGACGTCACGTAGTACGTCAAGGGCAGTGCGACGGTTCGCATCCCGAGGCCAGACGTGCACGCCTTCGCACCGCCGTCAGCGTAGAGCTGTGTGCCGCCGCGGACGGGCTTACCGCAGGTTTGTGCGCCCGGTACAAGCGACGGGGTGAACTCTCTCGGTCGTCGGACCGAAATCGGCTGCCGGACCAAACTGCGCGGCCAGGGCTGCCTTGTCGGAATCGGAACCAGACAGGATCTTGAAGTGGACGACGTTATCCTGGATCGAGGAGAAGACCATCTCGACCTCGACGCCGGCGATGATCATCGAGCCATCGCCGGCGATGCTGTTCTGCACGGACTCCTCGACGCGCTCCATGACCTGGTTGAGCGCCCGCTCGCTAAACCGGACGTGCTCGAAGATTGCCGGGCGCGACGCCTTTGCGCTCACCGTCGCCTCGAGGGCTGGGTCGTCACCGGCAATCGCGATGTGGGGCTCGCCCGAATCGTCGGTTCAGAGGCCACCGAAGGTCTCCGGGTACTGTACGCGGAGTTGGGCTTGGAGCGGCGCGAGCTCATCAGCAAGCCTTGTCCGCGCTATCGCGGCGGGATCTGGTCGACGTCCGACGGGTCTGGCACCACGCCAACCTCCTCGCGGGTCGAATCGACCCCATCGGCTGCGGCCACGGGTGTCGCGCCCGCGTTGAGTGACATCACCAAGATGCCGAGCGCCGCGAACCGCGCAAGCGAGCGATAGCGGAGCATGGGTCACCCTCCCTTTCGGCTAGGTCCTAGGATCGACGTCCGAGCGGCCGGGTGCGCATCGACTTCGCTACGTTGGCGTGTCTACTTCGGCGCTGAGCGGCTGACGGGACGGCGCGGGCGCAGTTAGCGGATCCAAGCCGGAGGAATCCCCGGAAGTTCGGCCTGACCCTAGGCGCTGATCACCGAGTGGATGATCGCTGCGAGCCGCTCGCGCGCCGCGTCGCCCACGACACGGAGGCCGTCCAGCTCCGCCAGGCAGGCGTCCCGGTGGCGATGCGCCTCTCCCCGGGTGAAGTCCTGGGCGCCCGTGCGCTCGAGGATGCAGACGATCTCGTCGATCTCGGCGGGCTCGACATCCGCCTTCGCGTACAGCGCCGCCAGCCGCTCGCGGTCCACTGGCGTGGCGTGCTCGAACGCGTACAGCACCGGCAACGTCTTCTTGTGGCGCGCGACGTCCGTCGGCACCTTGCCGGTCTTCTGCTCCTGCCCCCAGATCCCAAGCAGGTCGTCGTTGAGCTGGAACGCGAGGCCCAGGGACCAGCCGAACCGGCGGTAGCCCGTGATGACCGCCTCGTCGTCGGTTGCCAGCAGGGCGCCCGCCTCGATCGAGGCAGAGATCAGCGCGGCCGTCTTGCGCCCGATCATGTCGAAGTAGAGTTCGACCGTCATCGGCTGGTCGGACGCGGACGTGGCGATATCGATGTACTGCCCTTCGCACAGCATCACGCACGTCTCGTCGTAGAGGCGCATGAGGCGAAGGACCTTCGCATCGCTGAAGCCCAGGTCCGTGAGGCGGTGGAGCGCGACGCGCGAGAGGCTGAAGATCAGGTCGCCCGTGTTGATGGCCTGGGGCACGCCGTGCAGCGCCCAGAGGGTGGCGCGGTGCCGCCGCTCGACGTCCCCGTCCTCGATGTCGTCGTGGACCAGGCTGAAGTTGTGCCCCAGCTCCACGGCTGCGGCCCCGGGCAGGGCGGCATGGTGGTCCCCGGCGATCGAGGTGTAGGCGAGGAGGCCCAGCAGCGGGCGCATCCGCTTGCCGCGCGGTCCGTCGGACCCGTCCAGCCCGAGGTGGTACCGGATCATCTCGTACACGCCGACGGTGGACGCGTCCCGGTCGCTCACGACGCGCAGGATCTCGGCTTCCGTGTCGGCGAGGAGCTGGGCGAGGTCGATGTCGTTCGAGACGGTCATGGTGTTGGAGTGTAGCGGCTCCGGCGGCAAACGTGTTCGGTGAAAGTAGCCTGTTGGCCGGAAGGGTCGCCGGGGGCAGCCAGGCTCGCCGGACGGCCGATGCGCCCGCGTTCGATATGCTCCGCGGATGGCAGAGATCGCCCCACGCATCCGCCGCGTCGGCGGCGACAGCATCGTCAACGCCTACCTCGTGGAGGAGGGCGGCGAGGTCACGATCGTCGACGCGGGCGCCCCGGGACTCTGGAGCCGTGTGGTGCCGGAGCTGGCGGCGATCGGGCTCGGGCTGGGCGACGTCCGCGCGATCGTGCTGACCCACGGCCACAGCGACCACGTGGGCTTCGCCGAGCGGGCGCGCCGGGAGCGTGGCTGGCCCGTCTGGGTGCACGAGGTCGATGCGGCGCTGGCGCGCGGCGAGGTGCCGAACCCGGCGGCGGGCGGCGGGTCCATGCGGGTCGGGCCGATGCTCCGGTTCGGCTGGTGGGCCCTGCGCCACGGCCTGTTCCGCGTCCCGCACCTGGGCGAGGTGGCCGCCTACGGGGACGGCGCCACGCTGGACGTGCCGGGCGCACCACGCGTGATCCATGTCCCGGGGCATACGCCCGGGAGCGCGGCGCTTCACTTTGCCGGCCACGACGCGCTGTTCGTTGGCGATGCGATGTGCACCTACGCCGTCTCGACCGGGCGGCCCGGTCCGCAGGTGGCGCCGTTCTCGGCGGACACGGAGCTCGCTCTGGCGTCCCTGGCGCGGCTGGAGGGCGTGGGCGCCGCGCTGGTGCTGCCCGGGCACGGGGAGGCGTTCCGTGGCGGTGCCGCCGAGGCCGTGCGCCTGGCCCGGGATGCGCCACTGCCGGGCAGGAAGTGAGTTGATGGGTGCATGGGTCATCGGCGCGGAACCGCAGGCCCGCCCGGATGTGCCGTAGTCCAGGAAGGAGTACCTGGGCGCGCCTCGTGGTCGGGCGATCGCCCCGCCCCCGACCCGCCCTGTCGTCCGCCGTCGCCGGTGCTACCGTCGGCCCGTGCCCGCCCCGCGCCGCTACGTCACCGATGGCATCGTCCTCTCCCGGTTCGACCTGGGTGAGGCCGATCGCGTCCTGACGCTGATCACGCCGGAGCACGGCAAGATCCGGATCATCGCGAAGGGCGTCCGCCGAACGACGTCCCGCCTCGGCGGCTCCCTGGAGCCATTCGCGGAGCTCAACGTGGCACTCGCTCGCGGCCGCACGTTCGACGTGGTGACAGAGGTCCGCGTCGGGCACGCCTGGCTGAAGCTGCGCGACAACCTCGAGAGCGCGGCCACGGCCTGGTACATCGCGGAGCTGGCGGACCGGAGCCTCGAGGAGCGCCACGAGGCGGAGCCCCTGTACGCGCTCCTGCGCCGCGCCTACGAGCTGCTGGACGCGGGCATGGCTCCAGGTCGCGTGGCGCGCTGGTATGAGATGCACCTGGCCGACGAGCTGGGCCAGCGCCCCGAGGTGGACCGTTGTGTCGAGTGCGATCGGATGCTCGAGGCGACGGGTTCGTTCCGCTGGGTCCCGCCCCTCGGCGGTGTTCTGTGCACCCGCTGCCCCGGCCCGCCGGCCGATCGCGCGAGCCTCAGCCTCGACGCCCTCAAGCTGCTCAAGGCGTACCAGCGCCTGGACATCGAGGCCATCGCCGAGCTGCGCCTGACAGAGGCCACCGAGCGCGAGGTGGAGGGAGCCATGCGCGACTTCATGCGGGTCGCGCTGGAGCGGGACGCGCGGTCGCTGGCGTTCCTGGACGAGGTCCGATCCCGACCCGCTGCCCATGCGACACCGGCCGACACGACCGCGGCCGGCACGACACCGGCCAGCACGACACCGGCCTGACGAGGAGGGGATACACCGTGGTCTTCGACACCGGCAGCGACAGCGACGCCCGAGCCCTCGAGCGCCTTGCCAGGGACACGATCGGCTGGCTCACGACGGTGACCCCGGAGGGCCAGCCCCAGACCTTTCCGATCTGGTTCCTCTGGGAGGACGGCGAGGCGCTGATCTATTCCGACAAGCGTGCCAAGCGGAACATCAACATCGCGCACAACCCGAAGGTCAGCCTCCACCTCAACGACGACGGCCGGGGCGGCGACGTGGTGGTCATCGAGGGCGAGGCACGCGTGGACGACACGACCCCGCCCGTCCCCGCGCACCGCGCCTACCTTGCGAAGTACGGCGACTGGATCGTCGACACCCTCACCTCGGCCGAGGAGATGGCCACCATCTACAACGTCCCGATCCGGATCCGGCCCACGCGCGGCCGTGCGTTCTAGCCGCGCGTTGCAGGGATGAGCACCCGGCGCCGAGCGGCCCTCGCCGAGGGAGCCCTTGCCCTGGGAGCGCTGGCCGCCGCCCGGCCGGCGCTGGACGCCCTGGTGGGGCGCGTGGAGCGGGGGATGAACCCGGTGGGCCCGACGCCGTCCGAGCCGGTGAGCGCACGGGCCGCCGACCTCCACGCCACCCTTCGTGTCGCCGATCTGCACGCTGACAGCCTCCTGTGGGGGCGGGACCTGCTGGTCCGCGGCGATAGCGGGCACGTGGACGTCCCGCGGCTCATCGAGGGCGGGGTGGCGCTCCAGGTGCTGTCGATGGCGGTCAAGACGCCGCGCGGGATCAACATCGAGCGCAACACCGACAGGACGGACCAGGTCCTGGCGATCGCCCTCGCGAAGCGATGGCCGCCTGCGACCTGGCGCCGGCTCCTGCCGCGGGTCATCCACCTTGCCGCCCGGGCCCAGCGGTTCGCGAACGAGTCGGACGGCGACTTCCGGATCATCCGGTCGCCGGCAGACCTCGCGGCCTACCTGGCCGAGCGGGCGACCAACCCCGCCATCACCGCCGGCCTGCTCTCGATCGAGGGTGCCCATGCGCTCGACGACGACCCGGCGAACGTCGAGGTCGTCGCGGCTGCCGGGATCCGCATGATCTCCCCGGCCCACTTCTTCGATACGGCTTTCGGCGGCTCCGCGCACGGGGTCGAGCAGGGCGGGCTCACGGAGAAGGGCCGCGAGATGGTCCGCCGGATGGAGGCGCTCGGCGTGATCCTCGACGTCGCACATGCATCGGCACGGACGATCGATGACGCGCTCGTGATCGCGACCCGGCCGGTCGTGGCCTCGCACACGGGCGTCCGGGGCGTCTGCGACAACGCCCGAAACCTGAGCGACGAGCACCTCGACGGCATCGCGGCCACGGGTGGCCTCGTCGGGATCGGGTTCTGGGAGACGGCCAGCGGCGGCCCGCAGCCGGCCCACATCGCCCGGTCCATCGCCTACGCCGTGGGGCGGATCGGCGTGGACCACGTCGCGCTTGGCTCCGACTGGGACGGCGCGGTCCAGGTGCCGTTCGACGCCGCGAACGTGGTCCGCCTGACCGACGCGCTGCTGGTCGCGGGCCTGGACGAGGCCGCGATCCGCGCGGTGATGGGCGAGAACATCCTGCGCCTGATGGCCTCCGCGTTGCCCGAGGCCTGAACAACCGGCCGGACCCGGCCAGGGACCTGGACACGCGCTCTGCGCCGGTCACGCGCTCTGCTAGGATCGGCCTCGTCCCGTCCTCGAACAGCCAGCCCCATCGTGCGTCCCTGCCTCGGCCGCGCGACCCACCGGAGCCTCCCTTGACCGCCGAACCCGCACACCCGAACGACGTCGCGCCCGCCGTCGCGAACCTCGACACGATCGTCAGCCTCTCGAAGCGCCGCGGCTTCATCTTCCCCTCGTCGGAGATCTACGGCGGCATCAATGCCGTGTGGGACTACGGGCCCCTCGGTGTCGAGCTCAAGAACAACGTCAAGCGCGCCTGGTGGCGGGCGATGGTCCAGGACCGCAACGACATCGTGGGCCTGGATGCGGGCATCCTGATGCATCCGCAGGTCTGGGTGACGTCCGGGCATGTCGGCTCCTTCAGCGATCCCCTGGTCGAATGCGGCACGTGCCGCCGCCGGTTCCGCCTGGACGAGCTGCCGGGCGCGGAGGACCTCTCCGCCACCGACCTGCGCGACGACACGATCGTCGCGCGCCTCGGTCTCGTCTGCCCCAACGACGCGGGCCCGCTGTCGGCGCCCCGCCGGTTCAACCTCATGTTCACGTCCCACATGGGCCCGGTGGAGGACGACGGCTCGATCGTCTACTTCCGACCCGAGACGGCGCAGGGCTCGTACGTCAACTTCAAGAACGTCCAGCAGAGCTCGCGCAAGAAGATCCCGTTCGGCATCGCCCA